>JACCEE010161746.1_pt1 | contig 174281 bp, 231 predicted proteins | sample 7449931 | NCBI WGS metagenome assembly JACCEE01 (sample SAMN15323457, study PRJNA562643) | freshwater metagenome | isolation source: river surface water | place: USA:Blue River Watershed | collected 2017-08-19
CGAATGCATTTGATACTGCATTGAAACGTCATATTACTGAAAGGAATCCATCCCTTCGTAGGCAGAGTTCAAGGGAAGCTAGAAAAGCAATTGAGCATTTCGTTGGAGTCGATACAAAAGGTGACACTAATTCACTTCTATCTGCCAACGAAAAACTCAGAAAAGCAAACAAGATTGATCTGACCCTCCCAGACGGTTCCGGCATCGAAATGACTGGTCTAACCCTTGCACCAGCATATCAACATGGAAAATGGACTACTTGTCCTAATTCTGAATCATGTAAAAAGACTTGTCTGGGTAAGACTTCAGGTGGATGGTTTAGATATGGTGGGGGACGTGCCGGACTTGAGATGTATAAGGGACCAAAAGTCAGATATTTAAAAACAACGCACGCACTGATTTCTAATCCAGAAGCATTTGCTATTCGACTGAATGACGAAATCAACGTAGCCAAATACAAGGCAGAACAGAACGGAAATCTATTGGGCGTTAGGCTTAATGTTTTGTCTGATATTCATCCTAGGGTATTCAAGACTTTAATTGAAGCACATCCAGATGTTCAGTTTTATGATTATACCAAAAACAATACCGAACCGATTGCATCAAACCATCATCTGACATATTCTTCTACTGGGGTAACACAACCAGCAGGATATAACGGGCTACAGGAAACGGTAAATAATCCACATTCAAACTGGCACCAGATGCGCCGCAGGTTGAATTCTGGTCATAATGTCGCAATGGTATTTTCACACAAAGATGCCATTCCGACCCATGTCCATGATGAAGAAACCGGAAAAATCTATCACGTCATTTCTGGCGATGACCATGATTTCCGTCCTATTGATGGACGTCATGAATCTGGTGATGGTTATATCATCGGACTAACCAATAAAGCAAAAAATACCAAGCAAGAAACTGCTGTTAAGGAATCAGAAGGATTCTTGGTTCAGTATGATCCAAAATTCAAGATGGTTGGCGGCAAGCAAGCCAAAGATGCCAATGGAAATTCAATTCCAACAAATACGATGGTAACTATTCCCAAGCAGAATAGGGAAGTCTTTACAATTAACAATGATGGAGAAAGAGAATAATGAAGTCGCCTATTGAAATCCAGATGGATAATGAATTCCCAAATAATCATCTATTCAATTCATACGGACATGGCATGGATGTTGAAGACATTCCAGAATCATGGTTTGTCAAGAAAGGTCTTTCTACTGGATATGGAATTCAGGAAGAATTTGTTGCCGAAGCAATTGAAGACCGCAATCTAAAGGTAATGGCGACAACGGCAGCAAAATCTACCGCAAAAAACGGATTGACCAATGCCGAACAGATTTCCAAAGATGTTATGAAGTCTGATCGGATTGTGATTCCGGTTCAACAAAATGCCAAGGAAAATCCAGAAATTCACAAGTATCTGGCAGATCGTGGATACACCGTTCATGGGGAATACAAGGCGGGTCTTGCTGTGCATCAGTCAAACCCCAACAGGCCACTACGCATAGGACGCATTCTATCGGCCACAGGTGCCCCAGAATCGCTTCAGAAGGCATGGGAAAACGATGCTGTGCGTAAAGGCGTCACCAAGCAACCAGAAACGCAGATCGTGATTTCTAGGCACCCCTATGATGTTGCAGCAATGAGTTCCGGGCAGCACTGGGAATCATGCCAGACCCTTGCACAGAAGAACGTTCTGTCTATGTCAACAGACCCCGAAAAAAATGGTAAACCGCAAGAAAATGGTTTATATAGCCAAATGGTTCCCGGAATTATTGCGTCTGGCGCCCATGTCGCATACCATGTAAAAAATCCAGAAGACATCAAAGAACATTACAAACCAATTGGGCGGCACACATTAAACGTGTTTGTTTCCAATACAGGACATAGGATTCTTAGACCATCACAACATTATGGTTATCCTTGGGAAAATTTCACCAATACGCTGAACGACTGGGCAGAAAAGAATTTTCCAGCAAAAGATGCAGTATATATTCGTCACCGCGATTCATATCCGGAAGGCGCTAGTGCAATCTATAATTTTTCACCAGAGCATGACGAATACTGGAAACACAATCCAAATGCCGAATCGGTAAGAAATCATTCCAGTCCCGAAGTATTAAACCAATACATCGATTTCATGCGGAATCCGCCAACCAGACATTTAGTTTCTGCTAGTAATCTGGCATTAAATCCACATCTGACCACAGACATGCAGGATAAAATGTATCAGTCAGTAAAGAATACTGGATATGCGCTTGACATGGAAAATGCCGCCAAGGTTGCACCAGAAAGACATGTTGATACCCTGCTAGACATATATCACAAGAATAAACTTTCACATACTGGCGTGATCCATCTGGCACAGAATCAGAATTCTAATGCAGATCAGATGCATACTATGATTGATGCATATGGTGCCGGTAATACTAATATCCCCGGTGTCAGAAAGCTATCAAAATCATTTCCTGATAAATCTATTAAAATTCTAACCGCGATTGCTGCCCATAGAAATGCAGACGATTCGCATCTTGCTAAGATGCTTGAATTAAATGATTTCAGTCCTGAAAATAATTCTGATCCAGTTAAGTCTGCTAAAAATATGGCAGATTACAGCAACATGCTTGAAAATATTGCCACCAAATATAATTCTGAAGACATCGGACGTAAATTGGTCAGCATTATCCCAAAATCAGGCGGTAGCGAAGCAGCTAAGGCAACTGCACCAATTATTCGTGATATTGCTGCTAAACATCCACATTTAATTGGCCGTGATTTTGATGATGAACAGATTGTACAGGCAATCAACAAAGCACACTTTAGTAATGCTGATTCTCACAAAAATTTGGTGAATATCGCAATAGCCAGAAATAGTGAAAAGACTTTAAGGGCTGTTGCAGCAAATACCAAGGACAAAGAATTGTTGAATAAGCTATCCAAACATGAAAATCCAATGGTTAGTCGGCAGGCACAGATTAACATGATGCATTCGGGTGGAAATTAAAAATGGCATATCAATTAAATTTCATCAAAAAATACGCACCGAATATTTCAAATGAAGCAGAAGATCATGCGAATAAAACTTCGCCCGATTTTTATCAAGACTATGCACTGACAACAACAAATGAAAATCATATTGATACACTAATTCAAAAAGGTAGTTTTCGCGTAAAACGGGCAGTCGCGTCAAATCCTAACATAAAAGATCGCCACTTAGATCAATTAATTGATGATGAAAATTCTGAAATTAGGACAGCAGTGGCATCAAACCCAAGAGCCAAAACGAAGCATTTACTTAAAGCCATTGAAAATTCACAAGACCCGTTCGATATTAGAGATATGGTTAACCTACCAACAGCAACAGCGGATGTTATACACGGTATAGCTAGAAATAATCATTTTGGTTGGTATGACAAAAACGATTTGCTTTCTAGTGTGATAACAAAAAAATACCATCAAATTACAGCAAATCATTTAGATGATTTGATCGGCAATTTTGGTGGAAATCTGGATCGATCAACAATAAAACAAATTATAGGTCACCCATCAGCTACTGCCGAAATTCAATCAAATTATCTAAGACAACATCCGTATTCCGTTGATTCTGATACAATTAAAAACATAATTGATTCTGGAAAAGTTTCTTCCGACGAATTAGTTAAATTTTATCATAATGATATAACCAATTATAATATTAGAGATGCTATGATTAAGCATTCCAAAAATCCAGATTTTCATGAAAAATTAGCAAATTCTTTTGACTCAGAAAATCAACCAGAAGATTCTGCTATTTTGGCAATGGCAAAACATTCACCAGAATCTGCGCAACTGATGCTATTGAATAACAAAAAAATTAATTCCAAAAAAAAGATATGGATTGCATTCAGAACAAAACATGCTGCTGTCCATCAGGCAGCACTTAAATTTCCGGATGATGACATCCGCAAATTTGCGGATGCTAACATAAATTTTAGGAGAAACGTTTGAAATCAATTTACGACTCAATTTCAAAAGCATACATTAACATGCTGGTAGAAGAATATCTATCAGAAGAAATGTTGATGGAAGATCGTCTTGATCGAATCAAGACAGATAATAAATTTCTGGACACTTCACATGATCCATATGCGATTCATCATGATTCAGAAAGAATTATCGACCACTTTGCCGAACATGCAGACCCATCAGTCAATAAAATTCATACACAATACTTGGTCGGTCTATACAAAAGAAAGGCGATCCGTCAGGATGATGCACAACGAATTAATGGCGTTCTAAGACAATTCGACACATACAAACAATTTCTACAGCCAACAGAAAAACAATTGACTGTCAAGGGATATCCAAGCATTTCGTCAATCGAAGATAAGATTGCCCCACATATCGGCAAGGCGACTTCGTTGAGGGATGCACGAGAAAAGATCAAACAGAATCCGCTTGATATGGAAGGTCATCGTCAGGTATGGGGGGACGATAATATCAAAGCATATGATGTTACGGACAAGGAAGTTTCTAAAAAGCTATATGCCAATGAAAAATCAAAGCGTCCGGGCGCATTTCCTACCAATTGGTGTACTGCCCGCGAAGACGAAAAAAATATGTATGATTTTTATAAAAAGGATGGCGATCTGATTGCAATTCATCACAAAGATGGTTCATTATATCAATACTTTGTTAATGGCGGTGAATTTAAGGATAGGAATAATGAAGATATAAGTGATACCGATTGGAATAAAATTAAAGATTCCGTTCATAAGATGTGGTCAGAAAAGCCGGAATTGCTGCTTGGGAAACAAAATGATAATCTGAATGAGTCCTTTGATTCGCCATCAAAGACAACAGAAATCCCCGAAGATTCCATGCTTCACCAGATGGGGTCGATGAGTGCAGCAATGATCGGCGGAACAAATTTCAAGATGGACAAGCTAGATGGTAACGGGTATATCATCCAATTTGACAAAGATGGGGCAACCGAACTACATCATGTCGATGACAATCTGTCTGGGGGGTATTCTACCAACAAGTCTGTGCCGATCAGGATGGTAGGCACATTCAAAGACCGCGCAAAGGTCCTAATCGACGCTGGAAGGCGCGTTCGCATCGTTGCCCATAGCACCCTAGCTGACCCCTTCAGAAACATCACCAAGCGCCTTGTAGCAAGGAATCCAGAATACAAAGTTTCTGATCCTGTGTATGGGGTTCACGAAATGACTGGCGACAAGACGGTTTCATGGGAGATTTCAAAATGAGTATGGAAAGATTATATTTTCTACAGAAGTATGCAAAGCAAGGTCAACACTATGATGAAAACAAAGAAATAGACCGGGCATTTTCTAAAATTAAAAATATTGGTGATGTATACGAACAGAAAGATTCTATAGATTCGTTATTAGATAAACATGACGAAGGTAGCTATAAAATTTCATCATATCTTGCCGGAAAAATTGCAAGCCTTCCTTATGTGAAATCAATACATTCAAGATTACCTAATATTGATTCTTTAGATGAAAAAGGTATTGAAAATGTTATTATGAAAACTCATAAAGCAGGTCATAGTATACGTTCGGATTGGTTTTATCACCCCTCGATAACTGATGGCCTAATAGCACACATCATGAAATCTGATCAATTCAATAGTGGAATTAAATTGCATGCTATGTATAGCTCAAAGAATCCAGAAATCTATGAAATCGGAATCAATAGTAAACATCCGGAATTGAGAGCAAATGCTGTTTATCATCATCCGAATATTTCAAGAGAAAAATTGAACGATTTGTTTCACAATGATCCTGATCAAAATGTCAGGTATGAGGCAGAACAAAGACTTAGGACAATGTGAAAAAGGGCCATATGGCCCTTTTTAATTTCATGTCCCCAACGATTTCATGAGTGCCTTCTTTTCCGCAGCAGTCAACTTAGCCAGAGCAGATTCAACGAGTTTTTCGTTTGAATATTCTTCAACATCTTCAAGTGTATCAAATACAACAAAAGACTTGTTATATTTTTTAACAGAATGAGGCCAATTTTTTGATTTTGCCTTTGCATATTCATCAGCAACGGACTTGGTAAAAAAAAGACCAACTTGAATATTGTGCATTCCTCCATCATCGGAGCATTCAACAACAAAACAATCAATATCATACGTTTTCATGATTTTTCCTTTCAGACAATTTTTGCGCGGGTAATAACAGTTTGCTTGGTATCACGATAAATCTTATGATCCTTAATGGTAGCCTGAATATTCAGGACATCACCGACTTCGCACTTGAAGGATGCAGAACTGTAAGAAATAACGTTATCACCAGACTTGAAGATGAACATGTTGGAAACACCGTAGGCACCAACCAAAGCCAAGATGCGCTTGCAGACAACCTTCATGGAAACTTTCTTGTCACCGACATTGCCGATGAATTCGGAAGCAGCAACAGTTTCTTTCTGTTCCATAGCCTTGAAATAGACAGGGAACAGGGCAAGCACATAACCAAACATCTTGACCGGGATATGGTTCTTGGAAAGCAGGGTAGTCAGATTGTAGAAAAAGTCGGTGTCAGGGTGTTCGGTGTTTTCGAACCATGCAAGTGCAGCTTCGACCGTGGCGACATCCTGTTCGGTATAACGACGTTTGGACTTGCGGTCAAACATGGCATAGCAGACAGAATCCTTGGTTGTAACGAAAGTGCCGTTTTCTTCAGCAGTCTTGCGGGAAATATACTTGCCGTCCATGCGAACGATAGCAGCACCGTAAGACAGCACTTCCTTGACGGAATACACAGCAGCACCAGCAGAAACCCGACCGAATCCTTCCTCATCAACGGTATCCTGAAGGTCCATAGCCCAACCAAGCGAAGCAATGTAAGACAAGGCAGTGGTATGACCAACGAAATCATTAAGGCATGTGGAACCAATTTTCATTTCATTGGTGCCATCAGACACGATAACCAAGTGCTTGCGCGCACGGGCCATGTTGCAGTGATCACATTCAGTCATGGAAACGTTGCGGTATTTCTTCATGTCGGAAAAGCCGGAAGGAATAACAGAACCTTCGACTTCATCGATGCGACCAATAACATTATAGTCGCCAACCTTGATGATGGATTCGTCGATAGTCACAGTAACGAATTCATAGTCAACATGATCCACAGCCTTGATGAAAGGGGCAGACACTTCATACTTGATTTCAGGGCAACCCAGCTTGGCAGCTTTCTTGTTCTTGGCAGCAACGAAGGCAGCGAAGGCGGCGACTTGGGTAGAAGCGATGGTGGCGGTAGTCATGATGTTGAACCCGTTGTGTGTTGGTGTGACTGTAGTATAACACAGAAAGTCCCCGTGGGTAGGGGACTTTCATAAAAACTTAGTAAGAATACACTTCGCTACCATGAACAAAGTTGCAGATACGACGATCAAGTTCGCTGTTGCAGTAGCGCGATTCATCATAGTCTTCACCAGTCTTGGCATCCTTGACCGACACGACTTCGATCAGAGGTGCATATCCCGGTTCACCCGCTTCGGTATAAAGGCGAACGACAACATCAGTCATGGTTTCGGTGAAGTCATCTTCGGTTTCGGTGATGATGTGGATGGCGGTGGCAAAGGTAGGCATGATCTAGGTTCCTTGAAGTGTGGTTGGTCAGTGACTGTAGTATAACACAGAAAATCCAAGCTACAACAAAAAAATTTCATGCTGCACCATGGCCACTGACAGACCTAGAAGAAAATAGTCAAAAATAACAGAATCACCAAGGCAGCACTAGAAACACAACTGACATAGAACAGCCCAAACATGACTTTGCTTCGGGATTTTCCATCAGATTCCTTTAATGCAAGATGAATTGCCCCGACCGATACCAGAATCAAGAAAATAGAAAAAAGAAATTTGATCATATGCGTTATTGGTCTTTGTAAAATGGATTCTTGAAAGTCTTGTCTGTAATCAGGTGACATATCGCAGAAAATGTTACCATAATATTTACGACTGGTGTGATAGAAACAAGCACAAGAATAACAATTTCTAACATTTCAATTCTTTTATTTTTAGATGAAAATGTTTCACGTGATAAAAGAATAAAACAAACCAGAAAGCTAATGATATATATCCAAAGAAAAAGATTAATCATCATATATTCCACCTATGTTCAAGGAAACAAAAAGGGGCCATTTCTGACCCCCCTTAGATATTATGCGGATTGTTCTTCCCGCATCATCTTGACAAATTCTTTGACAGTAAGTCCCGTAGAATTGATCATGATTTCGATGTCATCAATCATCGCCTGCTTTTCTTGTTTTGCTGCGTTCTTTTCAGCATCCATGATGATCTTGAGTTGACGTTGCAGGTCTTTGATCTGACCTTCGATGATTTCACGCATGTTCATTTTAAAATTTCCTTTCGCTGTTAAAAAAATCAATCCCACCAGAAACTAATCACGTTGTCGTCATTCATGACAATTTCGTCGGCATATGCTTTCGATACAATCAGATTGACGACCTGTTTGTTGGTCATGGGTTTCAGGATATGGACGTTAAGACTTCCGTCCCATATTTTCTTCTCGAAATCCACTTCATCAAACGAAATCCTGACATATCCAGAATCAATCAATTTCTTGATCGAATCCAAAAAATTGTTGTTTTGTCCCCATTGACGCATCATTTCAAATACGTCATCCAACAAGCTATAATTGATTTGATATGGTTTGATATCAGTCATTTTTGTAAAACTCCGTGCATTCTTGGATAAAATCAATACGCTGACTTGACCAAAATTTGACCGGCTTTGCCTGTCCCGCCTTGTTGACTTTGTTGATAACCTTGTCAGGCTTTCCAAGGAAGAAATCAACCTTGGATTTGGTCCAACCATTCCGCTTGAGGATTTTCTTTTCGTCAATCAGATCAGTGTAAAACATTTTATGTTTCCTTTGTGTTACTCACTTACCAACATCGGGGTTTCCCCCACAATTCCAAAAAGATCAACCATGTTCTTCTTGGAAAATTCCTTGTAGTCAATAGGACGATTCAGATAAGCATTCATCAGAAGTCCCATCAGGTTCGGTGCTTGCTTTTGCGCTAGTATAGCATAGTCCTTTCGTTCTAGGTGTCGGTTTGCATCAAAAAAGTCTTCGACCGTCTTGATGATGTGATTATACACTGGTTGAACCCGATTTTCCATGTCACCGATAAGATTTAGCACGTAGGGATCATCTGCGAACATGGAACGAAGGTCATCCGTAGCTTCGTCAAGGACGCATTCAAACAGCCGCTTGGGCGTATAAACGCTGTCCTTGGCCCGATGCAGACTTAGATACCTATCGTTCTTGACCTTGACCAAGTAACAAGTGTTGTCTGGACGGACAAATTCTAGCACATAACCTTCACCATGTTGTTCTGCACGAATATTTTTTATTTCTTGATCAATATCACCGGATGCATATGCATAATCAACCAGAATTTTTTTCAGGTCAACAAATCCAGCATTATTAAACAATTCAATCAATGCTGAACCATACTGATTAGAAAAATCGGAATGATCCCGAATCGAAAGAATGGTCAATCGTTCTTGTTGATACGGGACTACAACGCGATTTTTTTCGCTTGTGAATTCCATGTTAACCGTGAATCCAGAATCAACAAAATATCGAATCTGTTCTTTGATCTTTTTGTTTTCTTCACGATTCAGGAAATTCATAGCCATGATTGCCTGATCAGAAAACAATGCGCCCTTGGATTTCAACATCAATTTTCCATTATGCAGATATGTGGAAATTAGGGAACCGTCCATCTTGACCATCTTGGTTGCCATGCGACACCGATAATGATCAACACACCCTTCTTCAAAATTAAAGAATTTTTCCATCGGCAGGGAAACCAATTTCGGGTCATCAGTGGTTACATCATACATGATACCACGACAATTCATTGCAGATGGTTTTTGAAATGCTGTCCACGATGCCAGTCGATAATTAAAGATTCGATAGACACGATCTTCATATGAAAAGTCCTTGAAGAAGAATGCTTCATCGGTTTCAACCAAGGACATCAATTCTTCGTAGGTTTTATTTGCTTTCATTTTTCGGTTTCCTCATCGAGTCGTTTCTTGGCATGCAATACACAGTGATTGCAGATATATTTTCCGTAATTATCATCACCAAACATCATGTCAACATCCCTTTCGGGACGTTCACAGAAGGAACACTGTTTGATTCGCTTTGCTGGTTTGATAAACGGAATGATGTTTTGTTCAGTCATAATAATTAGCATTGATTTTGGAAGAGATGTCGATTGCAAGAACAATCAAAACGATTAGTGAAGACCCAAGAATTCCGATTTCAAGGAAAGAAAGGATTGCACCAAGAATTGCGTAGAGAAGATAGATCATTTTTGAAAGTCCTTTGCTGTTAAGCTGTTTCGATTTTACATGCTTCGTATGCTGGTGTCAAGACTTTTTTCATCTTTTTTAGTGCAGCGACTTCGATCTGACGGATTCGTTCAATGCTAACACCAAAAATAGGCGCAATATCAGCAAATACCATCGGGGAATCGGTAAAATATCGATTTTCGATGATAAATCGTTCCCGATCATTCAGCACAGAAATACATTCATGAATTTGATTTTCAAGGAAATCTTCATATTCAAGATTTTTCATAACGGTTTCTGGCGAATGTGTTTCATCCTGAATATCATTCAACGGGTCAGGGTCAAGACTTTTAAGGCTCAACCGAATAGTTGACGTTGAAAAGAATGTAGCAGATTTACGCTGCATAACTTCATAAATGTCCTGCTTTGAAATATTCAATTCTTTGGACATTTTTTCAACATCAACCTTATCTTGGCTTGTATATTTTTTCAGATTAAAAAATGCCTTTCTAAGTGGTTTTGTTGTCAGCGTCTTAATTGGGTATTTTGTGTCAATATCGTAGTTGACAATTGCCTTCTGAATAAACGTCATACAATATGAGGCAAATTTAACACCCATCGAGGGATCAAAGTTTTCAGCACATTTGATCAAAGCCAAGTTTCCTTCTTGAATATAGTCATCAAGTTTAGGATGATTATATCCGCGAAATTTAATAGCAATAGAAGTGACCAATCGAAGATGTGATTTGATCAGTTCTTCTTTGGAAGCGGTGGCGAAGTCTTCGATCATGTCGAATTCTTTGACTTTGTTAATGTAGGATGTCATGGTGCATGTGGTTTGTTGGTATGACTAGATTATACAAGAAAAAGGGACTCTTGCGAGTCCCATTGTTGAAAATTTTTCTTTGCTTATTGACCAAAAATTTTATGTCGGTTTCTTGATGTCTGCCTTGTAAATCAATTCAAAACTAACAACAAATGCCCTCAATTCCCATTCGGTAATAGTACCAGATGGTTCACCATACATACATGTGTATTTAAATTGCACCCATGACTTTCTGATTTCGATGACTTCAACAATCGTCGGCGTCAACGGATCAAACGGATTTGTGTTGGAATTAGTTCTTAGTTGATACACATCACCCGGCTGCGGACCAAAGATAAATCGGTGAATTTTGTCAATCAGAGTTATTTTCATTTTTCGGTACTTTCTTGATTTTTAATTTGTCGCCAAAATTCATAGCTGTCATCAACCATGAAATCTGTTTCCATTTCAGCATGCTGCTGACAGAATGGGTGATCGCCTGCAAATTGTGTGCATCGTTCCCATACAGCTTCTTGATCACATTCAAGACATTTTTCCATCATCATCTCCTTCTAAAAAATTAATCAGCAAGTTTTACGTATTTCCAAGAACTACCAAATCCATCTGCGGTCCATGACGTAGTACCAGCGTCAAATGCATAGACTTTTCCACCAAAATATCCTTTGAAATGCCTACGTTCCCAGTCTCCCGACACGTTATTCCTAACTAAGATTGGTGTATCGATTTTAACGTCATTCCAGAATGAATATTCCACCAGATCATCATCTGCATTAAAATCATGCACGGTTAGGTCTTTTCGATAGCAGACAACATATTCAGAATTTTCCAATTCTGGTGATTTGATTGCTGCGACAACGGTTTTATTGTTCACACCCATAAAGTTTTCGCAGATAATCCGCGCTTTTTTCCCATCACGGGTTCGATGCGTATATTGAATTCCATCCATTTTAAAAGTTCCTCAGTAAAACCAAATCAGAATCCATATTAAAAGTGTCGTAATTCATATCATAACTTTCCCTTCGATTGAAGTGTCTATCAATTTTAACGGATATCCGCCTGACATTTTCACGAACCCTTGGATTCCAGTGATTGTGTAGCATATCGCAGACCACAGAAGAAATCAATCGCTTATCAACAGATTTCACAATAATCCTAGACATAGACAGACCATCTTTACCCAGAACAAACGCCACGATATGTGCATCTGCTGAAGTATCAAGGATGACCCCATATCCGCTATGACCCGATACCGTGACGAATGTTCCGATGTTCATATCATGCAATCCTAGACTTCAGCATAGCAAGTTCTTTTTCGAGTTCAGCGATTCGTTTCTTTTCATGTTCAAACCTAGGAAAAACCTTTTCCGCAAAACGGGTAAGATAATACTTGGCCGCTGACCTGTCACTTACAAATGGCGCGTCATCAGGATCAAAGTCGAAGTCAAAATAATCGTTGGAACACCCATCGATAAATTTTTCCACTTCGATATAGAATTGTTGTTCGGTGATATGTTTCATCTGATTTTGATTCATGATCATGATTTTAACCTTTGTTGGTGTTGGTTGATGATGGTAGCAGTATACCACAAAAAGTCACTTGGCGTAAACAGACTTGGCTACACTAGAAGCCAACTTGCCGTCATACTGACCTGCATGATTTTCTTTGAGAAACTTCATGAAGGAAGGCATGTCAGAAGCCCTAGAAGCAGCGATATCCCGAAGTTGATCCTCCACTAGCTGCGACGGTAGAAACGCTTCCAGCGCCCGTTTTTCCTGCATATACACAGATGCATCCTGTCCGCGCGAAGTCAGTGCCTGAACCGTTTCATCAATGTTCTTGATGAACTTTTTGACCACTGCAACCACTTCGACATCAGTGGTTTCCCGATTGCCAGCATTCTTGCCAATAATGGATGCTTCCCCAAGGAGGGTTGTATAAAGACTTGCAAGCGAATCACCAGACTTGCGGGCAGCAATTTGTTTATCTTTGATTTGTTGAATAAGTGTCATGATATTTCACCAAGAATAATTAATACAAATATACTCCGAATCAACTTCGTTTTCAAGTTTTTCCAGAATTGGTTCAAGAACCAAAATCCAATCACCGTATTGGTTAACAAGGTCTTTCAGTCGATCATGCACCATGTCAAACCAAAGATCAATATAACCGCCATTATGAATAGTATCATAATTGAGGTCAAGCCAGACATGCCAGAAATCTTTATATGAGCCGCCGACTACTTTATGGTAGTCCCGGAATTGATTTTTTTCAATTCCAAGTTATTCACAGATATATGTTTCAATATCATCGAAGTCATAATAAGTCAGTGTTTTTGATTCAATCATTCTTTGACTCCAAAATATTCAGATATTGTTTCACCAATATCAGCATCATAATGAAACACCATACGACCAAATTGATCTTTCTCATGACCATCGCTGTGACAATTTGCGACAGCAATACATTCTTTAATAATCAACTTGACTAACCTGATCCTAAGAATATTTTCAAAATTATTCAAGTCTGTTTTTAGAGCATAAGTAGCAGCATCTACCATAATTTCTTTAATTCGTTCATTCATTTTTCAATCTCCATTTCAATTTGTTCACGAATTTTATTACAGTTTTCAACAAATACCTCCATTCGATTTTCCAAAAAAGGACCAATAGTATTCATCAAATCCTTCATCATGAGCATCCTGCAATTTCTGAAGGAAGTCAACAAAGATCCCACGAGCAATATATCAATATTGACAGAATGCGTCTGAGCAATCCGAGTAACATATCGACACATTTCTTCCGAAGAAATAGTCTGATAATCACCGAAAGGAATTCGTTCCTTCAGGAGCATATTGATAGAGTCCCGCAGCTCTTGCGTAGTGGGCAGGAACCCCATGAGCAAGCTCTCGCAATGCTGAGCACGATCGATCATGGCAGGATCAACTGGGTACAAGCACATTCCTCACAGGTCATCCAGAAAACATTTTTCATTTTCCTGTCATGCCAGCATAGACGATTCTACCCAAACAAATAACAATAAAAATTGAAATTGTGAGCATCGGGTACTTGATCATACCAAGGGCAATTATTGCAAGAATAAATGCAGAAAAGACAAATATAGAAAATACAGCACATAAACATACAATTGGGCTATTGTATGCAGCGGTATCAAGATTTTTAAAGAAGTTTTTCATCCTGCTTCTGATAGAATTTTATTTGCACCGGAGATATTTCTTGATGCACCAAGAATACCTGCTCCATCTGTAGTTGGATCGAATACAACAAAAACATCACCGGGATATTCCACAATCCATGATCCATGATGTTTTGGCATATTGCCAAATTTTTGAAGAACCAATTCAGCAAATCGGGTTATTTCTCTCCATTCACGAGTCTCACCATTTTCGATTGCCTTTTCCCACCAAGATATAGGAAGTCCAGCTTCTTTTGCGATTTGAAATAGTTGATTTTTCATTCTTTGACCCCAATCACTTTACAATTTTGATCCCTTGGCAGGGACTTTTCACATTCAGCAATCGCTGCCCGATACTTGCTAGCATCTGAGAGTGGTAGTGAGTTAAGCATTGCGGCAACAAAACACCCAGCGAGTGCCCCGGCTAAGAATAGTTTTGGGCTGTCATTCATGTTTCAATCTCCATTTCAATTTGTTATTTCACATCAAAAATTCCAAAAATATTTGCAAACCAAGCATCATATCGATATCCTTGTTTCCGCTTAAATTTGTGTTTAGGCATTACTATACGTCTTATCATTGCTATACATGCCTTCACAATTTTTTTGACACTATATGGAATTTTATGCCAATCTGATACATCTTTCACACCTTAATTTCAAAATGTTCTTTAAATAACTCATTCAGATCATCGGGATGTACTTTGCCAGAACATTCACTGGTAAGTGATATACATTCTTTGACAATTAACTCGGCGAACTTTTGTTTGAACCCGTCGAACCATTCAAGTCCCTGAGGTGTAGTGTATTCGGCGTACTGCTGTGCCTGCTTGGCAAGTTCTTTGATTCGTTCGTTCATTTTTCAATCTCCATTTCAAGTTGTTCACGAATTTTATCACAGTTTTCAACAAATACCTCCATTCGATTTTCCAGATTCGGTAAATTGAATTCATCAAATGCTTGATCATGTGCATCCTGCAATTTCTGAAGGAAGTCCACAAAGATTCTGCGTTTGATTGGCGTGTCGATATTAACACAATGAGTATGCGCAATCTTGGTTACGACCCGATTCATTTCTTCGGATGAAATAACCTGATACATACTAAACGGGATTCGTTCTTTCAGCAGCATGTTGATGGCGTCCCGCTTTACGCCATCCGAATAGCAGGCACCCAATTTAGGAATAAAACATCCGGATTGTTGCTGCCGAATCTTAGACATCGAAATGTCAAGAAGATGCAGACAGGACTTCAGGGTATTGTTTTTTGCAGATTCGATCCGCATCTGGGTCTTGGACTTGATCATGGCTTGTTCTCCGTGGTGTTGGTATGTGGATTATACACCAATTTTTTGTTGGTAAAGGGCAAACGATGCAAGATTTTTTGCCTTACTTTCGCACATCATGTCTGCCCATTCAGTATGGGTCAGTGCCCATTCGTTGACAGCACGATTCCAGTAGAAGTCGGAATGTGCGCGCAGCTTGGTTTTCTTGTGATCAGCAGCAATCAATTTTGCATAATCCGGAAGGGTATCGGGACAATGATCAATCAAGACATCTTCACGACTGACAGAATAATGAATCGTAGGACGAACCCCGCGCCAGCTATCAATCACCCGCTTGATACGGTCATCGTTGACCTGAATATATTCGCCTTCACGAATCCATTGATGGTGGATATCCAACACGGTAGGGATGATATCAGACAAGGCCAAACATGCATCAAGACCATGCGTCATTTCTTCATTTTCAACGGTAATGCAATTCCTAGCTTCAGGGGAAAGCCTAGAATATGCTAGGCGCATTCCTCGGTGTCCTTGACGACCAGCAACGTGAATGTTGATTTTGAAGTCTTGGAATTTCTGACCATAACCCATCCAACGAACCATATCGGTATGATATTCAAAGTCAGCAATACCACGGGTCACGATATCGGGATCATCACTACCCAACACAGTGTATTGACCGGGATGCATAGACAGACGAACACCAGTTTCCCTAGCAAGATCGCCAATGCGAAGGAAGGCACGTTCACAGTACAGACGAACATCCGATTGCTGCCAGAAATAAGACCATTTGTCTTCGGTATAAAGCGGCAGGACATCACTACCAATACGAACCATCCGAAGATCAGGATGGAACGTAGAAACCTTCTTGACCAATTGATAAACAGATTCGATGTTGGCTTTCATCAGATCATAAAGACGTTGTTCGGCATTTGTCTTGCTTTGACGATTCAACCATGCAGCAGTGGTTGTTCCGACATTGTATTTTTTACATTCATCCTTGGGGCCGATTACGTTGACTTGGGAAGCGTTATCGATCATTTTACATGCAAAGCCAATTTTCATGATGGTGCCTTGAAGGTGTGTTGAAGTCTGTAGTATACCACAAAGAAAAAGGGGTCTTGCGACCCCTTGAAATTATTTGCTCATTTTCTTGATCGTTCGATCAACCTTGTTGGCGGCAGAAAGCAGGGCAAAGGCCAGCTTCCTAGCGCGTTCAGCATCAAAATACGTGTTGGTGGAATTGGTAAATTCAGCCGGTGCCTTTTCTTCCTGAATGATCATACCATCAACGTTGATACGGATTGCAAAATCCTTGCACTTTTTGGTGCGAAGTTGAATGGTGCCAGCATACATTTTGGAAGGCTTGATGGTGGGCTTGGTGTTCACGGTTGGTTCCTTGGTTGGTGTGAAGTTTTAGTATAACACAGAATTTTGATGGTGCAAGGGGTAAGTCAAAAAATTTTTAGTCAGTCACCATAGAAACAATCCAGATGTAGGTCAGCATGTGCAGGAACTGATCCAGACCAAGAAGCCACCAGAATTGTTCATGTGTGGTTGGCGTCCATCCAAATTTTTTATTGATGTTGGTTTTTGCCCAGTCAATATGGTAGTGAATCAGGAAATCAAATACGCCAAGTATCATTGATGCAAATGGTGCATGCCAGATCAAGCAAACTGTGGTTCCGATTCCATGCAGACCGGCGTGGTAAATGCCACCAGCATGTCCATAAGTTCCTTTGTTTTCATACTGAAATTTTACCTGAAGCGGAAAATCAACAATGAAGTGTTTGATCGAAAGAAGAAGAATCAGAAACAGCGTAATGGACATGATTTATACCAAAAAATTATTCATCAGCATCACAGATGTGAATACCATCATTTTCTTCCCCTAGAAGAAAATATTCACCATTTATTTTTATCGCAAATACTTTTTTTGAATCCTTTCTGGTTGGCGTTAATGTGTATGGATGATATATATCATTATACCATAGCTGAACCACATCAAAAGAAACTTTATTCATTTGATCACCACCACGAATCATAGTAAACAGCCCGACCATTATCGATTTCAGACATTACTTGGTTAGCAAATCGAATATCACGTTCCCGCATGTCTGAATCGTAATAGTCTTCAGTAGAACCAAAGAAGAACCCCGCAGTAGGTTTAATTTTATTCGCTTTAATATCAAGAATCAATTGTTCCATGTCTTCTTTGGTCAGTCGCAGTGGAATGCAATTGAATGAGTCATCTTTCCCGCCTTTTTGACGATAAAGCGCTTCCATCCAGCCATGAAGTGCATTATGCTTTCGCCAATAGGAAATTTCTTGCGTTTTGAACTCTTGATCAAAAGAAAAGTCGTCGATCACAGCACGATTGCTCATGCTGAAGGCATACATATCAAGTCCCATGATAATCCTCGGTTGGTTTTGGAATCTTAGCCAGTGTTTTCACCACTGTGTCCAGATTATACGGCATCAAGGCGTTCCCGTCAACCCCCACGTCCATTCTACGTTGCACGATGTCCTGTGTCCTTGAATGTAGATGCCCATGCAGGTGAATCGCCCCTAGATGCTTCTGTTCCCATGTTTCGATGGGGAAATGAAACATGACGATAAACCGCTTGACGCCATCTAGCTTATGCCAGATAGTTTTGTATGGAGTATCTTCAATAATCCGCATTGATTCTTTTGCATCATGATATTCTTCAGATACCCAAAACTTTCTATCATGATTCCCATGAATCCAGACTTTCTGTCCATTGAATTGTCGAATAAGATCGATACAAGAACCAACATCGCCAAATCCAATATCACCTAGAAGATAAAGGGTATCTTCTTCAGAAATAACGGAATTAAAATTCCTGATGATCGCATGGTTCATATCATGAATAGATTCGCAGTGACCTCGTGATTCCGGACAGAATTCGATGATCCGCTTATGGTTAAAATGCAGATCAGAAGAAATGAATGATTTAGGTATAATCATCTTTGATATTTTGTAACACTTGTTTAATTGTATCTGAAGAAAAATCAGTATGCGTATTCAATGTTCGATTCGCAATTTCTTCGATTAACATATTACAAAATGTATCAAATTCTGCATCATAATTCGATGACCAATCGATATGACCCGGCCCCGGTCCCCATTCCTCATTTTCCCAAAAAACAAATCTAGATTTTTCTGCAATTGCCTTGATTTTTTCATTCATGATTTAGTTTCCATTTCAATCTTTTCGGCGTCATGTTTCTTGACGATATTGGTATATCCATCCGGTTCTCTTGAAATATATTCCGTTGGCACTTCCCGCACCAACGGAACAATTTTGCCGATCATGGATGAATACCAAAACTTAGGATCAGAACATCCGGTTATCCTAAGTGCTATCATATTAATTCCTAAATGATTGATTATCCGACATTTTATTTCCTTTCACTTAACAATATCATCTTCTTTGATGTTAATCAAAACCTGCTGTAGCTTCTGTTTCTGATAGGCGTCAATCAATCGAATCTGATTTTCCAATTTATCTGTCCTACCAGCAGATTCAATAATCCAGTATGCAATATCCTTGTCTGTTGCCGTTTCATTCGGGACTTTCTGTTTTTCGGGTAGAACGAACATATCATCCGGAATCTTGACCACAACATACTTGTATTGCGTGACTACCTTGGTATCGACTACAGGTTCTGTCATGGTACCACAACCAACCAGAAAAAACGGAAGAATGTAAAAAATATTTTTCATTTGGTTTCTCCTATCTGCTTGAATGCTTCCCTGATATACGGGGAAACTTGGGTTGTTGGTTTGACTTGAATGGAATCGAGTCGCTTCTTCATAGAAACAACAGAATCATTGGTCTTTTTGACCGATTCGGAAAGATTCTTGATGGTTTCCTGTTTCAGATCATTATCCGACTGTAACTGCTGAATGATACGATCCTTGTTTTCGGTTGAAGCAACAAGACTATTGATGCTATTACGAAGAATATCGTTAGAAGTCTTTTCTGCATTGACCTGTTCTTTTAATTGTTTGATGGTTTCTTGTTTGTTGGCAGCAACAATTCCAAGCAGACCAACGATGGTAATAACACCAATAATAGCAATATTTTTTTCAAGCATTTTTATCCTTTCAGGGCAAAATATGAAGTTGACTGGAAGCACGGGAACAACCGACATAAAGACACCTCATTCGGGTCTTGACATCACGATTAAGCATGAGTATACCACAAAATTGTTGAAAAATTAGGTTTTCCTAAATAAAAATGACAGTCGCGGTACTCCAATACCCACTGTCTCTAAACATTTCTTAACAGTTTAAAGGAAAACTAATGTCTAGTAATAGTATTTATTACGTCTATATGTATGTTCGTGCAAAAGATTCGATTAATGGAAAACCTGGAACTCCATATTATATAGGAAAAGGCAAGAAAAAGCGAGCATGGAATAAGCACGATAATGTACGAACACCAAAAGACCCCCATAGAATCATAATAGTGAAAAGTAATCTTTCCGAAAGAAAAGCATTTTCGCTTGAAATATTATTAATTTCAATATTCGGTAGGTTGGATTTAAAAACTGGTTGTCTAAGAAACAGAACAGATGGTGGTCCCGGAGCAAGCAAGATACCCGATGATATGATCAATTACAAAATTACAAAATTTCAAGACTCCGATTACGCAAAAAGAATCTCCAAACCAGTCACATGCATTGATACTGGAATGAAATTTGATAGCTGTGCTTCTGCCGCAAAATGGATACGCGAAAAATTTGACAACCCGATAGCAAAAGCATCAAATATAACCAATTGCGCCAAAGGTAAACAAAGTCATGCATTTGGATATAAATGGATGTTTACAGAAGCAGAATCTCCCCCAGTATATAAAAAGAAAAGTCCAATGCAAAAATCAGTAATATGTGTTGACACTGAACAGTGGTTTGACACAACTACTGATGCAATAGAATGGTTAAAAAGTATCGGTAAAACTGGAATACAAGGCGAAATTCTAAAAGTTTGTAAAGGGAATTCGATTACTCATGCCGGGTATAAGTGGATGTATGCCGATGCAAAGGAACCTCCAAATAGAAAAGATAAAAAAAATCCCATCGTTATGTGCATAGAAACAAATGAAATTTTTGAAAATGCACATTTTGCCGCAGATTGGTGTAAATTGAATGGACATCCACACGCAAAACTTGTTGTAATACATTCCGCGATACGAGGAAATAGACAAAAGACTGCTTATGGATATCACTGGAAATTTTTAGATCAATAAAAAATATGTAATTGTTTTGAAGCACGAGAACATGCGACATACAAACATTTCATTCTATCATTAATGTTTTTATTTCCCATGATATCTCCGACTTCGACATAAATTTCCGGATAAGAACTTCCTTGACTGCGATGAGCAGTTAGGGCATATCCATGTTTGATCTGATGAAACGCATCCTTAAGATTCCAAAAGTGTTTCCACATTTTCTTGGCAGCATATTCTTTTAGCTGATTATCCAGCAATTCTTTATGCGTTTCATGAATCAGTCGAATAATGATGTCATCGCCCGTTTCCATGCGAACATCCAATTTCCAAATTTTAAAATTCTGATACTTGGGATGTCTATCAACAGTGATATTCATCACAATTCCTTCATCATCGGTATTCGCAAGGTTTGGTGTTGATGGCATATCAGATGCAATAGGCGCCATCACAACAATACGGTCATACTTGACAAATGGGTCATCGGATTTGGTCATATGATATTCTTGTCGGATGATATTATTTAGAAGTTCGACGGTCATGTTTCGCCATGCAATAGCCTTGGCAATACCAGCATGGAATTTACCCTGCTTTGCTGCCTTGATCAGATGCTGTTCAAACGATTCGTCCGTATGAATAAAAACTTCAGGACCGCTTGATTCAAAAACTGGATTCTGATTGCCACGAATAGACTGAACAAATGTCAGAATTGAATTGTCATGTCGTTCGACTTTGTTCAGGGTAAAGTCAACAGGAAATTGTTTCCAGATAACAGATACTGTTTCACCAACAGGCGGAAGCTGCTGATTATCACCGATAAACAGGATTTTGGTGCCAGTAAAGATAGTCTTCTGTTCCAAGTGATCTAGAACCGCTTCAGACAGCATAGACGCTTCATCTATGATGATCAGATCATACTGGCCTGCATCCTTGACCAGACCAGAATCAACTAGTTCCTTGACTTCGCCATTGGGTTCCATACGAAGTCCCAGCAGGGAATAAATGGTCTTGAACATGACATTGGCATCACCAATAGATTCTTTGATCACCTTCAAAGATTTATTGGTTGGTGTAGTCACCGCAATGTCGAATTTCTTGTCATTGTTCTTGATAAATGTCTTGATGCAGGTAGTCTTACCGACACCAGCTTGACCAGACAAGACAAAATGTTGACGATCTGAACACATGAAAGCGTTCAGGGATTTCATCAGGTTTTCCTGATCTTGATTCAGTTTGAAAGTCATGTTGTTTACATTAACAAAGTTTTGGGCAAAGTCAGGACGTATGGTGAATATAGAAGAAAGAACAATCAATCAAAATCATTCGACCATCCATAAATCATACCACACTTCGATCAGCATTTCTACTGAAGCTCTTGCATCTTTCCATAAAATATCATTGCTGATAAATTGTACTAGATACGCACCATTAATGCAGTTTTTACCTGCGAGTTTATCGGATGCATTTTTATTCCCTGTGGGACACAGATGCCACGATTATTATTGCCTAATAACCAACTGTGCTATTTCACCCTGTAAGTGATCACGTATATCTGCTCTGAGTATGGGACTCAAGCAAGGAGCGTCCTGAAACTCCCTCAGTTATTTGTATTCTTTGATGACTGCAAATCATGTTTTTTATCAGAACTTTCAAATAACAAGTTAAACTGAATCCCTACTTTGACACGATGCTAGGATATGGCATGATAATTGATGAATAAGTGTCACAATTCATCATCCATATTTAAGCTATCAGAAAGAACCCAGTTTTAGTGTTCCGCACTTGGGACATGCATACACAAGGGCTTCCCATTCAGAATGTTCACCCTTGGCCTTGAAATAGAATCCCTTTTCAATCTGTACAGAGAAAAATTTGGGTTTCTCTGGTGCTGGATCGATCCACTTCCCCTGCAAGGGATTGTTTTCCCATACCCAGACATGATCTGGCTTTTCATACCCACAGACACATTTCATTTTGGCTTCCTTGATAAATAAGTCAACATCATACCACGAAAATCATCATATGGCAACATCATACAACAACATTTTGTGCGATTTGCAGACAAACTATCTGCAAAACAACGGCTTCCAACTGATTCTACCACGTTTTCCGCTAGTCACCTTCTACTCACAGAACTTTTCTTTGCCACAGATGTCGCTTCCCCCTGCGAACGTTGCTACCCCATTTTCTGACATGCGGATTGCTGGCGACAAGATAGACTTTACACCATTTGCATTTCAATTCATTGTTGATGACCAGATGAAAAACTATGAAGAAATTCAGAAATGGATGTTTTCAATTGGATTTGCAACATCATACAAAGATTATATTAAATACACAAACAAAGGCGAAAAAACACAAAAACTTGGTGAACAGGATGCTGTTGTTAGTTTCCTATCAGCAAAAGGAAATCCAACCAGACATATAAAGTTTTATGATGCGATTCCTATTTCTTTGTCTGGAATTGATTTTACAACCCAAGACCCTTCAACCAATTATGTGATGGCATCAGCTACTTTTGCATATAACTACTTTGATTTTATTGATTGATCATGATTACTATTGAAAAAATTTCAGAAGCATTTGTTAGGGTAATATCCGATATTTCTATTGAACAGGATATCAAGGATCATTTTACATATAAGGCACCAGGATATAGATATAGTCCTAAATTCAAAGCTGGCCTGTGGTCGGGAGACATTTCGCTTTATAATGTTCAGACAAAAAGACTGCCAATTGGACTTCTTCCTAGACTTTTGAAATTCGCGGAAGATACATCGATTCCATTTAAATTAATTGATTCTGAAAATTACTCATTTGATGATTCTATTGATTCTGTTTCAAGGGAAGAAGTAGTTGAGTATGTTGATTCACTGAATATTCAGATTCCAAATAACGGGAAACCAAGAGAATATCAGATTGATGCAATTTATCAGGCAGTTACTCAAAAGAAGATAACCCTCCTAAGTCCAGTTAGTAGCGGAAAATCTTTAATTATTTTTACTACTATTAGGTGGATTCTAGATAAGAACCCTCATGCCAAGATTATTCTAATGGTTCCGTCTGTTCAATTAGTTAATCAGATGTATTCGGATTTTGAAGAATACGCCTATGAATTTGATGTTGCAAAACACTGTCAGAAAATATTCTCAGGACAACCAAAAGAATTAACCAAACAGATTCTGATTACTACATGGCAATCGTTAAAGAATATTGCTGCTTCGCCTGTTAATGGACAGAAAATTTTGTCTGAATATACTGCTGTATTTGCCGATGAATGTCATACAAGTCAAGGCAAAGAAATACAGGCAATTTTAGAAAAATGTAGGAATGCTGCATATAGAATTGGTACTACTGGAACACTTAATAACGAAAAGGTTCATCAATTATTAATTGAAGGTTTCCTTGGTCCTGTTTATAAAGTAATCACAACAAAAGAATTAATTGATTCTAATCAGGTATCAAATCTTGATATCAGATGTTTTTCATTAAATTATCCGGAACAATTTTGTAAAGACTTTTCTGTTGTTAATGATAAAGGAAAGAAAGTCAAGATTTCATATCCAGATGAAATATCATTCTTAATTAAAAATAAAAAGAGAAATGATTTTATCTGTAAGATTGCTATTGCATCCACTGGAACCACTTTGATTTTGGTCAATCATGTTAATGATCATGCGAAGCCACTTTATGATAGATTGAAGGAAATGTCTGACAAGCCAGTATACTACGTTTCTGGTGAAGTTTCTGCTGATAGACGTGAAGAAATCAGAAAAGTTGCAAACATGGAAGATTGTATCATTGTTGGTACTTATGGTACACTACAACAAGGTGTTAATATTCCTAATATCAGAAATGTTATTTTTGGATGTCCATCTAAATCACCAATTAGAGTTCTACAATCTATTGGTCGTGGATTAAGACTTCATAAAGATAAAGATAAGATGATTCTAATTGATATTATTGATGATATTAGATATAAGAATAAAGAAAACTTTTCTTATATACATGGATTAGAAAGAATTTCTATCTATAGAAAAGAAAAATTTAATATTAATGTAAAAGAGATTGATTTTAATTTATAATTAATATATTAATCTTTCTAAAACCTTGACAGGTTTATTATATCATGAATTTTGAACTTGTCAAGTTTTATTTTGTTGTATTTTTACAACAATGATCTAGATTTTTCTGTGGTATAATAAAAACATCTTTTCTTCCATCCCTTCATTATGCTCTGGCTACAAGAAAAATTCATCAACTTGGTGTCTTCAAGACTTCCCCTGTTCAAGAAGGTCAGACAGAACCAGTATGCCTTCAGATGCGTTATCTGCAACGACTCAAGGAAGAACCCCTACAAGACCCGGGGTGGCCTGTATGCGCCTTCTGGAGCACAGGAATACAACTATGGGTGCTTCAACTGCGGTGCTTCCATGAAGTTCACCACATTCTTGAAGCAGTTTGATCCGGTTCTTTATGATGAATATCAATTTGAATTTTTTGCAGAATCTGGTAAAGGACAACATATTGTTGTGGAAAAACAACCAGAAGCAAAACAATTCAAAAGACCCAAGATTGATATGTCTGGACTTACCAGACTTGATCATATGGACAAAGACCATCCGGCTATGGTTTATATTCTTAGCAGAAAGATTCCCAAGAATAAATTCAATCGTCTTTATTTCTGTCCTGCATATTTTCAATGGATTTCTAAATTCACCAAGAAAGGATTTGATAAATCAAAGGATCATCCTAGGTTGATTATTCCATTTTTTGATCGTTATGGAAATATCACCAGAATATCTGCTAGGGCATTTCGGAATGAAAAGCCAAAATATCTATATACCGTTGTTGATCGTGAATCAACAAGATTGTATGGAATGGATATGATTGATCAATCAAAGACCGTTTATGTTGTTGAAGGGCCGCTTGATTCCCTTTTCCTTGATAATGCGATTGCTGTTGGTATGGCGTCATACGAAGCAGAAGAACTAAATACAATCCCGGATAAGGTTTTTATTCCGGACAATGAACCAAGGAATCGTGATGTGTGCGAAAACTTCAGAAAGGTTATTGATCGTGGTGAACGGGTATGCATCTGGCAGGATGAAACCGAAAAAGATATCAATGAAATGATTCTGGCCGGGATGACAAATCAATCCTTGATGTCCTACATAAACGATTGTACGTATTCTGGCATAGAAGCAAAATTAAAATTTGCAGAATGGATCAGATACTAAATTTTTTTGGTATAATAGAAAGACTTGGATGATAGACTATAGTGTTTTTGGGGTTGATCTGTATGGTGATCTGAATGTAAATCAAACGTCAAAATGTGTTGCCAATAAAACATATTTTTGTATGGAATTGGATGCACCGAATGCAACAAAAATTGTCAAAAAGTTTCATTATTCAAAAAAAGTAGTCGCAAACAGCAAGCTACATCTGGGAATTTTTGATGTTTATGGTAAACTAAAGGGGTGTCTATCTTTTGGTCCGCCGATGAATGGAAATGTCACCAGTAAAAAGTTTTCAGATGATTGTTCGATGTTTGAATTAAACCGAATGGTTATGGATGATGATCAACCAAGGAACAGCGAATCATGTGCAATTGGTCTTTGCATAAGATATCTGAAAAAATTTAGAAAAGACATTCATTGGATACTTTCTTTTTCTGATGGTAAAGAATCGAATGTTGGTTATATCTATCAGGCAACGAATTGGAAATATCTTGGATTTATGTTGAGTGATAGTTTTTATGATCTTGATGGTAATATAATGCATTCTGTTACTGTCTGGCATAATTACAAAGAATCACATCAAGACAGAAATGTAAAAACAACACATGAAATTTTGTATGATAATTTTGATAACGTATCAAAAATCGAGTCAAAGCAGCACATATATGTTATGCCATTAACAGATGTAAAATTCAAACAGGAGTTTCAGAAATACCCAAAAATCGAAACAGAAATCCCAATCGTCAGGCGTATCATCTATAAAAAAGATGGCATTGTCTGTGACCCACCAATCACAATTAAATATTGAACAAGCAAAATGATTGAAATATTGATTGTTTTTATTCTAGCAATTCATCTGACATTACAATCAACAAGTTTTCAGATGCTAATTCTTGGTTTTATCGATAATCATCTACGGATGGTTGAATCCCCTAAAAATAACTGGCTAACTGATGAGGTGTAAAGAAATGATTAAGTATATCAAAAAGCGTGATGGTAGCATTGAAGAATTTTCTCCAGCGAAAATCAATGGTTGGGGTGAGTGGGCAGCAAAGAAACTTGGATCGACTGTTGATTGGGCGTCTGTTGTCATAGATGCAGTTAATAAGTGTCCTGAAGTTTGTACTTCTGAAGAATTACAAAATGCATTAATTTCTGTTTGTCTAAGTCGAAAGACTTGGGAGTACAACAAAATGGCTGGGCGACTTTATTCAGCATTAATTGATCGTCAGATTTATCCAGAAGGAAAACCAACAGTAAAAGAAGTTCATACAAGAATGCACCAACATGGACTTATGGTTAAACTTAATTATTCTGATTCTGATTATGAATTTGTTGAACAGATCATCAATCATAAGCGTGACCTGAATTACCCACATTATCAACTATATCAACTTAGAAATAAATATTCGCTTCGTAATAAAATTACTGGTCAAGAGTATGAATCTCCGCAATTCGTTTATATGCGAATGGCAATGGCACTTGCCGAAAATGAACCAAAAGAAGAACGGCTAATACATCTTGAAAAATGGTATTTGCATCTAAGTCACAATAGACTAAATGCACCTACTCCAAACTTTGTTAACCTTGGTACTGCATTAAATGGATATGCAAGCTGTTGTATGTATTCAACTAACGATACTGCTAAGTCACTTGCTGCTGGTGATCATATTGCTTATATGATGACATGTATGTCTGCTGGAATTGGGACACATATCAAGACTCGTTCTATTGGAGATCCTGTTCGTAATGGGGTTATTGAACACCAAGGAAAACTTCCCTATTACCGTGCAATGGTTGGTGCTATTGGTGCTAATTTACAGAATGGTCGCGGTGGCGCATCAACTGTTTACTATACAGCATTTGATCCAGAAGTAGAAGTTATTCAGAAGTTGCGTCATCCAATGACACCAACATCAAAGCGTATTTCTGGCTGTCATTACAACTTTGGCACAAATAAAGTATTTGCGCGAAAATTTGCAAAAAATGAATTATTTGCTCCGTTTAGCTATTATGGTAATGAGGAAATGTATGAAGCACAGTATTTGAAAGATCAGACTAAGTTTGAAAAAATGTATTCAGAATATGAAAAGACCGCAAAGGTAAAACTAAATGCACGTGATATTGGAATGGGTGCTTTAACGCAATCGTATGATACTGGTGTTCAATATCTTCATTTTATGGATACCATTAATAAACATACGCCATTCATTGAACCGATTTATTCGTCTAATTTGTGTTGTGAAACAGGTTTGGTGACAAAACCATACACTGATGTTTCGGAGTTGTATCGTGATTATAAAGAAGGAGATGGTGAAACTGGGCTATGTTCATTAGCAGCAATTATCGTTTCAAATATCGAAAGCGATGAACAATATGCAGAAGTTGCATATTATGCATTAAAGATGATTGATGTTTGTATTCATAAGTCTGATTATGTATTCAAGAATCTTGAACATACTGCAAAAGCACGATTATCTGCTGGTGTTGGTATTGTTGGGATGGCGCATTTAATGGCTAAGAATGACAAAAAGTATGATACACTTGATGGTCGTAATTTTGTTCATGAAGTAGCAGAAACTCATATGTGGCATCTAATTAATGCTTCATTGCGTCTTGGTAAGGAACTTGGTAATGCCCCTTGGATGCATAAGACATTATGGCCTAAAGGATGGTTGCCATTGGATACATATGAAAAGCGTGTTGATGAATTGATTACAGTTAGAAATAAGCGCGATTGGGAATCACTGCGTCAAAAAATTATTGAAAATAAAGGCATTAGAAATTCTGTAGTGTGTTGTTTTATGCCGGGTGAGTCTAGTACGATTGGCGCAGGTACAACTAATGGTCTATATCCGATTCGTGATCTTTATATTATGAAGACAAACGATACGATGGCAAATCATTGGGCGGCACCTGATGGTACTAAATTAAAGAATAAATATCAGTCCGCATGGGATATTCAGACTTCTGATATGATCAAGTTTTATGCTATAATCCAGAAATGGACCGATCAGGGTATTTCTGCTGATCTTTTTGTTAAGATCATCGGGGATGAAAAGGTTTCAAGCACACAAATTATTCAAGATTATCTTGATATGGTTAAATTTGGACTTAAAACCAGGTATTATGTCAATAGTTTGACCAGTAATGGTGTTGATCTTGTTAAAGAAGAAACTGCTATTGAAGTAGATGATCAGGTTGAAGATGGTTTTTGTGAAGGCTGTTCAATTTAATTAAACTTTGGGGTCTTTGTACCCCATCAAAAGGAATTGCGATGGATAATAAAATTTTTAATGTCAACAAAACACCGGAACAATATATGGAAAAAAATCCATTATTTTTTGGTACTGAAACCGGACTGTTTAATACGTTAAATAAGCCATACCCAAAGATTTGGGGTCTTTATAAGACAATGAAATCTCTTGATTGGTCAGAAGACGAATTTGACTATTCTCAATGTAGTCTTGATTTCAAGAATTGTCCTAAGTCTGTCAGTGATATGATGATTCGCACATTGGCATGGCAATGGGAAGCAGATTCTGTTGCATCAAAATCGATTGCACCAGTTCTTGCACCTTTTATTAGCGATTCTTCATTATGGGCAGCATGGCAACGTATTTCGGACAATGAAATCGTCCATGCGGCTACCTATAGTGAAATCGTTAGGATGAGTTTCGATAATCCAGAATCTGTTATGGTTGATATTCTTTCAGTCAAAGAATCCATTTCACGAATGGATTCTATTAATGACGTTTTTTCCAAACTTTACCATGCTTCGCATAAATATGCGCTTGGTGAAATTGGAATTGATGATGCATACGAATGTGTTTTTCTTGGTGTAGTTGCGCTATTGATATTGGAACGAATTCAATTTATGGGTTCTTTTGGTATTACGTTTACGATCTGTTCGTCTAATTGGTTTCAGCCTATCGGCAAAGCAGTGCAAAAGATTGCACAAGATGAATTGGAAGTTCATGCCGAACTTGATAAGGAAGTCATTCGCACTGAATTGAAAACACAACGCGGAAAAGATACATATCAAAAACTAAAACCAAAAATCAAAAAATTGATTGATGATGTTGTTGAGACTGAAATGAAATGGATCGATTATCTATTTTCAGAAGGACGCGAACTTGTTGGTGCCAACAGTCAGCTTGTAAAGAATTGGGTTTTGTTTAATGCACGAGATGTTTACAAGTTCCTTGATGTTGAAAGTTCTTATAAATTTCCAACCAAGAATCCAATGCCACATATGGAAGACTGGTTGAATATTGGTAAAACGCAAGCTGCACCACAAGAACAAGATGGTAATCAATATAAAGTAGGAACTATTATTCGTGATGATTCTACAAAGACTTTCGACGTTGACTTTTAAAAATAAGGAATAAAAATGAATGTAACTATCTGGTCAAAAAATGCATGTCAATACTGCGACATGGCAAAAAGTCTTCTGAAAGCAAATTCAATCGAATTTGAAGAAAAGAAAATCGGTGAAGGTTATACACGTGATGATCTTCTTGCTGTCGTGCCTACTGCTAGGACTGTGCCACAAATTTTCGTCGATGATAAACTTATCGGCGGATTTCAGGAACTCAAGGCACTTCTTGACTAAATTTGTGGTATAATCCAAACATCATCAACCAAAATAGGAGAAGTAAGTTATGGGCAGCGCCCGCTTTGATATCACTGAAGATGGAATTTCCTTTCGGAAACAAAAGCATCGAAACATTCTGGTAAAAGACATGTTTGATGGTAAGTATCCACCAAGACGGGAAGAACCAAAAAACGCATATCAGCGCAAGGAAAAATACAATACGTGGAAACACAATATTGTTGATGATGACGAAGGATGGGATGGTTGATGCTTTCAATGGAAGAATTGATGGCGGCATGGAAAGAAGATTCCTGTATTGATCGGGATAATCTGGATATTGCTTCTATCAGGACTGCCAATCTGCATCAAAAATATCTTGATCTGCTCACCCACTATAAGATCAAGATATTTGCACTGGACAAAAAGTATCTGGAAATGAAGGGGCTTCGTTCCAGATACTATAATGGACAGATGACCAAAGCAGAATTGGAAGAACGACAATGGGCACAGTATCAATACAAGACCCCATTGAAATCAGAACTTGAACGATTGCTGGAAACCGATACGCTTCTGCTTGATATCAAAGACAAGACTTCTTATTTTACGTTTTGTTTTGAGTATTGCGAAGAAGTTATCAAGTCCCTGCGTGATAGAAACTATCAGATCAGGGCAGCAATCGATTTTATGAAATTTCAGGCAGGAAACTAAATATGATTGAAAAACTAAACCGTTGTATTGAACTACAGAAAAAATTCAATACCGCAATGAATCCGAAATGGATGACTGCTGGCTATGCATGGAAACGTGCTATGTGGATCGAAGCAGCAGAACTAGCAGACCATCTTGGTTATAAGTGGTGGAAGAATGTTGATGGAAAACAGGATCGTGAACAGATTCTACTAGAATTGGTTGACATTTTTCATTTCCTTCTGTCTGATATTATTATCGCAAAACCAGAAAATACTGATTATCAGATTTCAGATAGCCTGATTTCTATGTATCGATATGCCACCAAGCATACTGCCAAAGATGCAAACAAAGAAGAAAGTCTGCGAACCATCGAAGATTTTGTTTTTGACTGTGTAGAAAATCGTAGTGCTGACAAGACTTATTTTGCAATGGTGGTCAGTCTTGGGTTCGCTTTTGATGATATCATCGACTACTACCTCGGCAAGAACGCACTGAACCTGTATCGACTGGATCATGGCTACAAGACGGGTGACTATCAAAAACTGTGGCAAGGAAAGGAAGACAACGTTGTCCTAGATGAAATCCTAAAAACTGGTGAAAGGGATTTTGATAAAATCTACTTTCTTCTGAATGAACGCTATATGCAAAACTTTGTTATCTAAAAGGAATCCTAAATCATGAAACTGTCAAAAAACACACTGGCTATCCTCAAGAACTGTTCTTCCATCAATACCAACCTGATGATCAAAGAAGGTAATGTGGTTTCAACCATTTCGCCTTCTAAATGGGTCTATGCTGAATATCAGATCGAAGAATCGTTCCCACAGGATTTTGGTATCTATGATCTGCATGAATTTATTTCTGTGATTTCTATTTTTGCTGATCCTGATATTGAATTTGACGGAAATGTCATGTATATTTCCGAAGGCAAGAACAAGATTCGATATGGTTCTGCCGATGCTGGTGTTCTGATTGCACCAAAAAGTTCGCCTAAGTTTCCGCCATCGCCTGATGTCTGTTTTGAACTGACCAAGGAAAATCTGGCACAGATTACCCGTGCAGCATCGATTCTAAAGGTTCCGTTTGTTTCTATTGTTGGTGAAGATGGTGTGATTTCGATTGTGGTCTTGGACAAGACAAATCCCAATTCCAATCAATTCATGATCGAAGTCGGACAGACAGAATATAGTTTTACCGTCAACCTAAAGGTTGAACTCATGAAGATGATGCCTGAATCGTATGAAGTCTGTATGTCTGCTGATAAGCGGGCATGCAAGCTGGTTGGCGAAGACAAGCTGTATCTGCTGGCATGGGAAACGGATTCTAGCTTTACCAAGTGATCTAGTGGTATAATGTGAGGGAAGGTTATGCCTTCCCTTTCTTCTTTTTGGATGATTTATGATAGAACGATATAAATTAATGCATGGCGATTGTCTGGAACTCATGAAAGAAATTCCAGATGGTTCTGTTGATATGATTCTATGTGATCCGCCTTATGGAACAACTGCATGTAAATGGGATTCTGTTATTCCTTTGGAACTGATGTGGAATGAACTAAGACGAATTATAAAATCGAATGGTGCTGTTGTTATGACGTCAGCGCAACCATTCACTACAAAACTTATATCATCAAATTATGATATGTTTAAGTATTCTTTAGTTTGGTTAAAAGAAAGACCAAGCAATCCAGCACTTGCTAATAATCGTCCTCTTTCGTATCATGAAGATATTTGTGTGTTTTATAATAAACAACCAACATACAATCCACAATTCGGAATTCGTGATGAGAAAAATAAAAGAAATAATTCAAACGAAAAATTCAGCACAGAATCGAGCGCAAAGCTTGGAGATAGTTTTAATAAAACAGGAATGTCTGATATAACTTATCCAAAAAGTTATATTTCTGTTAATGTTCAGCGCGGATTGCATCCAACACAAAAACCTGTCGCATTGATGGAATATTTGATCAAGACCTACGCTAATCAAGACGAAACTGTGTTAGACTTTACAATGGGTTCCGGTACGACTGGTGTTGCCTGCATGAATACCAACAGAAAGTTTATTGGTATTGAAATGGATGATAAGTATTTTCAGATAGCTGAACAACGGATCAAAGAATCGCAACCACAAGAAAATGTTGATGTTGGCGGTCTTGACGTAGAAATCTGATGGTATAATATATGGGAAGGGAAACCTTCCCTTTCTTCTTTGTTATTATAGGAACCAATCATGACTGAAACCTACCTGCTTGTTGAGAAGTATCGTCCCGCAACCGTTGCTGACTGCATCCTACCGACCCGAATCAAAGACCAGATCAATTCTTTTATTTCCAAAAAAGAAATCCCACATCTGATGTTCTATGGTTCTGCTGGCCTTGGTAAAACAAGTCTGGCTAAGGCAATCTGCAATGATATTTCGGCAGACTGTATGTATATCAATGCATCCAATGAAACCAGTATTGATGTTGTCAGAAATAAGATCACACAATTCGCATCAACTTCTTCGTTTGACGGTAATCTGAAGGTGGTGATCTGTGACGAGACAGATCGGCTTACAAATAATGCAATGGATGCACTTAAAGCAACTATGGAGGCATTCCATCAATCTACCCGATTCATCTTTACCAGCAACAACATTCACAAGATCATTGATCCGATTCGTTCCCGCTGCATCGAATTTGATTTCAACCCTAGCCAATCAGAAAAAGAAGACATGATGGTCAAATCCCTGAAACGGATTGTGGGAATTCTAAAGAAAGAAGCAATCGAATTTGATATCAAATCTGTTGCATCCCTGCTTCAGAAACATTATCCAGACCTTCGTAAGACTATCAATGAAATTCAGCGATATTCTTCTACGGGTAAGATTGATTCTGGTATCCTCGTTCAACCAGAAACTTCGATGGATGAATTGATTTCAAATATGAAAACCAAAAAATTCAATGAAGTGCGTAAATGGCTTGCCAGAAATTCTGATACTGATCATCAGACGATCTATCGGCATTTTTATGACAACCTGAACCTGTTTGCTGGAAATTCAATTCCAACTGTTATTCTTATTCTGGCAGATTACCAACACAAAGCAGCGTTTGTTATGGATCAAGAAATTAATACAATGGCCTGCATGATTGAAATCGTTCAAGCTGCTGAATGGAAATAAAATGTTGGATATTGAATCTACTGGTGTTGCTTTGGTTGAACAACAAGAAACCAAGACCAATAAAAAGATTTCACCATTTGAATTTGTAAAGTCAATCACCGAAACCAAAGAAGACATTTTTGATCAGAATTCTGCTTCATATAATCGATTCATCATCGACAAGGCACTATCCTTTAATGTTGACTGTGTTTTCTTTGCTGCCGAAATCTCAAAGTATTCAAATATTCCAGATAATGTCCACTATCAATTTTATCTAAATACGATTAGTAAGAAAAAACGCTATGGTGGATGGCAGAAAAAAGATTCCATTCCAGAAGACGTTGAACTTATTAAGGAAGCATTTGGATACTCAACGAAAGATGCTATGTCTGCGCTTGAAGTGATGAGTGATAAACAATTGCTGGATTTAAAAGAAAAAATGAGTAAAGGTGGACGTTACAATGATCCAAAACGAAGACATTCTGTATGATTGGTCAATTGATAAGATGGTTGAAATTAAACTTGGACAACCAGATGATTTTCTGAAAATCAAGGAAACCCTGACCCGAATCGGTATTGCATCCAAGAAGGAAAAGAAGTTATACCAGACAGTTCATATTCTTTTCAAACGTGGAAAGTATTATCTGATTCACTTCAAGGAAATTTTTAACATCGAAGGGAAACCATCTACGATGACGCTTGATGATGTTGCGCGACGTAATCGCATCATTTCCTTGATAGAAGATTGGGGTCTATGTGCCGTTGTTAATCCAGAAATGATTGTCAACAAGGCATCAATGATTTCGATCAAGGTTGTCCCATACAAGGAACGAAGCCAATACACACTGATTTCAAAATACACACTGGGGAAAAAGAAGTAAAACTTCTGTTGTAGCATGGGGAATCGTGTGCTACAATACAGTCACCTTAACCAAACGTGATTTCACTATGCCTAAATTTGTGTTGACTATGGAAGAAGTATATGCTGCAATTCGTGAACAGTATATGCTTGACTCTGATATTGAAATTGAATTTGTCCCGACAAAAAGTCTGGATTCTATCCAAAAGGATTCTGGCTGGCAGTATGTATCGAATGATTGGGATAAAGCAATCCCACCATTCGATACATCAACGGTAAATCGTGTTGAAGTTGTTTATAGGAACGGCAACACAGGCACAGATTCCCCATGCGCCTTTGATTGGGAACAAGAATTTAGGCTAGACGATATCATCAAATATCGCATCATTTCATGATCAGGTAATAATACACTTGTCTAGATAAACCGGGGGACGATTGTCCCCTTTAAAATTTCAAAACCTCAAAAAATGAAAAAAATTGTTCTAACATTTCTGTTGGCTGGATTGCCTTTGGCGTCTATTTCTACAGAAAGCGGATTCAAAATAAAATCAAGAGAATTAAAATGTATGGTAGAAACTATATACTTTGAGTCTCGCGGACAACCCATCAAAGGAATGTTTGCAGTTGCACATGTCACCATGAATCGTCTGAAGTCTGATGATTTTTCGGATACAATATGTGGTGTGGTCTATCAGAAAGGACAGTATTCATGGACTAAAATCAAAAAGAAAGACATCAAAGAAAATGACCAATATATGCTGGCGCTGGAAATTGCTGATAAAGTGATGTCTGGCCAGTCTAAAGACCCAACTGGCGGTGCCTTGTTTTTTAGGCGCGGTCAGAAGATCAAGGGAATGAAAGCCAAGATTGGCGATCACGTTTTTTATTGAATAAATCATGAGTAAATTCTATACCAACATCGAACAACGTGGTGATCATATTCTGTATATGGGCTGGGAAAATGGAATGCCAGTCAAGCAGAAGATCAAATACAAACCACATCTGTTTATTCAATCCAAGGATAATCAAAAAACAGAATACACTTCATTCTCAACCAAGAAGTATCTGTCAAGGGTTGACTTCGATTCTATTCATGACATGAAGGAATACGTCAAGACCTATTCAGACATTTCCAACTTTGAAATCTATGGTTGTTCTGACATCATTCGTCAGTTTACCCGTGCTGCATTTGGTTCGGATGAAATCACATGGGACTATGCACAGACTAAAATCTGGTTCTTTGACATCGAAACACGGGTGGAAGGCATGGTCATAGACCCCATTGGAAGCTACCAGATTCGCGTAGGCGACGCCGTGTATGATCGGACATACCCTGACATCATGCAGATGCTTGAAGACAGCCTACGCTTTGATTTCTTTGAAGACGGGAAGTTCGTTCCTGTCAAGGAAACCAAGGCATACCGTGCTGGCTTCCCGAACCCAGAAAAGGCAGAACAAGAAGTCCTGCTGATTTCGATGGTTGACCATCACAAGGAAAAGCTGTATGTCTGGTCAGTCAAACCAGTATCGGAAGACAACAAGATTTTTCAGATGGGCGCGGACTTCCGTTCTTTTGAAACAGAAAAGGCGATGCTCAAGGATTTCCTGCTGTTCTGGAAGTCGAATCGAATTGATGTTATTTCTGGATGGAATTCGGAAATCTTCGATATTCCATACCTGATCAATCGAATGAAGAATGTGTTGGGCAATGACCTGACCAATCATATGAGTCCTTGGAATGTGGTCAAGGAACGGCGATATGTAGAAAACGATAATGAATACCAGACATACGATATCTATGGGATCACGCATCTAGACTATCTGATTATCTATAAAAAGTTCAATCCGGGTTCCAAGGAAAGTTTTAAGTTGGACTATATTGCTGAGTATGAACTTGGTGAAAGGAAGGTTGAAAATCCAACGGATAACTTTAGGGATTTCTATTCTGATACTTGGTTTGAGGTGTTCGTAGAGTATAATGCAATCGACACACTGTTGTTACATAGGATGGAGCACAAGAAGCTGCTGGTTCGACTGGCTATGCAGATTGCATATATTGCCAAGTGTAATATTTCCGATGTTGTATCAACCATGCGAATCTGGGAATCGATTATCTATAATTATTTTATGGATTCAAACCAGATTGAAGACTATAAGAAACAGAAAAAACATAAAGAACAGATTGTTGGTGCATACGTTCACGAACCAAAATCGGGAAAATATAAATGGATTGTTAGCTGCGACGCCTCACAACTCTATCCTAGCATGATTATGCAACATAACATTTCACCAGAGTGTATAGTCGAAATGATTGATGGTTGTTCTGTTGATGGGATTGTATCTGGGCATATTCCAAAAATAGACACCAAAAACAATTGCTTATCCGCAAATGGATTGGTTACGACAACAGACGTTGAAGGATTTATTCCATATCTATTGAACAAAAACGGAAAACTTAGGCGGGAAGCCAAAAATAGTATGCTTGAGTATAAGAATATTGAACAGGCTATTCTGGCGGAAATGAAGAAACGAGGTATCAATCAATGACTGAATATAACATCGAAGCAATGAGTGATTCTCAACTAATTGCTTTTAAAAAGGAAGTTTCAAATAAAGTATCAAGTCTGAATACACTTCAAAATGCATTAAAGACCAATTCGAATGGATTCTATGGTTGTCTTGGACTTCAACACTTTAGATACTATGATAGTAGGCTTGCGGAAGCTGTTACTACCAACGGTCAAGTGATGCTGAAATATGGTATGAACCGCGTCAATGCAATCATGAATAAACTCTGCAAGACTGATTCTGTTGAATACGTGGTCTATGGAGATACGGACAGTTTTTTTATTCATTTTGACGAGTTTGTTCAATCATATTGTAGCGGAATGTCAGATTCTGAAATCGTTACATATCTTGAAGAATTTGTTAAAAATGTATTGCAACCAAGATTGGATGTTGACTTTGAGAATCTTCTAAAAGATTTTGGAACCAAGAATCAGCAGATTTTTTTCAAGCTCGAAAAAATTGGTCATATGCTTATTACTGGTAAAAAGCGTTACATATTTGATATGTTCTATGATGAAGGAGTTCGTTTTGGCGAAATGAACATGAAAGTCATGGGGATTGAAATTGTTCGATCATCAACACCATCAATCGTCAAGGATTACTTGAAAGATATCGTCAGACTGTGTATTCGTTCTGATGAAGCAGCGTTTCAAAACAAAATTCAAGAAATCAAAGCAGATTTTATGAATCAACCATATTATGCGATTTCATTTCCGCGTGGCGTCAATGGTATGAAAACGTATTCTTCAAATTCATCCATTTATATGAAAGGGTGTCCAATCCATGTTAGGGGAGCATTGTTATACAATCATCATTTAAAGAAAATGGGGCTTGATTCTAAGTACCCTTTAATTTCTGATGGAGATAAGATCAAATTTGTTTATCTGAAAAAACCAAATCATATCTACGAAGATGTGATTGCTTTTCCTACAAAGCTACCGGAAGAATTTAATCTAATCAAGTATGTTGATAAAGAGATGCAATTTGAGAAAACATTCCTAAAACCGATTGAAGGTATTTCAAGTGCAATCAAGTGGCACACCAAAGAACAACCATCACTAGATAGTCTATTTGATTGATCTAGCCTAAATACCCCAGTAAGTAACATTATTGGGGTATTTTTAATTGGCACGTATTAATCTAGATCAGCTTGCAAAACGGGTATTGCATGACCGAAAGGCAGCACTTAAATCACAGGCGTGGTTTGCACAACAGGTCAAGTATCTGGGGGATGCTGTATCCCCCAATTCTGTTATGCAAAATGCTAACCGGAAAAGAACATTTCTAGTTCCGGGATTTATGCACATGTTCTTTTATCAGGCCAAAGGTGCAGCAGAATTGCCATACTTTGATACATTTCCTATTATTTTTCCGTTTTCAAAAGATGCCGAAACTTTTACTGGAATAAACTTCCACTATCTTCCAGTAAAGATGCGAGTTGTTTTATTGCGCAATCTTTTGGACTTTGCTTCTGATAGAAAACTAAAAGAAGATACCAAAATGAAGATGCAATGGCATTATGTGTCAAATCTGGCGCGATTTAATGGTGTGAAGGCAGCAGTCAAGAAATATAGATTTGATCATGTGCAGTCACATTTTTTATTCGTTCCGGCAGATCAATGGTTCAATGCAGTCATGCTACCGTTTGAACGGTTCAAGTCTGATAGTAAATCGTATGTGTCAAAAGAATCTGTATGGCAGGATTCATTGCAGAAAAGATAAACAAAAATGAGTAATACCCTATCAAAATTTGCGGCAGAATTGAATAATAGGGGATTGGCAAAACAATCCCACTTTATGATTGAAATTGTTCCGCCCCCTTTTTATTCTACGCCAGTAGATGAAACCTTTATTCCTTTGTATTGTGAACAGGCACAGTTTCCACAGATCAATATGGCAACAGCCACGATAAAGGATAATGGACTGAATCGGGAAGCTGTCTATGACAAGTCATATGGAAATACCAGCATGATGTTTGCCTGCGATCAGAACATGATTATCAAGAGTTTTTTTGATAGATGGTTATTAGGCATCGTGATGTCAAATGGTGGTGTTTTCGCCTATCCCGTTGAATACACGGCACCTTGGATAAATGTCCATCAATTAAACGAAAACATGGATATTGTGTATTCTGTTAGATTTTTTAATTGTTATCCAAAAACGGTTAATGATATAATTTTATCAGCCGATAGCAGAGGATACAACAGATTTCAGGTTGCATTTGCATATGAAAAATGGGAATCCAATACCACTATCATGACACCAGAATATATGCGGAACGTTAATGCTGGTACGGGAATTGATGCGGTCAGAAGAAGTGTTATCGGTGCTGCTGCCGGAATGATGACTGGTGAATACAATAACGGCAGCAAAAATACTGATTATTCCAAAGCAAAACTAAATTCATTGCGTGGTAGGATAAAAGGAATTGTTGATAACTTTAGTGATTGGAAATTTCGATGAGTAAAATTGATTTTGCGTTGTCAGAAACTTTTGAAATTTCACCTGCTGTCAAGCAGTCTGGTAATATCGTTGAACATAGGTCGCAACAGATACCAGATGAAATCGATGAAGATATTGATGCTGTTCGAAGCAACCTATATTCGTTGCTAGAAAAGGGTGAAACAGCGATTGAAGACCTGACGGAAATCGCCAAGGCAGAAGAATCACCTAGGGCATTTGAAGTATTGAATTCGATGCTCAATACAATGTCTGATATTTCGATGAAGCTGATTGAAATAGAAGAGCGAAAAACCAAATTAAAAAAGCTACGATCAGAATCTAATAATCAGACAGAAGAATCGACTAGAACAACAGTAAATAATAGTGTTGTTTTTGTTGGAACCACACAAGAATTGCAAGAACAGATCAAAAATCGTCTAAGTGGAAAGTAATTATGAAAAAAATGTTGCCCGTAGTCAACGGACCTACCCTAAATTGTGTTCTTCCTGTTTCGGGTATAAAAGTAAAATATCGACCTTTTGTTGTTAAAGAACAAAAAGCACTATTGTTAGCTAAGGAATCCGAGAATCAGGAAAATATCTTGGATACCATCAAGGCAGTGATGATTTCCTGCACAGATGGAACCCTTGATTTTGAAAAGGCAACTGTTGATGATATTGCTTTCTTTTTCCTTCAGCTTAGAATCGCATCTGTTGGCGAAGAAGTGAAATTTTCTATCCCATGTGCATCATGCGACCAACCTGTTATCATGAATTTAAATTTAAATTCTGTTAAGATCAACGCAAAGAAAAAAAACAACATTGTCATGATTACAGATAGTATCGGGATAAAGTTCAGATATCCAACATTTAACGATACTATTGCTATTGATATGATGGATGCCGAATTGCGAGGAATCGGTGCCACTAAAATGTTAATTGAACACATCTTTGACGATGAGGAAATTTTTAATAAATCCGAATATACTGATGAAGAATTGGAAAAATGGATTTTAGGTCTAACGCAAGATCAATTGAGGAATATTGAAAACTTTTTTCAAGATATCCCAAAACTAAAACATGAATTGAATTTTACATGCCCACATTGCAAAACAGAACAGAGCAGACTATTGGAGGGTCTGCATAACTTTTTTCGACTTGGGTCTGTTGCATGATTCATTAATAGATTACTATAGACTGAATGCAAAGTTAATGATGAAGTTTGGAATGGATTTTGAAACCCTCGAAAGTATGTTTCCCTTTGAACGTGATGTGTATTATCACCTTATTTTAGAAGAAATAGAAAAAAAGAAGAAACAAAATGAAACTTCCTAACGTCAATCTACCTACAAATCCAGCAGAACAAGATTCCGAAAATCAGATTGATGTTGATCGTGGTCTGTTAAAAGAAAATACTGAAATTCTTAACAAATTAAACGAAAACCTAAAAAATATAAGTTCTGTTGGAAAGAATTTTCAGACAGGGGTTTATGCTGCATCCGGAAATAATACCTTTGCCGCATATGGCGCAAAGGGAATTCCGAGTATGTTAACGGATTTTATTGATACTGTCAGGGGTGACGAAAATAAAAATCAACCGTCAAAGTTATATTTTGATGAAGTATTCAAAGAATTAAAAAATATAGACAAAAAAATATCTGAAGCATTTGGTGCAGCAATCAAGGAAGTATTTGCGGAAAAATCTCAGATGACTTTTGTTGCAAATAATTACAACAAAAATTCAGAAAATGGATTTGACGTTTTATCTGGAATCATTGATCGACTAGAATCGGTTTTCGGTCAATCCGAAAAGAAAAGTAAAACACAATATGCAAGAACAAAATCAACCATGTTTGCGGAACCGATTGAAATTGATGCAAAGGTATTGCCACTAAATTCAAGATCAAAGAAAAATTCTGTTAGGCTTGATGATATTCAATACGCCTCAGAAAAAAATTACAATAGAGTAGAAAAAATAATTGAGAATAAAAATTCCCAAAAGGATTTAGTGGTTTTTGAAAATAACAAATATTCCACCGCAAATCCGGCAGTTAACACAACCATGTTTGCGGAACCGATTAAAATTAATCCGAATGCACTGAATAAAAATGTCGATTTGGCGGATTCGACATCGAAACCAAGCATGGTTAATGTAAAGTCATACAATCCAATTCTGTCAAAAGAATCCCAACAGATTCGCAATACAAATACATCTAAAATCAACACAGACAATTCCAATACAATTATCAATGCCGTATTAAAATTGTTGACAAAAACAAATAGAACAGATAAACAAGATACAGCGGATGTGCGTATAGTCGGGAAGGCACTTGATGTATTGATTGGTATAGAAAAGTCTATAACAGACGTAAATCGACCAAAGACTGAAGGAGAATTTTCTTCAAAGCAATTAGAAAAAGACCAATCATCAAACCGCAATGCGGAAATGTCAGTGGAAAAAACTACAATAAAAAAACAACAGACACAAGAAACAACAGATGACATTCGCGCGGCAGAACCTAACAAATCATCCCTGCTAGGTTCAGCGATTGACGCTGCTCAAGGAATCGCCGGTGCTGCTATGGTTGCTGGTGGCGCAAAAAAAGTTTTGGGAAAAGTAGGAAAAATTGTTGGCAAGGGTGCTGGTCTTGGTACAATATCGGCTATGGGACTTGATTTTGTCGCAGATGCTGTTGGTAAGACCACAAAATCTGGTGCTATACTTGATGTAGCATCCGATGTTGCTGGAATGGCTTCTACGGGTGCTTTGATCGGTTCTGTTGTTCCGGGAATAGGTACTGCTGTCGGTGCCACTGGCGGCGCAGTGATAGGTGGCGTAACAGGGCTGTACAAAAACATCGACGCCATTTTTGGAAAATCACCAAAACAAAAGATGGAATATGCAGCAACGGAAAAATCACCAATTTTTGAAGAATCTGTTAACGAATTGGAAAAAATAAATAAGCAGTCTGAACAAAAAATGTATTCACGGGAAGATTCGGCAAATAAAGTAATAGCATCTACCGTCAAAAACAACAACATTTTCCCAACCAGACAATCTACTAAAAATAATGACATTTCTTTCAACCGATATCTAGACAAAAGTTTTTCTTGACGACTTGACGAAACCGGGAAAGTCTGTGCTATAATCCATACATCATCGATCCCCAACCACCACTCTAAGGAGTTTTTTACCATGAAGAAGAAAGTTGAAGTTATCCATCATATCACTGGCCAAAACAATTTTGGCGGCTGTGCCGTCTTGGCTACGCACTATGATGGTGATTCTTTTGTGCGAATCACCACAGAACCCTGTTCGGTGGATGATCAGTATTCAAAAAAGATTGCCAATGCCGCACTTCGCAGCAACTACGAACGGGGTCAGTTTATTCGTATCCCGATCAAGTTTCGCCGTGATGTGACGCACCGTGAAGTGCGTGATCTGGTGATTGGAATGTTTGTCTAACCATGAAAAACTTCGTCATCTACCTGATGGCGATTGTTGGTAGTTCCGCAGATGCTGAAGTCATTGAAACATTCTGCGGAACTACCAAACAATTTTCTGAGACATTTGCGGAAACACAGCAAAGTCTGATTGCAACAGGAAATTCTTTATTGGGAAAAGACCATACCACGTTCATCTGGGTAAATCAATTCACCAAAGAATACACAATATTGAACAAAAACCATAAAACAGGCAAAGTCTGTGTTATGGATGGTGGCGAAAACTTGAATTTTAAAAAAGGTAATTTGTTATGACGCGATTCTTTCGTTCCGGAAACGATTTCACTGCCCGCGCAGATGGGTCTGTTGATATTTTTGATCAACTACCCGCAAAGACATTTACTGTCAAGAAAAATGAATTTACTGGTGAACTGTATTTTCAGATCATTCCCGATCTAGAAGTTCCAAGCAAAATTTATGGCACTTCACCACAAGAAAATGTCAATCGAATCATCAATACGTTTAATGATCGATACAACAACAGCAAGTCAACAGGCGTTCTATTGACTGGCGATAAAGGTTCCGGAAAGACCCTCCTGACCAAGATTCTTGCTACTGACATGATTACGCTTGGACATCCGGTTATCGTCATTAACGAACCTTGGTGTGGTCAGAAGTTCAATGAACTAATTGGTTCTATTAATCAACCTGCAATGGTTCTGTTTGACGAATTTGAAAAAGTCTATGACGAAGAAGATCAACAATCCCTGCTGACCCTGCTTGATGGGACTATCAATTCATCCAAGCTATTTGTGATGACTTCAAATAGTCGAAACATCAATGAATTCCTGACAAATCGTCCCGGTCGAATCTACTATACATTTGAATATCATGGGCTTAATGCTGAATTCGTTGAAGAATATGCAAGGGATAAACTAAAGAATCAATCCAACATTTCTACCATCAAGGCAGTACATTCGGCATTTTCTTCTTTTACATTCGATATGCTGGCGACGATTGTTGAAGAAATGAATCGGTATGATGAAGACGCATTTACTGCGGTTAGTTATCTGAATATTGATGTGGCAAACGAGAAGGTTTCTTATGATGTGCATGTGGTTTATAATGGCGAAATGATTCCCAATAATTATTATCCAAAATACATCAATCGAAACCCGCTGTATAATGAAGATGGTCGCTTTGAAATGAACATCTATGCTGACGACGATGAACAAGATTCCATTCCGTCACCAGATATTTCATCAAGCAAACCAACAAAGAAAGATTCGCTGATTACCAAATTTCATTCCATCAATCTATCAAAAAATAATTTTGTTGGAATTTCCGATGGTGGAACGATCACATATCAGATTATGATTGAAGACAAGAAGGTATATGTGATCTTGAGCAAGATTAATCGGTTTAGCTTCGATTTCCGCGCATTCTAAAAAATTTGGGGACTTCGGTCCCCCCATTTTATCATTCAGAAAGGCCAATCAACATGACACTAGCCCTTATCGTTTACCTGATTTCTTTTGTTTCTGCGCTTTTAAACGCATTTATTCTTGCCGGGCTTATTTCACTGCTGGTTCTAATTGGGACATTTGTTGGAATTATGACGGAAGAAAATTATTCGTGGCATCTTGATCGTGATGGCGGACTGAAAGCCGAAGTCATTCAATTCCGTAAAAATGTCAGAAAAGCATGTAAGATTTCTGGCATCACCCTTATCTGTTGTATCATTGGTTCGGTGATTGTTCCAACAGAAAAGACAGCATGGCTAATGGTTGGCGCATATGCTGGTCAGAAGGTAGCAGAAAACGAAAAGGTTCAGGAATTGTCTGGAAAGGTTCTGACAATTATTGAAAAGAAATTGGATGCTTATATCATAGAAAAGGCAGAAAAATAATGTATTTGTTTATCCTGACAGTATTTGTTGCGATTGTTTCTTTTATCGTAGGATTGCTGGTATGATAACATTTGAAGAATTTAAATCCATTGATATCCCATCTGATGTTGGCATTTTTTATTATACAATCAGGCAGAAATTCAATTTAACGCATGAAGAAGCATATAGACGAACATTGACCTATGCCAGAAATCATGGATGTACTGCTGGCCCTGTTGGACTTCCCGGTCATTATGGCCCGCACAGATTGCTGACTAAAAAGAAATTTGGTTTTGACGCACAGTCAAATAATTTGAAAGACAATACAATATGAGTAATTATTATCCAGATAAATGGGTTATTCTAAAAATCACGACACCGACTGATGTTTTGTATAAATGTCTATGTGGTTGGTATGGTGGATTTGCCAAGGGGGATTCTTGGCGTCTGAATTCTGGGATTGATCACGTTATTGATGTTGGCGATTCATATCAGATTTATGGATATTCTGGTTCCATGTATGATTGCATGAAATCTGGTCAAGGACTATCTTCTTACACAGAAAACATGTATAATAGCTTTGTGCAACATGTGAAAGAATTGAGTGATGGACATAGTATCGAAATTTTGAACACTGAAACTGATGATTTTAAAGGATTGATTAAAAATGATTAAATTTGAATTTACGCTGAATGATCAGGATGCCAGCAATCTGATTGATATTCTGCATAATGAAAAAGTCCGTACACTAGCGACTGCACAAAATTTTATTAAAAAAGACATGAATGCAGTCGATCAGGCCAATTTAGACTGGTATAATGGTCATGCGGCATACCTACAGTCCCTCAAGGAAAAGGTTCTTGCTGGCAATAAACCGGCAGTAGATGAAAGGAAAGAAACAGTATTACTAGACCTGAGTGATGCTGACTTCCTTGCTATCGCAAAAATGGCACATGAAAAAGATATTACTTTCAATGAAATGATTTCTGAAATTTTGAAAAATGTAATCGCCAAATGGAATATCTGATTTTTAAAACACTGGTATTCTGCTAATCATGTTTGTAGCTGGTTATTATTTTGGCTATCAAGAATGTGAAAGGAAGAAATCATGCCTACACTACGACAAGCAGCACAGCAGGCGTTGGATGCGCTAGAAGCGTCAAATGCGTTCGTCGAGGCTTCGTCCAATGCGAAACTACTACATGGGTGGGGCGAGCAGCTCGATCTGATAGAACGGACTGCTTCGGTCCTGCGTCAAGCCCTTGAGGTAGAGCAGCAATCCGAACCTGTGGCGACTGTGGCCGAAGTCCATATGAGTCGTTACACGTTGGAATGGACAAACGAACCGCTTCCAGAAGGAACACTGCTTTACACCCACCCGCAACCAACGCCGCAGCCACTGACGGAGGAATTACTACACTCTTTGTGGTTATATACCCCGGTTGACTACTATACGGATAATGAATCGATTTTCAAACAAGCGGCCCGAGCAATTGAACACTCTCATAATATCAAATAAAGGATAAAAATGTGTACTCAATGTGTAGTTGATCCACTGTATTATGGAGAATTTGCTCCCGGATGGTTTCTGATTCGGGCAACCAAACCTGATGAAGGCATAATGGAAGCAGATGACTGGGGACTGGTTGAATGTAATAATCCAAGCGTAGTCTTTTCCACTACTCCTATTGTCTATGAAGATCTTGATATGACTTATAACAGATATGTTGAATTTTGGGATGAATTGTTCATGCAACCATCAACCGGATATCGTTTATATTCTGCTATGATAAATGTGAAAATCCCATTTAGAGTAAAACGGCAATGGATCAAGAATTTTGTAACAACATTTGAATATCGTTTTTACTATTATCTGGCAGATTTCATCAAAAATTCTATTCCTGTCAAGGAGTCCCAATCAGATGACTGAAAAATATCTCTACTATGTTCAGCCAGAAACTCCTAAACCAAAATGGGAATATAAATATGGGGCTGTCATTGCTGAATCGGCAAAAGCAGCGACAGATCAGGGTAATAACACATTTGGTTCGGGATGTCGAATTATGTCCGGACCATACAAACTAGGAAAGGAGTGGTATAATGGCAGCAAGTGAAGCAGGGAAAGGATCAAAGCAACGACCAACAGACCTAAATCAGTATTATTCAAACTACGATCTTATCTTTGGAAAAAGGGATAAGAAACAGGTTCCACAGAAAGAAAATGTTGTTCCACAATCGGTAGAAGAAACCAAGGAGTAATCAATCATGAAGCCTCAAGCATCTTTTTCAGTCAAACAGAACAATTCTGTTGGTTCGATTTTTTTCAAGAAATCTGGATGCATTGTCAATCTAAAGTCCGACAAATTTAATGTCAAGATCAAAGAACATGCTATTGAGGATGCTGAACAGATCATCTATGATTTCGTTGGAATTAGTGCAACACCGAAGTTTACCTTTGCATACGACTAAATCGTCATAACAAAATTAAAGCCCCTTAATTGGGGCTTTTTTATTATTCAGTAAAAGATGGTGGATTTGGTACAATCGGACTTGCTATATCAAAGAAAGAATCAACAATCTGGTAATCTTCGATTGTTCCAACGACATCGGTATCGACTTCCCTAGCTACCCCACCAGCAAGCGGATCAAGCTTGACCTTGGTATGTAGAATTACGTTGTTGCTGGTGTTGATTGGACCAAGGTATTCTGTCTTGGCAGTGAATCCAAGTGTATAAACAATTTCACGCCTGTTTTCCACTGAACCTTCATACGTATCAGAAATTTCTACGCCATTCAGGGTGATTGGAATATCCTGAACAATTCCCATGTCTGGAATCAGGTTCAAGGTCATGACATACTGCGGTGAAAAGTACGGCAGAATCTGCTCAACGATCTGCAACCCATCGTCCTGTGTCTTGGTCATGATATAGACCGCAAAATGCACGTTGTAGGGCACTGGAACAGCCGCTGTAAGCGCAGAACCGATTTCCCCTGTACCCCCACATGACCTGATCTGCGTGACCTTGTTCAGCTTCCTAGCTGGATCATATTCGATGCCGGTCATTTCAAACCCGATTCTGGGTAGCGTGATCAGAACCCGCTTGTCAAAGGTTGGTTCTTCTGTGAGTCGCTGAAGCCACTTTTCGCGATTTCCATAAGACACAGGAACGTCGATAACCTGTTCGATCGCATTATCATTATTTCTGCGTTCAATCTTGATTCCAGAAAACAAATTGCCCATCCCAACAATTAGTTTTCTGGTGACGCCATGATAGTAGGTTTTATTGAACATCTTTTTGATCGCCGTTGTTTGGTTCAATCTTTTTGGTCAATATAGAATCTGGCGTGATGATTGCGATTACGCCAGCAATAAGAAGCCCCACATGAATTATTGAAGACTGCATTTCCTGATTATATTGGGCGCCCATTGCAGATGCTACCAATACAATACCGCGAATTGTTGATGGTTCTTGGAATCTTTCTACTAGGTATGTGATTAGTTTTTTTAATTTATCCATTGTGATATAGCCTTATATTTTCTATTTTTATTTAGGCAAAATTAAAGCCCCAATTAAGGGGCTTATTTATTACTTGGCTTTTGCTTTTAGATTTTCATATGTCTGTCTAGGCCATCCAAGCGCATCAACAAAGACATATTCATCTAGCTTCGGATACAAAGACTGAATATCCTGATCCTTGATTGCGATCAGTAGTTTTGCTTCATCCTCATTCATCTTTTCAAGCCATTGAATAAATGTCTGTTCTTTTTTGTGCTTTGGGGTATTTCCAAATAGAACATAGATTTTGTTGAACAGATGCAGGATTTCGACTTCTGCAACCCCTAGCGGATAATCTGCTGGAATATATGGCGGAATGCCTTCGGGCAGTGGAATCTTGGCTGTTGGATTGGTTGCATATCCAAGCATATTCACGATTCTTGAATCATCTGCAATAGCTTTCTTTAGATAGCTAACAGGATCATCAGACTCATTTGCACCCCGAATCACTTCAAGTAGGGTTGGTAGTTTCTTATTCAAAATTTCTTGTCGCATTTCATTTCTCTCCGTTTCATGATCTTTTCAACAGTATTTAATTTCCTGATTTCGGTTTCTTGTCCTGCTACCCTACCATAATCATACAATTCTTGCAGAATAGAATCTTTCTGGTACGGGCAATTGTATGGATCACTATACGTATTGAACCCATATTGATATGCGTGAATACATTCATTTTTCATGTTAAAAATCCTCAATAGATTCCATCAACATCTTGCATTTGTGTTTAGCCAGATATTCATATGCTTTGACTTTATTGCCCTTGACGGGGACAGAATATTCCCTGACAACATCATCACGGATGTATTTAGGAATTGCAGCAAATGAAATCAGTCTGGTATTCATGATGATTCGATTCTTGATTTCTTCGGTTTCTACCGCATCAAGCATATTCGTTGCTTCAAGAAATGCCTTCATCTTTTTTTCTGTGCATGGTGTCTGTCTGATTCCCTTGACAAAGCAATCTTCCGGTGAAAACACGTTTGGCACAGAATCGCCGATATCCCCACCTAGAATCAACCTACGCAGGAATTCTTTGTGAGAAACTTCAAGCGTAATCATCTTTGAAGTCATTGGAGAAAATTGCCTGACGTTTGAATACTTCTGTAACTGCGACATATCCTTGTCAGTAGAAATAAGCATAACCATTTCTGGTTCAGATTCAAGTCCATTCTGAATCATTCGATGATTTGCAATATCTTCAACCAAAATAGCCATCACATCATCGGCTTCCGCTTTATCATGTTTGATTACCTTGTAATGAAAATGTTCATCAATTTCCATGATGATCTGATCCATTGCAGCAAAAATCTTATCCCAAGGAAGATTTCGATCTTCGCGCCCTTTCTTGCGCTTGAATTTGTAGTGGGGGAAAATTTCCTTGCGCCAATAATTCCTACCATCACAGGCAATCACAATTTCATTGGAATATTCTCTGAATTTTTTCTTGTAATACTTGATGGTAGAAAGAATTGAATGACGAAACAGATTAACAACATCTTCTGTTTCGTTGCGGAAGTCATCCTCAAACTGGTAGATTGCGGAATGACATAGCTGTGAATAGTCAAAAATTAGCATGTCAAGAAAATTGTTTACAGATTAAGGTATCGGAATTAAGTCTGCCAGATGGTTCGGTTTCAACGGACTTGATCATCGCCAGTGCTTTTTCAAATTGTTTCTTGGGTAGTTGAAGCAAATTCAATAATTGATCTTTGGGGTTCCTTAAAGTTTTTTGAATTGACTTGGTTATATCAAAATTCAGCAGGGTTGTTCCCTTGACGGTAAATTGCTTTCCTTCTTCTGCCAGATAGTATTGAACCTTTCTGGTCTTGACGTTAAACGTTATCAACGAAGTCTTTCCGATTATAGCAGCAGGATCAATGGATGAAATCCCTAGGCCAAGGTCTTCCTTCATATATTTTACGGCAGCAACCATTTTCTGTACGGGGATGGCTTTAGGCGTCCTCGGCTTGCGCTGATACATCGTAGAAAGTTCTGAAATCGCTTCGGTCAGTGCTGCAACGATATCCCTACAAACCTTCCTAGAAAGCCCGTAGGCGTCAAGAAGCTCCTTGTCGGTACCCACCCCTTCATATTCCCTGATCTTGCCTTCTATGAGGGTTTTAAGCGATCCTATCTGTGCCAGTGTCGGTGAGAACTGCTTGGTCCATGCGACAACCCCCAAGGATTTCTTTTTTCCCAAGTGATCATCCAAGTATCCTTCAAAATCCCCAAGAAAATAATCAGTCTTTTCTGTTTTATTTTCTTCCTGCTTTGGTGCATCATCTACCGTTTGATTCTGCGGCGAAACATCATCCTTGGAATATTTCCCCGATATTTCTGTGGCAATTTTTAAAATCCGATCATCGATAGAATCTTTGAGAACGATTCCATTTTCTTTCATTCGGATTAGTGAACCAAGTGTTCCAAAATATTGATGGGAAACTTTGGACAGCATTTTAGAAAGAGATTTATCAGTATCCTTGAAATACTGAACAGTCCATTCTTTCTTGGATTTATTATCAAAGTTGGTTCCATAATAATAAAGAAGTTTTGCCAGTGACGATATGTAATTATCCATATCAATTTCCCTAGGTTCAAGCAACCTTGGGTCTTGCTTTACCCGCTTTCTGGCGGTTTCAATCATTTTCTGAGAAACCCGTGCTTGTCCTTGTTTTGTTGCTGTTGCCATCGTTTCCTCCATCTAGGCATGAAAAAGCCCCTGAAAAGGGGCCACTATATCATTCGATATTTACCAGAATTTCACACATGGTCTGGAATTCTTCATCTGCCCCAATCACTTCATGATAATTAGATTTATGATGTGCTTTGGCAAATCGACTCAGCATCTTTTTCGGAATCTGATACTTATCGGAAAGATCAGCAATTGTTTCCTTGATATAGCTTTTTTCGCCTTCAATCCGACTCATGCATGCCGAAATTTCATTCATTGCATCCATGATCTTTTTACGATCATCGGGGGAAGAAGGCATAACAAAAGTGTTGATGATAGTCATTTTAAAATTTCCTTTTGGTTCAAATAAAGCCAAATTTTTGGCTGGTTTTCACATTACGACGGTCACGATTTGACCTTGAATCAGCAAAGATATCGGCAATCGAATACTTGTCCTGATCCAGCGTCAATTCTAGACCAGATTTTTCAGCAATCAATTTTGCCTGATCCTTATTTAGATAAGAAAATTGCACTACATCATGACAACGACCTTTTCTCAACAATGCTTCGTCAATCGAAGACACGTTTGGTAGATTGGTGGTAAAAATCATTTTCTTGTTTTTTACCGTAATCAAACCATCACCCAAGTTCAGAAACCGATTCATCATGGAATTCCCGTCTGTCCTTGGTAGAAGCATGGTGTCTGAATCTTCCATTATAACGATGTTTTCATCCTTTGATCTGAACCAAGACGCAAAAAATTCATCCGATTCAAGCAGCTTGTTGTGGTACGTTAGGATAGCACTCTGTTTTGCATGATGCAACAGCCCACGAATCATTGCCGTTTTTCCTAGTCCCGGTGGCCCAAGCAGCAGCAAGATTGATGCATCCGAATTCATGTAACGATCATAGTAATCCTCCAACGATTCGCCATTCAGGAATGGATACATTTCTGTGAATGGCATATTCTTGTTTTCAAGCGGAATCTTGATAGATTCCAGATATTGAATGTCATAAATCCATCGAATATATGATGTTGGGATATCGAATCTAGACTTCAACGAAGCAATCAGAGATTTGCCAAAAGAAACATCAGAATAATTAAACTGAATTGTTATCAGCGAATCGGATGATGTTGCTTTGACGATACAGATGATTTCATTATCAGAATTGGAATAAGAATACAGATCAACAGACTTTTCAATTTCCTGCATGATGCCAGAAAATTTTGTCGAACCCATGTATTCACGAAAAACGTCATATTCACAATCCAACGTGATTTCGTCATAATATTTTGACTGCCCCGATTCATACAAATTCTTGCAAAATTTATCGACTATCATATCGGACAGTCGATTTTCTGATAGAAACACGTCATTACTATTTGGGGCTACATCATTAGAATAATATGTGTACTTGGGGTTCATAGACAGAGTTCCTTGAAAATAGATTTTGCATGAGACATTTTTGAATAGAATTCTGAATCCTGTTCAATTTCGATTTCAACTCTTTGATTGTTCCTGAGAACAGAACACAACAAGTAGCTGGTTGAATAAGAATTCAAAAGATTCTTGATGCACTGTTTCGCAATAATCATCTTTTTAATCTCAGTATATTTCAACAGTTTTCGAAAGAATCCAATTTCATCCCGAATCTGTACTATTCCTGCATCGATCATAGAAAGCAATTCAATGCATTCTACCGCACGATTGTACAGGAATTCTTCGTAATCATCAATCTTTACGTTTTGCATATTTGCGCTTTGCTTTCACTTTTTTAACTTTGTTTGCTGGGTGAAGAAGATACTTTTCGCCCAGCTTTTCCTTTGCCTGTTCAAGTCGAATCGCATTTCGATTGCGAAGTTCTTCCATGTACATTTCATTCATCACGATGCTGTCGGTCATTTTCAAATCTCAAAAGTTTCAAGGTTAAAGAAATCTGCTACACGCTCATAGTCATTATACCCCCTTGGGTTACATAACACTGTGCATGTGCCTACATTGTACTCCATCTTTGTATGCACATGTCCATGAACGTAAAACTTTATCTGTGGTCTGTCCAAGATGAAGTCAGACAGGTCAGACACGTATGCGCCATTCAGGTCTGAACCAACATATCTAGCATCAATCGACATGCGGGTTGGCGCATGGTGCGATACTACCACAACTTTTCCATGTCCGGAAGAAAATTCATCAATACTTTTTAGATGTTGTTCATGAATATCAATCGTATCTTCAACACTTAATTTGGCAATCCGTTGATGTCTTTCCCTGTTTCCATCGTGATCGGTTCCCCAATATCCAACCATCCGATTTGAATTTTTTGTATATTGATAATCATTCATACTGCGGCTTGCATCCATCATTGTGATTGGATCGCGGCGATTCATATTAGTCCATAAAGTGCCACCAACAAAACGAACATCACCAATATCAACGTATGAACCGTCAAGCAGATGCACGTTTTTCGGTAGTTTTTCACGCAAGCTATTTGCCGTCTTGGCAATATCACCATGCCAATGTTCATGATTTCCCATGACATAAACTATATTAGAAAATTTAGATGCGACATCATCAAAGAATTGTTGATATGGATTTGACCATTGACCAACTTCTACGATGTCGCCAGCAAGAATCAGGACATCTGCGCCATCATTGTTTTCAAGCGTAATTTTCCCAAAATTTAGGTGCAGGTCTGAACAATAAGATACTTTCATTTTTTTAATCCAGTGTAATTTCGTATTGAAGTCTAGACTTCATCCGATCAATGACTTCTTGTGGAACATTATGAACATTACCAAAATAATTCTGCATCAGAATAATCATGGGAATAATTCCATATGACTTGGCGATTTCCAAGTAAGGATTTAATTCTTTCTGTGTGGTAAAGGTGTTTGCAACAACGACGGAATTGCCATTACCAATTTCATCATCTGTTCGGGACTGACACCATTGATGTGCAGCACCAATTTTGGCACCATCCCACCGATATTCACCATCTTTCATAAAATACATATCAGCTTCAAGGTGAATGCATTTTTCATTTGCAAGCATCTTGGCAAGGGTTGACTTCGCAGAACCCGGAAGACCCCGAATCAGAATTAATTTTTGTTCCATTATAAATCCTCTATATTGATTTCTTTGATGCCGTCATCAGTAGTGTATCGAACTACCTTGACACCAAAAGATTTTAGCATGGCTTGGCAGGTCTTGCAGGGGAATGCATTTGCCATTTCCCCATTATTGTGAAACCGCTGAATCAGTATTGAATGTATTTCTTTTTTTCCAGCAGAAAGACATGCATTGAATTCAGAATGTCGATAAATCTTTTCAGGCGATTCGCCTGCTTCCATTGCAAATTTTTGAAATAAGGGGTGAGACTTTTTATAGTCATTCACCCCCGCACCAATCGCTCTACCCCTTTTATCAAAAACGGTAGAAATGATTTCATACCGTTTTCGCGTCATTTACATACCATATAAAGTTTTTCGATACTGTTTTGCCTGCGCGATCAATGAAGAATAAAGTTTTGATGGATATTCTTCGATGATTTCCCGATACAATTCAATCTGTTGGTTCAATTCCTCATATGTTGGTTCCCGGTATTCTGTCAGGCGTTCTACCATAGAAAAATTTTTGGCTAACACCCTGACATAAGTCAGACCGCCATCAATCGAACATGCACCACAAGAACATGATGCGTAGTCATGTCGATGCTTGGATTCGATTATATCAGAACATTCAAGGCATCTTACCTTGTTTCTGGAAATTTTTTTGAAGTGTGTAGTGTGTTCTGTTTCCATTTTTATTCCCTAAAAATTTGTTTTTGTTTTGTTGATGGCTTCAATGCATCCTTTCGCATAAGAAGTTTCCTTTCTGTTCCTGGTTTCTTGACCAGTAAAAATTCAATCCCGTCAACAAACCGGGTTGGGTCTCTTGCGTCAACGTCCCATAGATCGTCCTGATCAAAAATGTTCTGATATAGCATAATTTATTCTAATAAAATTTTCTTTAGTGCTGCAATTTGAGTATGACAGTCTGATAACGCATGATGCTGAATACCAATTCTAGGAAAATTCTTCCAATCAAATTTGGCTACAGCCATAATCGTCCTAACATCCCTGATCTGAAAATATCGCCAAGGACATTCAATTCCAGTTGTTCGATATGCCCATTCAAGCATTGAAATATCAAAAACAGTTCCGTTTGCCCAGATTTCATTATCTTTGTCATACCCGCCAATGAAATTATTTAGTTGGGTAAGCGCATTTTCGATACTGGTCTGATTTGTCATTACAGACCTGATAGCTGCTGGTGGTTGATTCTTCCAGAATTCAATCGTCTTTTTGTCAGTAATCAGTCCGATATCTTTGCATGATTTCGGGGAAATGTTAACAGAAAATTCATCACCTATTCGATTGTCTTCAAGCGAAAACCGAACAGCACCAATCTGAATAATTGCAGAATTTGGGGTGACGCCAAGCGTCTCAATATCAATCATGTACATCATTATGTATTTTCCTTTTTCTTACCTGAACGACCGCGTTTTGGCTTCTGTTCTGGATGGACTTCTTCAAGCGGCAATCCCCTGACTGCCACAAGAAGCTCGCCCGTATCAACATCAACCCAACCTTTATCGGTTGCCTTGACATTTTTTACCCAGTCTGGCTTCTTGTGCATGATCATTCCCCTAGGTCAACGTCATAGATTCGGGCAAGTGCCTTGGCTTGGTTGTATAAAGCCTTTATTTCGCGTTCTAGCGGGTTCTTGTCCCCGAACCGGGCAATCGTCTTCAGTGAATGAAACAGCGCCCCAGAATCGTCCTTGGAGCCGATACGCCATTGCTTTGAGACAAAGTATGCGTCTACTCGGATCTTGCCAGCAGCAATGTCTTTTTCGGTCAGAACATACTCAAAATCATAATGCTTTTGTGAATACTTTGTTGGTGGCTTCAGTGTGCTAAAATCAAGATCAATCGCATCCATGTCATTCTCCAAGTGGTGCATCAATCAGAATCGTCTTTTCATTAATTTGTTGCTTATCAGAAGTTTCGGTAATTTCTTCTGTGGCTTCATCAATCAAAATCCCAACCTGTTCCTGATTGTTCTGTGTATTTTTTGTCATACCGATTCTCACTTTCTTCGTTTTTAATTGCAATTTGGGTTTCTGTTGTCTGTCCAACATTCTCTACATTATACATTTTCATTCTGGAAAAATCCAGACCGACTACAAATTTCTTATAATAGTTTGGATCACCAAAACGATTCTTTAGTTGCTTTAGCACAATCTGATTCAGTGCAGTCAATTCATCCGTTCGGATAATCCCGAACATCAGATCAGCCGTCATGATGATACCGGCAGAATCAGAAATAGAATCTAGTTCAAAGTCTGCATTATTATATCCAGATCGGTTGGTCTGAACGGACGTGATACAGATCAGATTTTGTTCTACTGCAAACGCCCGCAATTCTTCAGCAACGGATTTCTGTACTGTGTATGTATTTACACTACCATTAGATTTATATTTTGCCGAATTGCAAATGCCAAGATAATCAACGATGAGGATATCTGGAACAAATCCCTTTTTATTTTTTAGTTCATCAAACAGAACCCTAAAATTTGCAACAGATGCTGATGATGTTGGGTATTCCTTGATGACCAGTTTTCCATGTGTCTTTTCCTTTAGTTTACCAACCTTATTCACAAACACGTTCTTGGAAAGATTCTTCATTTCATGAATTGGGATATTGAATAGATTTGCATCAATCCGTTCTGCAATTCGTTCTTCTGCCAGCTCAAGCGTGATATATAGAACATTGTACCCCTGTGACAGATAATCTGCTGCTAGCGAACATTTGACTGCACTTTTCCCCGAACCAGAACTCCCCATAAAAATAGCCAGCGCCTTGCGCGGAATACCCTGATTAGTTACCTTGTTCAATAGATCAATTGAAGTCTTGATTTTGTTTTCTGATTGATGATAAAAATCATAACGATCTTCAGCATTATCAAAATAATCATGACCTACATTCTTGTCAAAAGATACTGCCAGTGCATCCTGAAGGATTGACGGAATATTATTTTCGGTGAATTTGTTGTCTTCGCCGTTGATAATTCTTACCGCCTGCATCACTGCATTATAAACAGACTTGTCTTTGCAGTATTTTTCTGTTTCGTTGATTAACCATTCCAGATCATAACGATATTCATCGTCAAAACATTCATTGATGACCTTTTTACAATCGTTATATTCATCGCCGGAAAGCCCGTCAATCGAATCCAGTTCGATAGTCAATACGTCTTTTGGTGGCAACCGACCATACTTGACATAAAAAGAATCGATCAATTCATAAACGGTTTTTTCTGTCCGTTTATGAAAATATTCAGGTTTCAGATGTGGTTGAACTTTCTTAGTGTATTCTTCATTCTTGGTCAGAATGTTTAGAATCAGTGGTTCCAGTCGCATTGATGTCCTTTTCGATAAGTTCCATTAGAATATCGCCAACAATAGTCTTCATTTCAGAATGGTCTGGTTTGACTGCTGTCGGACAATACTCAACATTATACTCGAAGTTTAGATGATACTGACCATCTACTTCCTTGATTTCCACCTTGGGTCTGGTGGTAAAAACCAGCCCCTTATACTTTCCAGACGTTATTCGGATTCCTTGTCTAAAATGCTCAGGGTCTAGCTGCGCTTCGACTAACTGATAATTTATTGATTTCTTTGTTTCTTTTGGTTTTTTGAAAAAATTAAACATAGTCAATGTACTGTGGCATGTTTCTTTTCAATCATTGCGTTTGATTCAGAATAAAAATCTGCGGCGTCTTCATTTTCCATCAGAATATCTACCAGATTAATAGTTTCTTCCGTTTTATCGGTACCATATACCAAAATATCAGGAACCAGTTTAATCCCAAAAATTTTGATTCCAGCAAAATAGGTATGTAGGATAGCATCTGTCTTGCTAGCATAAACCTTTTCTGTGAACATAATTGTTGGCACCATTTGTTCTGGGGAACTGGTTTTATACATATACAACATTACGTCTGGCCTATATACCGTTTTGCCATTTTTTTGAATTGCCTGAAGACTGATTCCCCAGCCATATGAAGCAATTCCGTCGAATTGATCTATTTCGAGTCGTTCAACAATTTCTTTGTCAGAAATATGGGTTTCTACTTTCATTCAAACATTCCTTTTGGATAAATACAAAATTACAATCATCTTTATAACAAAAATGACAACAAACAAACAGATCGAAGAAGGCATCATTTCTGATATCGGCAAAGGTGCCTTGGTGGCAGCAACAATCGCTTCCGGTACCCATTATACACCATCAGCAGAAGCAGGTCAACAAAAACCGCAGAAGCAAGTGCAAGATTCTGAATTATCCAGAATGACCAGATTGCATCCATACAGGGAAGATGCACAGCAAACAACAGAAAGACTTGCCCAAATTGCGACAAAGTTATTTAAACATGTCAACATAGATGATGCTAGACAATATGCATCGCTGGCGGTAAAACATTCACACCCGGAATTTCCAACGTCAGAAGACCTAATGGCGTCAATGGCACAAGAATCCCGATTTAAACCACGGGCCGTTTCAAGTGCTGGCGCATATGGATTGATGCAGGTTGTCCCAAAACACTGGGAAATCCAATACCGCGATATATCAACACCAGAAACCCAAGTAAAGCAGGGATCTTATATCATGAAACATTATTATAAACAATATAAGAAAAATAAAGACGTAACGATTCAGGCTTATAACATGGGTCCAGGAAACATAGCCAAGAAAAATTTCAATGAAGCATATTTAAAAAAACATCAATACTTTAAAAAGTTTTTTGCTGGACAACCAGAGGATGTCAAAGAATACGTTAAATAAGCAATAAGCAAATAATAAAAATAATAATGTTATATATAGACGCAATTCCAATAATGTTGGCAATAATTGCCATATTTTCTTCTGCTAAAAAATATGAAATAGCAGAAAATCTGTGGGATAAATCCAGACTTCTGATCTGTATTTTTGTGTCTATTGTGATGATCATAACTCAAACAAGTCTATTGATATCATATGATGTGTTGTTTTATGACCAAGACAACACATTTGCGTCCAATCTATATATACTGTTTGACGTTATAGTTATGATATTAATAATCTTTTATCCAGTGAACACAAATGATAAACATTAAAAATTTATTGCCGCTTGATACAAGGGCTACTGAAATTCTCAGTAGCTTTTCGCTTATATTGAGTAGTCTTTTGATATTTTATGCTGGCCCATCTGTCATAACAGAATCAATGCGGAACGAACATCATTGGATGTTTTGGGACATTCTGTTGTTTTTATTTGGTTGTTTTCAGATAACAGCAGTCATCAAGAATTGGGATGCTATGGTGCGGGCAATCTTATCGCTGGTGATTGGTATTTACTGGATATGGCTTGGTGTTGCTAATTTATGTCAAGAATCGTTAAGCATAGTATTCATCGTGTCTATTGTCTTGGGTGCGATGTGTCAATATTCATATATCGTTAACCTATTGTACGCAGCGAAAAAATCATGGACCTAACATTTTTATTTGAATTTTTACTAAAAAGTTTGCCATCATCGATAGCCATAGGACTATCACTATTTTCTATTTTTATCGCGTCATGGTTAAAATACAAAAAGGTTGATGTAGAAGAAAAAACGTCGATCAGTTCCATACACACAAAGCAAGTAGAAAGTTTAATGGAACAGATAGAAATGCTTTCGGATGAATTGACGAAAACGCGGGAACAATTGACCAGTCTTCATGAACAAAATATCAATCTGATGGAAGAATTAAGAAATGCCAACAGAAGAATTGGTGAATTAGAAATATTAATAGAAAAAAGATCAACATGAAAAAGGGGACAAATGTCCCCTTTATTATTTCTTGCTAGCAACCACTAGTGTGTCATCCGAATATGAATAATTATTCCGATTCACTTCAATTAGACCGGAACGGTATAACGATTCCAGAATGCAGAAATTTGCTGTTATATCTAGATACTTATCAAATATAGGCATTTCTGTCATGTCAATTGATCCATCTGCCTGACACAACATCATGGTAAGAAGCACAATATCTTGTCCGGGAATAACATCTTCGGTTTCATCCACTTCTAAATTTTCGTCATTCAGATATTCAAATTCTGAAAGTAGATGTTCTATTTCAAAATCAGCAAGCGATTCATAGAATTTTCCGATTGATACATATCCAGTATCTAGAATGTTTTTGGCAAGCAACCTAAGAAATGCTGGCACTGTGATGTCTTCTGCTACGGTCTGACAATTTACGGAGTAGATGGTTGGTTTTTCTGTCATAGTGTTTATCCTTGTTGGCGGTCACAGAATGCGCTTTTAAGCGGGTCAAACCCCATGTCTAGGGCCTTCAGTAGCTTGGCCTTGACCAGCATGTTAGGTGCCCGGAAAACGCCTGTATCATCGAATCCTAGCATCACGCCAACATCACAGACCGCCCCCGAACGACTTGCGCCCATATGGCAGTTTACGATGACATCCATGTTATCTAGAATGGCATTCTCAAGAACCCTTGCAATAATTTCAGCATCCATTTCGCTGATTTTCAGCGATTCAGGATATTCTTGATCATCTTCTAGGTCAAGAAACTTGAACCGATATTGTTTGGTGAATTGATGCTTGGATTCAATAAAATCACAATCTGGATCAGCAATCTGAATCCATACCGAATCACCTTTGGGAATTTTATGATTCCCCTTCTGAACATCGGACCTTGCTACATTTTGGATGAACGGCATTTTGTTTCCATTTCTTCAATTTTTTGAATAAGTTCCGATTTCAATTTTTCAAGTCGGTCCTTGGCATATTTCTGTTTCGTATAGAATTCAGATGATGCTGCTGGGGCAACATTGATGATTTCATTGATGAGATGTGCGAATCGAATATCCATAGTATAAAGCCCCTGTTACGGGGCTGTTAGAATTAGTCCTTGGACGGTTTCAGGGTTGATTCGATCTGTGCATCAACCATCATGTTGAGGAATTGATTGGAATTTTTACCCTTACGAGCATCAGAAATCTTGTCCATCGTAATGAGGGTCTTGTATTGCTTCTTGAGACGGAAGAATTTATTTGGCTTGTTGTTCATTTCAAAGTTTCCTTTCAATTATAGAGCAGCGAATCTGCCCAAAAGCAAGAACAAAGAAGAATTGGTTCTTCTTGAGTTTCTTGATCGCATCAGCAGCAAGGCTGGTGTTGGATTTCGCCAGTTCAGCGATAGCCAGCTTTGCCAAGGTTTTCAGGCTTTTGTCAACAAAGACGAAAGTCTGGTCATGCACGGTGAGGGTAAGTTCTGTAGCCATGCATGTAGTATAACACAAAAGTCGATCAATGTGGACAGCCGGAAGGACAAACTTTGCTGGTTCAGCAAGACCTTAGACCCGGATTTAAAAGACCTTTTAGCTTTAGATTTTAACTTTTGATCGTTAATGTCTTAAACTTTATTCTTATGAATTTTGATCCTTAAACGTTGATCTTTAAGATTCCAGTTTATGTTTCTTTATCCAAAAAGAATTGGGAACTCTTTTAGTTCTTGTTCCCGCAGAACAACCTATTTGGTTCGTTCGTCCACATCAATCTTCTATTGTTATTTAGATAGCTGTTAGATCAACAGAAATGTTAGTCCTAGCGTTAGATTCTGAAAGAACAAAGTCGATTTCAGAATTGATCTGTGAAATTTCATCCGTCATTTTTTCGATTCGACTTGCAACATTACATGGATCAAGCAGCGCAGATTCTTTTTGTTGTTTCTGCGGATTGGCAATTGCTGCATACATCGACGGTTCTACCTTGCCTTTTTCGTTACCATAAATGGTATTCAGTGAAGCAGTGATGGATGCATCAAGCTCTGCATTTGCCTTATCAACAGCATTCGTAGTCAGCGTAAATTGATTGCGCATAGCGTTCAGATACTGCTGTCGGAAAGAAACTGTTGACTTGATTTCAATTGCTTCAGCAACAGTCATGACACGATCAAGCACTGTGACGTAATTTGATGCATTAGAAATAACAATCGCTGCCTTCAGCTTTTCACGATTGGAAATTAGTGAATCAACCTTGTCAAAAGAAGCCTGAATCTTTGCAGTAGCTTCTGCAACAGAAACGTTTCCAGATGCTTTCTTGAATTGATCATGACCAGTAGTCTTGTCAACGAACTTTCCCTGAAGGATTGCCGTTTCAATTCGTTCTTGAATGCGCTTGATTTCAACAAGGGCGCGGGTAACAGACATTTGCATTTTATTCACCTTTAAAAACATTAAACCATTTCACCATACTGGAACAGTGCAACGACCTGACTTTTGGACGGAAGATGGTCAACACTGTCAATAATCTTACCATCAACCAAAGACAATGCATGACCAGCAATACAGACAACATACTTACCAAAAGGAAGCGCCTTGACCAATTGTCCAAGGGTCAGGGATTTGTTGACATGATTTTCATTGACATCAAAGAAACTACCAGACCATTGCTGAAATGCCCTAGCCGTTTTGGTTTTCCCAAAAGAACCAACATAGCTAAGACCAAAATCTTTTGCGCACTTCATCAGGGCAAAAATCGTAGTCCCACCGCAATTCTTACGACCATTCTTGGTAAAGACCGAATGGACATTATCGTATTCAGCACCCATCGTGTTGGTGAATGCGCGGACTGCACAGTCGTTTGCTTCAGTAGCCTTGGTAGCGCCGATGGAAGAAGTCTTGATCGTGTGTTTCATGATGCAGGGTCTGGTTTGTTTGCTGATGGGATCATTGTACCATCAAAACCAGACCCTGCACTAGATTTTCAGAAAATTTTTAGTCTTCGATGACCGCAGAAATGTACTGTTCTTCGATGACCGCCATCATCTGACCATCAACAGTGATGGGGTTGCCCTTGGCCCATTCAAGGTAAACAACGTCGCCTACCTTGACTTCACGAACGTCTGGACCAACAGCCTGAATCACTGCTGCCGTGGTTTCGCCCTTGGTTGATGTCAGGACAATACCAAAATCGGTAGAAGTTTCGTTTGCGCGTTCTGTGACCAGAACAAAATTCTTTAGTGGATTGATATTCATATGTTCACTTTCACTTGGTTGAAACAAATTTGTAAAGTTCGTCAGCTTTCTTTAGAACTTCATCAAAGGTGTATTGCTTGGGGGCAAATTTCTGCCAGTCTTGATAAGAAGCCTGACCAATTTTAATTGCATGATCAAATGCCTGCATTGCCACAGAAGTATTGACTTCCTGAATGCGGGTGAAATAATCATTTGCCAGTTGAACCATTTCCATGCGAAGTTCGTATGGGGTCTTGGTCTTTGTTGTTGCTGTGGTTGTGGTTTTGGGTGTGGTTGTCATAGTGTGTTTCCTTTATTAAAAGTTTGTGTTAAGAACAAGCTCGGAATCGAACCAATAAGAAACCCCGATTCAATGACGCCTTGATTGAATACTTGGTTAGGGGTCTATTCTACCAGAATAATTAAGAAAATTCTACTTGTTCAGAAGATATTTAGTAGAAGTTTCTAGGAAATGTTTAATTGTCAGAGTCATTTTCGTCATCCAAGATCATCATTTTACCATGAGATACCTGATACTCCTTTTCAATCCAATCCCGAAAAGATTTTCTCGTTAGAATATCTGCCCAAAATTCTTTGCTATCGGTGTCTTTGAGTCTCCACTTCTTATCTTCAACAACACCTTCATCGTCAACCCTAGAATACCATCCACTCTGAGGTTTGCAAACGTGACCTGAAGCAAGCGCCATTTCAATTAATCCCGACCATTTAGAAATGCCACCATCAAACTTCACAGTAACTGGAATTTTGGACTTTTCTTTAACATACCTAGACTTTTCTACGTTGATAATAAAATTCCAACCTAACAGATCAGTACCATCCTTTTCTTGTTGACGCCCAAGAATAAAAATATTATCCGCTGAATAATATGATCCAGTATTATGTGTGACTACGCCATTTTCTAATACATAATGTTGCACATCTGCGACAGAAATATCATACACCGGAAGCGTACCAACTCGTTCAATTTTTTTGATTTTCATTCAAAATTTCCTCATAAATTTTATCAACACATGACTGTTTATTATAGTGGAATTTGGGTGACTTCCATTTCTTCGGTCAAATCAGATGCTTTAACCCATTTCCCATTTACAAGGAAAGGATGTCCTTCTGACACAGTACACGTGTACCCATCTTCAAACGTGATCTGGATACATTCTGGTGTGCCATCAATAAGGGTTTCTGGATTCCATGTATGTGTTACTGATTTTGGGCCATCGAGAGTTTGAACGAGGTCATCAACCTGAACCAATTCGATTTCTCGTTTAGTACCATCTGCCATGATTACCTTTGTTCCTTCAACCAAACACCCGCCACCAACAATATCTTTTGGAAAAAGCGACATTTCTTTATACGAATGGTTTACTACAACCATAGGAATATTCTTTAGGGTCAAATGTGGCGTGACCATTCGGAATAGACTCTTTAGTTGTTTTGCGCGCGATAGATCAGCAACAGATTTCCCATCAATTGCATCTTCAACTTCTTTCTTTGATGCTAGATTGCCGATGGAATCAACCATGATAATAACTTTATCATCACGAGTAATTTCTTTGATCTGATTCATGATGTCAAATTTTAGTTGCTCAACATCAGTAATTGGAGTATGCACTACTCGATTTGTATCAATACCAAAAGAATTGAAATATGATTGTGGTGTACCAAATTCCGAATCATAGAACAGCAAAATTGAATCTGGATACTTATCCATATAAGACTTTGCCATGATTAGGGAGAAATTCGTTTTAAAGTGCTTACTAGGACCGACCCATTGAGTCAATCCGGGGGTAAATCCACCATCTAAACTTCCAGCTAAAGCAATGTTAATTGCTGGAATAGGGGTCTGAATCATATCCTTTTTATTAAAGAATGTGCTATTCGCCAAGATAGACGTTTCTTTAACCGTTGAATTTTTACGGATTTTGTCAAGCAGGCTCATTTATTTCCTTTCGTTGTTTAATTTAAAATAGATACACAAAAATTATTTCTTCATTCCATCATAAAAATTCCTCCACTTTTTAATGTCAGCATCAAGTTCCTGAACCCATGATTCATTAAAGCATTTATATTGCTTGTAACTTTCTACAGCAAATTCAATTCCGCAACTCCCTGCATCACAACAAAAACGTCGTTTGATATCTTTGACGTGGTATTCATCGTACAGGACACCAAATTCATTAGGTTTGATATTCAAAATTTCAATATCATACTTGGCCCTGAATTTTTTCTTAATATCACGTTCCATATGCTTTTCTGTTTCCGTCAGAACAACATCCCGGAAATTTTCATCATCTGCCCGCACAAATACAATTCTGGGTTGATCGTTTACCTTGACGAAGGTAATGTCGCCATCATCGTAGATAGCATGATGTATGTGGCTAATCAATTGACAGAACCCGTCAGCAGTATCCAAGCAACCGGCCCATTGATGCTGCAAGTAGGCATAAGGATTTGCGTCTGTTTCCATCATCCATCTAACCAGTTCATGCATATGCGGTTCATACGGCCCCGGTTCAAGGTAATACTTGATGGTAGAAACCGAATTTTCGTAAGAATCCTGAAATTCCTGAAATTTTTTGTTCATGATAAAAATAAAAAATATGGATACCGACTTTTCGGGTCGGTATCCTGAATTGATTAAAGGGGAATCACACAGATATCAGTAACAGCCAATTCACCATGTCGGTTGATCGATTTGTTGTTCATCCGCGCAACATATTTTTCCACCATGTCAGCAGTGGTCGGAAAACTTTTTTCCACAAAAGCATTGGCCCATTCAAGAAGTTCCTTGTAGGTGATCAGATGAGTATAGCCTGCTTTGATGTAGATGGAACGATTTTTGATCATGATAGCGCATGTCTGTGTGTTGTTGATGTCTTGATTATAACACAGATTTAGTCTTGCTGGTTGGTCGGATCATACGAAAGAATCCAGTCGTCATATGACATTGGCTTTTCGATACTCAAACGGTACCGTTTGTACTTTTGACCCACATTCGAAATCATTGCCTTTTTTCCTGCAATAATATCGCGGATAGACACTTTAGTAAAAGATAGGTTTACATATGACAATTCTTCAGCAGTCAATTTTGCAATAATCTTATCGTGAATAGCACTAATGTGCTTATTACGATCTAACAAATTTTGGGTTTTAGTTTGTTGACTGTAAAAAAATTCGATTACTTCAAGCCGAAGATCTTTTTCAAAATCTTTATACAACCATTCGACGGGGAACCTATTATCATATTTTGTAAATCGACCAGGGATATTATCTGATCGATGCTCATAAGATACAAAATCATATGACCATTCGTCTGGGTCATAGTCAACATAGTGCTCTGCTGTATAACCACATTCTTTTCGTTCAGTAATTTGGTTGATTACGGAAACAATATATTCGAATCGATTGTTGATATCGGTATCGACAAATTCTTTACATTCACGATATGTCATATCGCCGTTTACGAATTTGTCAATCTTAGTTTTGTCAATGATGTGTGTGGTCATGATATAGAGTCCTTTGAGTGTTGATGGGTGATTATAACACAAGAAAGTTATTCTGCAAGTTTTGCATAGGGCCAACTCGTAACAGTCGTCTCAGACCGCGATGTTGCTCCATGATTGAAAGCATAAACCTTTCCATCTTTATAATGAGAAAAATACCGTGGAAGCCATTCACATTGTCTCGCGTCTCAGGTTACCCCCATCACCAGGGAGCGCTGAGTTTTGAACACTTTCCCTAGGCGATCACTGTATACAACAAGTGAATCATATTGCCGTTCAATGACCAGATTGGAATATCCAGCTTGAACACATTCTTCCTTGACTTCATTGAAAAAATTTGATAATATCCTCAAATGTTGTTGTGGTGTCAGTGATTTCATCGTTATAGATTCGTGTTGCAATACGACGAACGATTTGTGGTTCGGTGTTACTCATTTCAAAATCCATTCTTTTCTTTGAGTTTGGCTTCGGTCAATTTGCAGACTTCTTCTGCTACTACATCAGATTTCCATCCAAGCCATTACGCTACTTTAAAAAGATAACCTGATTGTCATTTGAAACGTAAAGAATGTTTACGTCCACGTACTCTTTTATTACAAATCCGTATTTGTCAAGGATTGATTTGTTTTTTATAAGCCGCTTACAGGCATTTAAGGAGTTAAAGCCAAACAGCGCATTTGGATTTGTTTTGATTATGGGTATTACTTCCGGCAAACCGTCAATATCCGCAATCACCCTTATATCGTTACGTATACCGAGATTAACCACCTCGGAAATCTGACCCGCATGGGAGAACGGCCCAAGGCCACTCAACCCGTGTTCAATCCTGTAAACCTTACTCATCGCCACCCCTCTCACTTAAAGGCTACACCAGTTGATACGTCCATACTAACTGACATTCCGATAATTTTTTCTTGCCACTGGGTATATACAGTATTATTTGGAATATACATCCAATGAGTAGGAGTCACGACAATATCATTGACAACCTCCCATCGAATTTTATCTGGCGTTTCAGTATCCCAACCTGCACTAGCTACACATATTCCGATTTCAGTTTCATACGTCATCATCGTATGCAATCCATGCCATATGTAGCACCATGAATACTATAAGACCAACTAAAATACCAAGCAAAAAACTAACGATGTCCATGATGATCAATCCTTATTAGAATGACTATTTGCATGATGCTCAATTTTCAATTGACAATCCAAATCGAACAAATGTTCCGTAAATTTTTTAGAGTCAAATTTCACTGATTCCATCTCAAGAATTTCAATCGTTTCCTGAGAAAATTCATCATCCATTTCATAATTTATGATATTCATATATTTCCTTATAGGCCAAGAATACAAGACCAGTGACCAACAGTCATATTAAAATCCCTCTTCATCCTAAAATCCAGAACAGAATGTGGAACAAACCCTGATTTTTCCCTAGTAGATGATGGAATAAAAAATTCAGCAATGACTTTATCCAAATATCCTTCAGTCGCCCTGATTTTTGTCAATTCTGGATTTTTATCATGGGTAGAAACATGATAGGTTGCAGCAGGAATTTCAACGATTTTATGTTTCATTATATCGATTCAAAGAAGTTTATGAAGTGATTGGATATCTTCAAGGGTCAACAAGGAATTAACACCAGTCACCATGTCATCAGGACTTATTTCAATTTTTGACCAAAATTCATCATTCCGAATCAGGCGACCATAGATTTCAGGATCAGAATAAAGATTGATGAATGCTGCCAGTTGAAGTTCACTTTCAAAAGTGATTTCGACGGTGAAGGGAACAAATTTTTGCTTAGGTGGGTTGATTTTGATCATGATTTTTAGAAAGTTTCGCCAACAATAAAATACCAGACTGCGTGAAAATTTGTATTCAGAATTTCATTCCCAAATCCATCATCCACATATGGATAGCTTAACAGCCTACTGCGGATGAATCTGTTCATTTGGTATCCTTGATGATTTTGTGTGCATCAGCAAGGAACATGTCGGCCATGTTGCCAACCCATGCAAACGGATAAACGCTTTTGGAAAGATTGATGCCAGTATCAAGAATTTCTTGTGCAAGTTCGGTTGCATATTTGCGCTGCGAACCAAAGACAACGGATTCGTTCTTGTCTTCCGTTGCCAGAAAACGCTTGGCAATCTTTTGTGCTGCTTCCCGACGAATCTTGGCTTTGTTGATCTTCATGGTAGTGTCCTCTGTGTGTGTTGCTGATGCCTAAAGTATAACACAGATTTTTGGGGAAGTGTAGGTGGACATGAAAAAATCCACTGAACGGGTAAGAACAGTGGATTTTTGATGGATTTGGAGCGTCTGCCGGAAAATCGAATCCGGTACTGCCACTTGGAAGGAGGCTATGTTCCCACTTACACCACAGACGCATATTGATATTTATATGACTAAATAGAGATAGTTAGATTTCATCGTGGGGATGAAATCAACTCAGTAAGGTATCAACCAAGCTGTCCTATCAAATTATATTTATAAGGTATCAATTATGACCACAAAATGCTGCTGTTTGCTTTGTCATAGCGAACTCGCTATCAACATGCTTAATAGACATTATAACACAAAACAATGTCAATCAGGATCAAAATTCAGTTTTCAAAAACTGTCAAAATGTCCTCATTGCAATATCTCACCAGACAAAACATCAAATTTTGCTAATCATGTAAGATGGTGTCAACAAAACCCAAAGCACGAAGAATACGTGAACGCTGCATCAGAAAGAGTAAAGTCCAATTCGAATGGAATACACTCTAAAGAAAGCATCGACAAAATAAGCATAGGCGTCAAAAATGCTCATAAAAATGGATCGTATGATAATGCCCAACAAAAAATTCTGGAAAGTAAAATACGAAATGGAACATTAAAGCATACGGAAGAAGGCAGAGAAAATTGTAGAACCGCTGCTTTAAATTCTAAACATCAACGAAAAATGAGAAAGTCGCATACTTTCGTTGATATAAAGGGTAGGCAATTTACTTTTGATTCATCTTGGGAAGATGCATTGGCTATAAGATTGGATTCTCTTGGTGTTAATTGGACAAGACCAGAACCAATACGATATGAATTAGAAGGAAAATTTAGAAATTATTTTCCGGATTTTTATCTACCAGATCACGATCTTTATATTGATCCGAAAAATGAATATTGTCAGAGACTACAAAAACCAAAATTGGACATTGTATCAAAGATGATTAATCTTCTTATTATTGGTTCTATAGAAGAATGTAAAAAATTTAATATATAAAAACATTCAGCAAAAAATAATAAAAGCACTTAGCCTGCGTGATTGGATTCGAACCAACACTATCTACGCATTAGAAGTGCGCTGCTTGTCCAGTTAAGCTTCACGCAGACTAAGTGCTCTCAAAAATATTTATAATACCAGTTTGGTGTTATATCAACTGAGCTACGACGCTTTTTATTTATGGTTGGATTGGTCGGGCACGATCCGACACCGTAAGAATTATGCTTACCACTATAGCTTTCGCTACCATTTCTGTTTGTGGTCTGGACTATGCCTTCACCATAGCTATATTGCTTTAGGTGGGTGATTATAGTCTCTGCACGTCTCCAACATTTCTATTGGATTTCGCTCAACGTTGACATCAGCATTACCTGTTAAGTGTTCATTGAATTTACACCTTACTACTATATTGTTTCCAATATAGCGACCCATCAATTTAAGTTCTCGGCACTACCAATTATGCTACAATCCAATTCCATATTCAAATACTCATGAAACACTCATCAAATACTTGAATATGGAATCTCCGAAGAGATACACATATTATAACAAAAAAATCATGGTGGAGAAGATAAGATTTGAACTTATTCAGCCATAAGGCGCAAGTTTTACAGTCTTGTGCGACTCTCCAACTTCGCCGCTTCTCCATTATAACAAAAAAATCATGGTGGTTGGTACTGATCTCCAACATTCCTACTATTTAATGAAGCTGGATTCGAACCAGCAATAGGTCAGAGCACCAAACCTAGTAGGATGCTGCTGATGTTAATTCATCAAATTCCTGCCCTTATTTCAGGGCCGCGAATACCTATTCCGCCATTCAAGTGCATCAGTCTGCACATTCAACATGATTTTTGCGTCACCTTTATAAAAATTCACTTATTCATTATATTACATCAAAATCTAAAAATTCAAGTCAAAAATATATAAAAAATCTGTCTCCGATGGTTGAATCAAACAACCGTCTCATGTCCCCAAAACACGGATTTTATCACTAAACTAATCGGAGAATCCTAGTATTCAATCAATCTGCTTCACAAACCCATCACGACCCAAGACAACAATATTACCAAGTTCATCAATACCACAGGCAAGAACATCAGTGACCTTGCGAATCTGGCGCACCTTCTTGTCAAGCATCATGGGATGCCCAAGCGGCAGTGCTGCATCAAGATACCTAAGACCGTTGACCTTGGCGGTTTGCAGGAAGCAGCAGATCAGATACTGTTGCTTGGCGGTCACGTCTTTGAAGGAAATCGTGTTGGTCATGATGAACCTCTATGTGTGTTGTTGATGACTGTAGTATACCACAGATTTTGGTCAGCAACAGTCACTTTCTACAAAATTTATTTTCTTTTTCATGCAAGTATTCTTTGCGCTGCCGGTCAGATTCGAACTGACGAGGATATTAATCGGCACCTTACAAGAGTGCTGCTTTCAGCCACTCAGCCACAGCAGCGCAAAGAATACTAAAAGTGCGGAAGGTGGGAGAGTCGAACTCCCAAGGCGCTATTAACGCTCGGCTGTTTTCAAGACAGATTCCATCGCCAATTGGATTGACCTTCCATTTATTATATTTAATTCACCCTAACCAGCGAAACGATTGAAGATGGTTTAAAGTCAACAACATAATGATCTGTGCTAACATTCTTGGAATCGATCTGTTCGACAAAATAAGTCACATTATCAGACAGCCCAAGGAAATGCTTTTTGTATTGTCCGTTGCCGGTCTTACAGGTCAGTGACAATTGCTTGGGCTTATCCATATTACCCAGTGAACAGAATCCTTCGATTTTCAGAATATAGTCACCAGTGATTCCATTATAGAAAACAACACGCCGCAGGACTTCAAAGTTATCTGCTGCTTCAGACATATTCTTGGATGCAATATCTGCTGGCTTTGAACAACCAACCAGAATTGCAGAAGAAACTACAGCAATGGCAATGGCAATCAATAATTTACGCATTTTCAATCCTTCATGTTAAAAAAAATATACAACAGTGAGATTCGAACTCACACAGGCCACATGTTTCGATACCACGATGTTTTTGGCTTACACACCCTATTACTGTCAGTGTCAACTTAGTCGCTGATGTAGCCCTCTCCCAATTGATAGTATGTTGTATATATCCATTATAACACAGAAAGTATCAGATTTCACTTTCTACCAATTTGTTTTTATGATATTGCCTACTTAGATTGTATTCGTTCGGCACAGTAGGGGATTGTCCCTTGTTTGTCCAAGTACCCCGTTTAATCGACCAAGGGACTCGAACCCTTGCATCTGGAATAAGAATTTATGCTGGACAAACAACAACCATTCAACCAGATGAAAACCAATCCCGATGACTGCTTTCAATACCATATTGAAACACACTGTAAGGGAATCTAACCCTTATGTCATTTGACACGATGTCTCAGACGGTATCTACCCATAGACAACCACAGTCAGTATGTTTCAATATAGTCACTGTCTTTGCAGTGCGTCAGGTTCAGCATAGGAAGACATTAACTCCCCCTAAAGTGTGCCTTGAACAGTTTTATCTAGAATTACCGTTCTTCCAGTTTTATGATAAGTTTGCAACCTCGCCATATTCAATCTAACTGCGGAGGACTTTCACCCCACTTTGATTTAATAATCATTATTAAACCCCATCAAAGACCTGTTGCGGACAATTAGATTGAATATGGTTCCTACTAGCCCCCGCACCCTTGATACGCTTGTATAGGAGGATTTCAAAGTAGGAAGAAGTTCAAGGGACATAAACTTCTTTTTACCATAATAAATTTGTGCTTCGGGCCGGATTTGAACCGGCATAGTTGTTTCCAACTGGAGGGTTTTAAGCCCTCTGCGTATTCCCGTTTCGCCACCGAAGCTGTTATAAATGAATTTTTACCAAACCATTTTAAAAATTCTTTGGTGTCATGATCTATATGTGGGTACTATCAATCTGATTTCAAGCAGTCTTTTTTCAAGTTTTTCAAAAAATTTATACTTTTCCATAGAAAACCATCTAACTTCCCTTTCCCCACCAGAAACTGCCTTGTATTCACCATCTTTATTCAGAATGACTAATCCAGTCAGGCAGAATTTATTCTTGATGTTGTTTATTGCTGAAAGTTTACCCCAGTATTTAGCACCTGAAATCAGATTTTCAACATAAACATACTTAGTCAACGCCCATCTGTTTCTTGAGTTGTTCAAGGTCAAATTCCTTGTCTTCAAATCGATCATTGTCATCAACGTTCTTGATGCGCTTGGCAAGGTTTTCTTGCTTCTTGTAGTTTGCTGCCTTGCCCGGTGCAGTGCCAGCATCATCGTGTGAGTAATGTCCATAGATGTTGATTGCAGTGGCACCACGAACCTTTGGATGCGGCTCAACACGATAGAACACCTTGATGTCATCCGTCATTGGGGAATGCCAGACGCCAAGCTTCTTTAGCGGGGAACCCGGACCAGTCAGCGGATCATCCTTGCCTGCTGCCTTCTGATGCGGGTTAATGATCTTGGCAATAGAAAACCTACCAAACGCCTTGGGAATCTGCTTCTTGTCCTTGTACTTGTCAACGGTGTCTTGGTAGATATCAGCAAAACGAAAGATCACCCTTTTCGGTTTTGGCGTTTCTTGTACTTCTGGTTCATCAGAAACTTTTTTTTTCTTAGACGCTTCGGTGATGATGTTTTCTTCGTTCAGATATTCTTCGTCAAGATAAGATTCATCATTGACCATGCCGAAACCTTCATAAATCCAGTCCATCATGGATTTATGACCTTCGGGGGTAGAAACATCAAATTCTTGGACAAAATTATCTGCCTGAACAGATTCAGTAATGGTTGCAAGGTCTTCGGAAGAAACACCAGTATCATTGTACTGATTGATTTCTTCAACCAGCAGTTTATGGTTGGCTTCTTTGTTGAATTGGGTAAGGGTTTTCATTTTGTTTCCTGATATAAAAGAATTATTTAATGAGATTGAGACACTGAAATCACATTTCCATTATGCATTTTGACTTCCCATACAATACCATGATGTTCAATGGTAGTATTGCGATGACAGCCAGCATACCGACCAGATTCTACATCAAAAGATTTGTCTTTGGTGATATTACCATACATTTTCAGTTGCTTGGCAACCATATCAATGTCGCCTTTCTTGAATGCAGAAATGATCTTGGCTTTGGTCAGAAACATGATGTTTTCTTTCATCTGTGTTGTTGATGTATGTAGTGTAACACAGATTTTCATGATGTCAAGAACTTTTTTCAAGAAAATTTGTTGTAAAAATACAACAAAAAAGTTCTTGACACCTATAATTTTTATGGTATAATAAGAACTATGATGTTCTTCAATAAGATAGTATTATAATATATATTATTTTCTTTTTTTAATTCCTATACCATATTCATCTAGTATTTTAAATTCATATCCTTTTATGTTACAATATTGTATTGCTGCATTCCATTTAGCTTCATTGATAGCATATGTAATGGTTTCTTCTAATAATGTTTTTTTACTTTTCCCTCTAGTAGCTTTTGGAGGTATTGTTTGTATATATGGTTTTATTTCTATGATAAAAGTTTTTGTTCCTTTTGATGTTTTAAATGTTGCTTTGATATCAGGAAAATATCTATGTATTTTATTATCTACAGGTGATAGATATTCAATACAAAATTCTTCTGATCCCCATTCAATACAAGATTCATTGTTATCCAACCAGATAAAAACTATTTTTTCATAGGAGGATCTGAACACAATATTGGTTGGATCACCATTATATTTTTTTGGATTTTTTGGTTTAAACAAACCCTGTCTGTATTTTCTCATAAAAATATATTAGTATTAAATAGTTTTGTATTTAATAACAGTCCATAAAATAAAAATGCCACAATATGATAACTCGGGAAATATAATATCAGATTATCTTCCAGAAGGTTCTTTTATTCCTTTTAGTCCTACAATGGTAGCAGGTGCTGTTGGAAGAGCAGCATCTTCGGTATGGCAAGAAGGTGTAGTTCCGGGAATAAAGTATTCGACTGGTGCATATTATAAACCAGAAACTGATTTAATAAAGAGACAAAATAATTTTGAAGAACCGGATATAAAAAAGAGACCTTTGAGTTATCCTTTATCTGATAAAGGCAATCATTATATTAAATTCTGGATTAATCTTGACGAAGAATCTAAATTGATCAGGGAAAATAAGGCAGTAACAACGGGAACCGTAGATTACACAGATCAAAATAGAATGAATCAAGGCACTGCTACCAATACATCTGTATTAAACGTTGGTGCAGTCGTTGGTGCAATAAAGGGTATTGATATAGCCACAAGAACAATTCCAAATAAAATAAAAGAACTTGTTACGACAACCAACAGCAAAGGTGATACTATCCCCCTTGATATTTTTGCTGGAAAAGGACTTGGATTAGTTGGTCTAGGACAAAGGGCTGCAATTGGCGCACAACTTGCTGGTGCTGGTGCCCTATTGGGTGCTGGTGGTGCATTAATTCTTGGCGGATTAAATGCAGAAAGATTTAAATTAAACAAAAGATTAAAAAGATTGGCAACATCAATATCTTTATATACACCTACAGATATTTCAGTTTCTTATAATTTAGGATGGAGTCAGACGGATGATAAGCTAATTGATTTTGCACAATCAAAACAACAAGAGGCATTGGTTGATTCTTTGTTTAATAGACCATTTGGGGAAACTACTTCAAAAGCACTTCGTTATTACATGTCTCAGCAATCTGAAGCATTTTCTAACCTAGGACGAACTGCTGTTAATCCAAAACGGGATATGCTATTCCAGAACGTTGATGGTAGAAACTTTAGATTTTCTTATGTATTTGCACCAAGATCAAAAGAAGAAGCAAAAGAAGTAGCAGATATCATCTATACATTTAAATTATTTGCGCATCCAGAATTGATAGAAGGGTATGCACAATATCTGTATCTATATCCGGCAGAATTTGACATCGAATACAGAATGATTGATGGTGTTGGGAATGATGTTGAAAATCCATTTATCAATAAAATATCAACCTGCGTATTGACTTCTATTAATGTAGTATATGCACCAAATGGATCATATCAATCTTTGGCTAATGGTGAACCAGTAATGACAACCATGCAATTATCATTCAAAGAAATTGAAACCCTACATCAAGATAAGATCAAACAAGGATTCTAAGAAATGTATTTTGCTAATTTTCCAATTTCTTCTTATCCATTAACAGAAAAAAATAATATTCTGGTTACTGATTTTATCAAGGCAATAAAACTAGACCCAATTTTAAAAGATGATTCTGTTTTTTCCGATTATTATTCGGTCAGGGATAACGAAACGCCAGAAATAATTTCACACAAAGTATATGGGTCTGTTCAGTATCATTGGGTAATAATGGCGCTCAATGAAAAATTCGACCCATATAATGATTTTCCAAAAAGCGATGATATAGTACAAAAACAGACAATCAAAAAGTTTGGTAGTCTTGATGGAATCCATCACTATGAAGATGCTAATGGGAAAGAAATCTGTGTCATGGAAGGATTTGTGAATCCTGTTGTTATTCCGGTAACAAATTATGAATACATGACCAGATTGAATGAAGAAAAAAGAAATATAAGAATCCTAAAACAAGAAATTCTGCCGGAATTTGTTCAGCGATATAAAGAAACGATTAGAAAATGACTAAACCAGTAGATAATAGTCTTGGATTTGTTGGTGATTATAATTTACATTCTATCTATCTAAAATCTTATAGATACGCCGATAAGATTGATATTACTCCATTATTTTCTTTTGTTGAAGTTTATGAATCATTATATTCCCCATTCATGACAATGAATATAGGAATCATTGATAACATTGGACTTCTTGATAAAGCCAGAATTATTGGTGAAGAATTTCTTGAAATTGATATCAGGGATGCTGATAACGAAACAGGAATCAGAAACGAAGCATTCTATATATACAAAATAGAAGACAGAATAGAAATTTCTGATCGCGGAAGCAGTTATACCCTGAAATGCATTTCATTGGCAGCACTGTCTGATATGAATATGGCTATTTCCAAGTCTTTTAAGGGACAGCCATCGGCAATTGTTTCTGCCATATACGATGACTTTATTGTTTCAAATAAACCCCTGATTTTAGAAAACACTAAAAATTCTATTCAGTATATTTCAAATTATTGGAGTCCGATTAGAAACATTAAATTTTTATGTGAAAGATCAGTTGCAAGGGAATCAAAGGCACCTTCTTACTTTTTCTTTGAAACCAAGCGAGAATTTATATTTACTTCTTTAAATGCTTTGGTTGCGCAACCATCGTTAGGGACATACTTTCATACCGTCAATAAAAAGACTGTTGGTGAAGAAGCTGGTAGATTAAAGATTATCGAAAAATTATATGTGGATGAATCTTTTGACTACATAAAGCGACTAAAAACTGGTGCGTATGGAAACAGAAATTTGATTGTTGATCCGCTACACAAAATTTATAAGTATGGTTATTATGACTTTGTAGAATCATTTGTTGATTTTTCAAGATTGAATACCGAACCATTTACTTCGATTGATGCACCCAGAAAAATAAATTCTATGTTTAGAAGCAGGGTTGCACCATCATCTGCTTATTCATCTATGGATTCGGAAAACAACCAAGATTGGTTTGCCCAAAGCGCAACAGAATATGCATCAATCGATTCACAAAAAATAAGTGTTGATGTTCCGGGAACATTCAATATGTATGCTGGCGCTGTTGTTGAAATCGTTGTGTATAGTGATGTTATGCGCAAACAAGATTCTATGTCGGATACTTTTGATTCTGTTTTATCTGGTAGGTATCTGGTCACAGCACTAAAACATCTTTTTACCAAGCAACGACATTCTATTCATATGGAATTGAGCAAGGATTCGCTTATTACTGTGGGGGAAACCAAATGATCTATCATGGAATCGTAGAATCTATTTTTGATCCATTAAAATGTGGTCGGGTAAGGGTTCGGATATTTGGACTACATACCGATGACAAGAATCTAATACCCACCGATGACCTGCCTTGGGCACAGGTTTTAAAGCCAACAGATTCAGCATCTATTTCCGGGATCGGTACGTCTGGTTCTGCTATGGTTCAGGGATCATGGGTAGTAATTGATTTCTTGGATGAAGACAAACAATACCCACTGGTTCTTGGAACTATTCAAGGGGTGCCCAAAGACCCGTATGCACTAACTGCAACTGATGAACAACAGACTGTTTTTATCGGCGATAGATCGCCAGCAGTCTTAACGGATTCGTCCGGAAACCCCGTTGTATCGTCTGATGGTACCCCGGTATCAACCGATGTCAAACAAGACCTTGTAGCCCCTACAGACGGCGCCAGAAGGGCCATAAACTTCAGCACGGTGTCAGATCGTTGCATAACACTTGTAAAGGAATCCGAAGGGTTTTCCAGTAAGGCATATCCAGACTTGGCAAGCGCAACAGGACGGTATGCTATCGGATATGGTTCTTGGTATTATGCTGATGGTTCTTCTGTAAAGGCTGGTGATACCATCACGCAAGCAAAGGCACTTGAATTATTAAAAATCAAGATAAATCAAGAATTTCTTCCAGGTGTTCAGAAAGCCGTAAAGGTTCCAATAACGCAGGGAATGTTGGACGCATTGGTTGATTTTGCATACTCTACAGCAAAATATGCAAAATCGGGATTATTTTCTGAATTGAATGCTGGTCGCTATACTGTTGCTGCTTCAAAATTTATTGAATATAATAAAGCAAAAACCAAAGATGGATTTGTAGAATTACCGGGATTAACCGTCAGAAGAAATAAAGAAAAAAAGTTATTCTTGGCAGATGGTATTCCAGATTCTTCTGGTGAGATCGATTCTTCGACAATTCAATCAGACAATGAATATTCTACTTCCGTCACTACTGGCGCTAATACAATATCGACAAATGAAAAGCTGAAAAACGTTGGGTTCACTGATCCAGCGGGGAAATATCCAAGATATAGAAATGAACCGGATTCACATCGACTATCCAGACATGAAAATATAGACAAGACAATAGTCTATAAAAAAGAAGCAGCCAGAAAAACAGGTATTCCTATTGCTGGTGGCGGAACATTTGATCAACCAGAAATTCCATACAATGCACAATACCCATTCAATAAAGTATTGGCAACAGAATCCGGTCATGTTATGGAATTTGATGATACAGAAAATTCAAAAAGGGTTCATCTATATCATACATCTGGAACATTTATCGAAATAGACGATAATGGAACACAGGTAAACAGAATAGTAGGCGATGGGTTTCAGATACTAGAACGAAATGGAAATGTATTTGTCACTGGTGCGTTGAATGTCACTGTCAATGGTGCAACAAATTTAAAAGTAGGTAATGCGCTGAATGTTGATGTTAGCGGTGTAACAAATATCAACATTTTTAATAATGCCAATGTAAATATTGGTGGAACAGCAAATCTAGCTGTAAAAGATTCATTTAATGTGCATGCCAAATCAGTAAACATCGAATCAGATACTGATTTTAATATAAAGGCATCAAAATTAAATCTCAATGGAAGTGATTCTGTTAATCTGATTTCATCTACCATTAACAATATGGCTGGAAGTGTTACCGGGTTAAAGATAGATAGCTTTGCTTCTGCAAGTAGCCATTCTGATAAAATAACAGCAAGTGGTTCTGCTGGAAGTAATTTAGCAGGAACTGGCATTTCTATTGACATTGCTACTGAATCACCCGAATCAGCAGAATTTGGTGAATTAACGGTAATTACTAGAGGTGCGGAAACTGCGGTGCACTATGAAACCCCAGATGAAGGTGATCCGACTGCATTTAATAATGCAAGAATTGCAAGAGGGGAAGTGACCAAGGATGATTTGATTGTTAATGGTAAAACCAAGGAAACGTCAAAAGCACCTACACCAAATAAAACCCCTATAACTAATGATTGTGGTGCAGAAATCCATAATATGACGGACTTTCCGCCAGATTTGAAATTGTCTAAATATTTTACTATAGGATCATTGACAAAAAACAATTCTAGACCGATCATTGCACAGATGGGTTTGACCAAAGATCAGATTGCCTGCAACATGAAGATGCTTGCCGTTAACTGCATGGATATAATCAAAGACATGTATCCAAACATGATAATTACATCTGGATTCAGAAGACCCGGCGATGTTCCGGCATCATCCAAGAATTCTAGGCATTATTATGGGGAAGCAGTTGATATTCAGCTTCCCGGAACAAATCGTGAAGGCGTTTATAATGCGATCAAAAAAATTGCAGCAGCAATTGACTATGATCAATTGATTCTAGAATATCAGGGGTCTTCTACTGTATGGATTCACGTGTCTTACAAAAAAGGTGCCAATAGAAGACAGGCATTTACCATGAATAATCATTCAAGAATAACCAATTTTGGTGAATTTAGTTTAATTTAAAGGAAAAATATGTATCAAGTATTTGAATTACCAGAAGACTTTCTGAGCAGGGAATATACACAACCAGAAAAAAGCTTCTTTGACAAGAAGCTAACAGAAGCCATTTATGGTCCGGATGCTATTACAGAAGCACTGACCCCGGAACAGGAAGAACAGGTCAGTTCGTGGACACGACATATTGAACCAAGCGTTAAATCTTTGCATGATAGCGTTTTTGGTCAGGGAAATGACAGAATTATTTTCCCATACGATTCTTCAAACGAAGAAGCAGTAACCAGTAGCAATTATACTTCTGTTCCAGAAATTAATAATGTCAAGCAGATTCACCATCATGAAGTCATTAGAAATCTAACGAAACTTGGATATAGAACATCTGATTATGTTGCTGGATTTGCAAGCCATATTGATTCGCCAGATAAAAAAGTAAAAATTTCAAAGATTCTGGTAAATACTGGTGCGGGAAATCAAATGACTCCATTTTATTCCAAACCAACATATGAAGTAGATGAAAACGGTGCATATCTAAAAGACAGACGTGGCGAAAAAATCGTCAAAAGACCGCCTACACAAATGACGCTTTCGCAGGTTTATGCTGCTGACCCGATTCGTGCTGCATCAACCAAGGAAAAGCAGATTGTTATCACCAGAAACCCGTATGATGTTGCCGGCATGAGCACTGATCGTGGCTGGCGTTCCTGTATGCATATGGTTGACGGATGCAATAGACATTATCTGCCAAACGACATCAAGCATGGCACACTTACTGCTTATGTGACCACTGTTGGCGACGATGGAATTAAATCACCAATTGGTAGAATTAACCTGAAACGATTTGTTTCAAATCGGGACGGTTCTTCTATTTTTAGACAGGAAACTGCTTCATACGGCACTATTCCAACCAATATGAAAGCAAACCTAAAGGAATGGGCTACTACCAATTACCCTTCCCGTAGCGGAATTTATCAAAAGCATTCATCATTGTATAACGATGATGGTAATTCTATCCTGATGGAAAAGCCTGAAGACATTTCAGGTAAGGAAGCATTTGAAGTTTCCACGGCTAGGGCCGGTTCTGTGTTAGATGCACATGAAAGAATGGTTGATAATTTGGGGGAACCAAATGAAAAGGATTGGGATAATGATTATGACGAAAGACGCCGTGATATCATACAAGATGGGGAAAATTCTGCCTATAATGAAGTAGAAAAAATTCATTCTAAATTGAGCGATAAGAATTTTGCATCTGCAATTATTCATAGCATTTCTGACCATTCTAAGCGATATTCTGGAAACGGTCAAAATTATCAAGATATGTTATTCGCAAATAATGATGGGTATGATGATTATCGTGGATATTCTTTTTCCGGACATGACGTAGCCCATGCATTCGCAATCGATTCTATTGGCGGAAGTTATTTTACTAAAGTGAAACGCGGAATTTCACAGATGACGCCAGACGAAACCCTTGAACATCTTGCTAAAATTCATGAAGGATTTGAAATTAAACGCACACAAAGAAATGATCATAGTGCGCTAAAAGAAGTTCATGCAGAATTGATCAAGAATATGATCGATAACAAGACTGGTCAGACAAAACCAGAATTTCAGCATGTGATGGATCATGAATTATCCCATATGCTAAAAGATAATAACCATGAATATTATTCGTCTTTGGAAGACGAACGTGGGATTAATCCGTTGCTAGATCATGCTCATCCGGTTATGTTGACTAAAAACCCAAGATTAATGCATACAATTATCAATCATGGGGAATTTGATTCCCCAGTAGGCGAACATGACACAATGGCACATATGGGTCAACATGCGGATGCAAAGTTAGCCGATCATGTTCTGACAAATGTCGAACATTTTGGTGAACCTAGTGATGTTGATTCATTCATGTCTGGTCTGAACGAAAACGCTAATGCTAAACATATTCAACATTCAATAGTCGGGGCACAGATTCCTCTTAAATTAAGTGGTGGTAGTTATTCTGGTTCCGGTGAAATTCGACCGATTCATACAAATGATGAATTGCAAAGTGCTTTGTCTGGATTTCATCGGGAACAACCGACTGTTGATGTGAAAGAAAAAGATTCAAAAATAGACAAATTTTACAGTATTGCAAAATATACAAATAATCGTGATGTTTATAATTCTATCATGGATCATGCGTTTGGTGGTAAATATGATCATCCTGATATACATCAAGCATTACGGGATAATTCAAATTTTAGAGAGAAAAGAATTGATGAAAGTGTTACTTGCACAATCACCAGCTTTTCGCAGTTTAGGAAGAATAAAAATCTTTAAGAAAATCGGGGCTTCGGCCCCTTTTTGTTGTACACTACATCTTGTCATCAACCAACACATCTAGATCATGACTGTACCTACTATCATCAAACAGCTTGAGTCCACTGCTTCCCGTCTGGAAAAGGAAGCTATTCTGGAAGCAAATCGAAACGATGCTGACCTCAAAGAATTCTTCCGCCTGTGTCTTGAACCCAAGGTGAATTTCTTTATCAAGAAAATTCCTCAATATAAAATGGTTGGGGAAACGCTTTCGCTTTCTACTGCAATGGATATTCTGTCCAAGCTGTCTGACCGAACCTATACCGGACACAAAGGTATTCTCTATCTGACTTCTATCTTTGAAATGCTGCCAGAACGTGACGCCAAGATGCTTGAACGGATTATCAACAAGAATCCGGGCTGTGGCGTATCTGTTTCTACAGTCAATAAAATCTGGCCTAACTTGGTAACTGATGTTCCGTATATGCGGGCATCACTGATCAAGTCTTCTAATTATTCCAAGATTGATTGGTCTAAAGGCGTATATTCGCAGACCAAGGAAGATGGAATGTTTGCTTCTGTGAACGTTAGCGAAAATGGTCTTGTTTCCATTTCTTCAAGAAATGGCACACCATTTCCTATGGATCAATTCCAAGGAATTGCTAATCTGGCGGTTTATTGTGGAATGCATAATCAGCAGATGCATGGTGAAATTCTCGTCAAGAAAGACGATAAATTCCTTCCTAGGGAAAAGTCTAATGGAATCCTGAATTCTGTTCTGCATGGTGAAGCTATTCCGGAAGGGCATAGGGCAGTCTATGTTGTCTGGGATGCTATCCCCATCGATAAGGCAGTCGCCAAGGGAAAATACAGGGTTCCTTATTCTGAAAGGTTTTCTATGCTTCAGTATAAGTTTCAATCTATGGACGATTCTATTGTGCTGGTTGACACGGCAATCGTGTATTCCCCTGAAGAAGCCATGATGCATTATCAGGAAAAGCTGAATGCTGGTCTTGAAGGTACGGTTATCAAGACGCATGATATGATCTGGGAAGATACCACTTCCAAGAATATGATTAAAGTCAAGATGGAAGTTTCTTGCGAACTGGAAATCATTGGATTCAACGATGCTGCCGATACTTCCAAGAATAAACATCTTTTTGGTTCTATGCTGCTGGCATCTTCTGATCGACTGCTTGAAGTCAGCGCAACCGGATTTACTGATAAGGAACGCAAAGAAATCAATGATAACAAAGATTTCCTGATTGGTAAGATTGTTCAAGTCTGTTCCAACAACATCATGAAGCCTTCTAAACAAGGTGGCAAATATTCCCTGTTCCTACCTCGTTATCAGGGCATGCGCGAAGACAAGAACCAAGCTGATTCCCTTCAGCGGATCATCGATCAGTTTGAGTCGGCTGTAAAAATTTAAATTTTTTCTTCCAAGTCCCTTGAAGTTGGTGTATAATCAATCCCATGATGAACACCAACCACACCACGCAGACTATCATGGACATCGAAACAGTCATCCAAGCCCTTGCCAAGAAATTTGGTAACGATGTGATTTCTACCCAGGAATCGCAAGAATTCATCAAGACCCTTGGACAAGACCCGTCCAAGTATTACCTTGATCTTCGTGCTAGGTTTCGTGTCGGACATGGTAAGCTGTGCTTTGCCAACATCGTTCAGTCTGGATATGTTGTTCCGACCAACGTCCCTGAAAATGTTTTTGTTCAAGAATCTGACAAGGATATTGAAAAGCGACTCAATTCTAGGTTCAATGCGCTGAACGTCATGTCCCGTGCTACCGCCAAGGGTATCAACCGCGCATTGATTATTTCTGGACCTCCTGGTCTCGGCAAATCCTGGGGCGTTGAACGTGCTGCCGAAGAACTTTGTCCCGGTTTTGAACAGATCAAGGGTTACATTCGTCCCACTGGTCTTTACAAGACCCTCTACAAGAATCGTCATAAGGGTTGTTTGGTTGTTTTCGACGACATCGACTCCCTCTTTAACGATGAAAACTCCCTCAATCTTCTGAAGGCAGCATGCGATTCTACCGACGTTCGTCGCCTGTCTTGGCTTTCCAGTGCCATCATGGAAGACGATGACGGTGAAGAAATCCCGTCTTCCTTTGTGTTTGAAGGTTCCATCATCTTCATCACCAATCTGGACTTCCAGCAGCAGATTGATCGTGGTTCTAAGCTGTCTCCGCACTTCGAAGCCCTCATGAGCCGCAGTCACGTGCTCAGTCTTGGCATCAAGAACAAGCGCGACTACATCATTCGGATCAAGCAAGTCTTTGCTGCTGGTATGCTTAGTGACGTGCTTTCGCAAGAACAAAAAACCGAAATTGTTGACTTTTTGGAAGAAAACGCTGCAAACATGCGTGAACTTAGCCTTCGCATGGTCAAGAAACTGGCAGACTTGATGATGATGGATCAGGAAGGCTGGAAAGACCTTGCTTCCATCACCTGCATGAAAAATTCCTGAAATCTGTGCTATAATCCCTACATCACCAACCGATGTAGGGATTTTTCTATCATGGATATGAACATGAACATCAACCAGATGATCAAGGAAACCATCAAGTCTTCCAAGATCACCCGCCTGATTGCACAGGAAAATATTTCCGTGGAATATTCCGCCGAAGCAACCACTGCCTGCTTCAACCCGGGAACACGTACCATCACCTATCCATATTCTATGGCTATGGGGGATGAAGACATCCATATGCTGTTTATCTTCCATGAAGTTGGTCATGCCATTTTTTCGGAAAATACTGATCTGTTCCAGCAGGGAATCAAGAATGGTATTGCAACCGAATTCAATATCACTGAAGACATTCGGATTGAACGTCTGATCAAGAATAAGTATCCCGGTGTTGTCAAAAACTTTGTGAATGGCTACAAGAAACTGCTGGAAAAAGAATTCTTTGGTCCTGTTGATCGAATCAACCTGTTGAGTTTTGCAAATCGTCTGAATATCTATGCAAAACTTGGTCCTATTACCGGAAAATTCATCAAATTCAGCGACGAAGAATTGAAATTCTATAATCGTTGTGCATCTGCAACGACTGAACAACATGCATATGACCTTGCCGTTGAATTGTCTGAAATGAAATCCCAGTCGCGGGAAGAAATCGTGAAAATTCTCAAGGACATGATTGACAATTCTGAAGGCACTTCTGTTCACAAAGAAATTGAAGAAATGTCCGATGATTCTGACGTCGATTCTGGTCAAGAATTTGACGAATCGGATGACACTGAATCACATGATGATGAAGGAATTTATCGTGTAGACGGCGGTGATTCGCAGGAATATGATGAAGCCGCAATTCGTGATATTGCAGACGATATTGCAGAATTCAAATGCAATGAACACTTTCAGGATAAATTCGAACAGACCACTATTGCCAATTGTTCTGTTGTTTCCTATTCTTCTGCTGAACAAGGTATTGTGTCGGTTTATCCCTGTGATCAGTACACGCAAAAACTTATGACGACTTATAGCTATGACATAAAAAGCAATTCTACCGTCAATGAATATGTCAAGTCTTTGAAGTGTTCGGTCGATGCTATGGCAAAGGAATTTGAATCCAAGAAAGCAGCATATCGCCATGTCAATCGCAAGGTGTCTGATACCGGATTGTTGGATGTGAATCGTGTGGTTGATTATAAATTCAGCGATCAGATTTTCCGCCAGCGCACCAAAATTGCCGATGCGAAAAATCATGGGTTTATTATCATGTTGGATTGTTCCGGATCGATTGTTAATAATTTTGCAGAAATGACCAAACAGGTTGTTGTGCTTGTTGAATTTTTCCGCAAGATCAACGTCAAGTATAAGGTTTACGGGTATGGTGGCACTATCAGTGGTCACTATATTGAGGCAAAGTTGGCAAAAAAGAATTCGCTGGCATATTCATCTTCGTATAACGAATTTACCAATGAAGAATATCTGATCGAATTTCTTAATTCTGAACAGAAATATCGTGACCATATCACCAACATTCGTGGTATGTTGAATGCCGCTGGTTTTGGATTTGGTATTACCCCGACTATTGATGCATTTTCGCAGTTGGAATATATCGCCAATGATTTTTTTACCAAGAATGGTATTCAGGTGAAAAAAATTATCAACATTACTGATGGACAGCCTTCGGATATGGCATATATTTTTAACTATAATGTTGGTGGAAAGAATCCTAAAAAATTGGTTGTTGCTGATCCTGTGACCAAGAAAAGTTATATGGTTGAACCGTATCCCTATGCCCCTATCGATGTTATGGGTGCCATTTTCAAGGATAGGTATGATATTTCCTTGGCATCTATTGCGATTCGTGATAGGAAGAATTCCAACGTCAAGGAAGTTTTTACCGGATTGATGGAAAAGCCAGATGATGTCAAAAGCCTCAAGGATAACAATTTTTACAAGGTTGTTTCTTCCAACAACAATGACCTGTTTGTGGTCAAGTCTGTTGATGTGAATCCTGATATCAGTGATGTCAATATCAGCGAAACGGATTCGGTTTCTGCTGCCGTCACCAAGTTCAAGCGGGCGCTGATCAAGGCCAACAAGTCTAAAAATTTCTTGAATATCTTGTCTCAGTACCTGTCCGTCTGACCAAACATGGGGTATAATCTACCCCATACCAACCAACATCCAATAGTGACCGCCATGACCGACCTGAACGCCGCCATCGTCCAAGCAACCCTGAAGAAACTGCAAGACAAGTTCCAGCGCGAAACCGCAACCCGTCAGGAAATCTTGCGCTTTCAGGTTGAAACTGGACTGTATATTCCTTCTGAATTCTGGAAGAAATTCAACATCGGTCGCGGTGTTTACAAAATCGTCAACCAGCTTTCCGTCAATAACACTGAACCGGCAGAAGTCCATGTTATCGAAAAGCCTATCGTAAAAAGTGAATTTCGTCCTATGACACAGAAAGAAATCGACGTTGTTTCCCGGTTCAATCGTGAATCGCTGATTCTCGCTATCAACCCCAATTATGTTGAATGGGGCAATTATAAGATGGTCGAAAAAATGGTTTCGTCCAACAAGTTTTTTACCCTGTATGTCACTGGTGAATCTGGTTCTGGCAAGAACGAAATGATTTCCCATGCATGTGCAAAACTTGGTCGTCCGATGATCCGCATTTCCATCACCGCTGATACCAAGGAAGAACACCTGATCGGTTCCAAGACCCTTGTTGATGGCAACATCAAGTATGAGGAAGGGCCGCTGATCTGGGCAGCAGAAAACGGTGCATTGGTTATCCTTGATGAGATCAGCTTGGGTACTTCGTCCGAACTCATGTGCCTTCAGAACATCATGGAGGGGAACCCGTTCTTTGTCAAAAGCCTGAATCGCGTGATCACCCCCAAGACCGGATTCTGCATCGTGGCTACGGATAACACCAAGGGACGCGGTTCTGACACTGGCAGGTACATGGGTACCAACATCCTGAATGATGCCTTCCTTGAACGTTTTATGATGACTATGGAACAGGGATATCCCACTGCCAAGGTTGAAAAGGAAATCTTCACCAAGGCTATGGAAAAGCATGGTAAGGTTGAAGTAGAATTCATCAACCAGCTTACCAACTGGATTCATGTGATTCGCAAGACCTACAACGATGATGCGATTGATGACCAGATCACTACTCGTCGTGGTGTCCATATCATCAACACCTACTGCATGTTTACCAATGCCAAGACTGCTATTGAATTGTGTACCAATAGGTTTGATGACACTACCAAGCAGGCATTCGTGATTCTCTGGGATAAACTTTCTGCTGGTGAAAAACTTGAAGGTATTCTCACCGATATTGATATGGATGAATATTTGTGATTAGCATAAATAGCCTTAGTAATACGATATAACTAGGGCTATTTTTATGTTAAAAACACTAAAACAATTTCTTCAGGAAACTACTGTTCCACCAGAATACCAACACATCGCCGATAATTGGAATCATCATGCAGAAGTCGATGGTGATACTCAATTTAAAATATCCAACGCGATGGATAAAGGTTCATTTACACATTTTCCGCTTGATTCTGGAATGTTAGATGCTGATCCTGATGTTGTTGAACACCTGAATAATCATGGTTGGGATGTCAAAGATTACCAGAAAGGAATTGCCCATAAAAAGACGCAAGTCGGAAACCCCGCAATGGGAATTCCAATGCGCGAAAAAATCGTTGAAAAGAAAATCGGTTCTATTCTTGATGAAACCAATGCAAGTCCTGATGTAAAGAAAGCATTTACCAATGAACGCGGGCAGGTTAATGCCGCACAACAACATGTAGTGGTTTCAACATCCCCCTTGGCTATTTTAGGTATGTCCACGGGTACAAATTGGGATGATCAGTCATGTATGAATCTGGTTAATGGGTCAAACAGTCATTATATGCGCCATGATTCTGAACATGGAACACATATTGCATATTTGGTCAATTCAGACGATACGACTGCATTCAAATATGGTGAACCAGAAAAACCTATTGCGCGAATCGCACTGAAGCCACATCATCACGAAGATTACGATACTGGCGAACGTGATACTATTTTTAGACCGGAAGCCGATACATACGGTTCTGGATCAACGGCATTTTCTAGGGCAGTTTCTGCATGGGCGGTTAAGAATTACCCTGCCATCAAGAATGCGCGGTATGAAAAAAATGAGAATGTCTATGACGACACAGGAAATAACGTTTACGAATCTATAGACAAAGATCGTATTGAAAAATCGCTGAATAATGGCGGAAAGATTGTTGATACTGGAACAGCAATCGATGATGAAGTAATTAATCATGGCATCAATCACCTAATAAATTCAGCAAAAGACAGACAAGATCGTTCTGAATACCTGACACCAAGAATTAATGCCTTATCTAATATCGCAAATCTATCAACATCGCATGTAGCCAAGTTGCATAAACTAGCTGGTGAAGCTACATTTTTGGATGGTGAAAGCGCAACAAATAGATTAAGACGTGGCCTTGCAATATATCATGGTGATAAGTTTTCAACCAATGCGCTAAATGAACTTTGGAATAGCGATGAAGATAAAACACTATTTCCAGTCAAGGCAATTACTTCAACGAAACTGCCCGATAATATTCTGGATCAATTACCTATAAACAGGTACGAATTTGTTCGTCAACAGAAAATCAAAGACCATCATATAGATAAAGTGGTCGATGCATATAATGAAAACGAAATTGGTGCTGCGCCTGTACTGAGACACTTTAAAGCCAGACTAAATTCCGATCATATCAACACGCTGATTGATGGTCAAAAATATACAGAAAAATTAAAGGATGTTTTCCATATAGTAAATTCATCGGATGCATTTAGCAAAGACCATCATGATAAAATTATGAAACGTCTTAATAATGTTTCTGATTTAAGCGCAGCAGATTCTGTTAAATCCGCTATTGCTAGAGAATCGAGGCATGCAACGTTTGATGATTTCAAAGATAAATTAGGGCATCTGATGGCAAATACAAATTTACCAGAAGAAGAAAATGTGAAAATTAAGAATGAAGTCATGAATCGTGTGATGAATCACGTTCATGTCAAGAATAGTCAATGGGAGTCGGACAATCCTACGTTTAGTCATGTTTCTGGCGTAAGTATGCAATTTAGCCCAAATTTAATTCCGGAACACATATCCAAGCACATGACAGATGAAGATTATAATAATCTTGCATCTAAGCGATTCGACGTGAACTTTGAAAATTCAGAACATTCTAACAAATATCTGAATAAACTTTTTGGTCATGCTGCGAATATTGATGATGCATTAAACGATCATATCCAACACAAAATGGATACCGAAGATGAATATGATCCGGATGAAGATGATCATGTTCAGAAAATGAAAGACAATCTACATTTGCATATGGAAGCATACGCAAATAATATCGGTAATCACATCAACGATCACGTAGAAGATTCTGATGGAAATCTAAAAGACGAAAAAGAGCTATTAAAAACAGAAGATAGACTTTCTGGTATTGGCAAAACAACATTAAGTTATCTTGATCATTATATGTCACCACACAATTCTAATAGCTGGGATGATCATGAACATTATAATGATAACTTCCTAGAACATGAAGAAAGATTAAATCGCTTAAGAGGTGGAAACAATGACTATTAAAACTTTCAAACAGTTTCTACAAGAAACTACCGTTCCTGAATACCTTCAGGAAATTCCTAAACGGTGGGAACATCAAGTAGAAGTCGATCCAGAAACCCGTGACAAGATCGATACCGCTATGGGGGGAAAATCGTTTGTCACCTTCCCACTAGAATCTGGTGGTGCTGAAGCAGATGTTGACGTTGTTGATCATCTGACCAAGCATGGTTGGGATGTTGCCGATTACAAGGCCGGAATGGCATCTAGGAAGGTCCAAGTAGGCGACCCTAGTAGGGGCATACCTATGCGCGAAAAAACGCTACACAAGCGCATTTCGCAGGTTCTGGAAGAAACGTCCGCGCCAGACTACATCAAGCAGTCATATCAGCATGATCCTGCTAGGGCAGCAACCCGGACACAGGAAGGACATCATGTTGTTGTCACGACATCCCCACTAGGCATTGCTGGTTGTTCTACGGGCACTGGTTGGTCTTCTTGCATGAACCTTGAAGGCGGATCAAATAGCCATTATCTACCACACGAATCGGAAAACGGAACCCATGTTGCCTACTTGGTTCCGCATGATGATGAAGGCGCACTTAAATTTGGAGAACCAGATAAGCCAATTGCCAGAATTTCACTAAGACCATTTCATGCTTCAGCATTTGCATATCCCGGTTCAAAAGATACGATTTTCCGCCCATCAAAGCAAAAATATGGTGCAGATTCTGCTGACTTCAGAAGTGCTATTGAAAATTGGGCAAACAGATCATATCCGGCTAGACCCGGTGAAACATATAATCTGAATCAACATGTCTATCGTGGTGATGACTATGATAGTCTGACCTTTCCTACCAATGAAGAATTAAAAAATAGAATTGATGCAAATAGATCAATGTCATTTGATGCTGTTCTACCAAAAGCATCTATTGATTATGCCATCGACTATGCCAAGGAAAAATACAAGGGCGATTCTGCTGCTGCCAATAAATTTATCGAAGACATGGCTACGCACAAGAATCTAGATGCTTCCCATGTATCCAAATTACTTTCGATGGACTATACAAATGTTAGACCCCTTGCTGTTGCTCATGGGGATAAATTTTCAACATCTGAAATTGAAAAATTTCACAATAAAAATAGGGGGTATATCGCGGAAGCAATTCTTTCTTCCAAGAAATTACCGGATTCAGTATTAGATGATTTGAGTGTTCAGGATTATCATCTGGTTAGAAAAAATAAACTAAAACCAAGGCATATTGATAAGCTGGTTGATGCACTTATCAATAATCAATCCGTCGGTAGAAATTTAAAAGTCGCAGACTTTGCTGATCAATTATCTGGTGATCACATCACGAAATTAATAAATCATACCCCAGCATATGCAATCCATCTTGCTGATGCCAAAAATTACACCAAGGAACACTATGATGCGATGCCAAAAAATAATTTGGTTTTCCCTACAGTGATGGCTAAATCAAAGCATGCTACGCTAGACGATATTGGTGATGATAGATATTCCGGAATGAAAATTTCAGCATTGATGGCTAATCCACATTTATCGGAAGACGATAATAAAAAACTAAAGGATATATTGGTTGAAAAGATTAGAAATTCGCATGCTTTAGCAACATTACCGGCGATGGACGACGTGATTCGACCCCATGATATAACGAAAACGCAGACAATCCCTGAGAAAATTTCCAGACATTTTGAACCACGTGATTATTCGAGGATTGCCAACAAAGCAATGACTGTGCCATTTGCTGATAAGGATGCGTCTAACAAATACCTTGACGCTGTGCATAAGAATATTTCTTACATTGATAATTATATTTCCGACCATATTAAAAATAAGCAGGCTACCGATCCCACGTATGATCCAGCATTTGACAGAACGGTTTCTTCTGCCAAGAAACAAATGTTAAACCAGCTTGATAGTTACCATAATAATCTGAAGGAACATATCGATCATCATGTCAAGTCAGAATCTATGATCAAGGATATGAATGAATTTGATTCTGTTCTTGGCAGAATACACCATTTAGATTCATTAAATAACTACAACAGACATGAATCCGAATCTGATTCCGACCATTATGATGATCATTTTGGGGATATAAAATCTGACATGGATTCGCTATACAATAGATCAAATTAAGGAATAAATTATGCCACTATACGATTATTCATGCAATGATTGTGAACACATTTTTGAAAAAACGGTTAAAATTGCCCATATGAATGAAAAGCAGGAATGTCCTTCCTGTGGATCAATGGATACCATCAAATTTATTGGTGGGGCACCAGCATTAGGCGATCCTGTTAGACTTGGGATCAGGAAACCTGATAATACTTTCAGAGACGTTTTAAAAAATATCCACCATCGCAGCCCTGGGAGCACATTGAATAACAATTCAAGCTATATCTAAAACAAAGGGGCCAATTGGCCCCTTTTAACATTTGTTTCATATAAATACTATAATCAACAAATAAAAATATAGGTACCATGAAATTAGATTCTATTGCCAAGGCTTATCTACAGCAAATTCAATTGGACGAACAGCTTCTACCCAAAGAAGAAACAGATGCCAATAAAATGCGATCACGTAATCATGCAGAAAGACAACAAAAATTTATTGATCTGCACCCCAAGGCCAAAGAAGTATTTGAAAATTCACCATATTCCCCACCAGATAATCCTACGGCGACCAGACAATTTGCTGCCAGAATTCCTGTAGAATTAGAAACGCCTAAGAATCCAGACGAAGACGTTTTTAATTTCTTACAGAAATCTGGATATTTCTTTACCCATGATGATTATAAAGCCGGCGTAGCCCATAGAAATGTTACCGTTGGCAATCCCGAACGTGGTATTCCATTTTCTACCAAAAAAGTAACTGCCAAGATTGGCGGATTGCTTGACAAGCATAATGCACCCGCTGAAATTAAAAAGAAGTATGTCAACGATCTGTTCAGATCAAATCAAAGAACCAAGGCATATGACATCGTATTGACCGGAAATCACCATGACATTTATGGTTCTTCTACTGGTCGATCATGGACTTCATGTGCAGATAAAAGACCAAGGGAAGAAGGCGAAGTTCCGGGATTACGTAGAAATGATGGTAATGGACCAGCAGCAAGATTGATCGACAATGAAATCAACAATAATACATTCAATGCATACCTGATTCCAAGGGGCGGTGATGTTGACAAAGAAGCAATTGGGCGGATTTCCTTCAAGCAACATACTGGATTAGTGACCAAACAATCTACCTTGTTTCCCGAAGGCAGACAATACGGGACTGGTGTTCCTGCTGGATTTAGAAAAGCGGCAGAAGATGTTGTGTCTTCTCTATTTGAAAGACCAACCGATACTTACGTGAAAAATAGAAATGTCTATGATGACGATGAAGATACGGTGAAATTACATGGCACGGAAAATTTCGGTCCAGAACATCTAGATGCAGCAAATAAAGAAATTAATGACGATTATAAGAGCAAGAAATTATTAAAATATGTGAATCCAGCATTCAAGTATAAGACCAAGCAATTAAAAGAATTGGCTTCCGCAATGAATTCGCTGAAAGATGTTGTTAAATCTGGAAGTTTCCATGATGCAGCAGCGCATATCAAGAATGGAATCAAGGTGGATTCATTTATTACCGGCCATGCATATACAGAAAATCCACATATGCAAAAGATTCTTGATTCTGTTGCTGAAAAATTTAATCTGAATGATCCAGCACACCATCAGACAATCAGAAGTCTGGCTAATAATTACTCAAATTCTACTGCCATCGGAAATGAAGTTATTCGTAAAATAACTGGTTCACTTAAAGCCAAGAATTATGATGACTTTAAAAACATGGCAAATCTGCGGGATGTTGCCAAGATTTCTTATCCAACAAATTCATCGGCAATTCCTGTTTCTGATTCGCATAATATGGGCGATAATCCACTTGAACATGTCGTTACCACAGCAGGAAATAGACAGGAATTATCACCATCAATGTTTGAATCCGCATATATGACGTTTAATCATCATGGGGATAATCATGGAACCATTTATGATGCCGCAAGGAATTTTGAAAATCAGGGTGTTCATGGAATGAACAATGTGATTGCAAAACTTGGAAATCAAATAAAAGAATTACCAGATGATCAGTTAGCAGAAAGATTCCATTCGATGCAACCGGAAACCAGAAATCGGTTTGCATCAGAAATTCATGCAAGAATGAATGGTAAGACTGCACAACAGCTAATTGACGAACATAAACAACATATAAAATCTATCACAGAATCTTACTTTGAAGAAGATGATAGCTTTGGGTTTTAATGAGAAATAACATGCAACATCCGATGATTGAAGTAGATGGTGTTATGAAACACCGCAATAATTCAGAAGGTCAACCAATTCATCCAACAGATGAAGGAATTAAAAACTTCCATAGATGGTTTGGTGATAGTAAAATCGTGGATAAACATGGAAGACCTATCCCATATTATCGCGGATCAAAAAATAAAAATGCTGAAGCATATAATAATTCATCGATGATTTTTTTGTCACCCTCGCCAGAATTTGTAAAAAACTATGCAAGGGACGGACAAACATTCAAATTATATGTAAAATCAGATAAACCTTTTGATTCATCCCGTGGAAATGGGTATGCTATTTGGAAAAAATTCCAACAAGAAACCAATGCACCATCATATGCAACATCTTCATCCGATAGGGGGGCGTTGCCACACTGGCAACAAGAATATGATCTAAGAAATTGGTTAAACAACAATGTTGATTATGATTCAATATATTTTGCAGAATCAGATCGGTCACATTCGATTGCAGTAAAAAATACAAATCAGATCAAGTCAGCAATTGGCAATAAGGGGACATTCAGTCATCAGACAGAAATAAATGAATCTGTTGATCATCCAATGATTGAAGTAGATGGCGAAATGCGTCATAGAAATAATTCTATAGGTCAACCGATTCATCCAACGGATGAAGGTATTAAAAACTTTCATAGATGGTTCAGCGGATCACAAACCATCGATGAACATGGAAGACCAAAGGTTTTTTATCATGGTAGTCCATCATCTGAAATTCATGCTTTTGATCGTTCATTTGAAGGCGCAAATACCGGAAGTCAGACAGATGAACATGGTCTTGGTGGATTTTATTTTACCAGCAATCCAAATATTGCCGACACATATTCCAGATCATTTGAAGTAGAAATGGCGGATATGGCACAGCAAGAATTTGGAATTGAACCAAAACAAAATCTGCCAAAATCTACCATTTATCCAGTATATTTAAAAATGAAAAGACCTATGCTGACAGATAAAGCCATTTCAAAATCGACTATTAATTCTGCAATTCTATCAGATAAAGATGGTATTGTATTGGATAATGGCGATTATAACGAATCTATGGTCTTTGACCCATCGCAAATCAAGTCTGCTATTGGAAACACCGGATCATATAGACACCCAACAAAAATCTTGGAATCTGTTGAGCATCCAATGATTGAAGTAGATGGTGTGATGCGACATCGCCACAATAGTCTAGGACAACCAATTCATCCAACAGATGAAGGAATTAAAAATTTCCATCGTTGGTTTGGTAATTCAGAAAATGTTGATGAACATGGCAGACCAAAGGTTTATTATCATGGTTCGAATTACACAAATCCAACAACAGGCGAATCTTTTTCTGCGCATAGAAATACCTTATGGGTTTCTGAAACACCAGACCTAGCCAACCAGTATGCCGAAGCCAGACAAGATCGTGGTGCAAATTCTTCAGTCATGCCGGTTTATGTCAGAAGCAGAAAGCTGTTTGATGCCGATAAGCTGCACCATACGCTGCGCACAGGGGACTTCTTTAAGGCGATTGGGGCACAGACACAGGGAATCGACTACAAAGACCTTGGCGACCTAGCAGACAAGGCTAGGGAAGGTGCAAGACAGGAAGAATCTGGTCCACACTATTCCAGACATGATTTCTGGCATGAACCACATTTCTTGTTTGGTTCTGAAGGCGCGGATGCCATTCATTCCGCATTCAGGCTAGGTGGATTTTCTGGAATCAGATCAACAGAAACCGTATCTAACTTTGTCAATGGAAATTTTGTTGATGTTCCGCACAAGACAATTGGGGTGTTTGATCCAAGGGATGTGAAATCAGTTATTGGAAATTCCGGAAATTATTCTTCCAGTATTCATATGCATGAAGAATTGATTGCAGAAAGCGCTGATGGTAATTATGTTGCTGTCAAGGCGATTCTTCCCAAAGAAGTCAAGCAGATTATCCGATCAATTGACCTGACGGTAGAACCGATTAAAGATGCTGATCTGCATGCAACATTGATGTATTCTATCTACCAAGACTGATATTCCTGAAGAAAAAATCAACAAAGCATTGTCACTAGGAAAAAAAGAATTTAGTGGAATTATCAAGCATATCAACAAGTTTGATAGTCAAAAAGATTCTGATAAATGCTGTATCGTAATAGAAATCGAGTCCAACGATCTAAGAAGACTGCATGATAGATTGGTTAGAATTGGTGCAGAGCATTCGTTTGATGAGTTTAGACCGCATGTTTCTATTGCTTACGATGTTCCAGTAAAAGAAGCGGATAAAATCATGAAAACATTAAATAATAAATTAGACGGATATCAAATAAAATTTTCAGGATTCATAGTAGAACCAATCAAAGACTAATATGATAGGTTTTAAAGAATTTTTGCGATTAAATGAATCGCCTTATTTGGATACACAATTAGGCAGGACTAGGACGGAGACGGATTCTTTAGATAGAAACACTATGGAAAATCATCATCTGGCTGTACACTTGGGCGATAATTATTACAAAAATGGCGATGACGAATCAAGTGAATTTTATCATCTGGATTCTAATGATAGAATTGATGCAATTTCTAGGATTGATGATGGTGTTCAGACCTTAATTAGAAAAAATTATGGAGTTGATTCGTCTGTTCCGCTGAATATCTTTAGACATGCACTAGACCATCATGGAAGAATAGAATCGGATTCGCTACAGTCTTTCGGTTCAAAGAAATTTTGGCAATCACTACCAAAACATTTTCCTGATGCTAAATTTCAGGCAATAAATGATGATCTGGATAAAACAATTGATATACCCCATGAAGATTTAGTCAACAAAGAAAAATATATATGGGGAAATAATAAGCATCATATCAGAATAGCAATCATAAAATGAAATTGTCTGAATGTCTTTTACTTGAACTAAAAATACACCATATTAATAATGATGATGTTGATTTGACCAAAAGTATCTGTGAAAAATTCAGAGGATCATTCTGTATTGACAGAACCTTAACAATAGATGAAATCCAATGGTTATTATACAGGGAAGCAGAACGAAATCACTTTAGGGGGACCAAAATAAAATTTGAGAATATACTGATAAATAACAGAATATTATTCAGACAAAAACATGGTTGCCTGATCATTTCTGCTTTATTTTTCGATGATGATCAGAATCTAATTGGTGGTCATGCCAGATATCCATTTGATATTGCAAATGGAAAATTGAAAATGACAGAAATAATTTCAGATATACTTTACGCAGGATTTTAATATGCTAAGTTTCAAACAATACAAACAACAAAAACAATTAACCGAATCGGTCGAAATTAATCCAATCAAAGACCTTGAAGAAGTAATTTTAAATGCACATCCTGAAGTCGAAAAACTTCATCTATATCCAAGCGGAAAGCATGATATTAAATTGGATACGCTGATCGTCAAGAAAGAACATCGCAAGCAGGGTGTTGGTTCTAAGGTTCTGCATGATCTAAAGACCTATGCTGATAAGCATGGTAAACGAATTATTCTGACTGCCAATGTCAGGGATTCTGCATGGGGAACCACTTCACAATCCAGACTAGATAAATTCTATAAGCGCAATGGATTTGTTGCCAATAAGGGACGCAACAAAGATTATGCTATCACGGCTACCCATTATTATGCTGGTAAAGGACATATTTCAGAATCAGTTGATCATCCAATGATCGAAGTAGATGGTGAAATGAAGCATCGCCACAATAGTCTTGGGCAACCAATTCATCCAACAGATGAAGGCATTAGGAATTTCCATCGTTGGTTTGGTGATTCGCAGGCAGTTGATGATCACGGTAGGCCGATTGTTTTATATCATGGAACCAATCAAGACTTTGATACATTTGACTTCAGCAAAGCCCGTGAAAGCGGGCATGTATGGGCATCTAACGACCCGAAGGTTGCCAGCAATTTTGCCATATACCGCACAGTCTGGAATGATGCAAACGTAATGCCTGTGTATGTCAATGCAAAACGTATTAAATCAATCGATGCTGGATATAGAAACATTCGTGATGTGGATTCCGTGATACATGACGCAAAGCGCGACATGGATTATGACGCATTTGTGGTAAAGAACGCAAGAGATTCTGTAAATCCGTATGGTACCGATCCGATTGCTGATGTATGGGCAATCAAAGATACATCCAACATCAAGTCTGCTATTGGAAATTCTGGAAATTTTTCGTCAACATCGAATAAAATCACCGAATCTGAAGACTACATGGGAAGTCATACTGCGCCAACAGAAGAAGATGCACCAGCACATGATCTGACCAAGGTTATGCCAGAAGACGTTTATTCGCCAGATGCAAGTCGGTATTATTCTACTGGATTTTCTGATTCAGAAGACAGAAATGTATTTGCCAAATTACATTCAATCAGGAACAATCCAGCGGCAATGCTAACCATCTATCGCGCAATTCCTAAATCAGAAACGCGGGATTCTGCTATCACAAAGCTAGAAAGGCATAAAGCCGGAATTCTAAAGACTGGTAGATTCCCCGCTGGTGTTGACACTTCAAAATTCAAGAATCCATCTGAATATTATGATTGGGCTTATGATGAAGTCAATCGACTAAAGGAACTTCCTGCTGAAGAAAATATCAAGAAGACTATCAACAAAGGTGATTGGGTAACTTTAAGTCGTGCATATGCCAAGGAACATGGGGATGCACATCTGGGAGGTCAATACAGGATTCTATCAAAGTCTGTTAGGGCAGATGAAGTCTTTACCAATGGTGATTCGATTCATGAATGGGGATATCACCCAAAACAATAATATTTAAACAATAAGGAAATACATGATTCGATCACAGACATTTCATCATGACTTATACATCAATCAGGGCGCGTCATTTAGTGCAGAAATATACCTAGAAGACAATGACGGTCAACCTTTTGATTTGACTGACTATGATGCAAGGTCGGTCATCAAACAACACATCAAAAGTGAAACTATTAGTGCAGCGTTTGATTGCACAATAGATGATTATCTATCTGGAACCATTTTGATATCGCTTACACCAGAACAGACTGATCTATTAGAAAAAGAAACATATCTTTATGATATGATCTTGGAAAATGTTTCTGGAACCAAGCATAAGGTTATGGAAGGAATTGTTTATATTTCAAGAAAAATAACAGAATGAAATACATTAAAAAAATAAAAGTAAGGGTGCTGATTCCATTCAAGGTAATATCAATAATTGGTAAATAAATGATTAAAAACATTCTTATTGCACTAGATCAATTACTAAATGCTTTGTTGGGTGGATATCCAGACGAAACGCTAAGTTCCCGAGCATGGCGGCTGTATGCAAGAAATAAGATTTCTGGTAAAATACTAAAACCATGTATTGATATAATTTTCTTTTTAGAAAAAGATCATTGTTATAACGCATTCTTGTCTGAAATAAACAGACGACAATTACCATCACAATTTCAGGAAATAAAATAATGGATAGTATCGCAAAATCCTATGTTAGACTTTTGGTTGAATCTACAGTCACGATTCATCGCGCAAAAGCATCTGATATTCCAGATGTTCTAGAATTGGAAAAGCAGTTTCCCAATAATGTCTGGCGTAATGCCAGCTCATTCCAGAAACCAGATCATGAACTCCATGTCGCCAAGTCTGGAAATAAAACAGTTGGTTATATCCTGACCAGACAAGAACCAGATTCAACCCTGATTGTCAAGATGCTGACAGATAAAAGCATCCGTGGTACAGGCGTCGGTGGCAAGATGCTGGATCATGTGATTGCACAGGGAAACCCGGTATCACTGAATGTCAGATCACACAATAAATCCGCGATTTCACTATACAAGTCAAAAGGATTTGATGTTGCCGAAACCAGACCCGGTTATTATTCCAACGGTGACGATGCACTGCACATGAGAACCGACTGACTAAATCGAATATCCTATGATTTTAGGCATTCTACATTTGATTAAGGACTGGATTAAAAGGTGAAATTTGATTTAATATACTGGAAATATGTAAGACAGACTATACTAGAATCCGTAGAATTTCTAACAGAGGAAGAAAGACATTTAGCAAAACACAATGTTGATTTGATTGTTGCAAACCGAATGGCTCATGCTGGACATTCTAGTGATGAAATTCACGATTATCTTCAATCAGAACATCCGGCGTATGCAACGAATGCACTACATAATTGGTATTTGTCTGGAGGTGACACTCCAATTGTAAACTTTGTACGTTCTGTTGCAACAAAGACTTTTAACATTGACACAACAAATTTGTTGTCCCCACACTTTGAAGGCAATACAATTCACAAAAATTTAATTCACCCAAGCACTATAAACACATTTAAAAATTATCATAACATTGCAAAGACAGCACATATCGACTTGCCCGATACTTTTGAAATTTATCGTGGTATTGGTATCTCTAACGAACAATTTAAATATAAACCACATGTACTAGAAAGCTGGACTACTGATATAGACACTGCTAGGAAATTTTCTAGAATGAGTCATATTAGTAATTCCATTCCGGCAATATTTAAATGCACAATACATAAAGACGATTTGTTTTCTTCATATCATGGAACAAAAACTGTGCTTTCTTCTATTATTCCATCAGAAGATAAATTAATAGGAAAAGAAGAATATATACCATTTGGTGATAAATTACATAATATTCAAAGGATTGAATGATGCAAAAAATTGAAATAACGCAGTGGCATGAAGCTGATGCCAATCTAATGGATTTTAAAAAATATACACCAAAAGAATATCTAGACGGAAATAAAAAAATCAGTGTTGCATTTTTAATTTCTGGTGATTCTAATTTCGATGAATCATATAATATGTTTATCCATATTGGATTTTTAGATATACTTCAGAAAATAAAAGAAAAATTACAAGAAAATCCAAATATTGTTTTATATAGGGATTCAAATTATAAAGGTAGAATTGATAAAATCATTTCATTTCTCTATTCAAAAATAAAAATAAAAGAATTGACAGATAATTACTTGAATGAAATAGATGGGCTTGTTTATATTGGACAGAATATAGATAAAGAATTTTTACGAAATGTCAGGATCAAATATCCAAACTTATTGATTTATGATTTTGATTGGGGTTCGTTGAAATAAAAATAAAGGGGCCAATGGCCCCTTTATTCATAACCCTAGTCTTTCACATGCAACAATCCAAGATTTTACAAAAGATGATCGAATAATATCGTCTGATGTAAATCTAAAACTTCTAAATTCTGCCATCTGACGGGTAACTTCCATAAATTCTTTGAATCCGGAAACATCATTCTTCTTGAAATGTAGATCGTCCTGTTTACCATCACCACAGAAAATGATTTTTGAATTTCTACCAATTCTGGTAACAGCAGAATACAATTCTTGCCATGAAAAGTTTTGAAATTCATCAACGATAACAATTGAATCGTTAAACGTAGCGCCACGCATAAAAGAACTGGATATGAATTCTACCTTACCAATTTCTTTTAGAGATTCATATGCGTCTTTTCGACCTGTCATTTCGGAAAAAATTCCGATATATGGGGCTTCAAATTCTTCCATTTTCTCGGAGGCGCTTCCTTTCAAGAACCCCAACTCTCTCCCCTGCACCGAACTACGAACAATAATTAATTTTTTAAATTCTGGATATTCTGGATTCATGACATCAAGAATTGCTTTGTTTATCGCACATCCAGTTTTTCCTGCACCAACACTTCCGTATAAAACATATCCAGTCGCCTGATTTGTTTCCCAAGCATCAAAAAAGTCTTCCTGTGTGTCTGTCAGTGGTTCAAACACCTTGATGTCATCATACCGAATGGCCCTAGAACGGCTTTGTTGGCCTTCTAAGCGCATGGACTGCACATCTAGCCCCACTACCTTCTCCAACCGTTTCTGTTGCCGCTGAAGCCGTTTTGCCTGCCGCTGAATTTCTGTGTCTGTGACTGGATAAGACGCCTTCTGTCGGGTAGTGGATGTCCTACGGGAATTAAAATTGACTTGGTGCATACTTGGATTTTTACTCCGATGTTTTTAGACAATAAAAAAGGGGCAACAGAAAATCTGCTACCCCTTAAAGGATCGAACACACGGTATTGTGACTAATAAAATTGTACATGAATCAATAATTAGTTTCGATCATGTATTTAGGAATTGTCTAACGCTGATCCCTGCTTTTTCAAGTAATTCTATACCAACCGGATCACGATATTTTTCTGCATAGATGACTTCAGAAATTCCGCAGGCAATCAATGAAGAAGCACAATTCAGGCAGGGGGAATGGGTTATGTAAACCTTGGCCCCCTTGGTTGAAATTCCTTCAATCGCACACTTATTGATTACCTGCCTTTCTGCATGTTGAACAGCATCCCATGTAACCATGACGCCATCCTTTTCTATTTCACAGTCATTTCCTAGTTGCTTGGGAAGTCCATTTACTGCTGGAACAAGCGATCCTGTTGCGGTCACAAGCACACTGCCCACCTGCAAACGCTTGGCCTTAGATAGCTTTGCATGAAGCATCGCTACCCCCATATACGTTGCATCCAGTTCTTGCTGTGTCGCCATCAGATAGTCAACACCAGTTCAGACAGTCGGAATGCGACATACGATTCCGGAAGTTTGATCAGAGAATCGAAATAATGCGGAACGTTTTTGTCCGTTTCTTCGATCAATTGATATTCTTCCTTTTCGACCAGATACTCAATCGCATTTCTGGTTCCATAAACAATCAGACAATTCTTGCCTTTTTTGATTTCAATGGAACCGTAGTTGGGGAAAACAATAAACATGATTTAGACCTTGAAAGATTTGATGTTTTCGATGGCAATCACGCGGAATTGCACTTCGTTTTCGACACCTTGATTTCCGGAAGATTTCTTTTCCGGGATGAATTTTTTCAGTTCGGAATATTCAATGGCTTCACCATCAAATTCATACGACGATTCAACGGTCTTGACAGGAATGTAAGACACATAAATCTTGTCATTCTTTTCGACAATCCCATTACCCAAAGAAACACCCCACTTGCGCGAAGATGCTTCAAAGTCAGCATCCTTGCCTTCCTGTTCGCGCTGATCGTTGACTTCACGCTGGTAGTTGGGATTGACCTTGACGATCTGAACCGCCTTGCGAATCGCACCAAGGTACGGATTCGGATTCTTTTTGGTTTCGACATCCTTTTTGTTCATCTTGACTTCGGTTTCGGTCACGATGGTGATGACTGCTTCGGAAGTCAGGGATTGAATGTAAGCGATCAGGTCGGTCATGATGGGTTCCTGTTGGTTGGTCAGTGACTGTAGTATAACACAGATTTTTGAAGTTCAGGTGGAAATTTTTTGGATATGTTCGTATGCAATCCGACGATAGACTTCACCCACAATCAACATCATCCAAGTAGTGACACCACCACCAACGTATCCGGGATTTTCGCCAAAAATCTTCGTCATCAATTCTTCAGTTTTTCCCCTAAGCATACATTCGCCAATCGATCCTTGCTTTTCAAACATTTCCTGATCCTTGACCATTTGCAACAGATCATCAAAAGCAAGGGAAGCAACAAATTCGCGGGTAACAGTAGTCATGATGGAGGTTCTTTCTAAGTGTGTTTCAGTGAGGGTAGTATAACACAGACGTCTCACGAAAAACCGGACAACACAAGATTTTTATGCTGTCCGGTTTGACGATTATCCCACAATTTCGATGCTAAATTCACACCCCCGACCACCAAGCGCAGCATATTCAATCTGAAATCCAAATTGCATCAGCACATCATAGAACAAAGCATTCATTGCTACTTCATCAAGGGTTATTTTCTGCGACTTCAGCGTAAATGAATGATGCTTTTGTTCCGGAGAATATTTAAATTCGTGTGCAACAGAATATTCCTTGCAGATGGGAAGGATGGATTGTTGATACCAATCTTGCATTTCTTGCAGGTATTGTTCACCATAAACCATTTCATATTCTTCATCGCTGAGATATTTTGTTGCATCGCTATTGACAAGAAGTTTCATGATTTGGATTCCGATCTGTTGATGGTTAGCGGGATTTCAAGATATCGATAAGTGAAATAATTTTATTGCTACATGCCTTGCAGATACAATCAATCTTGCATTGTTCTTGGGCTTATAGTAACCAATTATTCTCATCTGCGACACAACATCTTCAGTATATTCTGTTGGTTGCACGGATTGTGGGTCATACTCAGACCCACACAAATCACATTCGTAGATGGTGATTTTCTTGACAGGCATTTTTTACCTTTTGTAATGAACAGGACGTTCATACCGACCATCTTCAGCACGATAGATGCTGATATGCCTACCGTACTTGGAACCATCATCCCATGTCCAAGAAACGGTATCACCGTAATTCATGGGCGGTTTGCAGCAATCCCATGCTTCAAGAAGACCTTCGGATTCAAGGGATTCGTTCAGGGTGTTGAACCAGTTCTGTTTCATGATCTTACCTTGTGTGTTGGTGTAGGTAGATTATACAACAAAAAGGGAGTCCCGTAAGACTCCCTGAAATGTTTTAGCCGTTGTTTTCTTCGATGCAGGCAACAACAGCCTTGTGAATGTCCATCTTCAGGCCACGGTTCAGGCACTTGGTAGAACCAGTGCGGCGCACCTTGATGGCGTAGAAATCCTGCGTGTGCAGGATGTTCGGGGTAGCAAACAAGAAGTGCAATTCCATGCGCGCTTCAACATAGTCAAACCCGAAGGAATACATGAGACGTTCGACAATCGCGGTCTTGGTCTTGGAAGTGTTGTTGCCTTCGATGCGGATCAGGGACATGATCTGGTTCCTTGTGTGTTGTTGATGACTGTAGTATACAACAAAAAAGGGGTGCCATCAAGACACCCCAAAAAATTTTTTAGTACAGAACCAAGTCAAAGAACTGTGCAAAATTCATATCTTTGACATCATACTCATCTTCACCAACAGCAAAAGTCATGGATTTTTGCCCGTAATTACAGTCATACATCCACCAATAGACCCATTCCATGATTTCGTTGCCAAGAACCTTTTCTGTCAAGGAACAATATGCATTGGTGATATTTTCAGAAACACCAAGAATCATGTTTTCCGGACAAAGTAGCGAAAATGCATTGGCAATTTCATATTCTGCCCTAGTCTGTGTCCTATTTGCTTCGACAAATTCGATAGCAATTTTCTTCAATTCTTCACGGGTCATACTACAACCTTTTCTGCTAGTTGGTGGACAAATTCAATCATCTTATCTTGCCATCCGGGTGTTTTTAGTCGATATGCATTAACAATTTCTTTTGCTGTATCTTGGTCATCATAATTGTTTCTCCATTTCAATTCTTCAATCAATTCTTCATCGGTGAAATCCGATATATCGACTTCTACATTAATATACTTACGTGCCATTCAGAAACCTTTCTACGGCAGCGATTGTTGCTTCTGCGGAGACATGAATAACACCATGTCCACCAGCTTGGATAAAATCTTCAACATTCTGCGGATGATCATCGATCAGGAATGAATTTGCATCAGCATATCCTTTCTTGTAACGCTTTCCCGGAACAATAACAGGCGCAAAAGGAATTTTGTTATCCTTTAGCCACTGTAGCTTGTGACGTTGAATCATTTCATGATATTCAAATCCAGCAGATGATGTTAGTGTGGCAACAACGACATCCTTGGGTAGCGAAGTCAGGTATTTTACCAGTTCATCACAGGTAGGATGTTTGTCTAGTGTTGCGAATTGAGAAGTCTCGACAAAGAATTTCCAATATTTTCGGAATTCTTTGCTGGACAATTCATTCCTTGCCTGTTTCGGTGTCATTTCATACATGTCTGTGTAACGCTTTTCCATGTCGCACAGAACACCGTCTAGATCACAATAGATTCTTTTAATCGTCATTCATAAATCCACAGGTTAAGGTTGGTAAAGTCCTTGAGTCGATGCTCAATGATGGATTGTATCACAGCCCAGTCGCCGTTGGCAAGTCCTGCACCGATTTTTGGAAAGTGAATTCCTGTATCTCTGCGGATCACAGTAGATATTTTACTGAAACAATCATCGATTGCATCATAAGATACATATCGTGTTTTTGGGTCACTGCCATATGTATCTTGTGTGAATAGATTTCCAATTGTCAAATCTTTAGTTGCATCAACAAAAAAACATTGCCCGAGTATATCGTGGTCCCATACTGTTCCGCAATATTTTTTATATTTAGAGTAAACAATTGGATAATTTACAGCAATCTGTTTGGCAACGCCAGCACCCATCACGCCTTTGGTATTACATCCATGAAGGATAAGGCCAGATTGAACTTGAAGAATATCACCTTTGTTGATCTTGATTGTCATTGTACTTTCCTTTAAACGAGACGATTTAATCTTTTTGTTTGGCAAGATATTTTCGTGAGATAGCCTTGAAGCTAGTATTGTTGGAATTACATTTTACCACAATTCCTTCACGTTCCGTATTATACAGAACACTTTTTCCTTCGGCCATACAGATCAGGGTTGCCTGATCAACACGATCATCAATCGTAATCAGTCCAATGGCAGGAACATTGTTAAGTCCGATTGATTGAACAAAATGATGTCTTTCCCTTGGAAGCATATATCGACGTTCATCAATCAGATAGATATCGAATACATACAGAACATTACCAGAAATTTTATAACAATTTCCCTGTACGCCTTCACCCAGGATTTCCCCCTGAACAGCAATATTCATTCCGGTTGATTTAATCTTGTTCAGCACATCGTATTTCTTTTCGATCTGCCAGTACAGATTTTCATCGGTTTCATGCAGTTCAAGATTTCGGGAACAGACGCCTGACCGATCATTATAGACATATGACGTAAACGAGGTGCCTTCGAGCTTCTCCTCAATTGTCCACTGCAATTCTTCTTGCTGCCAGATTTGCAATTCATTGCCAAGATTTTCAATCCGTGTCTGATCTGTCTTGGGGATAAATGACGGGAAATTGCCTTTCACCTTACCAGCAAGACATGCGGGAATTGGCGGTTCCCATCGTTGAATATCAAGATTTTCAGAAACATCTTGTCCTTCAAAATGATCATTAAATCCTTGCAAATTGCCATATAGGTCTTTAATTGAAAGAATTAGTCCCTGAGAATATTGCCCACGTAGCCGAACAGTCCTCAATTTTTCACCCTTGACGCCATTGAATTCGCGCGGTTCTTTGCCTTTTGAGAGGAATGGACAGAGGGAATGGGGAATCCATGCGTCCGGCTCCGCATACACTACCAGATCGCCAACCTGATATGCATCTTTCTTGTCAACTACCCACCACCCATTTATTCTGTATGCAACAATCAGATCAGCACCTTCAATTGGTTTGATTTCTGCAATTTTTTGAATAGAAGCCATTTTACGCATGATATATTTTCCTTTCAGGTGGCTTGATAACATTTAACTGCACTTAGTATTGCTTTGGCAACACTTTCCATTTCTTTTAATGATGCAAAATTTACTATTTGATTTTTTCCTTCAATTGTTGCGACATACATTTCTTCGCCAACACGGATTTCATATTCATAATCTGGATCGGCATGGACAGTAATAACAACGGTTTTTTCCATGATTTCAAATAAAGTCGTATTTTTTCATTGGTTTGACAAAAAGATGTCTGATGTAAGATACTTCGCCTGAAATAAATGCCTTGATTTTTTCATCCTTTCTGATAATTGCTGCCGCTGCCCTGTGATTGCCATCGACAAGTGAACAGTCATAACACCCCATAGAAGGGATTCCAACGTCGATTTCGATTGGCGTGTCATCACGATTCAGGACAAGAAATGCAATTCTTGCTGCATGATTGTAATCATTGATGCCGTTTTGCTGTGCAACAAAGTATGGGGTTGATTCCAAGATGTTGTTCTGAATGCAAGCATGAACATTTTCTTGATCAACATGGGTTCCCCACGTATCAAATCCATCAGTGTCTTGACATGCAAAGATGTAAAAGACTTTGGTCAGTTTTTCAACAGAAATGCTACGCGGGGTTGCCATGCTAGGTTCCTTGGTTGTTGATGGTTTTATTATACGCCAAAAAGTGACTTTGACAAGTCCTGCGTATGTTGTATTTTCACAACAGTTTTTAATCTACTTGACTTCTACCCTTGGAAAATCTTTCTCGTAACAGACAGCCGCTAGTAGATCATCAGCGCAATCAATTTCCCCTGTTTCACAATATTCAGACAGTGCCTTGATTACTTGGTCAATCAATGGTACTGGTTGTTGAATATAACAGGGAATGTATCCCGGATGTTTATGTAGATCAACATGTGTTCGGTCTTTGCGTATCCAAGCAACGGGAACATCATCGTTAGAATGTTTTCCACATACCATATGGATTATTGCATGGTGCAGGATTGTCTTCACATGCTACACAAACAGCTTCTCGTAATACGGACATTTCATGTTCCTTCCAATTTCAGCAGCAGCGCGCACGATGGCGCGGCGGGTGGCGGCGTAGGGATCGTCGTTTTCAACGCTTTCGGTGGTGCAGTGGCAGCTCATGTCGTCAGCCTCAGGGCCGAAAACCTCCACGATGTCCCAGCCGCAGTTGATCTCGCGGTTGATGCGCAGCCGCAACTTCACAGCCAGCCGCAGCGCGTCGCCGTCGTCGCGCAGAGGATTCCATATGCGATGTTTCACGATAAATCCCTCGCCGCTACTGTAAGGCTCTGCGCCTTCATTCCAGTATGAAGATGGAATGCCGGCAGCCCTGGCAGCTAGCTCCAGAAGTTCGCGGTCTGCGCTCATGCCTCACCCCCGATGTCATGATCGCGCTCGGCGGATTGTCTAAGTGTGGTCATTTTGTTTCACCTGTTTCGTTGTTGATGTCCTGATTATACATGAAAAAAGGGCTTTCGCAAGCCCCATGTTCGTTGTATTTTTGCAACAAAATTTATTCTGTACCAAAATTCCTTCGAAAAGCAGATTTAGCAGATTTTTCATGCTGCGTACCCCGAAACATGTCAACAATTTGTCTGGCATGCATGGGTTTCATGTTTCTATTTTCTAGTGTTTGCAATGCCACATAAGGATTCCGTTCTTGCGCAATTTTAGCCAAGTGCAATAGACCTTCAGATGAAACATCCTTGTGGATTGCTAACATAACAGCTTTTGCGTCTATATTATGTGGTTCTAGATGCTTTGTTGCAGCATCGACAATACTTGGATGCTTTGACGTGACAATATCATCGATTGAAATAAAAAATGGCAATTTAAAATTAAAGGTTCGTTTTGCGCTTTTTAATTCTTCATCATCCAGATGATCAAGATCAGACAGTGATGATAATTCAAAATCTTGTCTTTGTGGCAAAACCGGAAAATATTTCTTTTTCATTGCTGTGGATGCTGCTATTCTATTGGCACCAACATCATCACTTAGTAATGCAGATTTCAGAATATGGTTTGGCATTTTTGGATTACGCAACGCACCCCTTCGCACAGCAGGACTGGTATCTGTTGACAATTTTTCCAAGTGTTCTGTTGTCGTATTCGGTAACATTGAAATCTCACCCCGAACATGTTCATCTGGATTACTGATCAATGAATCTATATGCGATCTTGTTAGATTCGGATTCTGTGCTACGCCGTGTGTTACTTCAGGATGATTGAAATTAATAAACTGGTTAATTTCGCCAGAATCTGCTGTTGCCCTAGCTTTTGATGCAGCATTTCTAATAGCAGACAGACTAACAGATTCGTTTCTGTCAAAACTTAATTGTTTTAATTGGTGTATGCTTGCATTTTTATGTTTGGCCAATCCAATTCTAACTATCATGTCGGGATCGGAAATTAGTTTATCAATATGTGTTCTAGAAAGATTAGAATTTGATGTTGCGCCACGCTTAACTTCCGATGAATCAAATCCAATGTATTGATCTATGTGATTAGAATTTGATGTTGTTCTGGCTTTTTCCGCAGCATTTCTAATAGCAGAATTTTTCACGTATTGATTATCGTCATTGATTAACCGATTTAATTGATCTGGACTAGCATTCGCATGACTAGAAACACCAATCCTGACATCTTCATTTGGGTGATTGATTAGTGTTTCTAGGTGTGATGTTGTTAAATTTGGATTATAAACAATATATGGGCTGAACCCTCCATGTTTTAAAAACGCATCAATGTGTTTTGGGTTGTTTGTTATCTTGGCATATTCCGACTTGTCTGCGGATTCTTCCACATGCTTCAATGTATCGGGTGATAATTGTGGAACAAACCTTTTAATGAAATTTATCTGATTGTATTTTTGCATGCGGAAGTAGTTTTTATATTAATAACAGTATTTAGTGAAAAATACTGCTAAAATATTCTTTGATTGACATCGAATCACACGAAACCGTTTCAGCAGACCTTGATGACGGCGCATAATACTTGTCAACAGCATTGATGTAAAAAGAATATTCATGTTGATACATACTATCCCAATTCATGACAAATCGCCTGACATTTAATTGATCGAGTGCTAGGTTATCAAACGATACCACATCAAACTGCCTGAACAATTCATGCACCCGACGATACCATTCACGATGACCTGATGTAGTCAGCTTGACCTTGCCGATATTGAATCCAAAATCTTTTTCGCCAAGGATAAGAATCTTCTTGACACCTTTAGACTTCAATGCAGCAACTGAATCAAACAAATCAAGACCAGCAATCACATGAACAACCGTATTCTGGTAATCAAGAAATTCTTGTTCGATGTCAATCATCCCGCGTCTGTAGGAAATCCCAAGACCTTTGATCAGACCAGCATTGATGCAGTATCTAATGGTTTTGCGATCACGGCGAACATGTCCTTGATTGACTGTTGCATTCACCACAAAACCACGGCGTTTACACCAGATAAAGAATCGAATCGTTTCAAAAGTCCAGTGATTTACACCAATAGCCAGTTCAATTCCGGCAGGTAGATCGGATAGAATTTTCTTCAGATACCCAAAGTCAGCATCTTGTCCGTCTGTTGTTGCTGATTCATGACAGAAATCGCAGATTGCTCTTCCCGTTTTCGGATTCAGACCAAAAGCACATTTTGATGAAATCCTGATATCGATGTTCAGTGGATATTCAAGACAAATGGTTTCGGGGAAATTGATGATACGGGTACCATCAGAATGCAGAACGATGTCTGCATTCCCGTTTTTATAAGAATGCAGAATCATTTTAGTGATTGTCGTTGTCGGTTTGAAGGATGGAATTGGGATTGAAGATAAAATCCTTCAATTTTTGTGGTTCATAGAACATATGATGTAGGTCTTTGCATTCAACCGATTGATGATCGATACAACCATAATAACCTTTTGGATACCATTTATTATTATAATCCATTTGCATGACAATTTCATCTGCCCCAGTATGTTCACATACCATATCAGATAGAATTTTATGGAATTTTTCGGATTCTTTGCCAGTCCAATCTTGTGCGTAAATCCAGCAATAGGTCAGCTTGGAAAGGGCATCATGGTATTCGGTGATATCCCAACCAAAATCCATAGGCTTCAGAACAATCTTATTGTCACATGATGGGGTGATGCCATCATAGACACAATCATCAGAACTGATTGAAATAGAATGACAGCTTGAAGAATTGGTTTCAAATACAGAATTGCGAATTAGTTTGTTGGTCATCATGGTTCCTTTGGTTGTTAAATGAAATATCATACCACATTTTTATGTTCTTGCTCGAATGGCAATTGCCATTCGGCTGTTTCATGTCGTATCACTGTGCGATCATTACAAGATTCCAAATTATCCTGTGTGGTATAAGAATCACACATTTTAACACATTCTTCACGTTCGGCTGATGCGACCATTTTGGCGAAGTGTCGGAGTTCGTTTTCTGTTACGCATTCAACAATGCGAACAAACCCGCCTTGAAAGCGCATACCAGCCTCCTGAGCCATGCTGATAATGTCATTGTTGTTCATAATTATTCATTGATTTCAATCAAACAAAATAGATTCGTTGCGAATAGAATCGCGTATTTCCATGATCAATTTTCCTAAAACATTTTTACCCTTTCCATTACAGACACCCCAGAATGTGTCATTCCAGTAGTTGCCTTCGGTGATTATAGCACCCCCAGTAACCAAAAGTCGTTCCCTAAACGCAGGAACAGAAAATTTTTGTTCAAGCAGTCTTCGCATCACGGTGACGCGGATAGACATCCAATCTTTTCGGACTGTAACATACTTTCCTAGGTTCTTGGCTTCGGATGGCGTCCTTGCTTTTCTGATAATATCCCGTTCATTTGGGTCAAGTGTCTTTGCTGACTGATATGCATGTTCAACAGATGGATACTGGTTTCCATCTAGAATCACATCAACCAAGTAGAAATTGGACAGCCACGAATACTGCCCTGAAAATGATTTTATTTCTGTAGACATGATTGATTTTGATGAAAAGATCATAGCATTATACTTGAAAAAGGACTCATTCAGAGTCCTAGTAACGTTGTATTTGTGCAACATTTGTTATTCGTGTCCATTCGGAAAAAATTCTTTGTATCTTCGATTTCTTTTTGCTGCTGCAACAACATATTTGTTTTCATCCACTAACGCTTTATCTAGATGTTGCTTGGTAGCATTTGGATTTTCTGCTGCTGCCTGCCTGACAAATTCATCTTGATCATTCAAAGCCATATCCAAGTGTTCCTTGGTTGCATTATGACTGGCCGCTGCTTCTTCACGAACAAATGCTGATTCATCGATTATACCACGATCTAGATGTTCTTTGGTTGCACTAGGATTCCCCATAGCAGCACCACGAACAGCTTCTATGTCGTCTAGTGCTTTATGAATTTGATCCTTTGTAGCGTTTGGATTGAATGCTGCGGCTTGTCGAATTTTACTATCCCAATGATCTAATCCTTTATCAATATGTTCCCGATTATTTGTTTCACGCATGTAATCGCGCAAACCAATACCAGATGCAGCAAATTGTTTAGCTTCCTGTGAAATATTTGGTGCGTATCTTTTGATGAAATCTAATTGCTTGCTCATTATTCATGTCCATTCGGATAATATTCGTGGTATCTTGGATTTCTGGCAGCAGCTATGACAACGAATTCGTTGTCGTGTTTTAATGCTGTATCAATGTGTTCTTTGGTTGCTTTATGACTTCCCGATACTGCTTCAACAACATAACTATCCCAGTCATTAATACCTCTATCTAAATGTCTTTGTGTTGAATTTTGATGTCTAATGCCTATTGCACGAACATACGGGTTAATGTCATCTAATGCTTTATCGATATTTCTTTCCGTTGCATTGGGATTTCTAATAGCCGATTGTCTAACGTATAAATTTCTATCATTCAATGCTTTATCGATATTTGTTTCCGTTGCATTGGGATTTCTTATTGCTGCTTCCCGAACACCGTGAACAGGGTCATCGAGTAATCTATCGATGTGTTGACTATTGATATTTGGGTTGGATGCTACATATCTTCTAAAATCAATATTGGGATGTGATAGCAATCTGTTTATGTGTTCTTGATTATGCGTACTTAAAGCATATTCGTGTATCGGCATAGTCGAATATATATGTCTTTCAGCTTCAGGAGAAATATTAGGTGCGTATTGTTTAATAAAATCTAAGCTCATTATTCATGCCCATTCGGAAAAAATTCTTTATATCTTGGATTTGATCTGGCAAATTGTTTAACCAGCACATCCCTGTCATTTAATGCTTTTGATAAATTTTCTCGGTCGATATTAATATTTCTGGCGACGCTTCTACGAACAAATGGCATTTCATCTAACAATCCTTTATCAAATTGTTGTTTGCTGCAATTAGGATTTGATGCTGCCGCCTCTCTTACATCGATGAAAGCATCGTTAAGAGCCATATCAAGATGATGCGATTTGGCATTTGTATTTTTCGCTGCTGCTTTTCTTACATGCATACTTAGATAAAGATCATCTTTTTTATAACTAATTGCTTTGTCTAAATTTTCATCGGATATATTAGGATTTGATGCAGACGAAATTTTAACGTCAAAATTTGAATGATTTAATAATTTATTAATATGCAATTGATTTTTTGTCTCCCCTGCATATTTTTTAAGATATTCTATAGAAGTTTTATATGCATGATCTTCAGCTTCGGCAGAAATATTAGGTGCGTATTGTTTAATAAAATCTAAGCTCATTTTTAATGCCCCTTTGGGTAATATTCGCGATAACGTGGATTCATTTGCGCTGCTAATCTGACTTCCCACCGTCTATCATCAAGTGCTTTATCGATGTTTTCCTTGGAAGCATTCTTGTTTAGTGCAGCATTCATTCTAACATGTGGTTCTTCCCGATCTAACATTTTATGAATATGATCTGTGTTTTTTGTTGTTTCTGCATAATTCATAACATTATCTTGTGATGTTTGATGTGCATGCCTTTCCACGTCAGCAGAAAGATTGGGTGCGTATTGTTTGATAAATTGTAGGCTCATTATTATCCAATTAAATTAAAAATGGGAAATCGCTTCCCCATTTATTATCAAATATTATCCAAATCTAATTTTGGTCCGAGTTTAACCATTTCATGATTCTTGTTGACAGCATCATCAAACTGATTGCGCGGGAAAGTCTTGAAAAAGGTTTCTGGTTCCACATGATTATCTGCTTCATCCATTAACTGCTGTGAAGCAGCATGCCAGCTATAGACATTTCTAACCTTGCCATCTGTACCAACATCATGCAGCATATAGATATTGGTTTCGGGATGCTCTTTGGTAGTATATCTAAGCAGTTGGTTTTCCCGGTTATCCGAATACCCCATGTTCATCGTGGTTGGGGTTCCCCATGTATGACAGCAGGTAGTTGGCTTGACAACACCCTTGCGACCATAAAGGATTTTGGCAGATTCAACACCAGCTTCGTCGGATGACAGTCGGTAAACGCGAAGGTTTCCGCCCTGTTCAGTGTTATCAAAAATCTTGCGATGGGATGCGCGATCAAGCATATCTTTGGCCTTGGCTACCTTTTCCTTGTTGGTAACAGCAGAACCGATATGCGGCGCAACCTTGTCTTCAATGTGTTGAATGGTAGGGTATGTCTTGACGCTTAGATTGCGATCAGACGGGTCTAGAAGGGGCTTGTAGCGATCAAAATTGGTCAGTGCCTGATTGATCCTTGGTGCATCAGATTGACGGATAGCGCCCTTCTTGTACAGGTTCAGTAGGAACTGTGTATGTACCTTGTTTCTTGACGGATCAGCATTGTTGGCAAAGTGATCGATGATGTCATGCGTGTTTCGATGAACCGCCTGTGGGTCATGTGAAGTATCAAATGGACCCATAGTATCCTTTAGATAATCCAGTCGGTCTTCCATCAGCATTGCTTCAGAAAGATACTGTTCATTTAAAGAATACATGTTGATGTAGGCTTCTGCAATTAGATCGTATTTCATTTTCATAAGTATTATTGTTGGTTAGGAATAATAATATTTAGTAGAAATACGTTGGTCATTATGCCTTAAATTTTCCGTTCCGCATGAAAATCATCTGCCGCTTTCCATTCCGATGAATAATGCAATGTGCATGATCCCATGATGAAGCGCCGCGCACATAAGGCATATTAAAAACAGAACTTGTTCCCACACAATAGGCGCCTTTCATAATAGAAGGTGAATGTGAATGTCCGGTCACAGTCTTGTCTGGTAGCCGGGAATACTGATTGATTGATCCCCTTGCACCATTGGTTCCATTGGCACCATGAATCGACAATTCAATCCCATGTAGCTTGAACGTATCCCTTTCATCAAGAAAAACAACATCATCCCGATTAGATTGGTTATCAAAAAAGTAAAGCCCAAAAGCAGGCGGCGCATAATCAGTTTCGTTATCATCCATGAACTTACAGGAAAGATACCACAGATAATGGTAAATCTTGGCATTTTCTGGATCGATTTTAATGTCACCGTAACGAAGCCACTGATCTAGATGCATGTCATGATTTGATCCAACAATAACAGCAGTGCAATTGTTAGGCAAATTATTCACGATAAAATCCATTGCTTCTTTTAGTTCTTCTTCAACGATATCAGTCTTGCGTTTACGCTTTCCTAGGTTAGCCATTGGGTCTTTGATGGTGTGGTGAGAGCGCGCGTTAAAATCCAGAACATCGTGAACAATCCAATACTTCGGTTTCAGGAAATTGATGATACCAGATTCAGAATACGTTGCCTGATAGACTTCCTTGTCATGAAATCGAACATGTGTATCGCCAGTAACAATAGCATCAATTCCAATTCCATCCTTGACCATTCCGGTATTGTCATACCACTTGTCCAGATCATAGAATCCCCGATTCGCATCATCATAATTCAGATGACGAATAAAATATTCATTTTCAGTAAATTCTACAAGCAAGGCAGAATACGAATGATTATGTTCTGCCTGAATACCAGTCTTGGACCTTGAATAATTTTCCTTGGTAATAGAACCAGTAGTCGCAACAATTGGTGGATACTTATGATCCATATTCCTAGGCAGTGTCTTTAGCTGAACCTGTGGATGTCCAACAATAACAGTATTGCCCTTGGAAAATCCATCAATGCCAGACAACGGATTGATTGCAGTCGGCGTCAGCTTTAGATCAGCACAGATAGCAATCCTGTGTTTCTGAAAAACAATTTTGTTGTCAATCAGATAAGGAACAATTTCTGGTGCATAGCTAAAGTTTTCCTGACTACCGGGTTTCTTGTATTGAATAGGAATAACAATCAGACCAGCATCATTATGATCACAGAAGGTTTTGATGGAATCAAAAAACCCGTCAACCAGATCAGTATTATTCTGAGCAGAAGTGATGACCAGACGTGTCTTGGTTTTCAGCGAATTAACATAAGAATCATCACGGATAAATGAAGTAGGAAATTCTTCATAATCAATCGGATCATCTTCTGCTTCCGCTTCTTCGGCAAATGAATACTGTTCTACAGGTTGTTCGACTTCGTATTCTTCTTCAAAGCAATTAAACAGGGTTGATTGCTGTTGTTCAGTAATATCCTGCTGAATCGTTACCTGCATAGATACATAGAAATTTGACCCACACTGTTTACAGTTATAGCGATAGCGATTTGGTTCTGCCGATGTAGGGGCAATTCCCTTGCGAATAAATGATTTTGAACCACACTTGGTACAATGCATAAAAGTTAACCCTTTATAAAGAAAAAGCCTCTAAACTAGAGGCCATTATATCACAAGTCTAGGACTTTAGATGGAATATCGAACCGTTTGTGTTCGAAGATTTCCAGAAATTTTCTGGTCTTTGTATGTGCGTCGGATGTTAGCGCCAGATTCCATGATCAGTCGATGCACAGTAGCCGAAGGGTTCTTTAGCTTGAACTGCGTCATGGCCTGCTTGCGGGTGATGGTGCGACCAGACAGCAGGCTTTTAAGAAAAGAAAGTTCCTTGGATTTTTTCATGATTTAGGCCAGTTGAATTTTGGTTTCAGGAAGAATAATGTCAGAAGTGATTTCACGATATTGTGCAACCATTTCTTCTTTGGGCACGGCAATAACAGCAACAGATGTTTTTAGTACCATGATGTTGGAATTATCCACATGAGGCATGTAGTCTGCAATACCCATTCGCATCTTACCAGAATCCTTGTCGGGAATCTGGAAAACCTGAATCGGTTTCTTAACAAAGAACATTGTATCAGATTCTTCGGTCTTGCCTAGGATTTCTTCGCCATTAACAAGTTTCAGTAGGAAAATTTCTTCTGCCAAGATTTACTCACTTTCAGTGGTTGATTAAAATGTTATTATAACACAGATTTCTTAGATTTCGCCAAATTCTTTTATCGGATGATGTGAAATAACAATATGCTTGTCTTCATAGCCTTCGTTTGTTTTATCAGAACGTGTAGCATATGCCAAAAATTGTTTTCTATGGTCATCGGTGATTCGTTCAATCGCATTTGGCGACGTTGCATACACAAACTTTCCATCAGATAAAGCCCGATCAATCAAGCGATCCCACATTGCCGCACCAGTAGTGTATTGTGTAGAACTAGATTTTAGCGGAAGTTTTTGTTGATTGAAATAATCATAGACAAAAGAAGTAGCAAACCCTTTTGGTAGTCTATGTGTGTCTTTTATGCGATCAACAATGCTTTGTTCGATATGCGGTTGTTGAAATCCCGGTGTTGTATCTTTCTGTTCAATTTTACTTAGATAGATAGTTTCTTTGTTTGCATGATCATTCACATGATATATATTATTTCCATTGAATTGAACGTGTATTTCTGGTGCCAATTCTTTAATCTTTTCCCAATCTTTAGAATTATCAAATGTTTTTGATCTAAATTGTTTTCCGCCAAATTCCAAAGTCGAAAATGGTGATCCCATCAATCTAGCCATTTCATCAAGCATTACATACTGTTTGAATGAAATCATTGAAATTTTTCTACTAAAAATAGTATTATTTTTTGAATCGGTAACTACAATAGATGTTATGATATCTTTATCAAATTCTATTGATAAACAGGTATCATTGTTGCATATCATGTAAGGACGCCCACACATTCTGTAGGTCATCCAAGTTTCTTGAATATGCTTGGATATTTTTAGATTTTCTGTCAGATCATCAAGATAATTTGATTCAAATTCATCATAATATTTCCAGAAATCATGGGTTAGGGCATCAAAATTCTCAATATATGTTATCGAAGAATAATTAATACCATTTGCAACACAATAAGACATCTATTCAATTTTGGTTATGACAATAGACTTTGATTCTTGATCAACCACAATCTTAACCAAAGAATTATTCTGAATACCAATACTTTCTAGGAAATGAACCGGCACTTCAATGTATGAACGGGTCTGATAGTCATCCCCTTCATGCAACATTATCTGGGGATTATAATACATTTTTATTTTAGATCGGAAATTAAGTCTGCCATATTATATTTAATCGCATCTTCATGTGAAATATAGGCATCCTTGTGTGAAAGAAATTTGCTTTTAATAATCTTTTTATCAAGTCCAGTAAGTTCTTGATAAAGATTAATCATCTTTACATTATAAGAATTCATTTCATCCATAGCATTTTTTAGATCATGGAAATGTCCATCAACCGAAGTAGAAAAACAATGTGACATCAGCGATGCATACGGGGTAATCACGCGTTGTTCGCCTGCCATAAAGATGCAGAATGCAGCAGATGATGCTTCGCCAACAACAATTGTTCGGACTGGAATTGCAGAGCCCTTGATCACTGCAATTAGGGCAAATGCAGCATTCATATCACCACCAACAGAAGTAATCAGTAGATTAATGACTTCTGGATAATCTTCATCATATACACGTTCACCATCTTCATCGTATTCATAAGATGGTGAATTAACTGACAGAATCGATTCAATGGCATCTGAACATGTTTCGATTGAAATTGGTCCACGAAGATAAACGTATGCCTGATCAACATGATCACGGTCTGGAAAAAAATGTTTGTTGATTTTTGTGAGCATTTTTGGGTACATGATGTATTTCCTTTTTGTTGGTTTCAGATATTATACCATAAAATTAAGAAGAAAACAATTGTTTTTCAGCTTCCCTTCTTCTAGTCAGACCAGCAAATACTTTTCCAGATGCTTTATTCCATCTAAGAAATTCTTCGGCAGCACCAACAAAATCTTTTTTATTGATTTTTTTTAATAATGTTGACTTGATAAAGTTACCAGAACCAATATTATATATAAAAGAACATAAAGCATCAATTTGATTTTGATTTAATTCTACTTTAATATTGTTTTGAATTGTTGGAATACAAGATTCTTCTACATGATTTTTTAATTCTTTTAATGCTGTTTCTTTTGATATTGGTTTATCGGTAAGTTTTACTTTAACCCCATTTGAATATGAAATTGTACCATAACCAATGGTGGGAACCTTGACGACATCAAGATATGGTTTTTCAGAAAATCCTTCAAATTCTGTTATTATATCAATACAATTTTGAGAAATATTCATGTTATGTTTTTAAAAATTAATATAATATATTTATTTCTAGATGTTTATTATACCATACTTTTTACATGATGTCAACACTTTTTTGTTGTATTTTTACAACAAATTTTTAAAATTTTTTTGTTGTATTTTTACTATTTTTGGTGTATAATCCATATACTATCTTTTAATAACAAGGAATAAACATGGCAAATTACATATCAAACAAAGATTTTACACTGGCAGTTTCAGAATACAGGGAAAAGTGTCTTGAAGCAGATGCATTGGGAAAAGAAAGACCAGTTATTCCTAGGGATATTGCCGAATCTTTTATCATGATTGCCAGAAAATTAGCGAATAGACCAAACTTCTTTAATTATACATATAAAGAAGAAATGATATCTGAGGCATTGATCACATGCTGTTCTAAAATCTGTAATTTTAATCCAGAAATAACACAGAATGCATTTGCATATTTTACACAATTATGTTGGTATGATTTTATTGCTTACATTATGTATGAAAAAAATGAAGCATATGTAAAAGCAAAATCTTATTTTAATGCAATCGAAGAATATGGAAACGTATTCAAGTGTCAAGATGATGAACATGACATAAGCAGCGATTTTATTCCATATTTTGATGTAGAAGAATTTGAAAGAAAAGACAAGGAACGCAGGGATAAGAATAAAAAGAAAAAAGAAATTGGCCCACTTGATGAACTAATGGAAGAAGGTAATGAAGATGAGTGAAAATATTATTTTTTTGGGCGATACCCATTTTGCACTGAGAAATTCTAATGTAGAGCACCATGAATATATGGCCCTGTTCTTTGCCGATTTCTTTAATTTTATTGATAAGACAAAAATCAAAAATATTGTTCAGACGGGGGATTTATTTGATGTTCGTAAATCTATCAATGTATGGGCAATCAATCAATTCAGAACAATGTTTCTTGATGAAATAACAAAAAGAAACATTAAACTTTATGTGTTGGTTGGAAACCATGATATCTATTATCGTGAATCTATTAAGATTAATACAATTCGTGAAATGTTAACCGATTATCAGGCGCTGAATCCTGATATCCTGACAATTATCGATGAACCAACCAACATCAATATTGCCGGTGAAAAATTTCTGATCTGTCCTTGGGTATGCAAGGAAAATGAAGTTATAATCGATGAAATGATCAAATCTACAGACGCAAAATATTGTATTGGTCATTTTGAATTTAATGGGTTTGAAATGCAGAAAGGACAGACCATCAAGACCAAGTGGGATCATAAACAGTACGATAAATTTGACATGGTAATTTCAGGACATTATCACCATAAGTCGAAAAAAGATAATGTGATCTATGTTGGAACACCATATCAGATTACTTGGTCGGACTATAATGATGACAAGGGATTCTGGGTATTTGATTCAGGAAAGATGTATTTCTGCAAGAACAAGCATACTATTTTCAACAGAATAGAATATTCGGAAGACTTTGTTCCAGAATCAGAATCAATCAAGAACAAATATGTTCAGGTGATTGTCAGGTCAAGACCTGATAAGAAAAAGTTTAATTCTTTCCTAGATTCATTGCATCTGATGTCACCACATGAAGTCAAGGTCAGGGAAGTATTTTCTGAAGAATTTTCTTCTGAAACGATGCATCATGATGTCAAGAATACGGAAAGTATCATCAAGGAATTTATTGAATGTTCAGTTATTGAACTGGATAAACAAAAGATGATTGAAATTATGAACCAGCTATACAAAGAGGTTATCAGTGAAAGTTAAATTTGAAAAAGTAAGATTCAAGAATTTCCTGTCTTATGGAAATGCTGAAACAGAATTTGTCTATGATGGCTACCGATCAACATCAATTTCTGGTAAGAATGGATTTGGTAAAAGTTCACTAGCCCTTGATGTTATCTGTTATGGTCTATTCAACAAACCATATCGTGATATCAAGCTATCACAGCTAATCAATTCCATCAACAACAAAGAACTACTGGTGAATACTTGGTTTTCTGTTGGTGCTGATAATTATCGTGTTGTTCGTGGACAGAAACCAGCAGTGTTTGAAATCTATAAGAATGATGTTCTGATTAAAGAAGATTCAAATTCTAGGGATTATCAGGCATTGCTTGAAAAAATTATTGGATTCAACCACAAGACATTCAAACAGATTGTTGTGATTGGGTCTACTAATTATGTTCCATTCATGCAATTGGGTTCCACTGACCGCAGGCAGATTATTGAAGAAATTCTTGATATTTCCGTGTTTTCTGATATGCAGGATGTTGCCAAGAAAACAGTCACCGATATGAAGGCATCTATCAAGAACCTTGAGTATGAAATTCAGTTGACCAAGAACCAGATTGAATCGCAGAAGAAGGCTTTAAACGCCGCAGAAACCGATTTGCAGGCCGCAGAAGGGGTAAGGATCAAAAAGCTAGAAGAAGCCAACCAAGGGCTTTCTGACCTTGTTCTGAAGCTATCCGAACTGGAAGACGGGATTTCCAAGACACAGATCGATGAACTGGCGATGGATGAATTGCTTGATGGCAAGGAAAAAATTTCTGCTACAGTTTCTGCGCTGGAACATTCCATCAAACAGTCAAAGCATACAATGGCTTTCTTCCTTGATTCGGATACTTGCCCAAAATGCACACAGGAAATTCCATCTGAACTAAAGAAGACTGTCATGGATTCTGAAAATTCAAATATCAGAACCAAGACCAAAAAGAAAGAAAGTGCTATTGAAATTCTTGAAAAGATTTCATCAAAGATCGAATCGATTGTAGAAATTTCTAAAAAGAATACTGCCCTGCATGCTGAACGTAAAATTGTTCAGAATAATATTAACAACATAAACAATCAGATCAGAAGTCTTGAAAAGGAATCAGTCAATACAAATTCGCTTGTTCCAGAATTGAAATCGCAGTTACGTGAATCAATCGAAGGACTACTAAAGAAAACTGAAGACAAGGCATCAATTCAACAAGACATTGAATACTACAGCATGGCTGTGAATATGCTAAAAGACACTGGAATCAAGGCAAGAATCATTGCCAATTTTATTCCAGTTATGAACCAATATATCAATGAATATCTTTCGATGTTTGATATGTTTGTTAATTTTGAACTTGATGAAACCTTTAACGAAACCATCAAGTCCAGAAACCGCGACATTTTCAGCTATAATTCATTTTCGGAAGGTGAACGGTGTAGGCTTGATCTAGGTATCCTGTTTGCATGGCGCAAGATTGCTATGGCTAAGAATTCGGTATCTACAAACCTTTTGGTTTTTGATGAGATATTAGATAAATCTTTGGACACTGAAGGAATCGCCACTTTTCTTGATATAATGTCAACACTGGAAGAAGAAACCAATGTGATCGTGATATCGCATCGGGAAAACCTACCAGAAGTTTTTGATCGAACCGTTCGTATCAAAAAAGTCAACGATTTTTCTTTGATTGAGGAAAACTAATGCATAATATCCCCAGCATGGTCATTTCTGGTGGTCAGACTGGGGCAGATCAAGCTGGTCTATCCGTTGCAAAAGCGTATGGAATCAAGACTGGTGGATTTGCCCCATATCGGTTTATCACTACAGATGGCCCAAATCCATCATTGGCAGATTTTGGACTAACAGAAACTGCTTTTGGCTACAAGCAACGAACTTTGATGAATATCGAAGAATCAGATTGCACGGTTATTATTGTTTCCAATAAAAATTCACCGGGAACCAAACTTGCAGTCAGGCGCCTAAAATATATCAACAAACCATATGTGATTGTGTGTTATGATCCAAAGATTTCGTGGTATGATTGGATATGCGAACCCGATCTGCGAAATGTTATGCGAATGTTGGATCGGTTTGACTACAGACCAATTCTAAATGTTGCTGGCAATTCCCTGAAGACATGTGAATTCTGTGGAACCTATTCAACATATTTTCTCAACAGACTTTTTGAAATTATTACCAATGATGTTTGAAAGCCCTTCCCATTTTTCGTTCCATATAGAAGAACTTGCTGCCAAAAGCGGTGAAAGTTATATTGAAACAATTATTGCATACTGCGACGATAACTTCGTTGACTATGAAGATGTTGCCAAGATGATTTCCCCGGTTCTAAAACAGAAAATTTTTGAACAGGCATCATCGCAGTATTCCATGCCAAAATCCACCACGTCATGCTTGGATGATAACTATGATTGATCTTAAAAATGCCAACCTAAAAGTTTGTCCAGATACACTTGGTCTGCTGGTAGATTTTTCTGGTACAATATCCCTGTCAACCATGATGTTTTCCGAACAAGTCTATGACGAAATCGGTCGCCAGCTTGTTGACCAGATCAACAAAAACCTGATACAATCTGTTGCCAAACAAAAATGAACACAGACGTTGCTTTTAGGTTATACTTGGCGACTAGACTTCACTTCTTGACCAAATATGATGTTTTCAAAAGCAATGGAAAGTTCAAGGGACAGAATAGGATTGCTGACAGAAAAGACTTATACTTGATCAATACTATTGCCAAGGGAAAGAATGAACGTGAATTCATAGAATTGTGTGCATCAAATTTCTTGTATGGTAATGACAATTTTTTGTATGAACCGGCATATGCAGAAGACAACTATGAACACTGGTTGAAGGTCAAGCAGTCCATCGGACACGCGCTAGAAAGAGACTTGGGATTTATCGAAATTCAGATGATGAAGATGGATATTTCCCTTGACAAGTACCTACATGACGTGGTAATATCAGATTTGTTATCCAGAAAGGTTGAATATGAGTCCCTGATAATCATCAACAGAAAAATCCAAGTGATTGATAAAATATCTGGATTTGATTCAGATAAATACAAAGTGCGTATGCACAAAAGCAACAATTTTGTCACCAAAGGCATTCTAGCTGATCAGCATTCAAGCCACATCGACAATTTTTTAAGCAACGTAAATTAAAGGAAACCAAAATGAGCTATCTAAGCCAACTTCGCAAAAACCGTGAAATCATGAACGAAAAGGTAAAAAGTTTTGACACCAATACTGGTGGTCAATCCGATAACCGATTCTGGAAGCTAACCCGCGATAAAACCGGAACTGGTTCTGCTGTTATTCGCTTCCTGCCTGCCGTCAATGGTGATGAACTTCCTTGGGTGAAAGTATTTTCTTATGCTTTCCAAGGTCCAACCGGCAAGTGGTATATCAATGATTCACCAACCACTATTGGCGGAAATGATCCAGTCTTTGAAGACAATGCACGACTTTATAACACTGGATTTGATGCGGATAAGGAACTGGTCAAGAAGATGAAACGCAGTCGTAAGACTGGTTATATCTACAACATTCTTGTTATCAAAGACCCCGCAAATCCAGACAATGAAGGCAAGGTATTTCTGTTCAAGGGCGGTAAACAGATTCATGACATGATTACCGATAAGGCCAAGCCCAAGTTTGAAGACGACACCCCGGTATTTGTCTATGACCTTTGGGAAGGTGCAAACTTCAAGCTACGTATTGTCAACAAGGACAAGTATCCTACCTATGAAAATTCTGTGTTTGAATCGCCATCTGCACTGTTCCGTGGGGATGAAGATGAACTGGAATCGGTTCTGTCCAAGTGTCATCGCCTAGGCGAATTCACTGATGCAAGCCACTACAAGTCATATGACCAGCTAAAGAAGGAATTTGATCGTGCAATGATCGGTGAAGCTGTCAAGTCTGTTGCTGAACAGATGGAAGAAGAAGACAGCGATTATAGCCCAAGGGCAGCACTGGAAAAGGCTGTCAAGGTTGAACGGGATGTTCCTAAGCCAAGCGTGGATACTTTTGAAAAGGTTGAAAAAGTAAGTAAGGTTGAAAAGGTGGCGAAGGTTCAGGATGAAGATGATTTTGATTCTGAAAATTCTATGGATTATTTTGCCCGTTTGCTCGCAGAAACTTGATACACTAAGTATCTAAATAAAGGGGGCTTAAAGCCCCCTTTTCACGACTAATTTTTGATGAAATATTAATGGACAAAATCCTAGAAGCATACTTAGATCAATTGCTGCTGGAATCTTTGAATTCCCCATATACCCTTACCGATGTTACCCATCTAAACCCAGAAGGTGTTGCTGCATTGAAATCCGATGGATATTCAATGATTAATTTATATTCATCTAATGAAGATGATAGACATTCCTTTATTACCGGATTTAAAGATGGTGCATTTGAAGTTCATCATCAATTTTTTGATGGCACTGAAAAAGTTGGAAATAATTTTGTCAAAGACATAACACCATCTAAATTTGTCTCACCTGCTTTTTCATTGATTAAGCAGAAAACAGACGCTGGGTATCATGTTAGAATTGTTGCACCAAAATACCATGTTGAATCATATCATCGTCTGATTAATAGAATTGCATCAAAATTTGGTGTTTCTGTTACAAATCCGGAATTTCATGATGGTTCTGATCCTAATGGCGATCCACTTTACAAAATTCACATCATGCCACCAAAACCAGATAAAGGGATTAAACCCCCTGATTGGTTATATTTTTAACCATCATAGGAACAAATAACAATTACCCCATTGCCATCATTAAAGGTTCCGAATACTTGTTATCCAATTGATCTTCAAGTTCTGCTATTTCCTGCATAGCTTCCTGATAAATTCTGGCGCCCGATATCGTAACGCCACCAATCAGGGCAACCCCATCAAACTTAGATAGATTTTCACCCCATTGCCGCTTGATCACTGCTGTTGCATAATGCTTCAACCAAGGATCATCAAATGTCTGATGATATTCTTCTGGATCAATAGCTTTGAAGCATTCGATGATAATCCAGCTTCCTTCCGGCAGTCGATTTCCCCATGAAATATCAATGTATAATTTGTCGGTGTTTCTATTGAATCTAATTATTGGCACACCATTAAGCAATTGATCGAGCATTGTTGTGTACTGCCTTAGGTGATAGTAATAACTAATACCAGTCGAAACCGTGGATGACGCCACTGAACTCCACATGTCATTCATGAATAATTGATACTGCAAATTAAATGGGTTCTGAAGGGATGAACCAAGATAACTAACTGGTAGCATTCTGATTACGCCAGTAATTGAATCGTCTATGGGAATATACTTGTTTGCAATGTCTTGGGCAGTAATCTGATGTCTTAGATAGAACCGTTCTGTTCCATCATAATGGAAATCGTTAAATTTCCGCAATGCTTCATGATATCGATCTTCTAACTGTTCATCTGTTACGTTGATTTCAATTATTGGTGCACCTAGTCTTCTCAGACAATATCGCAGGAAGTCTTCTTTGGTTGTTATACTCATTTGTTTCTCGATAAATACAGTGTTAATTACTATATTTATTGAAAATCATGATCTATGAAAATCCTTGGAAATACAACAATCAAGACGTTGATGTCCCACCAGAAAACGTGATTGGGTTTGTCTATTGTATTGAAAATCTACTGACTGGCAGACTATACATCGGCAAGAAAAAGATGTACAATACCAAGACTACAGTCAAGACAGTGACGCTGAAAAATGGTACCAAGAAGAAAAAGAAAATCAAGACGGAAACTGAGTCAGATTGGAAAACGTATTTTGGTTCTAACACTGAACTACAGGAAGATGTCAAGACGCATGGTGCAGAAAATTTTCGCAGAACCATCCTGAAAATGTGTTATACTTTGGGTGAGATGAGTTACTGGGAAACGTATGAAATCTTTGTGCGTCATGCAGTACCATCCCCGGACTATTACAATGCTTGGGTGTCGGTAAGGGTTCGGTCAAATCATCTACCCAAAAATTTTACTTGGTGAAATAAAATGGCTATCTTTGTTTATAAAATCGAAGTCAACGACGAAAAACGCAACGTGGTTGTCGTTGCAGAAAATTCTACGATTGCCAATGATGGCCTGAAGCAGCGATTTGGGCATGTTCCGAAGTCCTTTTTGTGTCAGGCCGATGAAATGTTTCAGGTAAATGGTAATGTTGTTATTGACGGTGAAACTAAAATTGTTGAATGAAAGGAATTAAAAATGATTATTGAAAAGCAAGGTAAAGGCGGTATTGTTGCACGACTGATTAAGGATTCGATTTCCCAAGAAGGTGTCCGCATCTGCACGTTTGAAATTGAGGTTTTTCGCTTTATTTGGTCGGAGTTAATGACGCATCGTGTATTTTCACGTAATGCTGCATCTTCCCGTGCAATTCCTATTGCGAATGTGATTCAGATGGTTCGGGATAACCCATCGACGCCTATTCATTTTGGTAAGAATCAGCCGGGTATGCAGGCCAATGAAGAATTGACTGGTGATGTACTAGAAAATGCAAAGCGAGTCTGGAATGAAGCATCACTTCATGCTGCAAGTCGTGCAGAAAAGCTGGCTACGCTTGGTGTTCATAAGCAAATCGCAAATCGTATTTTGGAGCCATTTACACATATCAAGGCAGTTGTTACTATGACTGATTTCGATAATTTTGAATGGCTACGTGATGACATTGAAGCACAACCAGAAATTGCAGAACTTGCTAGGGTGATGGTAGAATGTAGAATTTCTTCAATCCCTGTTGAATTGAAATCTGGCGAATGGCATCTTCCATACGTTGACATCTATCGTGATCATTCCGATGTTCTTCATTACTTGGATTCTGATGGTGAAGAAATTAGTCTTGAGGATGCGCTAAAGATTTCAGCGAGCTGCGCAGCACAAGTTTCCTATAGGCGACTTAATGATTCTAAGGAAAAGGCACTTGAAATTTATTCCAAGTTGTTTTCTGGTCGGAAGCCACACCTAAGCCCAACCGAACATCAAGCAACCCCAATCGTTGCTGATGTTGATTGTGAACATGAAAGAAACATCGCATTCATCCCATCTACATGGGAAAATGGAATTACCCATGTTGACCGACAAGGCAATCTGCATTCTGGCAACTTTACTGGCTGGATTCAGTATCGACAAACGTTGCCGAACAATGTTTTCGTGAAGTCTTGATCTTCCCACGACGTTGTGTTATACTCTTGACACAACGTCTTTTTAGTGAGGTGAACAAAATGGGTGGAAACGCTATCAAGAATGCCTACACACGTAGGTATAATACTGATGAATATTTTAAACTTTGTGATGACGTAATTCGCAAGATTTCTTTTGGGGACAACACTTGGCTTTCTGTTGAAGTCATTCCATCATATCGAAACAAGGAATCTTTTGGTGACATGGATATTCTGTATTCGACATTCACGGAAAGGCCATTCACCAAAAATAAAATTCAAGAAATGTTTCCTGACACCAAGGAAATTGTTGTCAATACCAATGTAACATCTTTTGAATACAAAGAATTTCAGATTGACTTGATTCATGTTAGTAATGATATTGTTGACTATGCAGTCAATTATTTTAGTTTTTCAGATTTGGGTAATCTCATTGGTCGGATTGCACATCGTTTTGGATTGAAGCATGGTCACAAAGGACTGTTTCTTCCCCTGCGGGATGGTGATAACAAATTCGCAGAAATCCTTCTGACCGACGATTATTCGACTGCACTTAAATTCCTTGATCTTGATCCGGTAAAATTCAAACAAGGATTTGATGACTTGGAAGACATTTTTCAGTATGTGACTTCATCCAAGTGGTTTCATCCTGATTCGTATGACTCGGAAGAACTTAGCCATATGCATAGGACAAGGGACAAGAAACGTGTTACATATCAGAAATTTCTTGAACACATCAAAAACTGGCAAGGCAAAGTGATTCCGATCAATCGAAACAAACAAGAATATCTAGAACAGATTTTTGATTTTTTTCCGGGAACCCAACAACAATTCAAGGAAAAGATGGCCGAAATTTCCATGAATCGAATTTATAAAGAAAAATTCAATGGTATATTGGTTAGTAAGATCACCGATCTTCGGGAAAAAGAATTGGGTGAATTCATGAAGTCACTGCGAAATCTTTTCTGGTTTCGTCCCGAAAACATTGTTTATTCGACTGACTTGCAGATAGAACAAAGAATTCAGCAACATTTTAAAAAATTTAAAAATCATGAATGATAACCTAGAAAAGCTAACAGCAGTCTTGTATTCAGTTATTCAAGAAAACGAATGCATCAAGAAAGAATTATCCGACATAAAAAATAATTCTATTATTATCGACAAGAAAACAGCAAAGCGATTTGTGTCTGATGTAGATTGTCTTCTTGGATATTGTAGAAAAGCTGCTGGCGGCAACCAGATTTCATGGGAAGATGTTGTTGGTGACATGGGATTTGATGTGTATAATGGTGTTAATGAAATCAGGAAACAGCTATGAACCAAATGAATAAAATTATCGAAATTAAAAAATCAAATTGCTGCAATCACGATTGCGACCAAGGCAGAAAGTGTTGTAAATCCAGACCAAGTTCTGAAATGTTTTATGTGGTCTGTTCTTTGCTGACAATTGCAATTATTTGTCTATTCTTAATGTGATGGGGTCTTATGTTGTCAGAAGAAATTGAATTGACCAAATATTACATTGAAAAATTAGAACGGGAATGTTCGAATATGCATCTTAGTGTTTTGATTTCACAGAATGCATCACCGGCAACAGAATCGTTGTTTAAATTAAATACCGAAATGCTTGAATCACATAAAAATCGTCTAAAATATCTTCTCAATCAAAATGGAAAACAGTAAACTTTATATTGCTGTGCTTGATGAAGTCCCGGACTATATTGTTCCGACATTGGTAGCACATACTATGCTTGGCGCACATCTACAATTCTACAATAACGTTACTGCATACGATGATTGGATTTTTTGTTCATTCAAGAAATGTGTATTACGGGTAAACCGAAAGGAATTTAATAAGATTGCAGACATTTCAGGAACCTATCTAGGACATGAAAACAAAACGCTTGGGGGAATCAAGTCTTGTGCTATTCCTATTCCGATGCCGAACAACGAATTGCCTAATGTTCTAAAATTTGCTAAACTATGGAGTCCAGAAAATGACTAATATTGATGAAAAAATCCGCCAGTTGGTAGTTGATCTAAATTATATGCTTGAAACGGATCAAGAACAACGTGGGCAGAATGATATTTACAAGAATGCGTTTGAAGAACTTGCATATATGATTGAATCTAATCTGGAATTGATTCAAAAGCAATACGATGACATCAAGCAAGCTGGTCTTAGCATAAGCATGGCCGATGCCGAAGGTGCATTGAGAAATGCAATGTATATTTCTAGCTTAGTCAAATCAGTAAAGGAAAATTACTTGGAAAATGAGCAGGACGATCAGACGTAAAAATCAGACACATGGGTTTCTTTGGCATGAAGACAGATACTGTTCTAATTGGGGTGAGTATTTGCCAGATTCTATTGAATGGGTGAAACGGAAATCCTACTATCATTCAGATTCTTTTGACGTAACATTCAAGGAACCTGGGCCATCCTGGTTCAGGAACCTTTATACCGAAAGGCCATTGCGAAGAAAAAACAAGCAAGAATTAAAAAAATTCCTGTTTAATCCTGACTATGAGCCAATGTGTGAAGAACGTGGAAAACTTGAATATTGGACATAAAAATGAGCACAAATATCCATTTTAAAGCAATTCGTGAAATTCAGGTAATCAAGACCGGAAAGATCGAAAATCAGACAATGCAATTTCACGAATGGCAGACTGATACTACCACTACATACAAGATCATGAACAGTGACGATAAGATTGCTGCATACAAGGAATGGGTTCTTTCTATTTCTAAAGATATGCCAAATAAGATTTATCATCCAGATGATATTTTTGCAGAAGGTGAACCAATTGGTGAAACAATTATTAATGTTGGCAAAGAACATATTGCTGAATTTGAAGATTGGATTCGTGATGTTACTGAACAGGGGTATGAAGTATATGCCGAAGCATGGTGACAAGCAAAGGTAAAAATTTTTCGGTAGGTCTTGATTTTTGGTTGTGATCTGTTGTATACTAGACCCATCACAACACACAACGAAGAACACACATCATGATCAAATTCTTCCAAGCAGGCCAACGAGTCCGCATTGCCTACATCAACGAGTTCGTTGTCACTGGTCGCATCGAAATGGCTTACACCAACTACCGCGCTGAACTGGCGTACATCGTGAAACTTGACCAACCACTTCGAGTTTATGGTGCTACCCACACGGAAGTGTCTGTGACAGCAGACCAAATTCTTGAAGTGCTTGAACATTCCGCCGCATAAAACTGTTCTGCCATTCGTGAAATTGCAATCCTTCAATTGGTTTGGGTATGTTCTATCGGTGATGCATGGTATGATTCTTTGTGGATGATGGGTGTATTTGGTCTTCTGCCTATGGCAATTGGTGCATGGTTAAATGAAGTATTTGAAAATAATGAATGACCAATACTAAAAAGATATTGCTGAACAGTAATAAAATATATTATTCTTACATTTAAATTATAAATAGTCTTACAGTAACATGTAGGACTATTTTTCTCTATGCTTTCATTCAAACAATACCTAGCCGAATCGATTAAATTAACGCTTCAATATCACGATACCCTCAACAAAAAGATTTGGGAATCCGATCAACCAGTAAAAGGAATTCGTGATTATCTGCTGAAACATGCATATGAATTCGTGAAATATTCTGGTATCCCCAAAGACACTATTAAAGACATCGTAATGACTGGTGGAAATGCAAATTTCAATTACACCAAATATTCGGATATTGATGTTCATATCCTATGTGATATCACCAAAGAAAAAGCGGATTCGCTTTATACAAAAAAAGCAAATTGGACAAAAGAACATCCGGAAATTAAATTTGCTGATTATCCAGTCGAATATTACATACAACAGTACAAAGAAAAAATCCCCGAAGGACAGGGAGAGTATTCACTCATTCAGGATAAATGGTTGATTGTTCCAAAGCATCTAGACAAGGTTGCTATTATGGACGATCCAAATGTCAAGATAAAAATTGAACACCAGATTGCAATTATCAAAGACCTATTAAAAACAGGAACAGAAAAACAAATCCAAGTCTACAAGAACAAACTTTGGCGGATGCGATCAGAAGGGCTTGAAAAAGCTGGTGAATTTTCCGTTGGCAATTGTGTATATAAAGACCTCAGAAATCGCGGTCTGGTTGATAAATTAAACGATCATTTGGATGCTATTTCTTCAAAAAAGAAAGCATAAACCAGATCGGGATTTGAATCATAACCATTGGGATTAAAATTAACATGTGTGTACTTTTGCTAAATAAGATACTACTATTTATAAACAATACTTATGGCAATTCCAAATCATATTTTAAATCTGTTTGAGTCTATCGATTCATTCGAACATAGGTTCGATAAAGCACATGCAATTCGGGCAGTAGAACAATTGTTTGAAGGCCATGCTGCGGCAAAACCAAGGGCGATTCAATATCTGCGAAAAATTTGTGCATTAGATGATCATGCATTTTATCTGCTTGAACAACAGGAAGATGTTGATGATCTGATCGATATACATCAGATGGCGGATGAATCAAAAATTCCGTTTCATGTTTTAAAGACTGTATTCCATCAGGAACTTCAAAAAACTAATTCCAAGGATGAAGCATTCAAGAACGTCGGAAAGTATATCAAACAGCATCTGATGGTCAGTGAAGCCAAAAATACCATTGAAGACAAATTAAAGAATATTGATGATGCAACCATAGAAAAACTTGCATCCAAAATCAATACGATTTCTGACATTATTCAGCACTACAGCCCGGAAGACTTTTCGTACCATATCAACGAAGCAGCAGCAAAGACTGAAAAGAAGGTCTGGGAACATATCAAGAAGGTGCTTAAACGGGCTTCTAAGCGCGTCAAACTAAAGAAGCGATCCAGACCCAAGATGATCATGCATAGGGCAAGGGCGGTGGCTAGAATGCTGCTGTCGGATCACCTGTTCCACTACCATCAGGAACACATGTCGCCTGAAGCAGAAGAAGCAATCGTCAAGTCTAGTGCATATTCAAAATTGGTTTCAAGGCTGTCACCTAAAATTTCTAAAATAGAAGACGAAGCGGTAAAAGAACACCATGAAATTCATGAAGAACTTGAGCCGCTAGAAGAACCAGTATCATCAATGCCGCCAGACAGATCACCGTATCGATATATTCATACCGCAGATAAAAGTCAAGAAATTATTTTTGATGGGTCTGGTGATGGTAAAAAAGAATCACACCCATCGGGCACTATTTCTTACCGTGTAACTGATGCTAAAAATCAAAATAACCAAGAATAAGGAAACTAAAAATGAATAATAAACTAGTCGATTCAATGAAAAGCGTTTTGGTCAATACCTTTGACATGTATTTCAAGGCACATGGTATGCATTGGAATATTGAAGGAATTAATTTTAACGATCTGCATTCATTTTTTGGCAATCTGTATGAAGAACTACATGATTCCGTTGATACTACAGCAGAACAGATTCGTGCACTAGATTCATATGTTGAATATGGATGCAAAGAATTCTGCAATATCGGGTCTGTTCCGGCATCAAATATTTTTGGAAATAAGCCAAAAGAAATGCTTTCAGACCTGCTGGTAGCAAATACTATTGTTGTTTCTTCTTTGAATCAGGCATTCAGGATGGCACAGCAGGAAAATAATCAGGGTCTGATGGATTTCTTAGCGGGAAGACTTGATACCCATGCAAAGCATGCTTGGATGATTAAATCATTGATGAAAGACTAATCGATGGCTGTCAATAGTCTTTTCCCAAGAGGGACTAGATCAGAAAATACATTGATGGAAAGTCTTATTATAGAATCCATCAAAATGTATGGTAATGATTGGTATTATATTCCAAGAACCCTTGTTGCCAAGGATGACGTATTCTTGGAAGATAACTTGTCCACGTTCAACAATTCTTTTCCAATAGAAGCATACTTGGATAACGTGGATAATTTTGCTGGTCAGGGTGCATTCATGTCTAAATTCGGAATGCATATAGAAGAACAGGCACAATTGACTATTGCCAGAAAAAGATGGGAACAATTAGTCAATTCACATGGCGAAACAATCATTCCAAATAGACCATGTGAAGGCGATCTGCTTTATTTTCCTATCAATGATGGTCTATTTGAAATTAAATTTGTTGAACATCAATCACCATTCTATCAACTAGGTAAATTGAATGTCTGGAAGCTAAAGATTGAATTGTTCCAATATTCTTCTGAAAGACTTGATACTGGTGTTGAAGAAATTGATGACTTTGCCCTCAATATGTCATTTGATATCATGGATGACATGCTTGATAAACCAGATGGTGAAAAGCGCGATCCAAGACAAAATCAGACATTCATTCAAGAAGGCAATTCTGTTTTGAATTTTGATGAACAGAATCCTTTTGGGGGATAATATGGCTACTATAGAATCATTACAGCAACAGATAAATTCAATGAATCAATTTTGGGCTAATCTAAAGATTCAGCTCGAAAGGGATATGAAGCAGGCTATTGCTTCTGGGTCATCTGGTGGTGCTGGTAGTATCGTTCAGCTTGATATGCCAGTGCGAACAGTCAATGCATCAACATCAATTAATAGACATGATTATTATATTGGCGTAAATTCGACTAATCAGGTAACGATCACACTACCCAATACTGGCGTATATCCGGGAAGAATGATCGTTATCAAGGACGAAGCAGGAAATGCGCAGTCTGTTCCAATTAAGATTTCTGGAAATATTGACAATAATCAATACGGGGCTGAAATAAGAATTAATAATGGGTCGGTAACGCTGATTTACAATAACGGATGGAGAGTAATCTAAAATGTCATTTTTATACGACGATAAAATACGGTTTGATGATTCACCATCAGTTACTGCATTTTCAAGGGCTAGAACTGCTGAAGCCAGACTTCTAATAGAAAGTAGATATCAGTATGGTTCAGGCACGTCAACCGAAATGAATGATCTTATTGTTGGTGCTGGGACATTGGTAGCAGATCAACCAAGAAATTGCTATCTTGCGAATGTTGGTACGGCATCTGGTGATAGGGTTGTCAGACAGACCAAACAATATGCTCCATATATTGCCGGAACATCCAATATTGGAATGATAACATTCACAATGAATGCACCTAAACAAAACTTGATGCAGGCAGTGGGATTATTTGATGATTATAATGGATTCATTTTTAGAATGAATGAAATGGTTCCGCAATTTGTTATCAGAAAATCTGGCGTTGATAATGAAATCGTAGCTAATACTGCATGGAATCTTGATAGACTTGATGGCAGCAAAAATAACATGAATAAATCCGGGATTTTGGTTGATTTTACCAAATCACAGATTTTAGTAATCGACTATCAATGGCTTGGTGTTGGTCGGGTTAGAATGGGATTTGTGATTAATGGTAATATTATCTATTGTCACGAATTTAATCATGCCAATACTGTTACTGAAGTATACACCAATCAACCATCATTGCCCTGTAGATGGGAAATTCATAATACTGGCGTAACAGCATCTGCCTCTCAGATCATGATGATATGTGCTGCTGTCTATTGTGAAGGTTCGGATTCTGAAACAGGATTCTCACGTTCTATTTCAACTGATGGGACTTCTGTTTCAATTACTTCAGCAAACTCTTCTAATGGTCGTGGAATTATTGCATTTAGATTAAAGAATACACTGGTTGGAAAGCCCAATCATGCTCTTGCCAGACTAAAGTCTTGGTCTATTCTTAGCAATTCAGATATGCAATATAAGGTTGTTATTCTTCCTGGTAAAGCAGCATTATCTGATCCAAATATTGCATGGACTTCGGTTCCTGGTTATGGTTGGTGCGAATATATCAAGGATTTTTCTCTGGCTTCAACATGGAATTCTACCGGAGATTTTTCTGTGATAATGGACGATTTTGCATCTGGTGCAAGTGGAAATAGCTCTGGACAGAATGCTGTTGGAATCCTTGATAACAGATCAAACTGCATTTATCAGAATTATGACGCAACAGATTCGCAGATCATGGCAATTATTGGTTATAGACTATCTCAGGATGCAACAGTCAGAGCAGCAATGTCATGGTCGGAAGTGAAATGATAAATAATTAATATCAAACTTTTTTAAAGGAAATAAAAATGGCAAAACTATGGGGAACATCTTCTGCTACTGGACTTGAACATAAGCCTGTATGGCTAACCGAAGCACAAAAAGAACGTACTTATGCTACCAAAGATGGTTGGGCAATTAAGCGAAGTGATGGCACAGAAGAAATTCTAGTTTCCATCAAGGGACTTAATACCCGACTTTCTTCCGCAACCATTACTGGTGTGTCTTTTGTCAATGGTACCTATACTGCTGGCACTACCAAGTCAGTCAAGGTTCAATTCAACGAAAAGGTAACTGTTACTGGTAGCCCAACACTGGTAGTTACTGGTTCTGTGGCTGGTGCAGTCACTGCAACCTATGCATCAACCAATACTGCTGGTGATACACTAACCTTTACCTTTATCGTTCCTGCTGCCGGTAATACTTTAAGTGTTGGTACCCAATCAATTGCGCTTGCTGGCGGAACAATTACTGAAACCGGGATCACGCCAACAGTCAATGCTGATCTGCTGATTTCCGCTACCGTTGCTGCAAGTGCATCAACCAAGACTACCGTCTAATCTTTCTGATAACGAGGCATATAATGTTTGATGATCTAATCAAGAAAAATGCTTCCATCATGGAAGCATATTGTAAAATGAAAGAATCTGATTCATGTTCTGATAAAGAAATTGATGAATCGGATGATTCTGGCGGCGATGCTTCAGCATACAACAAGTATCTATTAGCTACTACTGGTGATCTTCCCCGATCAAAGCGGGAATATATGGCTGTTGATGAAGAATTGCTTGGCAAGACTTTTAGGGCAGATCATGAACATGAAGTCAAAAAAGTTTCTGGTCATGCTTCTACTTTTAAGCAACAGGTACATGAACCAAAAGAACCACTTGATAGCAAAAAGAAAATGTCTAGTGTTGTTCATGCTGAAAACCTAGAAGAAGCTGGTACTGGTGAAGCAGAATTTCGTTACCATCAGTGGGTCAATGATGTTAGGGCAGCGCATCCGGGCAAAGACCTTCGCTTTAGGAACCCCGTAGAAGCGGGTGGTTCTACTACCACTGCTGAATTGCATGGCGACCCCGAAAAGCGCGTATATGGCGTCTGGGATCATGCAAAAGACCAAGGACATGTATTCGCACTTCATGAAGAAAAGATGTCAGATGCGCAGATGAAAAAACGCGAAGAAATCGTCATGGCAATGAAAGAAAAATTGCCAGAATTCAAGAAGCGTTATGGTAGTCGGGCAAAGGAAGTAATCTATGCAATTGCTACCAAAAAGGCATTGGAAGAAAGCATTAGTGAATTGCTGTCTCCAGCAGTGTTTAAGCATGGGTCTAAGTCATTTAATTCTTATTGCTTTCCTACATGTGCTGCCGCAAATGCATTCATGACTACGCCACAAGGCCAAGAATATGGATATATTGGCATGGACGATCAGGGGAAATATCACGTTGTCCATATGGATGACCAAGGTACACTAGATCAATAAAATAATTGGGGGATTCCCCCAATTTTCTAATATATTTTTATGAATAAAATAAAAGATGATCATGACTTTATGGTTATTGCGATGAAATCTTATGACAATCCATCCTGCATTTCAGTGGATGAATTCAACAAAGATTTATATACCATAACCCTCATAAAAAAATATATTAGAAAATTTAATTCTGGTGAAAATATAAACATTAGAAAGCTGGTGAATTATTTTGTGATATTTTACAATTGTTTTGGAAATTCAGCAACAAATCTTCTTTTTTATAAACTTCCAGAAAATGAGTTTGTATCAGTCATGGTTCCGATCATGGTGTATTTGGGCAGGGAACCTATAAATATTCCTAGAGAAGATATAAATACCGCAATTATACAAGAACTATTAGAATTATGATCAATGCAAGACCGCTAGATAAGTTTTATGCAACACTTATCCTAAACATCCTGACCAAGCCTTTTGAAACACAAAAGGCGTATTCACTTGGTATTATAGATAAAGATGGGAATCAGATAAAAAAACCAGAAAACCAAGAGGAAGAAGATGCATACAATCCACTGTATAAAGTTTCTTTTGGGGTCAAAAAAATTATTGATTCATTTCCACCAACACAGAATAAGGTCAAGCAATTTGCCGTTGCTATGAATTTCATCAGGCAACAATTAGTACCAAAGCAATTTAATGAATCAGTGAATTACAACAGATTTCTTAACGAAATGGCGTTGGTAATTGAAAACGACTTGGTTTTGGCTGAAGAAGAAATCATGATAGATGCATACATGGCTGAAGAAGGCGAAGGAAGTAATTCTGGTGCAGTAACAACAGCCGGTCAAGAACCGACATCTGGTGTCCCTGATAATTCAACCGAAAACATTGATATTCATACACCAGTAATTAAAAAGATGTTTGCCAAACGCACAAAGAAGGATCAGGTAGAAAATGAGTGAAATCAAGGTAAGACGAACCAAGTTCGTTGATATTGATCTGAATTTTTCGCTACATCCAATTTCTTCTGATATCGGTAAACGGGTTGATGCTAATGCTGTTGGAAATTCTATAAAAAATTTAGTATTAACAAAAATATACGATAGACCATTTCATCCAGAAATTGCATCCGGTGTTACAGAATTGTTGTTTGAAAATTTTAATTCAGATACTTCATTGATGTTGCAGCGGACTATTCGATATACGATAGAAAACTTTGAACCAAGGGCAGAAGTCATATATATCAATATAGTCGAAAATCAAGATTCAAACGATCTAACAGTTGAATTGGCGTTTAATGTTGTGGGGTTCATTGATACCATTGTCACAGCATTTACACTAGAAAGAACAATATGACCAAGACATTTAGAGTAGCAGAACTTGATTTTGATACAATCAAGAGTAACTTAAAAGATTATTTCAGAAACACATCAACATTTACTGATTACGATTTTGAAGGTTCTGGTCTATCGGTATTGATTGACGTTTTGGCATACAACACGCATTACAATGCTATTATTGCCAATATGCTGACACAAGAAATGTTTCTTGATACAGCTGTCAAGCGGGAAACCGTCAATCTACATGCGAAACGCCTTGGGTACCTGCCAATTTCTATGCGTTCTGCTAGGGCAACAGTAACGATTGAAGCGTTTCCGACTAATAATCCAGAAACGCTGACCCTTGGTCGGGGTGCAAATTTTCAATCTGGTGGACAGATTCCATTTAATTTTATCACCAAGGATTCGTTCACGATTTCCAAGAATTCAGATGGCAGATACATTTTTTCTAATGTTCCTATCTACGAAGGGTCGATTGAGAAATTCAGTTATGTTGCATCGACGACACAAAAAACGTTCCAGATACCAACAAAGAATGTTGATATTTCACTGCTAAAGGTATTTGTTCAGACTTCATCGTCTAGCACAGAATTAATTGAATATAAGCTATACGAATCTATTGTTGATGTGGGTAGCAATACTAATGCATATTTTTTGCAGATAAATGAATCTGGTTATTATGAAGTCAGTTTTGGTGATAACATAATCGGCAAGGCCATAGCAGAAAATAACATTGTTATGCTGGAATATGTTGTTGGTAATGGTGAAATTCCGAATGGCGCAGGCGCATTTATGCTCACCGACTATATTCAGGGGGTTTCTAATATTGCTGTAACAACTATTGTCAAAGCATTTGGTGGAGCACAAGAAGAAAGCATTTCATCAATAAAAGAAAATGCAACCAGAAGAATTTTTAATCAGAATAGAATCGTTTCCATATCTGATTATAAACCAATGATTCAGCAAATTCTTAATGTTGGTGATATTGTAGTATGGGGCGGCGAAAATAACAGCCCACCCGTTTACGGTAAAGTGTTTATTTCCATTCTGAATAAGACAAACATAGATAAATTACTGACACCAGAAGAAAAGTTATTCATCATCGAACAATTAAAATCTAAAATGATGGTAACAATTACACCAGAAATTGTTGATCCAGAAATTGTTCATGTTGAAATAAATTCATCTATCTATTTTGATCCGAATAAAACAACCAATAGTTCGTCACAGATAAAAACTATTGTTCAGATGGCGATCAGAAAGTTTATTGATGAAAAGTTAAATAAATTTTCTACAGAATTGAGAAATTCTAATCTTGTTTATGCTATTGATTCGTCAGATTCTTCGATTAATTCTAATATAACCAAGTACACGTTGAAAAAATACGTCACACCTTCTTTCAATCGTGAAACCAATTATTATATTAACATGAATAATCCAATCCGGGAATCTTCCGGAAAAACATATTCCTTGACTTCTAACGCAATCTATGTTGATGGTGGTTCAGATAAGCATTACCTAGAAGATGTTGCTGGTATTGTGAAAATCTATAAATTAGTTCAGGGTGTTAAATCTGATATCAAAGATATTGGAACCATAAATTATACCACTGGAAAAATATCAATACTTGGACTGAATATAACTTCCGTCGAAGATGGTATTCTTACTATTAAGTGCTTGCCTTTATCCAACGATATCATCTGTTTAAATAATACAGCACTAGTAGTAACAGATTCGGACGTAACAGTAAATGTAATATCTGAAACTTCGCTATACAACCATACATTTACATCAAGCGTATAACTATATGTTAGATAGAAGCATCCCGACAAGTTTTACTGTAAAAAATCAGGTTCCTGGGTTTGTTCGGGAAAAGCACGAAAAGTTTGTTTCATTTCTTGAAACCTACTATGACTATCTAGATCAAGATCAGGGTATCAATGATTATATAAGAAACGTGTTGGGATTCTTGGACCCTGATCAGACAACAGAATACCTACTATTAAACTTTTTTGATGAATTAAAATCGATTCCAAAAACGTTTTTGTCGGATAAAAGATTCTTGGCAAAGCATATCTATGATCTATATGATGCCAAGGGAACCATTTCATCGATTGAAACCCTGTTTAGAATTCTTTTTAATGAAGAAGTTTCGGTCATCTATCCAAAAAATAGCATCCTGATTGCGTCTGATGGTCGTTGGAATCAGGATGTTTTTGTGACGGTAGAATCTGCGTATGGTGATCTTCCACTTGGAAATTCACTATCCATAGAAATTATAATTAGAAACAAGTATGGTGATTTTAAGATAATCGCAAAAAGAATAGAATTTGAGCTAGGTCTTTTTAGAATCTATTTTTCGGTGACTAATCCGGTAAAGCTAGATGAAGTATCTTATATTTTAAGATTTGATGAAAGCGGTCAGAAATTATTTTCTGGTCTATTGAGGAAATCGCCAGCAAGACTAAAAATTGTTTCTGGTGGCAAATACTGGCAGCGCGGGACGGTATTAAAAATTCCGGGGTCTGTTAGTAATACCATCTGCAAGGTAATAAATACAGATGCTGCTGGCGCATTGATTGATGTTGAAATTCTTGAATATGGATATGGACATTCTGAAAATCAGACCATTTCGACTTCACCATTTCCATCAAAGCCTGCTGCATATCCAACAGAAATCACATATGCGAATAATCTTTACACCATATCTATTACGGATTATGTTGATTATTCTATGTCTGTTGAAATTTCCAGTTCGGGATTAACTGCAACTTCGTATCACAATCAGGACTACACCAGCGAATTCTATTTTGGTTCTATTGCGACAACCACAGCAATCACCAATACATCTACGGCGACTGGTGATTCAACCGACTATACGATTCAGGAATGGCTTGATTCTAGAACAATTCTGAATTATGAATATGATCTGATAGCTAGACCATTAGGACAATGGAATGGTGATTTTGGTAAAATATCAACCCCTGCTATTAAGCTACAGGATAACTATTATTATCAGATGTATTCTTATGCCATACAGAATACCAAGTGTATTAATAGATGGAAAAACGCAATCGAATTAATTCATCCGGCTGGATTAAAATATTTTGGTGAATTCATAAAATCATACACTTTTGACACTGTATTTGATTATGAATCAGAAACTACAATAACAATTTCTTAATTTAGGAAAATTATGCTTTCAGATATGATCAAGGCGACTGGTAAATTACAAATAATTGTTTTTGATGAATCGGGTAAAATTAAGCAAGAAATTAATGTACCCAATACTATTGTTAATGTAGGTAAAAATTTTATCGTTAGTCGCATGAATTTAAATCCACCCGCTGCAATGAGTCATATGGCAATTGGTGGCAATGATATTTCAACCAGTGTTTTGATGACTTCGCTGACCAATGAAGCACTTAGCGACGGAACAACAGGGAATAAAATTCGAGCAGCACTGGAATCAACTGTTGTCGTTGATAATTCAATCACCTATTCTGCGACATTTCCTTCCGGCGCACCAACAACAAGTTTTTTTGTCAAGGAAGCTGGAATTTTCAACAGTGCAACAAATGGAATCATGCTAGCTAGAACCACATTCGCTGCTGTTCAGAAAAATTCAAACGATGGCATCACGATTAACTGGACAATCACAATTAACTGAGGCAAATAAATGATATATAGTGGATTTAACACATCAGTAGCAGAAACAGTAATTCAGGATATCCAGTTTCTAAAGCACAATTATTATTACTTTTTGGGCAGAACGTATCCTTGGGGAACAGTTGACACACCGCCTACTACTGTTACTTCAACATATTCGGATACAGTATTGATTAAAACTGATGCTTTATTTTTTAAAAAGATTAAGCCGTCAGATGTGTCACTGGTAACAAATAGATATGACTGGACAAGTGGCACTGTTTATGCTAGATGGGATGATAAGCTTGATCTAAAAAATGAGAAATTTTATGTGGTTGTTTATGATTCTGTTACAACCAAGCATAATGTTTATAAATGTCTGGATAACAACAACGGATCAGCATCAACAGTAAAGCCCACAGGAATTTCTACTGGCGTATTGGAAACTACTGATGGTTACATATGGAAATTCATGTATGCTATCACTGATGCCATGATGAATGCTTTTGCAACAACGACAAAAATTCCAGTATTTGTTGCAATGACTTCGCATTTTTATAACAAAGGATCAATCGCCTCAGTTGCCATTCTAGATGGTGGTTCTGCATATCCAGCAGATGCAACAATAACTATTGATGGCGATGGAACGGGCGCTTTAGTGACACCAGAAATAACTGGTGGTATTATTACGGGAATACTTGTTAATTCCGTTGGTTCTGGTTATACGTATGCAACAGCAAAAGTATCGTCAACAACGGGGACTTCAGCATCATTGCGGGTAATCATTAATTCTTCCGCATATAACACCGAACAGGCATCAGTCGAACAGCTTACCACAGAAGGGGCAATATATGCCACCAAAATTGTAAATGGCGGAACCTTCTATTCGACTGGTACCACAATAACAATTGAAGGCGATGGTACTGGGGCAACAGCAACACCAACGATTGTTGACGGTACAATAACAAAAATTACCATGACTGCTTATGGGTCTGGTTATACTTATGCCAGTATTGTCGTTACCGATCCAAGCGAAAATTCAAGACCACAACAGGCTGTTGATTTTTCTGGATATGCTATAATGTCCCCAATCGGCGGACATGGAAAAAATGCGGTACGTGAATTGTCGGTTTCCGATGTCGCATTCAGCACATCAATCCCCCTAATGACTTTTGAGAATTCCAATGACTTTAGACAATTTGGTATTATAAAAAGCCCAAGCAATATATCATCTGGAAAACTATCAACCGTTTCTGAAGAATTGGTTTCATATAAAGTGATCCTTGATGGGGTTGCTGGACTAAGCAATGACATGATCTTAACCAGTAATTCCACAACAGATAAGACTTCTAAATTCAGGGTAATTTATTTTGATTCGTTGACTAATTCTGCTATTCTACAACATCTTTCCAAGAAGCATAGCACACCAAATTCATTGCTAGCAAATGGAATTAGTTATGTTGTGCAGTCTATTACCGAATTCCCAATCATAGATAAATATAGTGGCGATCTGTTATACACGTCAAATCATACCCCATTTGCAACGGTTCAATCACAGAATATTACCCTAAAAACCTTAATTAAGTTTTAATAAAAATGGCAATCAATACTAATGTTAACCCATACTATGATGATTTTGATGATCTGAAAAATTTTCATCAGATTCTATTCAAGCCGGGATTTGCTGTGCAGGCCAGGGAATTGACCCAGTTGCAAAGTATGTTGCAGGATCAGATTAAAAAATTTGGCGGGCATATTTTCAAGCATGGTTCTGTTGTAATTCCTGGAAATTCAACATCTGATCTGAATTCTCAGTATGTCAAGCTAAAGACCGTAAATACCAGTCTTGTTACTGAAAATATAGAAGGTAAAATTCTGGTTGGCGGAACAAATAATCTTGAAGCCTATGTCAGAAAATATGTTCCTGCCACAGATACCGATCCAGCAACAGTTTACCTGAACTATTTAAAAGGATCGACAGCATCTAACGTCTTTGTCGCTGATGAAATTCTAACAATCAAAGATACTAGCAATACGATTACAGTTGCCAGTGAATCGCCATCTGGTGTTGGATCGCTGGCATTTATTAATGATGGGGTGTTTTACATAAATGGTAGGTTTGTTAATGTCAAGAAACAAACAGCAGTATTACAAAAATATTCAAGTGTTCCGCATGGGCATGTGGTATTGCGGATTCAAGAATCTATTGTTAACTCAGAAACCGACGACACACTATTCGATCCAGCACAGGGTTCTTATAACTATGCTGCCCCCGGTGCAGATAGACATAAAATCACGCTGACACTAGATACGATTCCTTATAATAACACTCTAAGCGATGATCTGATTGAAATCATGCGCTATAATAATGGCGTACTGGAAGAACATGTTAGATACCCGAAATACAATGAATTGGAAAAAAATCTAGCCAGACGAACCTATGACGAATCTGGCGATTACGTTGTTAATGGACTAGATGTTACCGTTCGTGAAAACAAAAAAATCGACGTTAATGGTGGATTTGATGTCAATGGATCAATCGATAAATTCACAGCAACAGTGTCTGCCGGCAAAGCATATATAAATGGGTTTGAAAACGAAAAACTATCTGAAACAAACCTAACGCTTGATAAAGCCAGAACATCGGATCATGTCAAGACAAAAGACATTTCCGTTAACGTAGATTTTGGGCAGTATCTATTTGTTGGAAATCTTCCTGCTGCGCTGCCATTCGATGTTCAATTAAAGACAGTGACGCTTTATGATAATAAGACTGGTGGAAATTCTATCGGAACTGCAATTGTTTCTGGGATGGATTTTCATGGTGGTAATTATATTGATGCTACTGGTGTCTATCGTCTATATTTTAATGAAATGACGCTAGATGCAGGTAAAACTGCAAAATCTATTGGGGCAATTGTTTATACGGTAAACAGTGTTTCTTATCGAATGACTGTGCTACACAAATTTGTTGTTCCCGGATCAGCAAAAGACTTCGCTACTACAGAACAGATTACCAATAGCCAGACGACACCAAAAACAGCAAACGTTCATTATTGGGAACGGGCAACGTCTAGTCTTTATGTCTATAAGGGAACCAACGAAATTCCTGTTTTAAGTGATGTTGTTACTGGTGGCACTTCCGGTGCAGTTGGTTCCGTTGTTCAGGCTGTCAGTATTTCTTCTAGCACGAAATCAGCACAGATTTTTGAATTACCGTCAAATGCGATCAGTAAGGTAAAAAATTCCAGCAATATTAGTGACATCAAATATAAAGTATTTAAAAATATTTCGTTTACTGTTACTGGCACTGGTGCAGAATCAACAACAATTAATAGTGGTACTATTGATACACCATTAGATGTTGGTAATTGTTTCTTTGTTGGACCAAGTGGCGTTATTGCGCTGGAAAAATTTAGTGCTAGTGGAAACACATTAACCGTGACGAATGCTGGATTTGCTGGAACCATTTGGGGCTTAGTTTCCGTTAATAAAACACTAAGCGAAAAGTCAAAAACAAAGACTACTACCAGCGAAACATTTACTGCGACTTCACCAGCAGTTGTTACCAGTGCCACATTATCTAAAAGCGATGTTATCGCTATCAAAAGCATTGTTTCTTCCGGAACCGATGTCACAGAAAATTATGTCTTGGATAATGGACAAAAAGATTATGCGTATCTAAATGGAACATTAACGTTAAAAAGTGGAAGCACTGGATATTCCAGCATTACTGTTACGTATGAATATTTTGAACATGGGTCTGGTGATTATTTTACCGCAGATTCATATTCAAATCTAGGAACCGGATATCTGGATTTAATCCCTAGTTATGTTTCAAAAAGCGATGGTACTACATATGATCTAAGAAACTGTATTGATTTTAGGCACAGAAAAAACGGATCTGTATTTGATGCTATTGATATCCCACAGCCAAGTTCTACTATTACCACACCAATTAAATATTATGTTCCACGAATTGACCTGATTTTTATGGCAAAGGGTGGAAGAATTGGTGTTGTCACTGGTCAACCAAACGATGTTCCTGTTGTTGGTGCATTGCCTGTTGGTACCATTGCAATAGGTGAATTAAACATTGCTGCATATACAAAAACAATTGACGATATCAAAGTAACATCTGTTAAAAATAAAGTTTACACGATGTTAGATGTCGCTAAATTAGAAAACAGACTTTTTAATCTAGAACAATACACGCTGCTATCGCAGACAGAAAGCAGTCTGGTCAATTATGATGTGATTGATGCTGCGACAGGAAAATCCAGATATAAAAGCGGATACTTGGTTGAAAATTTTGATGACCCAAATATTATTTCAGATGTGTATTCTGAAAATTTCTTGGCATCTTATTCTGGCGATATGCTGTATCCCAGATCAGAACAGATTGATGTTGAAATGAAGTATTCAACCGATCTATCAACAAATTGCACCAATACTGGCGGATTGATTACCCTACCATATACAACAGTCGTTTTAGCCAAGCAGAACGTATCTACTAGGGTAACAAATATTAATCCATTTGCCGTTTATAGCTGGCGCGGGAACATGACTTTGGTACCAAGTATTGATAATTACGTAGAAACTGTTAAATTGTCAACAGTATTCCAGAATGTCACGGTTAATTCTGTTAATCTTCCACGCAATTGGGCTTCATGGTCGCCTACGCAATGGGCAACATGGGCTAACGTCCGACTGCCAGTAAAAAATACTATTACGCCAGCATGAATTTATTTACGATAAATAGCAAGTATTATTAAGGATTTTTATGGCAACTAGAAGAACTAGTAGAACAAATGTGGTTGGAATATCTTCGATCACGTTTATTCGAGCAATGTCTGTTAAATTTTATATCAAGAATGCAAAGCCTTCGGTAAAGCTATATGCCTTTTTTGATGGTGTTTCTGTTGATAAGTATATTACGCCATCCGAATTAGTCACAGATGCCAATGGATCGGTCAGCGGGACTTTTGACATTCCAGCAATGACATTTAATACTGGGGTTCGTGTTCTTAGGTTTCAGGATGTTCCGACATTAACGACTGATGTTGCTGGTTCTTTGATTAGTTCTGCACAGGCAGAATTTACTACCACAGCAATCAAACGTACGCTACAAGAAACAGTCACTAATATTACTGTTTTGGAACCGCCACCTCCGCCACCAGCAACAGACTGGAGTCCACAGGACAGTGGCGGTAGTGGCGGTAGTGGCGACCCACTAGCACAGACATTCTTCACATATGGAATTACTGGTGGGTGTTATGTCCCAAAGATTGATATCTATTTTCAATCAAAAGATGATAACATCCCTGTCACACTTCAGATTAGAAATGTGGAAAACGGATATCCGGGAAAAACGCTGGTTTCAAAATTTGCAGATAAAACCTTAAATCCATCACAGGTTAATATCAGCAAGGATGCATCTGTTGCAACATCCTTTGTTTTTGATTCTCCTGTATATCTTGAAGAAGACAAGGACTATTGTTTTGTTCTACTATCAAACTGCAATACATATCACGTCTGGACTTCTAAGCTAGGCGAAAAATCAATCGAAACTGGAAAAACTGTTTTCGATCAACCGTTTATTGGAACACTGTTTAAATCAGAAAACAATATAACATGGACAGCAGAACAGACAGAAGACATTAAATTTACCATTTATAAGGCAAAGTTTAATACCGCCGCTACTGGCAATGCTGTATTTGTTGCAAAATCGGAACCAATCTTGGTCAACGGTGAAAACTTTACAGTAACCAATAACAGTTCAACAGTAACAGTAAAGTTTGATCACAAGCATGGTCTGACCAGCGCAACATCATCGATAACGCTTTCTGCACTTTCTGGTGCAGTATATCGTGGAATTCCTGCTGCCGACCTGACTGGTGATTTTTCTGTGACTGCAACGGATGAATATACCGTGCAATTCACTGCCAAGAATTCTTCAACGGCTGTTGTGACCGGATCAGACAACAAACTAACATCTATTGGATTTGTCAAAGACATTTTAATTGATGCTGGTGGAACCGGATATTCTGTTGGTGATGCATTGACCTTTTCTGGCGGTTCACCAACAACCACAGCAACAGCAGTCGTTTCTGCTGTTTCAAACGGCGCAATAACAAAAATTAATATTACAAATGGTGGTGCTGGCTATGTGAGTGCCCCAACAGTAACGGCAACGACTGGTAGTGGTGCTGAATTGGTTGCAATCACCGAAGCTATTTTCGGCGTAACAACAAACAGATTAATTCATAATTATCTTCCAACTATTTTAAATAAGGTTGTAACTGACACCAAGATTAAAACCGTGTTATCGCCAGTATTAAAAGATTATGATACGAAGAATAGCTACGACATTTTTCTCAACAAAGAAAATGTGATTGGAAAAACGGGTTGGTTGGTGTCTAAGATCAATGATGATAATTTAGCCGGTGGTGTTGGAACCTATTACACCAAGATCAGTAATACACTTTCAACAACCAATGAAAATACTTCGCCAGCAATTTATCTGAATGATACATCTAGGCTTCTTGGGGTAAACTATATTATAAATTCCAAAACGGCTATTGGTACTTCCGAATTGACTGCCAATTCTGGTCTGGCCGAAGCAAGGTATGTAACCAAGCCAATTACCCTAGCAACAACTTCTGTTGGTGCCAGAATTTTTGTTTCGGCTTATTCTGCAAACCAATCTGGATTTGATCTGTATATCAGAACAACCTTATCTGGTTCCGGCGTCACACACAAAGAACAATCTTGGAAGTTAATGAAATGTGATGTTGATAGAAACAAATCGACCAAACCGGGCGAATTTAAAGATTACACATTCTATATCGATTCGCTTGATCCATTTGATGTGTACGATCTAAAGATTGTCATGTATTCGGATGATGCTGCAATAGTTCCAATCATTGAAAATTATCGCGTTATTATCTTGGCATCATGAAGCAAGTTATATCTAGTGATGGTTCTGAAATTCGTGGATTATATAGAAACCAAGATGGTTTTCTTGTGGTTGATGATCCCATCGCGTACCAAAAAGCTATTGCCGAAAAAAACAGAGAAATAGAATTTGATATGCTAAAAAATAGACTAAATAAAGTAGAATCCCTACTGGTTGATATCTACGATAAAATTCAACAAATCGCTAAATGACTACGCATATTAAATTCAGACAAAGTATCACGTCAAAACCGACAACAACGTCGGTAAAAGATACGCCATTGACCAACGTTGAAATCGATGGTAACTTCCATTCGATTCAGGATTCTATTGATTCTATAGAATCTAATGGATGGGTCACTACTACCAGGATTGCTGATAATCAGGTAACAGAACAGAAACTTGCTAATAATGCAGTTACTACATCAAAGATTGCTGATAGTCAAGTAACAGAAGGCAAGATTGCTAATAATGCAGTTACCGTTGCCAAGATTTCTGCCACTGGAACACCAACAGAAAACACAGTATTGCGTGGCGATGGCACATGGGGAATTCCGAGAATTGCAGGCGGTGGTACTGGGGCAACAACACAGTCTGCTGCACTTCAGAATCTAGGTGCAATTGCATCTATTACTACCGCAAAAACCAGTGCATATACTGTGGTTTCTACTGATCGCGGTAAAGTTCTTTTATGTTCGGATACATGGTCATTGTCACTGACTGCTGCGGCAACATTGGGCAATGGGTTTTCAATTGGCGTGGTAAATATAGGTACTGGAACCATCACAATTGATCCAAGTGGCACTGAAACGATTGATGGTCTTGCTACCAAGGCACTGACGCCAAATCAGTCATGCATTCTGATCACCGATGGTTCAACATGGCGCACGGTGGGTCTTTCTGGTGGTGGTGCCAAGGGGGGTGGTGCAGATGATGTGTTTTATGAAAATAGCAAGATAGTCACTACCAGTTACACAATCCCAGGAACCAAGAATGCTTCTAGTACCGGCCCAATCACTATCTCCGATGGTGCTACGGTGACGGTAAGTGATGGGTCTAGGTGGATTGTTTTATAAAGGATAAAAGATATGCCAACAGTAATTTCAGGAGATACTGGCGTTTCGCAGGTTCAGGCCGGCGTAGTTAGTACGGACGATTTGGGCGAAGCGTCCGTCACTCCCTCGAAGATGTCGCAACCACTTACACTTGGTACAGCCAAGGCCGCTACAGGAACCAATGTAGATTTCACAGGCATTCCTTCCTGGGTGAAGCGGATTACGGTGATGTTTAGCGGGGTGGGTACGAACGGAACGAGTGCCATTCAAATTCAAATTGGTAATGGCGGTTTTACAACAACTGGGTATTTGGGGGCGGGTTCGAACATCACAACGGCTGTTACTACGGCTAGCATGTCAACAGGTTTTCAGTTGATGAACTCTAACGCAGACACACATTTGTTAAGCGGTAGTGTTGTTATTACTTTAATGGGTTCTGGACTTTATACTGAATTTGGATCTATTTCCGCTGGCGCCGCTGCAGCAAACGTACGTATTTCTTCAGGCAGCGTAAGTATTGGCGCAACTCTTGACCGCCTCCGCATCACCACAGTCAACGGTACCGATACGTTTGACGCAGGCACCATCAACATCATGTACGAAGGATAAGTAGTATGAGCAAAGTAGCAATCAAAGGTGCCGATACAGGAACAGGCACTTTTACAGTCCAATCGCCGGCGACGAATACTGATCGGACACTGACGTTGCCTGATGAGTCTGGGACACTGCTGAATGATCAGAGCAACATCACGACGCAGGTAAAATCTGCTCTCAATGCATCGGACGATGCGCCTATTTATGGTTGCCGTGCTTGGGTGAACTTTGATGGCTCCAAGGACAGCACGGGTGCAGCAAGCACAGCGAACACGGCCAGACTTATTCGCGCAAGCGGTAATGTCAGCAGCGTTACGCGGAACGGCACGGGCGATTACACAGTCAATTTCACTACCGCAATGCCGGATGCCAATTATTGCGCTCAATGCGCATGGGGTAATGTCAGCACTAACATGAACACTGCCCACAGGGTATTCGCGACTGACACTTATACGACCAGCTCTCTGCGAGTCAAACTGCTGCACGGCACTGATAGCATATCAGATGCCCAAAACGCCAACGTCGCCGTCTTCCGCTAAAAGGACAACAACATGCCAGGATCACTAACAGTAGGGGATATCAATGGCGCAGGTCTGGGCGTACCCAACCTAGTCATCAACCCTGAATTCACCATCAACCAGCGCGGTGCTGCTTCACGCACTGCGACCTCCAGCGCCTATAACTTCGACCGCTGGTACTACGACGGCACCAACCTGCTGCAAGGCATCGAAAGCCTGAACCTGCGACCGGGTACATACGTCATTAGCTGGGTAGGCTCCAGCACCTGTGCGTATTCGCTGAACACCGCAGCGTCATCTGCTCAAGGCGCGCAAAGCTACACGGCAGTTACCAATGGCAGCACGATCACCATAGGCACTGTTGGGTCGAATAACTTGTGGCTGCGATTCACTGGCGACTTGGCGAATCTCAACAAGATCAAACTGGTGCTGGGTAGCGTGGCTACGCCGTTTGAGCATCGGCCTTATGGGGCTGAGTTGGCGTTGTGTCAGAGGTATTACTGCAAGACGTTCCCGATTGGCGTGGCCCCAGTGCAAAACGTGGGTAACACTACGGGTGCCCTAGGTTCAGTCGGTGTGACAACGGTTACAGGCCCGTATCACCAGTGGAATTATCCGGTGCCCATGCGGGCGGCACCAACAGTCACAACTTTTAACCCCAGAGCAGCCAACGCTAACTGGCGCAATTTGGGAAACACAGCCGATATTGTCGTAAACATCAGCACAAACGGTAGTGAGGCAGGGGTTTTGATTGGTGCGACAACTGCTGGTTCAGTCAGCGACACATGGTTTATCCACGCGACAGCAGCCATCGAACTCTAAGGATGATGACCATGTACAAAGCAACCACCTCCACCACCATCATCCGCTTGGCTGACAACGCCTTCATCCCCGCTGACCCAGCCAACACCGACTGGCAACGCTTCCAAGCATGGCTGGCCGAAGGCAACACCCCAGAGCCAGCAGACCCGCCCCCGCCCGTGGTCATCACCAGCGTCACGATGCGCCAAGCGCGGCTGGCGCTGTTGTCTGCTGGGCTGCTCGATCAGGTCAGTGCATCCATCACAGACCCTGCGGCACAGATCGAATGGGAATACGCGCAGACAGTGGAACGAAACAGTCCGCTGGTGCAGCAGATTGCTACTGGGCTGAACCTGACTGAAGCACAGTTAGATGATTTATTCCAACTGGCTGTCAGTCTATGACAAAAGTTACCAATTCCAAGTAAAGTCATCAAACGATTCTACCCATGATGTTGGGGAATAATTAACAGATTCTTCTGGTATATATTCCCCCCGATCAACAAATCCAATTGGTGTGATATAGTCATCAAATTCTTGGATTTGTTTTTTCACAAATTCCTGTCGCAAAGAAAAATCAAACAATTCTTTGAACACATTTTCTTGTGTCAGGAATGCAAACATAATCAGACACATAACCAAGTCATCATGCTTACCATCATCGGCAGCATAAGATGTTCCCTTGCGAATAAACGTTGATAATTCAGAAATCGTTTCAAGGTCATTAACTTCAAGATGATCCGATTCGATCAGCGTTTTTAGCTGTGAACATCCGATTGACTTGGTTCTTTTGGTTGTTCTGATTCCCGGTGTTTTTTTATTTCCCCCACCTTCTTTGATCTTGTCTTTGATTGACATATAGACGTTTTCGTATTCTAGGTCATAGAACAGAATATCGGCAACCTGTTGCCCAAGGTCATTGGTTTCGATCAGGACAAATGCATTGTTATATCTGGTTCCAACCTTAAATATAACTTCTGGATACATCAATGGGGCAATTGAATTATTACGGTATCTGGCGACTACCTTGTAGGGTATCTGGTTGATGTCAATCACGGTAAATGCTGAATAATCCAAGTCGGCCCCCCTAGATGTATCAACAGTTATAACATAATTTCCGGTTACTTTGCCAAATTCATCGCGTTTTGGTGCTTCATATTCGATGTAATTTGGGAATATTTCGGTTCCGTGTTTTACTGGTAATTGTGCGATTTTTTCACCAGCAACAAGTGTGTGAGACGAACCTGAGAATTGGCACTCTATCTCCTGAAAAAATTTTACGTCCCCCAGAATAACCCGCTGTTCATCCGCCCACTCTTGATTTCTTTTCGGATGGTCCGACCAGTGCGTAGTAATCGGAACAAATTTGTTTATTCCCTGTTCTGCTTCAATCCATAATTTATAAAAATGATTCATACCATTTGGCGTACTGACAATAATCATTTTTGATGATTCGGCGGATGATATTGTTGGGAATACGGATGCATTAAATTCTTCTGCGAGCGATGGGGTTAAAAATGCGTATTCATCGAGGGCGAGGAGGTTAATTGAATGTCCCCGAACTGCTGATGCTGATGTTGCAGCACACGATACCTTTGATCCGTTTTCCAATTCAAATTTTGTCTTGTTCCATTCTTTGATTCCCTGCTGCAACCATTTTGGGCATGATTCGATGATAAATTGCACCCTAGAAAAGATTTCTTTTGCTGTTGCCATTTTATTAGCAAGGATTACTGAATTTTTATTATCATTAAACAATGCATACCATGCCATATATCCAGCAACTGTACTACTTTTACCCGATTGTCTAAAAAGCTTGCATAAACTGAAGCGCGACTCATTGAATGATTTTATCATTTTTTCCTGATATGGAAATAATTTGAATGGTACGATTCCATCATCCAACGATACGATCTTGGCATAATTTTCCAAAAAATAAATCGGATCAACCGAACATTTTGCATATTCATCAATCTGGAATTGTGTATATTCTACATGTTCGCCAATCTGCTTTAACCTTGGATTTCCTAAGTATCCATTATTCTGTTTTTTTATCATTATTCAATTTAAAAATAGTTATTTGTTAAATATTTAATACTAAAACCCAAATTCCCTAAATACTTCAAACGATTTTATTTTTATAAAGGAAACTATTATGGCATCTTCACAACTAAGCCCAGGTGTGCTAGTAAAAGAAGTAGACCTGACTACTACAATCCCGGCAGTATCATCATCAACTGGTGCATTTGCTGGCGTATTTGGTTGGGGACCAGTCAACGAAGTAACACAGGTTACTAATGAAAATGACTTGGTGAATACTTTTGGCAAACCAACCGACACCAATTATGCATCCTTCTTTTCTGCTGCAAACTTTCTAAGCTATGCCAATAACCTAATGGTTGTTCGTGCTGAAACTGCTGCAATGAAGAATGCAGTTTCAACCGGCACTGCAATTCTTGTTAAAAACCTAACCGATTACGATTCAAAATCATCCGGTGCACTTTCAGCGGTTGGTCCATTTGTTGCCAAGTATGCTGGTGCCCTTGGAAATTCTCTAAAGATTTCTATGGCGGATGCTGCTACATTTGGCGCAAGAACCCTTGTTGGTACCCTTGATATCGCTGCCAATAGCACTTCAGTTACTGGTACTGGTACTGCATTCAATACTGCACTGGCTGTTGGCGATGTACTGGCTATTACTGATGATGGTACTACATATACCGCAACAGTTGCTAGCATTACGTCAGCAACCGCAATGACAATTACCAAGGCTGTTTCTACAACAACCGCGATTACTGCTGGCACTGCAACAGCCACATGGGAATATGCCGGTCTATTTGCTGCTGCCCCATACGACTCAAATCAGGCTGTTGCATCTGGTGCGTCTGGCGATGGTATGCATATTGTTGTGGTTGATGTCACTGGTGCTATTTCCGGTACTGCTGGAACCGTACTAGAAAAGTTTTCTGATGTATCCAAGGCATCTAATGGCCTTCGCTATGACAATACTTCAGGCTATTACAAGACTGTTCTGAACCAATCCAAGTATGTCTGGTGGGCATCTGCGCCAACCAATGTCACACTAACAGGAACCGATTTTGGTGGAAATACTTCTAGTGCAACCGCATTTAAGAATCTAACAACACCAGTTACTGTTAAATTGTCTGGTGGTGTCGATGATTATACTTCTGTGAACGGCAATCTACAGACAGCATTTTCACTGTTTGCTAATTCCGAAACCACTGATATTTCATTGGTATTTGTTGGCGATGCACCTGCTACTGTTGCCAAGGATGTTATTCAGAACGTAGCAGAATATCGTCAGGATTGTGTTGCATTTGTTTCGCCAGCATCAACCGATAATAAACCAATTATCGGTGATACTTCTGCATCTATTGAAGCAATCAAAACTTATCGGAATACCACACTAAATGTGTCATCTACCTATGCAGTGATGGATTCTGGTTATAAGTATCAGTATGATAAGTATAATGATGTATTCCGTTGGGTTCCACTGAACGCTGATATTGCTGGTCTTTGTGCTAGAACAGACTATCTAAACGATCCTTGGTTCTCACCCGCTGGTCTAAATCGCGGTCAGATCAAGAATGTGGTCAAGCTTGCTGTGAATCCAAACAAGGCACAGCGCGACGAACTATTCAAGATTGGCGTCAACCCCGTGGTTTCGTTCCCCGGTCAAGGTATCGTTCTTTATGGCGACAAGACCCTATCAGCCAGACCAAGTGCGTTTGATGCTATCAACGTTCGTCGTCTGTTTATTACTATTGAAAAGGCGATTGCTGCCGCTTCCAAGTTCTTCCTGTTTGAACTTAATACCGATCTGACCCGTCAGCTATTTTCTGGCATGATCGTGCCATATCTGCGGGATATTCAGGGTCGTCAAGGTATTACTGATTTCTTGGTTGATGTGTCAGCACAGGTAAATACCGCAGAAGTAATTGATTCTAATGAACTACGGGCTAATATTTTTATCAAGCCTTCAAGATCAATCAGAACAATTCAGCTATCATTTATTGCTACCCGCACTGGTGCAGTATTCACCGAACTAGAAGTCTAATTAAAAAGGAAGAGGTATCCCCTTCCGATATTAAATAAAGGAAAAATATGGCTACTATTAATGATTTTAAGACGAAAATTGGAACAGGTCTAATTCGACCAAACCAGTTTGTTGTTACGATTCAATTTCCCAATATTCCGGGAATTGATGCAGGAAAAGCAGCAACCGAATCTCAATTTATGTGTCGGGCAGCATCTTTGCCATCATCAACTGTTGCACCAATCCCTGTATACTACCGTGGTCGTGCTATCAACGTTGCTGGCGAAAGACAATTCCAGCCTTGGACTGTTGCAATATACAATGAAGATTTTTCTATCAGAAATTCCCTGGTAAAGTGGTCGAATTACATTAATAACATCAACGACAATACTGGACAAATTCAGCCAGCTTCATATAAAATGAAGGTAACGGTAGAACAACTAGATCGCAACGGTACTAAAATAAAAGGAATTTTCCTAGAAGGTGCATTCCCAATTGAAATTTCTGCAATCGAACTTGATTGGGAAAATAATGCGCAGATAGAAATGTTCCAGTGCACATTTGTGTACGACTGGTATCATGATAGCGGTGTAAACCCCGATTTAAAAGCTAAAAACGGGTAAATCAAAAACAGGATACTAAATAAAAGTATCCTGTTTAACTTTATAGAATAAAATATGCAAATCTTTGGTTTTGAAATTCGGAAAACGCCAGAATTACCTTCAATCGCAACACCAGATAAGAATGATGGTGCGATTGAACAGGTAGTTGGTTCCGGTGCTGCATATTATGGATATGCATTTGACATTAACAAACGGCTATCTAATGAATATGATCTGATCAACAAATACAGATCAATGGCACAGATTGCCGAAATTGATTCTGCAATTGATGAAATTGTAACCGAAGCAATTGTAGTCGAAGAAGAAAAATTACCAATTTCAATCAATATTGTCGCTGATGACAACGAACTTCCCCCTGCCATTCAGCAGGCGATTGTTGCCGAATTTCAGAATGTGCTGGCATTGATGGATTTCAATTCAAGGGGACATGATATTTTCCGTCAATGGTATGTTGACGGTCGTCTATATGGGCAGATTATTGTTGATGAATCTAATCTGTCCAACGGCATCATGGATATTAAATTCATTGATCCTAGAAAAATTAAAAAAGTCCGTGAAGTCCAGAAAGAAAAATCTTTATCCGGTGTTGATATTGTTACCGATGTCAGGGAATACTTTATTTTTAATGACGCTGGAATTTCTACGTCCAATAATGGTATCCAGATTTCCCCTGATGTTATTATCTATTCATCATCTGGACTAACAGATGAATACGGAAATACCACTTCACATCTAACCAAGACAATCAAGCCGGCAAACATGGTTAGATACATGGAAGATGCTGTGCTGATTTATACGCTGTCAAGGGCACCCGAACGTCGTGTGTTTTATATTGATGTTGGCGATATGCCCAAGCAAAAGGCAGAACAATACATGCGGGATGTGATGACCCGCTACAAGAACAAGGTGATTTACAATAGTTCTAATGGGGAAATCGCTGATGACCGGGTTTTTAATAGTTTACAAGAAGATTTTTGGCTCCCTAGAAGGTGTTTTTCGCTTGATACAAAGGTTAAATTGCTTGATGGACGTGACGTTTCTATTGCTGATCTGTCAAAGGAATATCAAGAAGGCAAGACTAACTGGACTTATTCCGTATCAGATGATGGTCGTATTGTACCCGGCATGATTACATGGGCAGGAACAACCATGAAGAATGCTCAGGTGGTTGACGTTCACTTGGATAACGGCGAAGTTATTACTTGCACACCCGATCATAAGTTTATTCTTAGGAATGGTGAAAAGGTTCAGGCACAGTATCTACAAGAAGGCACTTCGCTGATGCCTTTATATACAGAAAAGCGTGTTCTTTATGGAAATAAAGATTATGAATATGTATTAGATAATAGCACTAATAAATGGAAAACCGTTCACAAAATGGTGTCGGAATATTTTAATGGACCAAATAAATCAAATGAAGTCGTACATCATGCAAATCTGAATAGATTTGACAATACCCCGTGTAATCTAGTTGTTATGGATAAAACTGAACATCTAAAACTCCATACTTTAATCGGTACGGAAAATTGGAAAAATGCTTCACAGGAAAAGCGTGAAACGTGGAAGAAAAATCTATCAGAATCTAGTAAGCGGTTTTTTGCTACGGAAGAAGGCCGAATAGCCAGAGAGAAAATCGTAGAAAAAAATAAAACTCCAAAAATGTTAGCTGCTCTTGCTCGCGGTCGTGATACTGTCAAGGAAATGCGAGAATATGATAAACTACATTTGACCAAAGAAGAATTTGCTGCTAAGTGGATTCATGTTGAGCACAACGATAGTTCTTATGCACATGAAGCTAGGGCACATGATAAAGCAACAATTAGCAAAGAAGATTATTACAATAAGTGGGTTGCCCCGATTACCAATGCAAATAAAGAAAAGCATAATAAAAGGATTTCTTCATATGATATGGGAAATATCATTCAAGCAGTTTCTGCGATTAAAGATGGAAAGCTAAGAAATTCGGATATCATTTCTGCTGTTCAATCTGTTTATCCAGAAATAAAACTGGAAAGCTTTAGGACTATTCTGAAACACAATGGTTATGAAACGATTTCGGATTTTATTATTAGAAATTTTGAAACAGATATGCCACGGAGAAAATATCAAGCAAAGAATCAAGAAGGAAAAAATCATAAGGTTGTCAAAGTAGTATTCCGCGAAGATCGTATGGATGTTGGTACGCTGACTGTTGATGGCGATGAAATTAATCATTCATTCCACAACTACGCGCTGAGTGCTGGTGTATTCGTCATGAACTCAAACGGCAGAACTACCGAGATAACAACCCTGCCCGGTTCATCCATCATGACGCAGATGGATAACGTCAATTACTTCCTCAACAAGCTGTATGCTTCGTTGAATATCCCACTATCCCGTGTTAGACCAGACGCCAATTTTTCGCTGGGTCGTTCAACAGAAATTTCTAGGGATGAAGTCAAGTTTTCTAAATTTATCGCCAGACTTCGTAAGCGGTTCTCGGATATTTTCTATCAGGCACTGCGCGCACAGCTAATTCTAAAAGGAATTATTGCACCTGAAGACTGGACATATGTAAAGTCAAAAGTTAACTTTGATTTCTTACGCGATAACTATTTTTCTGAACTCAAAGAAAATGAAATCCTATCTGGTCGAATCCAGATGGCAGAAATGATTCAGCCTTATGTCGGTACTTATTATTCTATGGAATATGTCAGAAAGAATGTTTTAAAACAGACGACTGAAGAAATAGAACGGATAAATATGCAGATTGCTGAAGAACGGGCAGCAAATCCAGAAATGTTTGGCGGCGGTCAGGATCAGGAACAAGATAAGGAGAACGGTGATGAGCAATCAAAAAATGGCTAAAGATATTATTGAATCAATAAAGAATAGGAATTCATCTGCTGTTAAAAAGAATATCGAAAACTTTCTATATTCATCTGCTGTTGATAAAATTAAACAGCTAAAGACCGAAGCAAGTAAAACTATTTTTAATACAGATAAGTAATATGGATATCACTAGACTTGCTAATGTGATCTTTCAAAAAGGCGAAAAGATACACCAAAAACAATACACAGAAATATGTGAATCGATTCAGTCGGATAAATTTACACTGTCCGAACATGTTGCCGAATACAAGTCACATGATTCTGTTCTTGGAAAAAACATCTATCTGCTGGAAGATGGGTCAAAGGTTCTGTTATCCAAAGAATTGATCGAATCAATCAATAAAGTAAATGTTGATAAAGAACGATTGAGTGAATATATGAGCAAGTCTATCAAACATCTAAAAAAAGTATTAAGTGTTGTGTCTGATAGTCAATAAATTAATTTTATATAAATAATAAAACAGGAATAGAATATGGCTATTAGAAAAACGCTAATCAAACAAAATCACATAGAATCTTTGTGGAAGGTAGTTAATGATGTTGCTTCACCAGCAACGGTTACTATTTCATTAACCACTGATTTACTACGAAGCGATGAAAACCTAGTAGATACCCAGATAGTAAATCTAGGGGCTATGGAAACTGCTATTCAGGTTGGAACAGAAGCAAATATCGTTAGAAACGGTGTTGTTATTGTTAACTTCTTTGAAAACACCGAACAATTTGAATTGCCTTGGGGCGCAGATACCGAAAATAATACGTCCGATCTGGTTGTTAATTTTACCGGCAAGGGAACAATTTATATGCGATTGCTAAAGGTAAAAGGCTATCAGGCCAAGTATCGTCCAGAACAGGGAATAGGTTAATAAGAAATGAAGTTAATTTCAGATATTGCAGAAACAGCACAAATTTTAACAGAATCAGTAGATGGTGCCAAGCGAATGTATATCGCTGGTCCATTCCTAATGTTTGATAAACCAAACAGGAATGGACGAATCTATCCACAAAAAGTGATGGATGCTGCTGTTAGAAAATACAAAGAAGATTATATTGATAAAAATCGGGCGCTAAACGAGTTACTTCATCCGGCGAGATTAACAATTGACCCCGAACGTGCCTGCACAATGACTACTGAACTAAATAAAGACGGTAATTATTATTATGGCAAGGCCAAGGTTCTATCAACCCCGCTGGGTAAATTGCTGGAAAACATGCTGAATGATGGCGTCAAGGTAGGCGTTTCATCAAGGGGTGCAGGATCAGTTACCCAACAGGGAAAACACAAGATTGTTGGTAATGACTTCGCATTGGTCTGTTCAAGCGATGTTGTCATGGACCCATCGGTATCTGAAGCATTTGTTAATCATATCATGGAAGAAAAGGAATGGGTTCTTATTGAAGGTGCTTATGTTGAACGTGATCTGTTTGAAGCCAAAGCCAGAATCAAAAAAGCACATTCTATGCAGCTAGAAGAAGCAAAATTAAAAGAATTTCAATTATTCCTAGATAAGATTTCTGCTAAATAAATATATACAAATAATTTTTAAGGATACCCGTTATGTCTATTGAAAAACAATTAGATTTGCTGATGGAAAACGTAGAAGATATTGATCTTGATCTACTAGAATCTGTTCGACAAAAAGTCGCGCTTGAAGAAGCCAAAAAGTCTGAAAAGAAGGAAACTAAAAAGAAGACTACTAAAAAGGCAGACCCCAAGGATGAACAGGATGATGCCCAACAGCCAGCCGATCAACAAGATCAAGAACCCGCAGTTACTATCAACAACCCAATTAACCCACAATTAGGTTCATCTGATGCCGAAGATGATGACGATAAAAATGTCCAAGCACAAAAACAAAAGATGCAACAGGCAAATGAATCTATTGATGATCTGTTTGGCGAAGAATTTTCAGACGACTTCAAACTAAAAGCCAATACTATTTTCGAAGCTGCACTAAAGGAAAAGGTTTCTGCAATCGAAGAATCCTTACGTGCAGAATATGCTGCCAAGGCAACAGCACTTCAAGAAAAATTCCAAGTTCGACTGGTTGAAGAAACCAGTAAGATCGAAGAAAGCCTAAGTGACGATATTGATGGATACCTCACCGCAATGACTGAGGAATGGATGCATAAGAATGAGCTTGCTATCAATGCAGGCATTAAAGCTGAATTGACAGAATCATTTATTAATGGAATGAAGACCCTCTTCGAAGAACATTATATTGATGTTCCAGAAAGCAAGGTTGATCTATTCGCAAAGCTAGAAGAAGAAAAGCAGGCAATTGAAGCCGAACTATCTGAATCCAGACTGATTGCGGAAGAATTAACCCACAAGATTAATTCCATGACCCGTGAACAAATCATTGCAGAATCAGCAAAAGATTTTACCGGACTAGATTTCCAAAGATTTCGCGTTTTGACCGAAGATTTTGAATTCGAAAACGAAGACCAATTCCGTAAAAAGATGGATATCGTCAAGAAGGCATTCTTTGAAGCAAAGCAAGAAAAGGCTGTGAATAAAGAACGGATCATGGAATCATTCACTCCCGCAGCCCCTATTATCGAAGAACAGATCATCAATCCAGATGTGACCAACGATAGTATGTCTGCATATCTACGTTATCTAAACAAGAAATAATTGATAAAATTATTTTTCCTAAATAGATATATAAAACTTTTTTAACAATTACAAAGAGGTAATTATGGCTCAAATCAACCTAGAAGAAAAATGGCAAGGCGTCCTAGACGCTGAAGGCGCTGCACCAATCACCGACAGCTATCGTCGTAAGGTCACTGCCGTTCTGCTTGAAAACCAAGAAAAGGCAAACCTTGAATCACGTCAGGCACTGTTTGAAGATGCACCCGCCAACTCAGTCGGCAGCTATTCAGACGCCAACGGTGTTGCCAAGTATGATCCAGTCCTAATCAGTCTGGTTCGTCGTACCATGCCACAGCTAATCGCTTATGATGTCTGCGGCGTTCAACCACTGACCCAACCTACTGGTCTGATCTTCGCAATGAAGGCCAAGTACGGCGCACAGAACGGTAACGAAGCACTGTACAACGAAGCTGATTCCACCTTCTCAGGCGACAAGACTACCCAGTCTGGTACCCAAGGCAAGGACGATACCCAACGCGGTACCAACCCCGGCGTTCTGAACGATACCGTCAACAGTCCTACTACCGACTTCACCTATGGTGGCGGTATGACTACTGCTACTGGCGAAGCACTGGGTTCTGCTGGCGGTAACGCTTTTGGTTCAATGTCACTGACCATCGAAAAGAAGGCTGTTGAAGCTAAGACCCGTGCGCTGAAGGCAGAATACTCAGTCGAACTGGTTCAAGACCTTCGTGCCCTGCATGGTCTTGATGCTGAACAGGAACTGATCAACATCCTGTCAACCGAAATCACTGCTGAAATCAACCGCGAAATCATCCGTACCATTGCTGTTTCCGCTAAACCCGGTGCCAAGGCAACTGTTACCCCAGGTACTTTTGACATGGATCAGGACGCTGGTGGCCGTTGGTCAGTGGAAAAATTCAAGGGACTCATGTTCCAGATGGAGAGAGACGCGAACGTTATTGCACAACAAACCCGTCTAGGCCGTGGTAACTTCATCATCTGTTCAAGTGATGTTGCTTCCGCACTGGCTATGGCAGGCGTTCTTGATTACAACCCAGCTATCCAAGGCACTGCTGTTGTTGATGAAGCTTCAACCACTTTTGCTGGTATTCTGAACGGTCGTTTCAAGGTATTCGTTGATCCTTACCTTGCCAACGGTGGCGCAAATGAACACTATGCTGTTATCGGCCATAAGGGTCAGAACCCATACCAAGCTGGTATGTTCTACTGCCCATATCAGCCACTGCAACTGTTCCGCGCTGTTGATCCAGCCACCTTTCAACCGCGCATCGCTTTCCGTCAACGTTATGGCGTCGTTGCTCACCCATATGCCTATCGTCCTGATGGTCAGACTGAAGTCACTGTTGGTTCAGATGGTCTGGTTGCCAATAGTAACGTGTTTTTCCGTCGTCTGAAAATTACTAACATAATTTAAATGATAAAAATGATACATTTCGGATGTATCATCTAAAAAATAATAAGGGACTTCGGTCCCTTTTTTCATATCTATGATATAATGGATTCTTTAGACGCATAAATAAAAAGAGGATGGCGAAACCACTCACCATCCTCTTATCTTTCATCAAACCACAAAGGACTAAAATGTTGCTTGACAAATCTATTTATATCCAAAATTTCGCCAAGATTCATCCGTGCAATCAGAATCAATTAAATCGATACATAAAATATATTTTTCTATGTGAATCAAAAAATTCTAAATCAAAAACAAACCAATACAAAGAACTACATCATATCCTACCCAAAGCAGATGACATGTTCCCGGAATATATCGATCTAAATCAACACGAATGGAATGGTGTATATCTAACATCCAAACAACACATTGTTGCCCACATTCTACTAAAGAAAGCATTTCCAAAATCTAGGTCTTCAATTGCATCTGTGCATTACTATCTAAATGTTCAGAATTCAGATACGATTTCCTTTAACCGTAGGGAAATTCCTGAAGTCATTCAGGCAATATATGCAGCAAAGGCCAAGGAAGAATATTATCAATCTAGACTTGGTTTCGCTAGTTATGTTGATCCGGAAACAAATGAAATTTATTTTCTGCATTCAAGTGACCCGATGATCAAAGAAAAGAATATGCATGGTGCAGTCAAAGGATATAAAATGTCCGATGAATCCAAACAAAAAATGCGTGATGCAAAAGATAAATCTAGGGTTGCTACTATGAATTTCCTTGGATTCAAAACAACAGTAAAATTACTATCAGACGAATTTTCTGAATATCTTGCACAGGGATGGACTGTTGGATTGTCTGTTGAAGACCGTGAATATAATAAAGGATTGAAATACGGTGAATTATCAAGCATCACGAAAAATAAGGTTGATTATATGTATCCAGATGGAACATATTATGGGAAGCTATATAAAGACGATCCTATTATTTCCGAAATTGGATTGGTATATCATCTAACCGAAGGAAGGATGCAATCAGCATTGAAATTTCAGAAAAAAGCAGTTGAAGCAAATACAGGAACATCTTGGTATAACAACGGAACAATCAATAAAAAGTTCAAGGAAGACCCAGGAAGTCCTTGGGTTCTTGGGCAGATTGGGATTTCCGATGAAGCAAAGAAAGCTAGGGCGGATGCATTGAGAAAGGCAGTTTCTGGTAAGAAATGTTACAATGATGGCGTCAAAAATTATTACTTCTCTGATGATGAAGTCATCCCGGATCATCTGACTAAGGGAATGCGACCACGAAATAAGAAATAAAACAAGGGGACTTCGGTCCCTTTTTTGTGGTATAATACATGCTATCGCATGACACAAGACTGTAAAAAGGAAAATCATGGTGAACATAAAAGAAAGACTCATGGCATATGCGGAAACAAAAAACGGAAAAGGTATTCAATCTATAACGGACAAACAACTGGTTTTTGATTTGAAATCACTGTTTGATCCAGAATTCTTTTTTGAATCAAAACTGCTTACCATTAAAAAGATGGCAGCATTAATTTTGATTGATATGCAAGAACCTGTCTGTGAAACTTGTGGGAAGTCTGTAGCACATAAATTTCCGTGGAAAGCAGCACAGACCACACCAGAAAGAACTACGCCATATGGTGCATGGGCAAGAACTTGTTCACCATCATGCAATCAGCAATTGATCGAAAAAGAAGGAACCCGATCTAATACAATGCTTAAGCGACATGGTGTTAAAAACATCATGCAAAAGGATGGGTTCGCCAAGGAAGCAATGAAGAATCGACATACTGATTGGGTTGCTGTTGGCATCGCTCAACAAAAAAGAAGACTGCTTAAACGCGGCGTGTCAAAAGAATTGGTTGATTCTATTGATTTTTCTTCCGATGAATCAAAAGTAAATGCAATCAAGAATATTGCAGAAGAATATAAAGCAGAACATGGGGAATGTCCAAACAGATATGACTTATCAAGAATTACTGGTATTCATAAAACGTTATTGAATCGTTGGTTATATGCGATTCCAGAATATGCACATCTTTATAGATCGGGCAAATCTGTATCGAGGGCACAAATCGAAATCAAAAAATTCGTTGAATCCCTTGGAATGTCTGCCAAAATATCAGATAGGATGGAAATTAAACCGCTTGAAATTGATGTTCTCATCAAGGAAGCAAAAATCGGGATTGAATACTGCGGTGTCTGGTGTCATTCAGAAGGGAAAGACAAAGACAGCTCATACCATATCACCAAGACAGAAATGATGGAAGAAGCTGGGTATAAACTTCTTCAGGTATATGATACCGAATGGGATGATGTTATTGGCCGTGAAATTTGGAAATCTATAATTTCACATAAATTGGGAAAAACGCAGAATAAAATTCATGCAAGAAAGTGTATTCTGAAGAAAATCGATTCTACTATCAGTAATGAATTTATGGATAATAACCATCTACAAGGACACGTCAAGACAACGAATCACCTTGGGTTGTTTTATGACGGTGAATTGGTTATGGCTGTTTCATATGGCAAAAGTCGATTTGGACCAGAACCCGAAATAATCCGAATGGCTACTAAGATCAATACTGTTGTCGTTGGTGGGATGTCGAAACTAATGAATCAGATTAAACAAGAACATGATAATATTGTTTGTTACGCTGATCGTAGATATGCATCCGCTAATGATTGCGGGTATTCAAATGTGTTTTCTTATGTTGGGTTGACCGATCCGAATTGGTATGGATTTTCCAAGAAAGATTATGTTCTATATTCTAGACATAAATTCATGCGTCACAAATTTAAGGAAATGATCGGTGATTTGTTTGATGATAGCAAGACTACATTCCAAAACATGATTGCTAACGGATATGACAGAATCTGGGATTGCGGAAACCTAAAGTTTGTCTGGAACAGGTAAAACAATAATAGGAGAGACTGTCTCAAAGAAAATATTTTCTGTCCCGGGTTGTCTTTTCTGTGTGCTTGTGGTATACTTCGTACATGACAGTCTGAATCGATGGATTGCCATGATACCAACCAATTTATTCTGAAAGATTGTTATGAAAACCAAGTTTGATAAAATGACGACGGAAAATTTGCCGGATATCGTGAGGGCTATGTTTCCGGGCGTAGAAATAAAATTGAATAAAAAATTCAAATATAATGGTCGTAATATAACAGCCGACGTATATTTTGAAATTGATGGGCAAAAGTATATCGTGCATTATAGTAATGAGTATTTCTACATTAATTCATACGCACAGTTGTGGGAAAACCACATTAGTGATATGTGCAAAAAACGAAAGATCAAGCTGGTTCTGATTCCACACTTTGTTCATTTCGGTGAAGCTGAAATGTATTTCTATTTTGGGTACGACATCTGCGAAAAATACAAACCACACGAAAAAATCGAATTTGATTGTGATGGTGGATTCCGTGCTGATAGTTTGCCACCAAGTAGCTATAACTCATATGGTATTAAAAAGTTTATTGCTGAATATTCACAATTCATTAGTGGACATAATGATTATTGGTCAGTGTGCAAGAAGATATATAACGATTTTGAAACATGCTTCACAGAAATCGAGTTTCTCGGAATTGATCCGCCACACGATCTAAAAATGATCTGGATTCATTATCCAACTTGATACTAATTAATGAGGGACGGAATGTCCCTTTATTTTTTTGATATTAACAAAGTCAACCCAGTTCATCACATTTTCCTAAATACAAATAGTCTAACAAATACAAAGTATATATGAAATACGATAAGATTGCAGAAGCATACATTGCATCAACAAAGCTAAAACAAAAATCTATTCCGTGTGTTGATATTTCACACCATAGGAATAAATCAGATTTGTGTGAAAATACGTTGCATAACTGGATAAATGATGGAAAACACACTGACATAGATGTACATTCAATTGAATATCCACAACATGATTATTATTCTGATCAAGATGAATATTTTGAGTTGGTGCAAGAACATATTAGAAATTTAAATCAGCATCATACAGATGCTATTCGTGCATATATCCATGGTGGATTGGATGTTGGACACGACACCGGATCAATAGTTGTAAACACAAATTTGATTGGTGCGTATAATAGAAATGTGCCAATCCAAAAAGTGCATAATTTTGGTAAACATGTTTTACACATTGATCATCTAGATGATGCACTACAACAAAATAAGCTAAAGCACTCACTGACAACGTATTCTGGCATAGGATTTGATCCAGTGGATGTTATGAAAAACGGTATGTTGCATTTACCGGCATATACATCATCATCAACAAATAAATCCGTTGCGCTGGAATATGCACACGCAATCAATAATAGATATCACATTTTACAAATTCATCATCCAACCGGATCAACTGGTGTATATCTAGGAGATAATCATGATTATACACCATTCAATCAAAAGGAGCATATCATGCCACGCGGCGTTACTCTCAGTATAGATTCAACACCAGATGTTTATACAGATTCTGAAGGAAAGAAAATTCATGTCTGGAAAGCAAAACGACTTCTTTCACTGGAGAAAACAAAATGAAATACGATCTAATCGCGGAAGCCTACCTGAATCAAATCCAAGATTCATTCGTTGAAGAAGACTTTGACATCCCATCAACAGAATACCTTGATCTATCCGAATCCGAATATAATGGCAAAGAAGTAACCCTGAATAAGCCATTCAGAACACCCGGCGCTGCCAAGAAATTTGCTGTCTATGTAAAAAATTCTGCTGGTAATGTGGTTGTCGTTCGATTCGGGGATAATTCGATGTCCATAAAAAGTTCAGACCCGGAAAGGAAAAAAGCATTCCGCGCCAGACATTCATGTGATACCGCCAAAGACAACACAACCCCTAGATACTGGTCATGCCGTTTCTGGGAATCCGATAAATCCGTAACAGACCTACTAAAATGAACCAAACACTCAATAAAACAAACGCAGCCAAGGCTATCAATTCTGTCATCAACGATACCTATGGCGAAATGCCAAGCCATCGATTTGTTCATACTTTTGGATTTGAACATAGACACAATATCAATGGGAAAAAAGTAAATTTTGATGATCTAAAGCAAAAAATTTCTGATAAGCTAGGCGTTCCGGTCAAGTCATACAAGGCGGTTATGTATGCCGAAACCAGCAATGGACATGTGTATGTGCATCATGCTGCTGGGACAGTAAAGGACGGGGTACTTAGTGTTCAGACGTTCAAGCCATCGGGATATGAAAATGAATTACCGCCATTTAAAAATTCAAGACGTGATTCTATTGTTGAAGCATACATGAATCAATCTGGTGAGCATCCCATGATTGAAGTAGATGGTGTTATGAAACACCGCAATAATTCTGAAGGTCAACCGATTCATCCAACAGATGAAGGCATCCGAAACTTTCATAGGTGGGCGTCTGGAAATGAATTAAAAGACCATAAAGGTCGGCCATTGGTGCTGTATCATGGGACATCTAAAGATACGGACTTTGATGAATTTAATATTCCTGAGAATGGTACATGGCTAACAGTTGATCCCGAGTCTGCATCAGAATATGCGGAAAAAAATGATTCTATGGATAGAATACGTCGATTTGGAAAAATAGTCAGACTCCATACTGCTTCCAGGGTTATACCAGTGTATGTAAAGTCATCATCGCCATATACTATGTCTGATGATGAATTAAATCAAATGTTCACAAAAAATTACAGAGAATCACAGCAAAGACATTTTGCAAGGCTAAGATCATATGGGCATGATTTGGTAGATCATAATGATGGTGTTTATGCTATCATCGGACATCCAAATCAGATAAAATCTGCTATCGGAAATCAAGGAACATTTTCTTCCACAAGCAATGCAATACATGAATCAATCGATCCTATTGCAAAAGCATACATTCAATTAAAAGAAGAATCTCAATTTCCACAACACTTATTAAATTCAATTACTTCATCTGGTAGGTATTCTATAGACAAAGTTTCCCCACTATCATATGGTAATGGTTACGAAGTTTATTATTCAGCAAATAAACCAGAATCTGCTGTTTCGTATGGTAGATATAAAAATCCACGTAGAAACAAGGGCGAATCTTGGTATAATCCAAAATATGCAACCCTTCAGAAACAGAATGAAGGTGACGATTTTGAATCCCAATCACCAGTTCTGAAACCAGAATATTCATCTTCGATCAAAACAAATCCAGATTCAAATCTTCTTTACCGTGGAATTTCCGCTGAAGAATTTGAATCAATCAAGAATACTGGAAAAATCAGATCAAGGGGCGACTATAACCTTGAAGGACAAGAAGGGCTAACATACTTCAGCACTGATCCTTCTGCTGCCCAACACTATGCACATAGTTTCGCACCGCTGCACTTCAAAGCAACCCATGATAAGCCAGCCTATGTGATTGGCGTCAGGAATCCGGGAACTGGTGTTAAAATTGCTGGTACTGGCGAACATGAAGTCGGCATTCCACATGAAATTGACGCTTCAGAAATTCAAGAAATACATCGTGGAATTCCTTATTCTGCTTATTCTGGATCACAGGAATATATGAAAGAATGGGGCGATAAAGAATTCAAACCAACATCATCATATGCACCGTCAACACATCTAGTATGGGAAAGAATCAAATAAATTATAGATATTTGATAAATAAATTCTACAAGCAACAATAAAGAAAATCAATTATGAGAAGTATTATTCAGGCATACCTAGATATGCTAACAGAAGCAAAGGAAGTCGAACTTCCTTATGAATTCGACGAAACCAAGCCAATTTCAAATAAGATTCTAACGAATGCATTTGATACTGCATTGAAACGTCATATTACTGAAAGGAATCCATCCCTTCGTAGGCAGAGTTCAAGGGAAGCTAGAAAAGCAATTGAGCATTTCGTTGGAGTCGATACAAAAGGTGACAC
>JACCEE012600788.1_pt1 | contig 166174 bp, 152 predicted proteins | sample 7449931 | NCBI WGS metagenome assembly JACCEE01 (sample SAMN15323457, study PRJNA562643) | freshwater metagenome | isolation source: river surface water | place: USA:Blue River Watershed | collected 2017-08-19
ACTGCCCCGCAGTGATCTTGTTGTCACGCACCACCTTGCCCCATTTTTCGACTTCGCTCTTCACAAAGCGATCGGTGTCGGCGGGGCTGGTGGCGGTGATGACCACGCCCATTTGCTTCAGGCGTTCTTGCACCGGAGGTTCCTGCAAGGCCTTGACCACGGCGGCATTCATGCGGTTGACGATGGCGTCAGGGGTGCCGGCGGGGGCAAACATGCCCCACCAGGCCTGGGCTTCAAAACCCGGCACGCCCAGCTCTTGCAAGGTGGGCACATCGGGCAGTTCGGGCATGCGCTTGGGTGAGGTCACCGCCAACGGGCGCAATTTGCCACCCGAGAAATGAGGTGCCCACAAGGCGTAGGTGGCCATGGTGACGGGCACGTGGCCGGCCACGCCATCGGTGGCCAGCGGGCCGCCGCCCTTGTAAGGCACGTGGGTCCAATCCACCTTCAGGTGGTTGCCCAGCGCCGTCATGGCCAAGTGTGCCATGCTGCCCGAGCCGATGGTGCCATAGCCGATGCTGCCGGGTTTGGCGCGCGCGGCAGCGACCAGATCGGCATAGCTCTTGTACGGTGTGCTGCTGTGAGCGGTGATCACCATGGCACCGGTGCCGATTTGGATCACACCGCGCAGGTCTTTGAGTGTGTCAAAGGGCAGGTTGGGGTAGAGGCTGGGGTTGACGCCGTGGGTGTCGAACACCATCACCCAGTTGTAGCCATCTGGGGCCGACTTGGCCACGATGCCGGTGCCGATCGAGCCCGAGGCGCCGACCTTGTTGTCGATCACGATGGGCTGGCCCAGGATGTTTTGCAGATGCGGCTGCAACAGGCGAGAAATCTGGTCCACCGTGCCCCCGGTGGGGAAGGGGTTGACCACCTTGATCGGCTGGTTGGGCCAGGCCCCTTGCGCCCAAGCCCCCAGAGGGCTGATGAGACCGGTGGCCAACAAAGACAAAACAGAACGACGCAACATGCAAAACTCCCTGAATGAAATTGCCCCGAATGCTAGAGGCAGTCGGGGCCAGGGTCATTCGGGTGTTACCCGCACCAGTACCCCCACGAAGTTGCGGGGCATCAGAACACGGCTTCGATCAGCACCGGCCCCGGCGTGGCCAACGCCTTGCTGAAGGCCGCGGCCAACTCCTGCAAGCTCTCCACCCGTTCGCCGGGCACGCCCATGCCGCGTGCCAACTGGACCCAGTTCAGGTCCGGCCTGTCCAGGGTCAGCATCGAGCGGGCGTTGACGCCGGGTGCAGCAGCTCCCACATTTTTGAGTTCACCCTGAAGGATGTTGTAACTGCGGTTGGCCATGATGACCACCTTGACATTCAGGCTCTCGCGGGCCATGGTCCACAGGGCCTGCAAGGTGTACATGCCACTGCCGTCGCCCTCGAGCACGATCACCGGACGGTCCGGTGCGCCCAGGGCCGCGCCCACGGCACCGGGAAGGCCAAAGCCGATGGCACCGCCCATGATGTTGAGCCAACTGTGCGGCGCGGCGGTGCTGGTGGGCACGTCAAAGCCACGGCCGCTGGAGACGGATTCGTCGATCACCACCGCGTTCTCGGGAATCAGGGCCGCCACCAGTCGCCCCAAGCCGATGGGCTCGATGGGATCGCGGCCAGGGCCGGGCAGGTCGGGGCGTTGAAGACTTGCGACCACGGGGGCGGTGTGTCGAGCACCTACAGCATCGGCCAGATCGGCCAATGCCGCCGCGATGTTTTGGTGGGGATGAGCCAAACGGACAAACTCACAAGACGAACTGGCCAACATGCTGGGTTTGCCCGGGTAGGCAAAAAACGCCACCGGGGGCTGCGATCCCGCCAGGATGATCTGCTCGTAATCGGCCAGCATTTTCACGGCCAGGTCAACGTTGTAGGGTATCCGCCGGGGAGTCACCCGGCCTGCGCCACGCTCCAGGCGAGCCACGCTGAACTCGCACAGCACATCGGCACCGGTTTTGGCGGCGATGCGACCGGCCCAGTCCAGGGCCGCATCCCTGCCCCCCTGGGCGCCCAATAGCAATGCGGTTTTACGAGGTTTGCGCAGAGCCAGCGCACAGGCCTCGACAGATGCTCCCTCTGCCGGTGCGGGCACGGGCCGGGGAAGGGGAGGGATGACTGCTCCACCCGGATTCCAGGCGGTGTCGGCGGGCAAGATCAGTGTGGCGATTTGGCCCGGAGCCTGACAGGCTGCCTGAACCGCATCTGCACCGGCTTGTGCAATGAGCGTGCTGTCATTGCAGGTGTGGACCCAATGCGACATGGGGCGCGCCACGCCTTCGACGTCGCTGGTCAATGGGGCGTTGTGTTCAATGTGATAGGTGGCATGCTCGCCCACGATGTTGACGATGCCCGATCCGGCCTTTTTGGCATTGTGCAAATTGGCCAGACCGTTACCCAGACCCGGCCCCAAGTGGAGCAATGTGCAGGCTGGTTTGTCTGCCATGCGGTAGTAACCATCCGCGGCACCGGTGACGACGCCTTCAAAGAGGCCCAGCACACAGCGCATGCCATCGACCTTGTCCAAGGCGGCCACAAAATGCATCTCGGATGTCCCGGGATTGGCCAAACACATCTCGACGCCCTGGCTGACCAGGGTGCGCGCCAAACTTTCTGCTCCGTTCATGGGGGGTGTCTCCTTCAGGCAAGTATAGGCAGGACAAAGCTTGCCATGTCACGTGGGTATCGCCAATTTGTCACACCGCAGGCACAATAACCGACATCCCTAAAACCATGTGGAGGTTGATTCATGTTTTTCGGTGAAATTGAAGGCAGTGGCTTTGAGGTCATTGAGCCCGAATTTGCCCAAACCTTCATCGGTCACGCCCGTCTGGAGCGGCTCTACACCGGATGCCGTTGGGCCGAAGGCCCGGCCTGGTTTGGCGGTGGTCGTTATCTGTTGTGGTCTGATTTGCCCAACAACCGCATCCTGCGCTATGACGACAATGACGGCCATGTTTCGGTGTTTCGATCACCCAGCCAGTTTGCCAATGGCAACACGGTCGACCCTCAGGGGCGCCTGATCACCTGCGAACACCAGGGCCGTCGGGTTTCACGCACCGAGCACGATGGCAGCGTGATCACCCTGGCAGATCGGTTTCAGGGCAAGCGGCTCAATTCACCCAACGATGTGGTGGTCAAGTCCGACGGATCCATTTGGTTCACCGACCCCGATTACGGCATCATCGCCGACTACGAGGGCTCGCGCAGCGCGCCCGAGCAAGACGGCTGTCACGTTTATCGCATCGATCCCGACAGCGGTGAAGTCACTCGGGTGGCCAGTGATTTTCATCACCCCAACGGCCTGGCTTTCTCGCGCGATGAAAAACAACTGTTCATTGCCGACAGTGGGTACACCGAAGGTCCGGATCATCCTCGACACATTCGGGTCTTTGACGTCCGGGAGGATGGGAAAACCCTGGGCTCGTCACGGGTTTTTGCCACTTGCCCGGCCGGATTTTTTGACGGCTTTCGAATCGATGAGGCGGGTCGTGTCTGGACCAGTTCTGCCGAAGGCGTGTTGTGCTTCAACTCGCAGGGACGCCTGATTGGGCGGATTCGGGTGCCGGAAATGGTCGCCAACTTGACATTCGGTGGTGTTGCGCGCAACAGACTCTTTATTTGTGGCACCACTTCGTTGTATGCTGTTTATCTAAAGATCAACGGATGAGGGGATTTCCATGAATGTTCGCAATCTTTCTCTGGCCAGCAGCAGTGCCACCAAGCCCATCAAGCACACCCCGCAAAGTTGCGTGGCTGCCATCAAAGAAATCGTGCCTCGCATCGCCGCGCGGGCCCGCGAAGCAGAAAAAATGCGTCGCGTTCATCCCGATACGATTCGTGAACTGCACGAAGCAGGTCTGATGCGCCTGATGCAACCGGCCCGTTTTGGCGGCTCCGAGTTGTGGCTCGACGATCTGATGAACGTGGTGTTCGAAATCGGCAAGGTTTGCGCTTCAACGGCCTGGGTCTATTCCAACCTGGCGTCGCATGCGTGGAACATTGGTCAATTTGAACTGCAAGCCCAGGAAGATGTCTGGTCCAAAGATCCCGACGCTTTGGCGGCCACCGGTTTGGCTTTCCCTTGCGGAAAAGCCACGCCGGTCGATGGCGGTTATCGCCTCAGTGGCCGCTGGCCGTTTTGCAGCGGCATCAATGCTTGCAGCTGGATGTTGGTCGGTGCCTTGACCGAGCAAGAAGGCGGTCCGCCCCAGCGCCGATTCTTCCTGGTGCATGAAAAAGATTTTGTCGTACACGACAACTGGAACACTTTCGGTTTGACCGGCACCGGCAGCCACGACATCGAAATCAAGGATGCTTTTGTGCCTGCCTATCGCAGCGTCTCGGCCGAAATTTTTGCCGCTGCACAACACCTGCCCGGTGCCAAGTTGTACGAAAACCCCTTGTTCGGCATGCCCACCTTTGCCGCTTTCGCCTATGTCCTGTGCGGCATTCCGGTCGCAGCGGCCAAGGGAGCGGTCGAACAACTCACCGCCAACTTGCGCCAGCGCGCCGGCACCTACACCGGGGCTCGTCTGGCCGAACTCAATTCGGTGCAGATTCGCATCGCCGAGGCCAGTGCATGCGTTGAATTCGCCGAAACCGTCATCCGTCGCGACTGGCAAGCCCTTGAGGCCTGCGCCAAGGCGCGCGATTACCCCAGCATGGAGACCAAGCTGAGCTGGAAACGCAATGCGGCGTTCGCCACCCAGTTGGCCGTGCGTGCTGTTGATGCCCTGATGCCCGCATCAGGTGCAGGGGGGCTTTCGGCCGAGGGGCCCTTGCAGCGCCAGTTCCGCGACATTCATGCCGCTTCTGCCCATATCGCCTTGACTTGGGACATCCATGGCGCGGCCTATGGCCAAAGTGCTTTGGGCTTGCCTTCTCCGGCAGGCTTTCTGCTCTGAACAACCCGATAACCCTCTAAGTTATCAGGTGATTACTTCATCGTTTGCCCTAATGACCACGTCAAGGGAAAACGCTATCGTTGTGCCTTGAATCTGGTGACATCATCGGAGACCGATCATGCCTGTGACATCCATCAACCATTTCCTCATCCGCGCTGCCGACATTGAGCGTTCCAAAAACTTCTATGTCGATGTGCTCGGTTTCCAAGTCGCACCCCGGCCGGATTTCCCATTTCCGGGCTATTGGCTGGGAACCAACGGAAGCATCCAGGTTCACATTGCCCAGGATGGCATCGACAACCGCAGCTTCTATTACCTCGGTACGCCCGACGATGCGGCCAACGGCCAGACCGGTGTCATAGACCACGTGGCTTTTCTGTGCGAAGAGCCTGCCCAATTCAAAGAGCGACTCGATGGCAAAGGGGTGACTTATCGCACCCGTTACTTGCCCGAAAACGAGTTGTTTCAGCTTTTTCTGCGCGACCCCGATGGCGTCATGATCGAACTCAATTTCTTTGGGGTCGATGACGTCGCAGCCTTTGGCGGTGAAAACTACACCCAGATGGCTCGCGTCGACTGAATCTTTTTCTGTCACTGCCTTTCCAACAACAAGGAGATCGAACCATGCAAATCAACCGTCGCAAAGTCCTGAGCACCGCGGGTGCTGCTGTAGTGGCTTCCCAGCTTGGCGCAGGCCAGGTCTGGGCTCAAGGCGGCCCGCTCAAAATCGGCATGAGCATGCCGCAAACCGGTCCCCTGGGTGCTGGCGGTCAATCCGCTCTGCTGGCTCTGCGCATGTGGGTCGAAGACGTCAACGCCAAAGGCGGTTTGCTGGGTCGCAAGGTTGACCTCACGGCCTATGACGATCAATCCAACGGTGCGCTCACCCCGGGCATCTACACCAAGTTGCTCGACGTGGACAAGGTGGATCTGCTGATCGCCCCCTATGGCACCAACGTCACGGCCCCCATCATGCCGCTGGTCAAAGAGCGCAAGAAATTGCTCATGGGCAACTTCTCGTTCCAAGTGAACGCCAAAGCCCAGCACGACATGTGGTTCAACAATGCCCCCTGGAATGACGCCAAAGGCTGGTCCGAGGGTTTCTTTGACATGGGCAAAAAAGCCGGTGCCAAAACCGCTGCCATTGTGGCTGCTGACGGCGAATTCCAGCAAAACCTGGCCAATGGTGCTCGCGAAGTGCTCAAGCAAAGCGGTGGCCTGAACATTGTTTTCGATCAAAACTACCCGCCCAACAGCACTGACTTCTCCTCCATCGTGCGCGCCATCCGCGCCTCCAAGGCTGAAGTGACCTTTGTGGCTTGCTACCCTTCCGAGGCCGTGGCTTTCATGCGCTCGGTCAACGAGATCGGTCTGGGTTCGCAGACCGTGTTGTTCGGTGGTGGCATGGTTGGTTTGCAGTTCACTCCCATCATGAAAACCCTGGGCAGTCTGCTCAACGGCGTGACCAACTACAACACCTGGGTTCCCGGTGTGAAGTACCCCGGCATCGACGACTTCTTCAAGCGCTATGCCGACAAGGCCACCGCTGCCAAGGTTGATCCGCTGGGCTTTTACATTGCGCCGTTCAACTACTCCTCCGGTCAGATGCTCGAGGCTGCCATCAACGCCACCAAGAGCTTTGAAGACCGCAAAATCGCCGACTACCTGCGCAAAAGCGAGATGCAGACCATCGTCGGCCCGGTCTCTTTCAATGCCAATGGCGAGCGCGCCAAATCGGCCGTGTTCCAGGCCCAGTTCCGTGGCGTCAAGAACGACGATGTCGATCAGTTCAAGCAGCAAGGCAAACAAATTGTGGTGTGGCCTGACAGCCTCAAACAAGGCAATCTGATCACCCCGTTTGATGCCGCCCGCAAGGCCACCTGATCGCATTTCCTCAACAGGGGCGGGGTCTTGAACCCCGCCCCATTTTTCACTCTTTCATATGTTCTCCATTGACCTCCTGTTCGAGGCGGTGTTGTTCGGCCTGTTATTGGGCTGTTTTTACGCCGCCGTCAGCTTGGGCCTTTCGGTCGCATTTGGTTTGCTCGATGTACCTTATGTCGCCCACCCGGCTTTGTTGATCTCCGGTTCGTATTTCACCTATTTCCTCTACAGCTCGCTTGGACTCGATCCCTTGGTGGCTGGGGTGCTTGCGATGCCGATATTTTTTATTTTGGGGGTCTTGCTTTATCGCTTTTATTACGAAACCTTTGAAAAACGAGGCACAGACACCGGCGTTCGGGGTTTGGGCTTCTTTTTCGGCTTGGCCTTCATCATTGAAGTCGTCCTGATTCTGCTTTTCGGTGTCGATCAGCGTTCGGTTCAAGCCGACTACATCGGTACCAGCCTGGAGATCGGTGACTACCGCTTGCCCTATCGCATGTTGATTGCTTTTGTTGTTGCCTTGCTCTTGACAGTTGCACTCACCATTTATTTCTCGCGCACCTTCACGGGGCGCGCCATCAAGGCCGTGGGCCAGGATGAAGGTGCTTTGCGGCTCATGGGGGCTGACCCTGTGCGCGTCAAACAATGGGCTTTTGGCATCGCCACAGCTGTCAATGCCATTGCCGGTGCCATGCTGATCATTGTCGGTCCGGTCGAACCGGCCATGGATCGCATCTACATCGGTCGTACTTTCTGTGTGGTGGTGCTGGCCGGTTTGGGCAGCATGAGTGGCACCTTGGTGGCCGGCCTTTTGCTGGGCGTGGCCGAGTCCATCGTGCTGATGATGTTTGGTGCCTCCTGGGCTCCGGCAGTGGCCTTTGGTTTGCTGCTCATCATGCTGGGCTTGCGCCCGCAGGGCCTGTTTGGGAGGTAATACAACATGAAATTCTGGATCTCTTGTCTGGTGGCGGCCCTGGCCTTTTTAGGGCTGTCCATGTCCAACCTCAACGAATACCTGTTCTTTGCCGGTTTCGTCGTCTTGCAATTCATCGTGCTGGCCACCGCATGGAACATCCTGGGCGGCTATGCGGGTTACGTCAATTTCGGCGTGCCTGCGTTTGTGGCCACGGGGGCTTACACCGCAGTGGTGTTGTTCAAAGCCTTTCAGGCTCCTTTGCTCATCCAGTTGCTGGGTGGCGCGGTCATGGCCGGTTTGTTGGGCCTGGCGGTGGGTTTGCTGACCTTGAAGCTGCGTGGCATTTTCTTCTCCATTGCGACCGTGGCGGTGGTTTTCATTCTCGAAGCCGTCGTCATGAACTGGCGCTATGTGGGGGGAGCCACCGGTTTTCAGTTCACGCGTCCCGATCCCATGTTCGGTTTCGAGAGTTACACCCGTTTCCTGTTCTTTGTCATGGGTTTGCTGGCTTTGCTCTCGTTGGCTGTGGCTCGCTACATCCAGGATTCTTTTCTGGGGCAGGGCTTGCGTGCGGTGCGCGATTCAGAGGAAGCCGCCGAATGCTCGGGGGTTCCCACTTTGCGCATCAAACTGGTGGCCTGTACCGTCATGGGTGCTTTGATGGGGGTCGCTGGCGCCCCCATGCCGATGTACTTGGCTTACATCGAGCCGCTTTCAAGTTTTAACCTCAGCTACTCCATCTCAGCCTTGGCGATGCCGATCATCGGCGGCACCTCGCACTGGATGGGCCCCCTCATTGGCGCCCTGATTTTGGGCACTTTGCAGCAGGTGGTCACGGTCACCATCTCCAGCGAACTGAACGTGCTGGTGGTCGGTGTGTTGCTGGTTCTGTTTGTTGTATTGGCACCCGAGGGTGTTTTGGGACTCGTGAAAAAATGGAAACAATCCTCGAAGTAAGCCAAGTCGCCAAGCACTTTGGCGGCTTCACGGCGCTGCACAGCATTGACTTGCAGCTGAAAAAAGGCGAACGTTTGGGACTGATTGGCCCCAACGGTTCGGGCAAGACCACACTCATCAACTGCATTTCCGGTGCGTTGCAAAACGATGGTGGCTCGATCAAGTTTCATGGCCGTGAACTCACGGGCATGCAGGCCTTTCAGCGGACCAAATTGGGCATCGCCCGTAGCTTTCAGATTCCGCGTCCGTTTCGCAGCATGACCGTGCTGGAGAACCTGATGGTGCCGCTGGCCTATGTCTGCGGCATGAGCGGGCACAAAGCGGAAGAGGAGGCCATGCGCATTCTCTCCAGCATGGGCTTGGTCGCCAAGGCCAAAACCTTGTCCGGTTCGCTCTCGCAGGTCGAACTGCGCAAAATGGAATTGGCCCGAGCGGTAGCGGCCAAGCCCAAATTGCTGGTGTCCGATGAAGCGATGGCCGGGTTGGCCGGGGCGGAAATCGACGAAGTGCTCGAACTCCTGTTCGAGCTCAACAAAATGGGCATCACCATCATCATGATTGAGCACATCATGCATGCGGTCATGAAGTTCTCTGAACGTCTGGTTTGTCTCGACGCCGGCAAAATCATCTGCCAGGGCGACCCGCAAACCATCATCAGCAATCCCGAAGTGCAAAGGGCCTATCTTGGCGATTAAGCTTGACATCCAAAACGTCCACGCCGGTTATGGCGCGGTGCGCGCCCTCATGGGCGTTTCGCTCGAACTCAATCAGGGCCAAACCGTGGTGCTGTTGGGCACCAACGGCAATGGCAAGAGCACGCTCATGAAATGCATCATGGGCATGGTCAAACCTGAATCAGGTTCGATCATCCTTGACCTCGACGGCCAAAAGCACGACCTGACTCGGCTCTCCACCGAAGAAATCGTGAACCTGGGTGTCGCGCTGGTGCCCGAAGGCCGACGACTCTTTCCCAAACTGACTGTGGAAGAAAACCTGCTGCTGGGCGCTTTTCGCCCCTTGGCTCGTGAGCACCTGGCCAACAACCTTGATTTTGCCTTCGAGGCCTTTCCGCTGCTCAAAGAGCGCCGCAAGCAGTTGGCCGGCTCCATGTCCGGCGGTCAGCAACAGATGCTGGCCATTGCGCGCGCCCTGATGTCTTCCCCTCGGGTTTTGTTGGTCGATGAACCCTCGGTAGGTTTGTCTCCCTTGCTGGTTTCACAAACCATCACCAAACTCAAGGAACTCAAGGACAAGTATCAGTTGACCGTCTTGATGGCCGAGCAGAACTTCAATCAGGCCACCCGGATTGCCGATTACGGCTACATCATTGTTCACGGCGAAATCGTCTTCCAGGGTGATGTCGATTCGATCAAGAACAACGAAATGGTCAAGAGCTTCTATTTGGGCGTTGTCGCCCACTGAACCCAAAGCCCGAGGGGCTCACTCTGCTCGGGATTGTTTGAACGAAAGGAGCGCCCATGAAAGCAGCGGCGTTTGATTACATCAAAGTCGGGACTGTCACCGAAGCGCTGACCTTGTTGTCTGAGCGTGCCGGTTCGGCCCAGATTCTGGCTGGGGGCCAGAGTTTGATGGCCATGATGAACTTGCGTCTGGCCCAACCCGAGTTGCTGATCGACATCAGTGGCATCGAAGGGCTCAAAGGCATCGAGGTTCGGGGTTCGGTCTTGCGCATTGGTGCGCTGACCACCCATCATGCCATTCTCCAGTCTGATCTGGTCACTCGCCATGCGCCGTTGCTGGCACAAGCTGTTCCGCATGTGGCCCATCTGGCCATCCGCAATGTGGGCACGATAGGCGGAAGTTTGGCGCTCGCCGACCCTGCTGCCGAATACCCGGCTGTGGCGCTGGCCCTCAATGCCACCATTGTGGCCCAAGGCCCCAAGGGAGAGCGGCGCATCGCCATCGGCGATTATTTCAAAGGCTTGTACCAGACCGCTTTGGCTGCCGACGAATTGCTGATCGCGGTTGAGTTTCCTTTGGCCCAACCCGGGCAGAAGTTTCATTTCGACGAATTGTCCCGTCGCCGGGGCGATTACGCCATGGTGGGTTTGGGGTGTGCCCTGACCACGGATGGCGGTCGCATTCAAAACGCCCGAATCGCCCTGTTGGCGGTGGGCGATGGCCCGGTACTGGCCACGCAGGCCATGGCATCCCTGGCGGGGCAGACACTCGACGACGCCACTGTGCAGGCGGCCCAACAAGCGTTGGCCCGGGATCTGAGCCCCAACGGTGACTTGCAAGCTGACCCTGCCACCAAGATTCACCTGGCACGTGTACTTTTGGGCCGTGCCCTGAATGCCCTGCGGAGCGCATCATGAGCGAAAAGAAAATCTCCACCTCTTTCACACTCAACGGCACAGCCGTTGAACGAGATGTACCGGTGCGCATGCACCTGATTGACCTGTTGCGCGAAGACCTCGGGCTCACAGGCTCACACTTGGGTTGTGAGCATGGCGTTTGTGGGGCGTGTCAGGTGATGGTCGATGGCCAGGTGGTGCGTGGCTGCTTGACATTGGGCGTGGCCGTGCAGGGCAAATCGGTGGACACCATCGAAGGTCTGTCCGACAGTGGTCAATTGGCTGTGTTGCAACAAGCTTTTTTGCAACACAATGCCTTTCAGTGCGGTTTTTGCTCTTCGGGCATGTTGATCTCGGCCTTGGACATTGTGCGCCACCACCCTGATGCCAACCGCGACGAAATCCGCGATCTCATCTCGGGCAACTACTGCCGTTGCACCGGTTACCAGGCCATCGTGGATGCCATTGAATCTGTCCTCAAGGCGCAGCGCGTGCTGCCCATCACCCAAGGAGCTGCCGCATGAACGCCCGTTCCGAACTGCCCTCCAACCCGGTCGATACCCGCACCCAGGAAAAGTACATCGGGGTGTCGGTGCCCAGAGCCGGCGCGCGCAAGTTGTTGCAAGGCCGCGGTGTTTATCTCGATGATGTCCGCTTGCCGCGTTTGGCCCATGTGGTTTTCTTTCGCAGCCCGCATGCGCATGCACGCATCAAATCGCTGGACCTGAGCCAAGCGCGTCAGCAACCGGGTGTGATCGGTGCTTTTGATGGTGCTGCCATTGCAGAGTTCTGCACGCCGTGGGTGGGCGTGCTGGGTCACCTCAAGGGGATCAAGTCTGCAGTGCAGCACCCGGTGGCCATCGACCGCGTTTGTTGGCAAGGCGAAGCCGTGGCCGCCATCGTGGCAGAGACTCGCCGTCAGGCTGAAGATGCGCTCGATCATGTCATGGCCGAGTTCGAGGTTTTGCCGGCCGTTACCGACATGCGTGCCTCGCTCAAGGGTGATGTGGTCATTCATCCCGAACTGGGAGACAACATTTGCTTCACCCGGTCGCTAGAGACCGAAGGCTTTGCCGAGGCTTGGGCCCAGGCCGAAGTGGTGGTTGAAAAAACCTACGATTTTGGCCGCCACACCGGGGTGACCAATGAACCGCGAGCCATTTTGGCCGACTACAACCCCGCCGAGCACTCGCTGACGGTGTATCACGCCAATCAGGCGCCGCACATGATGCAAGACATCTTTTCGCGGCACCTCAACATTCCCGAGTCCAATGTGCGTGTGATTTGCAAGGATGTCGGTGGATCGTTTGGCATCAAGGTGCACGTCTATGCCGACGAAATGGCCACGGCGGCGCTGTCGGTCATGTTGCGCCGACCCGTGAAGTTTCTGGCCGATCGCATCGAGTCTTTTCTGACCGATATCCATGCGCGTGAGCACACCGCCACCGTGCGATTGGCATGTACCAAGGCCGGTGACATCATCGGTTTTGAACTCGATGACTTGACCGGTATCGGTCCCTACTCGGTCTATCCGCGCACCAGTGGCATCGAGGGCAACCAGGTTGTCAACCTGACCGGCGGCCCCTACAAGCACAAGCACTACCGAGCGCGCCTGAATGTGGTGTTCACCAACAAAAACGTGACTTGCCAGTACCGTGCTGTCGGTCATCCCATCGCCATGGCCCTGACCGAGGGCATCGTGGACGAGGCAGCACGTGCCATCGGCATGGATCCGGCCGAATTCCGTCGCCGCAACCTGATCCCCGACACGGCTTACCCCTACACCTTCCCCTCGGGCACCAAGTACGAGAAACTCTCTCATGAGCAGTGCTTGGCCAAGCTCTTGAAACTCATGGACTATGACGGGTTGCGTGCAGAGCAAGCCGAGCTGAGAAAGAAAGGCGTACACCGGGGCATTGGCTTGGCCACCATGATCGAGGTCACCAATCCCTCGCCTGCGTTTTACGGCGTTGGCGGTGCCCGCATCTCGGCTCAGGATGGTGCCACCATCCGCATGGATCCCCAGGGCATGCTGAATGTGCTGGTCAGCGTCACCGAGCAAGGGCAGGGGACCGAGGCGGTGTTCACCCAGATCGCCGCCCAGTCGGTGGGTGTCTCGGTCGATCGCGTGCGTGTGGTCACCGGCGATACCGGCGTCACGCCTTATGGCGGTGGCACTTGGGCATCTCGCGGGGCCGGCATCGGGGGTGAAGCCGTGTTGCAAGCCGGCAAGGTCCTGAAGAGCAACATCCTGGACATTGCTGCCGCCATGTTGCAAGTGGACAAGGCAGCGCTGGATGTGCTCAACAACCAGGTGGTGGACAAATTGACCGGCGAAGTCAAGCTGCCGCTGACCGAAGTCGGGCGTGTGGCCTATTTCCGCCCCGACACCTTGCCCATGAATTTCCAGTCCGAACTGACCGTGACCCGCCACTACACACCGCGTGAGTATGGCTTTACCTTCACCAACGGCATTCAGGCTTCATATGTCGAGGTCGATCCCGAGACCGGTTTTGTGAAGCTGCTCAAGCACTGGTGCGTGGAGGACTGCGGGACCGTCATCAACCCGATGTTGGTCGATGAACAGATCAGGGGCGGGGTCGTGCAGGGCATTGGGGGCGCGTTGTTTGAAGAATGCCTCTACAGCGACGAAGGGCAGTTGCTCAACGGATCGATGGCAGATTACCTCGTGCCCATGGCGTCCGAGATGCCCGACATCATCGTGGCCCACGTTGAGACCCCCACCAAGGGTTCCGAGTTGGGGGCCAAGGGCGCGGGTGAAGCCGGCACCGCCGGTGCGCCGGGTGCGGTCATGAACGCCATCAACGACGCCCTCGCGCCCATGGGGGCCAATGTCACCGCCCAGCCCTTCACGCCGCAACGTGTCTTGCGGGCTCTGGGCAAGGTCTGAGTCGCGAGTCCCGCACTTCTCTTGCGGTGGGGCAGGGGTGCGGGATGGACACCATCCGCACGCCTCGCTCAATGGCCTCACCTCGTGCGTGAGGCCAAAACCATCACGCCAGGTGCGCGACCCCGGGAATCTCCACCGCTGTTTCGCGAATCAGGTTGACCGGGTCGGTGAAATAAGTCGACCATTCCGTCATCTCTTGGTTGGGAGGAGCTACAACGGCTCCCATTTGCTGAGCCATCTTCACCGCCAAATGGCCGACCGGCACCCGCTGTTGTGAGAAGGCTTGCAATGCAGCAGGCACATCGCCGGGCAGGCGATTGAGGTGTTCAACCATCGACAAAGCATCGCCGGCGGCTTTGACCACCCCTTGTCCGACATGGGGGCGCGCCACAAAGGCCGAATCGCCGATCAGAGCCACCCGATTCAGAGCCATTTGGTCACACCAACCATCGTTGATTGCTTGAACCAGAATTTCGGGTGATTTTTCGACCACTTCGGCCCAAGCCGGGTGCAGCATGCGCCGCGCCTCACTGCGTGCCCACTGAACCACATCAGGGCGCAGCAATTTGGGGGGGATGCCCTCGGCGTGGTGAATGCCCTGGGCATCGGTCAGGATGTCGCGCAAACGGTCTGCATCGGTGCGCCGATACCAAACGATGTTCACACCGACCTGACCATCTTCGGGGCTGAGCACGGCGTAACCCACCATTTGGTCACCCGGAACTTGTTGAAAGCCGAAGCCGTCACGGATGAAGTTCTGTGCGGCCGTGCTGAGTTTGTCTCGCGGGGTCAATGCGCGCCAAGCCACATAGCCTGAATAAGACAGGGCCGGAGCCTGAAACAATTTGCGCCGCACCTCAGAGCGGTTGCCATCGGCGGCAACCACCAAATCGGCTTCAAGCACCCGTCCATCGGCCAAATGCACCCGTGCCGGTTGCCCGGCATCTCCATCAACCACCTGGGTGACGTTTTGTCCCAAGTGGTATTGATCCGCTGGAAATGCCCGCACCAGCGCATTGAGCAAGCGGGCCCAGGTGGTCATTTGCTGGGGCACCACCATTTCGGCCAGAATCTCGCCCGACGTTGTGTTGAAAAAACGCCGATCGGTGTCCACCCCCAAAGTGGCGGGATCAAATTGAGCGCCCGCTGCTTGCAAGGCTTTGATCAACCCCGGATGGGTGGCGATGCCTGTGCCACGGCTGACCAGAGGAACTGAAGATTTTTCCAGAATTGTCACCTTCCAGTCAGCCCTATGTAGCAAATTGCCAGCAAACAGTCCAGACATGGAACCCCCGATGATCAGGGCTTGCTTTTGTTTCTCATTCATCGCCTAAAATCCATTTCGTGAATAAATCCAACTCAAAAAAGACCGGGATGCGCCTGGATCCTGCCACCCGGCGGCAACAAATCCTCGATGCGGCCATTGCCTATTTCGCTGAAGCCGGCTTCGGCGTCCAGACGCGCGAACTCACGCGTCGCATCGGCGTCTCGCAACCTTTGCTTTATCGCTACTTCCCCAGCAAGCAAGACCTCATCCAGGCGGTCTTCGATGCGGTCTTCATCCGGCGCTGGGATCCCAGTTGGGAGCAACTGTTGCACGACAAGTCGATTGATCTGCGCGAGCGTTTGCGGCAGTTTTATGTGCTCTACGCCAAGGCGACTTACCGGCCCGAATGGATTCGCATTTACATGTACGCCGGCTTGGCCGATATGGGTTTCAACCGCAATTACTTGACGGTGGTGCGCAAAAAATTGCTTTTGGGCATGTGCGAAGAATTCAGAACGGCCTTTGTGCCGGAAAAAATTCTCAAAGACGCACCGCCGATCACCGGACGAGAAGTTGAATTGGTTTGGAACCTGCATGGCAGCATGTTTTATTGGGCTGTTCGCCAACACATCTTCGGGGCCAAGCCTGCGGGAACCGGCTTCGAAGACCGCACCGGCGATGCGGTCGATTTGTTCCTGGCCGGTGCGCAAGTTCAGTATCCCATTGTGGTGGCCGATGCCGTGCAGGCCCTGAAGGCCCGCAAAGCCTGAGCGCATCAGCGAACCGGAGGCACCTGCGCCGAATACCAGTCGGCCACCTTCACGCCGGGCATGATGGCCACGCCGGGCTGTGCCAGCACATGGTCGATCAATTTCTCAAAGCCGGCAATGCGGTGCGGCACGCCCGTGATATAGGGGTGTACGCTGATGGCCATGACGCGCGGATTTTGCGCGCCATCTTGCAACAGCCGTTCGGTTTGCAAGACGCCCCGGTGAAACATTTCATCGCTGCGGTGGTGCTGAATCGCCATCAACGGAATGTCATTCAATTCCACGGTGTAAGGGACCGACAACATGGGGCGGGGCGTGCCTTGAATCCAGGTGGGTTGGTCGTCAATGACCCAGTCTGCCACGTAATCCACACCTGCCGCACTGAGCAAATCAATGGTCTCGTCGGTTTCGGTCAAACCGGGACTTTCCCAGCCACGAGGGACGTATCCTGCGAATTTCCGAATGGTTTCAACCGTTTTACCGATCGCCTCGGCCTGGTTCTCTACTTTGTGCATGGGGCCTTGAATCCAGCCATGACCCATGAACTCCCAGCCCTCCTTGAGCGCCGCTTCGGCCACTTGGGGGTAGCTTTCGCAAACGATGCCATTGGTGGCCAGAGTGGGGACGATACCGCGCGACTTCAACGCCTCAAAAATGCGCCAGAAACCGGCACGCATGCCGTACTCGTGCCATGACCAGTTGGGCAGATCGGGCAGCAATGGTTGGCCCATGGGGGGCGGCAGCACGGTGCGCGGCTGCGCACGTTCGATGGACCAGTGCTCGACGTTGACGATCACCCACACCAGCAAACGTTTGCCGTCGGGTCCTTTCAGGACCGGCCGTTGCGGAAACGGCACATAGGGCACGCGGTCGCTGAGTAGTTTAAATCCGCTCATGGGTTGATTTCCTTTCTGTTTGAATGCAATGGGGTTTTCAATCGGCGGCATGCGCCGCCGCTTCGGTGTTCATGATGAAGTAATCGGGCAAGGGCGGGCCCCACAGGTTCATCGAATCCTCGGGCGGATAATCGCCCGCTGGCCACTCGGTGCTGACATCGATGTAGTCGATGTCGTATGAAAATTCACAAAAACTGCCCCACGGGTCGCGAGCATAGTAAAAATAATTGGAGCCGATCACATGGCGTCCCACCCCCCAGCCCTGGGTATAGCCTGCGGCATGCATTTGCTCCATCCCGAGCCCCACTTGATCGATGCTGGGCACCACCCAGCTGGCATGGTGAAACCCCGGGGCCTCCGACTTGGCCATCGCCAGCAAATGATGGTCGCTGGAATGTGCACCATGCATGAACGCGATGACGTCGATCGATTTGTCGGACAGCCTGAAGCCCAGCACGTCGGTGTAAAAAGCGGTTGAACGGGGCACATCGGTGGCAAAAATCAGCACGTGTGACAGACGCTCGGGCAAGACCTTTTTGCCTTCACTGCGCATGGGTGCAATGCCTGCTCCGATCGGATTGACCTTGCGAATGGGGCCGGCATCGGGCGTGCGCTGGCTGGGCGTGACCTTGTCGCAGGCAACCACTTGAACCGGGGTGCCATCCGGGTCGCGCAACCAAAAGCCCAGGCCGTCGGACAACGGATGGGGGTCGATCAGGGAGTGGCCCATTTGCAGCGATCTGGCTTTGAGGCCCTCGTAATCCTCGGCATAGCAGCCCAGCGACAGAAAGGCGATTTTCTTGGCTTGGCCTTGCTCGAACACTTGCCCCCAGCGGTGGGGGTGACCATGGGTGTACAGGTCCAGGCGCTGGCCGTGGCGCTCGGTTCGCAGGCCAAATGCCTGATAAAAGTGTTCGGCCACGTTCAGGTCAGGCACGGTGATCGCAAATTGTCGAACCGAGTGAATGGCCAGTGTGTTGGGTCTTTTGATTCGGGTGTGCAAAGTCGTCTCCCCTGTTGATCTTTTGATCAAGTGTGCAGTCTAATCCAGCTTGAAGTTTCAGCAAAGTCCCTGATGGGACTGACGGGTCTTTGCCTCGCAGGAGCCGGGGCAGGCTTGTCGTTGTATCCTAGACCCACCTTTTTGACCAGCACACATACCCTGAACATGAGCGCTTTCAACCGCAACGCCCGAGGCGTCTACCTGATCACCGTCACCCCTTTTCAGGACAATGGAGAATTGGACTTGGCCAGTACCGACAGAATGGTCGATTTCCTCCTTGAAAAGGGGGTGACCGGGTTGACGGTGCTGGGCATCATGGGAGAGGCACCCAAGCTCACCGCCGAAGAGTCCCGCATTTTTGTCCGCCAGATCTTGCGCCGCGTCGGGGGGCAAGTGCCGGTCATTGTGGGGGCCTCGGCCCCGGGCTTCGCGCCCATGCGTGAACTGACCCAAAGCGTCATGGAACTGGGAGCGGCAGGCGTGATGGTTGCTCCGCCGAATACGGTGAGAACCGACGATCAGATCCTGGGCTATTTCGACATGGTCAACGAGACCCTGGGGTCAGACACCCCATGGTGTCTGCAAGACCATCCGGTGGCGACCGGCGTCCAGATGTCTGCGGGTGTGATCCAGCGCGTCCTGCGTCAATCGCCCAACTGCGTCATGCTCAAGCACGAGGACTGTCCCGGGTTGGGCAAGTTGTCCGCGATTCAGACCGCCATCGGCAAGGGCGACCTCCAACCGGTGTCCATCCTTTGCGGCAACGGGGGAGGGTTGTTTTTGCCCGAAGAACTCAGCCGAGGTGCACATGGTGCCATGACCGGTTTTGCTTATCCCGAAATGATGGTTGATGTGGTGCGGACACACCAAGCCGGGGATGTCGAGCGTGCCCACGATCTTTTCGACGCTTACCTGCCCCTGGCCCGTTATGAGCAGCAAAACGGCATCGGGTTGGCGGTGCGCAAGCACTTGTTCTGGCAAAGGGGCGTCATCGCCTCGGCTGCCGTTCGCAAACCGGGCCCCAAACTCAGCGCCGCTGACCTGGCCGATATCGACCGCCTGGTGCGCCGCCAAACCGCTCGTTTGGCGACATTGGGCTGATGTGCTTGGCTGAAAAAAAGAAAAATGCACCAACAAGGTGCATTTGATCAGGCTTTCACTGCTCGCGTACCACTGTAGATTCGAGCCACAGGGCGTTGTTTTTGCTCATTTTCTTGATTCATCAAGGCGCGCAGGCGATTGAACCCTGCCTTGATTTGCAAAATTTCATGGTTCAACGGCTGAAAACGTTTTTCGACTTCAGGGCGCTGATCAACGGAAGCGGCGACATCTGGCTTCATGGTGTTCTCCGTACTTGTTTCTTCAACGCAGTAAAGCTTCGTTGGGTAGACAAGTCAGACACATTTTTTTAAAAAAACTTCATTGGGCGCCGCCCGGGGGGCAGATTACCCCGTGGGAACTGGGCTGGATGCGTACTAAATGGTGACCCCGCCGTCGATCACCAAGGTCTGTCCAGTCATGAAGGAACCGGCTTTGGAGGCCAGAAAAACGGCGGCACCGGCGATCTCATCGGGGTCACCGATGCGGCGCAAAGGGGTGGTGGCATTGCGCTGTGCCAGCAATTTTTCGTCCTCCCAAAGGGCGCGGGCAAAGTCGGTTTTGATCAACCCGGGGGCAATGCAATTGACCCGCACATTGTGAGGGCCCAACTCAACTGCCAGATTGCGGGCCAGTTGCATGTCGGCAGCTTTGCTGATGCAGTAGGCGCCAATGATGGGCGAGCCGCGCAGGCCGCCGATGGACGAGATGATCACGATCGAGCCCGATTGTCGGGCGGTCATTTCCGGTGCCACCATGCCCACCAGCCAGTGGTTGGAGATGATGTTGTTGTCCAGGATTTTGCGGAATTGATCATCGCTGATGCCAGCCATCGGCCCGTAGTAGGGGTTGGAGGCGGCATTGCACACGAGCACATCGATGCGCCCCCAGCGTTGGCGGGTAGCGTCGATCAGGGTCTGCAATTCGTCCTTCGAAGAGAGGTTGGCGGCCACCGCCATGGCGCGGTCATCGCCATGACGGGCATTGATGGCGTCAGCCACTTCCTGGCAGGGCGCGATTTTGCGAGAAGAAATGACCACCCGCGCCCCGTGCTCGGCCAGGCGCTCGGCAATGGCACGACCGATGCCACGGGAAGAGCCGGTCACAACGGCCACTTGGCCGCTCAAGTCAAAAAGTTCCATGACATTCTCCGTTGGGATTCAAACCGGGCAGTCGCTCATGGCACAGGATGGCCCGGACACATTTGCGATACTCTAACCGCATCAGGGTTGTTTTTGAACCTTGGTGTCCCCTTGGCTCGGCCCCGACCAACCGCCCATAACCGGATGAGTGTCACGTGAACATGTTTTATGGCTGGCGAATGACGGCCGCTTCTTGTGGCATCCAGTTTTTACTGGCGGCATTGGTCCTGCAATCGTTTGGTTTGTACATTGCGATCCTCAGCGACGAGATGGGTTGGAGCAAAACCGCCTTGTCAGCAGCGGCGGCCATGCAGTCGCTCGAAGCCGCCATCATCGGCCCGCTGCTGGGCTGGGTGGTGGATCGATTCGGGAGCCCGGTCATGATTCGAATGGGCGTGGTCATCATGGGCATCGGTTTGGCAGGCATGAGTCAAATCGATTCCCTCACCGGTTTTTATGTCTGTGCCGTGATCATGGCAATCGGGACCAGCTTTTGCGGTTATTTCCCCTTGTCGGTGGCGCTGGTTCAGTGGTTTGAAAGATACCGCGCCCGCGCCCTGGCCATCATGAGTTCGGGCCTTGCATTGGGCGGTTTGGCGGTGCCTTTGGTGGCCTGGGTCATGCAGACTTGGGGGTGGCGAACAGCTGCCCTGGCATCGGGACTGGCGGCCATTTTGCTGGGTTTGCCACTGGCTCGCATCATGGTGCGGCGGCCCCAGGATCTGGGTTTGCAAGTCGACGGGGAGCGAGCCCAAGTCCCCCTTGCCAACGCTTCCGATCCAACCCGACCCCATGCCATCAAGGACTCGACCGGCCCCGAATTCAGTGCCCGACAGGCCCTGAGAACCCGTGCTTTTTGGTACCTCGCAGCAGGTCATGGCCTGGCCCTGGTGGTGGTCACCGCAGTCAATGTTCACGCCATCACCCACATGAAAGAAGGCCTGGGTTACAGCGTTTCCGCAGCGGGTTTCATCATCATGCTCATGACCTTGGGCCAATTGCTGGGGGTGGTACTGGGAGCGTGGTTGGGCGACAAATTTGAAAAGCGCAAAATCGCCGCTGCCTGCATGTTGGCGCATGCCCTGGGTTTGCTGCTGCTGACCTTTGCCACCTCAGTGACCTGGTTGCTGGCCTTTGCCGCCTTTCATGGCATTGCCTGGGGCTTGCGCGGTCCGCTGATGCAAGCCATTCGGGCCGACTACTTCGGTCGCAACGCCATTGGCATGATCATGGGCTTGTCGGCAGCCATCATCGCCATTGGACAAATCGCAGGTCCCATGGTGGCTGGTATTTTGGCCGATCTCACGGGCGACTATCGTTGGGGTTTCAGCCTTTTGGCCTTGCTCGCCGCCACCGGTTCCATCGCGTTCATGCTGGCCCACAAACCCGTGATTTCCCCTGACCGGCAGCGGCCTGAGGCCCATTAAGATATCGAGTCACTACAACCATTCAAGGAGACAAGCCAATGACTTCGAACCACACCCGGCGCCACTGGGGCAGCCTGTTTTTAACCGGCATGGTCGCTTTCTGCGGCCCCGCGCTGGCGCAGACTTATCCTGCGAAGCCAGTCAAAATTTTGGTGCCTTTCGTGGCCGGTGGAACCAGCGATATCGTGGCACGCGCGGTGGCACAAAAGCTCAACGAAGCCGGCTACACGACAGTGGTCGAGAACCGCCCCGGGGCCAATGGATCGATCGCGGCCGAAGCGTTGTCCAAGTCTCCCAACGATGGCTACACCCTGATGGTGGGTTCGATTGGCACCTATGCCATCAACATGGGGTTGTATAAAAACCCCAAATACGACGTGATGCGCGACTTCGATGCGGTGACTGTGGCGGTGCGTACGCCCAATGTCCTGATCGTGCCACCCAACTTCCCGGCCAACAACCTCAAAGAATTCATCGAATACGCCCGCAAAAACCCGGGCAAGGTGTCGTATGGTTCCTCGGGCTCGGGGTCCAGCGATCATTTGTCGGCCGAGATGTTCAAGCTGCAAACGCAGACCTTTGGGGTTCACATCCCGTATCGCGGCGGGGCAGCCGCACAGACCGACATCATGGCGGGCAACATCGAGGCATCATTCCAGAACTTCGGTACCGTGGTGCCCTACATCAAGGCCGGGCGCATGAAGGCTTTGGGTGTGACCTCGCGCCAACGCATGCCCCAGTTGCCTGACGTGCCCACGCTCATCGAGAGCGGCATGAAAGACTTCGACGTCACCTCTTGGCAAGCTGTGGCAGCCCCGAAAGGAACGCCGCCCGAGATTGTGCGCAAATTGCAAGCCGACATCGCCAAGGGGCTCAATGCGCCTGACATGCTGCAACGTTTCAACGGCCTGGGGTTTGAGGTGGTCACCAACACACCGACCGAAGCCCAAGCTTTTTTCAAGTCCGAAATCGATCGCTGGAGCGCCGTGGTCAAAGCTTCGGGAGCCACGGTCGATTGACATGACCGAACAGGAGAACAACATGAACATCGGAATCGCCGGCACCGGCAAAATGGGGCTGGCCATTGGCCAACGTCTGCTCGGCTTGGGCCATCAAGTCATGGTCTGGAACCGAAACCCGGCTCGCGCCGAACCGTTGGTCGCAGCCGGAGCAAGCCGAGTCGAACAACCGGCCCAACTCGCTCAGCGTTGCGACATCGTCATCAGCTTGTTGACCGATGCCGCTGCCGTCGAACAGGTCTATGCAGGTCCCAACGGCTTGTTGTCCAACCCCCAGGCATTGCTGATCGAAATGAGCACGGTCTCCCCTGAGTTTCAGGCTCGGATGGCTCAAAGTGCCGCTGCCGCCGGGGCGCGCTATCTCGAATGCCCCGTCAGCGGCAGCATCGGCCCCGCCAAAGAGGGCAAATTGATCGGTTTTGTCGGCGGAGACCCCAAAGTGGTTGCCCAGGGTCGCGAATTGCTCGACCAAATGTGCCGCAAAGTCGTGGCGGTGGGCGCTCATGGCAATGGTGCGCGCATGAAGTTGTGCGTCAATTTGCCCCTGATGGTGTACTGGCAAACGCTGGGCGAGGCTTTGGCTCTGGTCCAGGAGTTGCACATCGACCCCAAAGAATTGCTCGATGTGCTTTCTGAATCATCCGGTGGACCCAACATGCTCAAGGTGCGGGGCGGCATGATCGCTGACGCCATCGCAGGCACGCCCCAAGCCACCGTGACGGTCGATTTGGCCACCATGCGCAAGGATGTGGCGACGATGGTCGAGCAGGGCATGGCAAAAGGTCACGACATGGCCTTGACCCGCATCACCCTGAACAATCTGGAGCAAGCCATCTCGCAGGGGATGGGGCAAGCCGACTGCACCCAATTCCCGATTTGGTTGCTGAAAAAGTAAGTCGCTTTTTTCCAGCAGTTCGCAGGAACCGGCGCGCAGCGATTTGCCATGTGCGCCGGTTGAATTACTGTCAGTCGATCTTCATGTCCTTGATGATGGGCCGGAACTGGTCCATCTGGCGCCGCAGCATGTCCTCTTGCGCGGCCCCGTTCGAACCGACTGCCTCGGCTCCCAACTCGGCCAGGCGACGTGCCACCTCCGGGTGGCGCACCGCCGCAGCCGACTCGCGTTGCAAGCGGTCGATGATGTCGCGCGGCGTTTTGGCTGGGGCAAACAGGCCGTTCCAGCCTTCCAGTTCCAGTCCCGCAAAGCCAAGCTCTCGCACAGTGGGCACGTCCGGCAGACCCGGAATGCGTTTGGAGGCGGTGGTGGCCAGCGCCTTGAGCGTGCCGGCCTTGATCTCGGCCAGTGAAGACGACAACTGATCGCCACCAAACTGGATGCGACCAGCCAGCAGTTCTTGCTTGAGCGGTGCTGCGCCTTTAAAGGGGATGTGCTCCATCTGGACGCCGGCTTCTTTTTTGAAGGCTTCACCCAGCACATGCATGGCAGAGCCCGGTCCGGTCGAGCCGTAGTTGTAGTTGAGTTTTTGGCTGCGCAGCAGTTGCGCGAATTCGCGCAGGTCCTTGGCAGGGACGCTGGGGTTGGCCGTCAAGACAAAAGGCACATACACGGAAATAGAGACCCCAACAAAATCTGTATCGACATTGAAGGGCGAGCGCCCGGCCAGCGTTTGGGCCACCGATGACATGGGAAATGTGATGTTGTGCATCAGCAGCGTGTGGCCGTCAGGGGCGGCTTTGGCCACCGCATCGGCCCCAATGGCACCGCCAGCGCCGCCCTTGTTTTCGACCGTGACCGGTTGGCCCATGGTTTCGGACATGCGTTGAGCGACCAGTCGCGCGACGATGTCGGTGGTACCGCCGGCAGGGAAGGGCACCACGATCTTGATGGGCTTGGAGGGAAAACCCTGCTGGGCCCAAGCAGGTGTCACTGCACCAAGTGTGGCTGCGGCCAAGCTCAGGTTGAGGCGTCGACGGGTGATGCTCATGGAGTCTCCTTTGAATATTCGCATCATCATCGCCCAAACCGGACGGGCGTCAAGAGTGAAACTCTGGAGCGGTTAACCCATGTGACCGCGCCGAGCGATGCCAAGGGCGGCTGCCCAAATGGCCAAGGCCATGCCCAAGACAACAAACCAGTGGGTGACTTCGCTCACCCCGCGCTTTTCAAATTTCATCCGGTGTCCCAGATCATCGTAAACACCAGCCATCTGACTGGAGTTTTCAGCGCGTCGGTACTCCCCCAATGTCAGTTGGGCGACTTTGCGCAGCGGCTCTTCTTCGAGCTTGGTGCGCATGCTCATGCCTTTTTCTTTGACGACAGCGCCGGCCGGTGTGCCCACGCCCACCACATGCACCCGCACCCGATGGCGTGCCGCCAACTCGGCCATGGACAAGAGCGTGGGCCCCATGTTGCCCTCGCCGTCGGTGATCAGCACGATGGCTTTGCTCAGACCCGCAGAGGGGGGGCGATCGCGCGGATCGGTGGGGGGATCCAGCGGGTTCTTGGCCACCGGTGGCGGGGTGGCCGGTTGAGCTGGCTTGACGCCCGAGCCCGAGGGCTGTGTGGCTTCGTCCAGGATTTTTTGAGTGTCGATGCCGGCTTGAGGCAACAAGGTGTCAAGCGCAATCAAAAGCCCGGTGCCCAAAGCCGAACCGTTTTGCCAGGCCAACTCATCCAGCGCCCGGTTCAGGTCTTCGCGCTGCAAGGTGGGCACCTGGGCCAGCGCGGCGGTGCCGCCCACTGCCACGATGCCGACTTGCAACAGTCCGGGTTTGGTTTCGATGAAGTGGCGTGCGGCCTCACGCGCCGCGTCCAGGCGGTTGGGCGTCACATCGTTGGCTTTCATGCTGGCCGAGGTGTCAATGACCAGCATCACCGCAGCATCCCGCATGGGTTGCACCAGCACCGCTTGCGGCCTGGCCAGCGCCAGCAGCAGCAAAGCCAAGGCCACAGCCTCGAGCACCCGCCCCATGAAATGCCCACGGCGAACCGGACCAGTCCCGGCCGATCCGTGTCGGCCCCACCAAAGTCGCCAGGCCAGCCACAGTGGCCAAGCCAACAGACCCCAGAGCATGAAGGGCCACTTGAATTCGAGCGTGTTCCAGTCAGCCATGGCGAGGTTTGAATTGACGCAATTGAACAAAGCGCAGCAGGGCTTGTGTCAGATCTTCCTGCGTCGATAATTCCAGGGCGTCCATTCCGGCATGCGCAACGGCTTGAGCCAGTCTTTCCCGATCAGCTTGACCTTGTTCGGCATAGCGGCGACGCAGCCCGGGATCGTTGCTGTCGACCCAGATCTGCTCACCGGTTTCAGCGTCCTGTGCCCAAAACATGCCGGCCTGAGGCAAATGTGATTCGAATGGGTCGGTCAATCGGACCACGATGCCATCGTGCCGTTGCGCCAACTCGGCCAAAGCTTGCTCCCAAGGCGAGGGGCTGAGAAAGTCTGAAAGCACAAACACCTCTGCTCGGCGCGGCAAGGATCGGGCCGCCTGACGCAGCCATGCATCCAGCGGGCTCAGGTGTCGACCACTTGCCGGCCTGGCTTCACTCAACTTGTGCATCACATGCAAGACATGTCGCCGACCCATGCGTGGCGGTATGCGCACCATGCCCTGCGGTCCATCGTGATGCCAAATCATCGCGCCGATGCGATTGCCCCGCATCATCAGCAAGCGCGAGATCACGGCCACAAAACCCAGCAAACGCTCACGCTTGGTGACGCCCTGGCTGCCCACCCCCATCGAACCGGAAAGATCGGCTAAAAACCAGGCTTGTATTTCGCGGTCTTCCAGGTGCTCGCGCACATGGGCCGTACCGGTGCGCGCCGTGACCAGCCAGTCGATGTGGCGCACATCGTCGTGGGGCAGGTATTCGCGCAGTTCGGCCAGATCCAGGCCGGCTCCCTTGAACAGGGTGCGGTGGTCTCCTTGCAGCAGACCATCGAGTCGGCGCAACACCGTCCAGTCCAACCGCGCCAGCAGGGCGGGCAGGTCGTCGCAGGCGGTGTCGGATACCGCCACCGCAGGTGACGGGTCAGCGCGCCTGCGCCACATGGCCTTGCAAGCCTTGTTGGGGTGGCGGCAGCGCCTGTAACACGCGTCGGATGATCTCGTCCGGGCTGATCCCCTCGGCCAGTGCCTCGTAACTGAGCACCAGTCGGTGCCGCAAGACATCAGGCACGATGTCGGTCATGTCCTGGGGCAGGGCGTAGGGACGCCCTCGCAAAAAAGCCAAGGCCCGGGCAGACTCCACCAAACCGATGGTGCCGCGCGGGCTGGCTCCAAAAGTGATCAGGCGCTTGAGGTCGCCCAAACCATGGCGCTCGGGCTGTCGGGTGGCCTGGACCAATCTGACGGCATATTGCACCAGCGCGGGATCCACATAACCGCTGCGGCACATCATCTGCATCGATTGCAATTCGCTCGGGCTGACGAGCGCCGCGATGTCACTCAAACCAGTGGTCACGCGTTGTGCAATCACAAATTCCTCTTCTTCGCTGGGGTAGTCGACCAACACCTTCATGAGAAAACGGTCCACTTGGGCTTCGGGCAATGGATAGGTGCCTTCGGTCTCGATGGGGTTTTGGGTGGCCATGACCAAAAAGGGACTGGGCACGCGATGCGTGTCGCCCGCCAGCGTCACTTGGCGCTCTTGCATGACTTCGAGCAAGGCGCTTTGCACCTTGGCCGGTGCGCGGTTGATTTCATCGGCCAACACCAGGTTGGCAAACACCGGCCCGAGTTGCACGCTGAACTCGGCGGTCTTCTGGTTGAAGATGCGCGTACCCACCACATCGGAGGGCAGCAGATCCGGCGTGAATTGAATGCGGCGAAAGCTGCCTTGCATGGCCCGCGCCAAGGTGTTGACGGTCAGGGTTTTGGCCAGGCCGGGCACGCCTTCGATCAGCAGATGTCCTTGAGCCAGCAGGGCGATCATCACCCGCTGCAAAAAGGCGTCCTGGCCAACCACCACCCGCTTGACTTCGTACAACAACCGTTGCATGGTTTGCGAGGCTTCGTGCACCTGTGCGTGGTGGGTGGTGTGGGGCGATTGCCAGCTGGGATCTTGCATGATGCGTCCTCTAAAAAACAGGCAGGCCCACGGCCATGCCGGCGGCCTCGATGGTGGCGGCAAAGCCGATGCCGATGAAGGTGCGGGCCGGCGTCGGGTTCATGATGGCGGTGACGATACCGATCACTTCGCCATTCATGTTGACCAGCGGCCCACCGGAGTTGCCGGGGTTGGCGGCGGCATCAAACTGGATCAGCCCGGTCATGAGCAAATCGCCTTTGGCGGTTTTGAATTCGCGGTTCAGCCCCGAGACCACACCTGATGACACCGATGGCCCCATGCCAAACGGGAAACCGATCACCGCCACGGCATCGCCCGGTGCCACCTGTCGGCTTGAGCCCATGGTGGCCGGTTGCAAATCGTCGGGGATTTTCTGCGGCTTGAGGACCGCCAAGTCGTTGTTGGGTTGGGTGGCCACGACCCGGGCCTCGGATTCGGTCCCGTCGGCAAAGGTGATGAGCAGGCGTTGCGATCCCCAGACCACGTGCAAATTGGTCAGGATCATGCCTTCTTCGGTGATCACCACGCCGGTGCCCACGCCCATTTCTTCTTCTTGCCCTTTGTGCTTGGGGTGCGGGCCAAAGCTTTGTACCCGAACCACCGAGCCAGCCACCTGGTCGACGGCTGGCCGAGCGGGTGAGGGCCAACCCTTGTCGAGCAACATGCGCTCGAAGACCTGGCTGATGGGTTCGGGTGGGGGGGTGGGGTTGCCGGGTGAGAACCACCACACGCTCAGGCCGACGATCAAGAGCAAGCCGCTCAGCCCGGCAGCGAGGCGGCCCCGCCAGCGAGCGGGGGCCGTGTGTTCGACATGGTGGGCCGGTTCGTCGGGTCCCTGCTGTGTTGCAGGGGCAGGTGCCAGAGCCTGGCTGGGACTGAACACGGGTGGCCTTTTCATGGCAATGAACATAACACAGGCAAGCGTGATAAATTGGCTTCTTCAGGAAATCCCCAAGGCGTGAGCGATGAATTTCCAACAACCCGAATGGCTTTACGGTTTGCTCGTGTTGCCCCTATTGGCCTGGGTGTATGGCTGGCTGTTGAGGCGCCGCAAGGCGGCGGTGACCTGGTCTTCGGTGACCCTGATCCGCCGTGCCCAGGGCAAGCATTCGGCTTGGCGGCGTCATCTGCCGCCGGCTTTGCTGGGTTTGGCGCTGGGTTGCGCCCTGTTGGCGCTGGCTCGACCCACCGCCCGGGTCACCTTGCCCTCTGACCACATGACCCTGATCCTGGCCATGGACGTTTCGCGCAGCATGTTGGCGCAAGATGTGGAGCCCAGTCGCATCGAGGCGGCGCAAGCGGCGGCGCGCGAGTTCATCCGGGAGTTGCCAGCCAACATTCGCGTCGGACTGGTGACCTTTGCCGGCAATGCCCAAGTGGCGCAGCACGTGACCGACCGGCGAGAAGATCTGTTGGCTGCGATCGATCGCTTCCAGTTGCAGCGCGCCACCGCCACCGGAAGTGGCCTCTTGCTGTCGCTCAAAACCTTGCTGCCCAAGGTGTCTTTCGATGCGACTGATGGCCAGAGTCTTGCGCCGCCCCGGCCGCCGGGGTCTTACACCGGTGGGGCGATCGTGCTCCTCTCGGACGGCAGGCGCACCAACGGGCCCGATCCGGTCGAAGTGGCCCAACTCGCTGCTCGCCAGGGTGTGCGGGTTTATACGGTGGCCTTTGGCACGCCCCATGGCGTCATTCCGGGCTATGAAGGTTATTCATTCTTCGCCCGTGTCGACGAAGAGGCGCTGAAGTCCGTGGCCGAGGTGACAGCGGGTGATTTTTTTCGAGCGGCCACCTCAGAGGATCTGAAGCAGGTCTACGAGCACCTGACGCAACAGTTCAGCCTGGAAACGCGGGAGAGCGAGGTCAGCGTCTTGTGGGCGGCCCTGGCCTTGGCGCTGACCCTGGGCGCCTGGTGGCTGTCCGCCCTGTGGCACATGCCCCGGATCAGGTCATCAGGCCAGCAGCCTTGATGCCGGCGGCGCAAATTTCTTCGTCCTCGTCGCCAGTACCGCCACTGGCACCGGCAGCGCCCAGAATGCGGCCTTGGGCGTCTTTGATCAGCACCGCACCCGGCTGGGCCAAAAACTTGCCGTGGGCAGTGGCGGCCAGTCCCAAAAAGAAGTTCGGGTTGTCTTTGGCGCGCTCGGCCAGGGTGCGACTCGACACGCTAAAGGCGACGGCACCATAGGCTTTGCCGACGGCCACATCGAAGCGCATCATGGTGGCACCGTCTTCTCGGGCAAAGGCTTTCAGGTTGCCCGAGTCATCCAGCACCGCCACGCCCATCGGCTTGTAGCCTTTGGCCTTGGAATGAGCCAAAGCACCGGCGATGATTTTCTGAGCTTGTTCGAGAGAGAGTGCAGTCATGTTCAATGTGTTCCAGTAAATAACATCAAAACGACATTATGGCTCTACACCGTGTTGCATCACCAGCCTGCCGTCGCCCGGCGGCTTGCGCATGGGCTCAGGGTTGACGCTCAGGCGACTGTCAACCAAAATGGAGGCGTCGGCGTTGAAACGACAAGCGCAACCGCAAGGATCACCATGACCCAGTCGAAGTCCTCCATTTTGCCCCTGACCGCTTTGGTCTTGGGGTTGTTGGCTTTCGGTTCAGTTCAGGCCGGTCCCCATGGTCACGGTTGGCACCGGGGCGGGCATTGGGGGCACACCCACTTCCACCATCATCACCGCGGCTCGGCTCACTGGGTGGCGCCTGCCATCATCGGTGGAGCCTTGCTGGCCACGGCGATTTCCAGGCCCGCTTATGCCCAGTGGCCTGTCGCACCGGTGGTGTTGCCACCCACCGTCACCTACGTGCAATCCCATCCTGCGAGCGTGACCTATGTTTACCCGACGGCAGCGCCCGTGGTGTCGGTGTCTCAGCAGCCGATGGGCTACTACTGCGCCACCAGCGGACAGTTTTACCCGCAAGTCCCCACGTGCAGCGTGCCTTGGCAGCTCATTTGACGTCCTCGTTCAAGGCGATGCGTTCGACTTGCCCGGCACGGCTGGAGTATCTGACCGTACCGCCCAGGGTTTCAACTTCGATCAGCGGGTTGCGAACGTCAGCATAAATGCGACGCTTGAGCCAGCCGGTTTCTTCGGTCAAGGCCGATGATCCGGTCAGAGTTTTGTGCCAGCATCGACGTTCTCCATCCCAACGGTAACCCCGGTCTTTGAGCAATCCTTTGGTCTCGAAAGGGGATCCGATTGCAAAGACGCGAAGCTGGGGCTGATTCAACGTCTCCAGCAGGCTCAGCAGGGCCGGCTTTTGGCTGTTGGGCAAAACGCGGCTCAAGAGTTCGAGCAAGGCGCGACAGTCGTTCTCGGCCCGATGGGCCTCGTAAAAAAGCCCCTCAGTGTAGAGCAGGTATTCCAACTTGGCTGAGCCATAGCCCTCGGCCTTCCAATCGATGTCGCGCAAACTGCAAGCCCATTGCAACGACTCAAACAGTGGCCAACGCTGTTCGACAAAAGGCCGATCAAAGGAGGCATTGTGGGCAATCACCACCGACACACCTTGCAAAATGCGCTCGACTTCGTTGTCGTCGATGCGCTGTCCGCGAACCATGTCGTCGGTGATGTGATGAACCTCGGTGGTTTCGGGAGGAATGGGTCGGCCCGGATCTTCCAACTGGTCAAAAGCCTCGACGATGCGGAACACTTCCCCCGTGACCGGATTGAATTCAAACAACAACATCCCCAACTCGATCACCCGATCGACTTCGCTGGACAGGCCCGTCGTTTCTGTGTCCAGGATCACGCCTCGTGACACGGGGCAGTTGGGTGGCGGAGAACTGAACTGATCGCGGTGTTGCAAGCGTCTGAGCACTTTGAAATCGGGGTGCTGGTCGAGCAAGTCGGCGCATTGTTCAGGTGTCATGTCGTGGTTCCGCTGGTCTGAGTGCGTTTTAAAAGGGCAGGAATGCATTGTCCCATGAGCAAAACCAGCAGTGCGCCAGCGCATATCACCCAAGTGGTCCCCCAACTGGCCACCAGGCTGGCGGCCAACACCACGCCGATCGATTGACCGGTGAACAAAGTCCCGGCAAACAGCGTCATGCAGGTTGCCCTTTGGGCCGGATACATCTGCGTGGCCAGCACCTGCAAGGTGTTGTGAAACATGAAGAAACCAAAGCCCGACAAAAAACTGGCTGCGATCGCCCAGGTCCAGTGCGGTGTCCAGGCAATCCCGACAAAGGCCAGTCCAAACATGGCAGAGCCGATCTGGACCATGCCTCGCTCACCCAGTCGGCGGATGAATTGGCCCGCCTGCCAGGCATAGGCCACACCCCCCAGGCCAAACAGGGAAATCGCCAACCCGGCTTCTGTCAGGCTGATCCCGTGCTTGTCGTGCAGGTGCGAAGCGCCCAGCGCCAACACCCCGAAGGCGGTGGCACCTTCGAGCAAGACGGTCAGCAAAACCACACGGGCACGAGGAGCTCGCAACACCGCCATCACCTTGTGCACAAACCACATCTCGGCACCGGGTGCCGAAGTCACCGGCACCAGTTTTTCCACCTTCTCATGCCGCCTCAATAGCAAGAACCCCACAATCAGAAAAAACAAGGCCATGAGGGCAAAGCCCCAGCGCCAACCCAGGGTGTCGGTGAAAACACCACCGATCAACTGACCTCCAAAAATCCCCATGGTCGATCCCATGCCCAGACGCGCCAAATACTCTTGTCGCTCTTTGTAGGGGACCGCATCGCCGACCCAGGCCATGGAAACCGGCACGATGGCGGCCGCACTGGCCGCTGCCAGCATGCGGGCCCAAACCAATTCATCAAGTCCCGGTGCCAAGGCGCTGGCCAGGCAACCGACGCTGGACAAAAGGGTGGCCCAACTCACGACCCGGTATTTGCCGAAACGATCGCTCAGTGGGCCATAAAGGATTTGAGCCAAACCGTAAACCACTGCAAACCAGCCAATCACCGCTGCAGCTTGACCCAAACCGACATCGAATTCATGCGCCAGTTGTGGCAACATCGGATCGCACATGCGCTGGATGGTCATGCTTGAAAACGTCGCCAGCGCCAACTGGACGATGGTTCGCTTCAATGCGCGGTCGTGACGAGAGGAAGTGGGATTAGACATGGCCGAAGCTGGAAATTATCCTTCAAGTCAACGGGAAAACCCGTACCCGATACGGATTGACCGCCGCGGTTAGGATTCAATCATGAAATCACGCATCTCCCCTTGGTGGCTGGCCATTGTCATCGTGTCCGCTTTTGCTGCTTTGTCATTCATTTTGATGGGGCACCGCTTGGGCGAGGCACGCACCGACCGACCTGTTGCGAGCACTGGCTCGATCGGGGTCGAGCAAGTTCAGGTGCTTTACCTGGGATTCACACCCCCCGTGGGGGTGGCCAAGAACGTGGTCGACGCGATCGACCGGGCGCAACAAGAGGTGTTGGTCCAGGCCTACGGTTTCACCCACAATGCCATGGCCCAGGCGGTCATTCGGGCGCATGAGCGCGGCCTGAAGGTGTCCGTGTTGTTGGACGAAAAGAGCGATCACACCAACCGCTACGTCATGGCTTTGTTCAAAGATGCTCAGGTTTCAGTGAGGCTCGACGGGAAACATGCCATTGCCCACAACAAGGTGATCGTGATTGATGGCGATACGGTGGTTACCGGCAGCTTCAATTTCACCAACTCGGCCGAAACCCGCAATGCCGAAAACCTGCTCATCTTGAGAGGGGTTCAATTGGGCAAGGCGTACCGGGACAATTGGCAAGAGCATTGGCAACACAGCAAACCCGCGTTTTAGAACATCCACTCTAATCAACACGCAAGTCCTTGCCCTGCATTTTGTACAGGCTACAATTCATTTCATGCTGCACTGCAACATGATTGCGCAGGAGTCAGCAAACACCGACGTTTAACTGAATCCACCGGAGAGACACATGAACCTGACCCCTGAACAAATCATGGCTGCCAACAAAGCCAACCTCGAAACCCTGGTTGGTTTGACCAACAAGGCTTTTTCTGGCGTGGAGCAATTGATTGAACTCAATCTCGCTGCTGCCAAGGCCGCTTTGGCCGACACCCAAAATCAGGCTCAAGCTGCCCTGAGCGTCAAAGACGCCCAGCAATTGTTGGCCCTGCAAGCCAGTATGTTTCAGCCCCTGGCCGAAAAAGCCGTGAACTACAACCGTGCCCTGTACGACATCGCCAGCAGCACCGGTGCCAACTTCACCCAGACCATGGAGTCTCAAGTGGCCCAAGCTCAAAAAGCCTTCCAGGACATGCTCCACAGCGCGACCGCCAATGCCCCTGCCGGTTCCGAAGCCGCTGTCGCTGCTTTTAAAACTGCGGTTGCTGCCGGTAACAATGCCCTGGAATCGGTTCAAAAGGCTGTCCGCCAAGCCACCGAAATGGCCGATGCCAACGTCCAAGCCATGGCCAGCCAAGCGACCAAGACCAGCAAGCGCCGCTGATTTTGGGTCGCAACCCCTGATTGGGATGCGACAATCACCGACCGGGATCCCTTGCCAACTGGGCAAAGGACCCGGTTTTTTGTTTGCATGAGGGGAGCTGGCTTTGGATCGGGTGCATGGCGTGGTGGTGGGCGCAGGGGTGGTCGGTTTGGCAGTGGCCCGTGCTTTGGCATTGTCACCTCAGGGTGCGGGTCGCGACTGGCTGGTGCTCGAGTCCGAGTCGGCCATTGGCACGGGCACCAGTTCGCGCAACAGCGAGGTCATTCACGCCGGCATCTACTACCCCCAAGGCTCGCTCAAAGCACGCTGGTGCGTGCGCGGCAAACACCTGTTGTATGACTACGCACAGGCGCGCGGCATCGCCCATCGGCGTTGTGGCAAGCTGATCGTTGCCACCAACCCGGCGCAGGTCGATCAACTCGAAGGCATTCAGGCCAAGGCAGCTGCCAATGGCGTTGCGGATCTGGTTTGGCTCAGTGGCGAGCAGGCACGGGCCATGGAGCCCGAGTTGCATGCGCTGGCGGCTTTGCATTCGCCCAGCACCGGCATCATCGACAGCCACGCCTACATGTTGGCTTTGCAAGGCGACTTTGAAAATGCGGGTGGCATGGTCGCCTACATGTCGGCGCTGGATCGCGTTCGGATCACCCCTTCGGGTCACGAACTGACATTGACCGACGGCACCCAACTGGGGTGCGATGTGCTGGTCAATGCCAGCGGCCTGAACGCGCCCGTTTTGGCACGTCGCATCGACGGTTTGGACACCCGTGATTTGCCACAGGCTTATTTTTGCAAGGGCAACTACTTCACGCTGGCGGGGCGATCGCCGTTTTCGCGCCTGATTTATCCGGTGCCCGAAGCGGCCGGTCTGGGGGTGCACCTCACCATCGATTTGGGCGGGCAGGCCAAGTTCGGCCCCGATGTGCAGTGGACCGATCGCGCCGACGATCTGGTGGTGGATCCGCGCCGGGGCGATGTTTTCTACGATGCCGTGCGCCGGTATTGGCCGGGTTTACCCGACGGCGCCTTGCAAGCCGGTTACGCGGGCATGCGGCCCAAAATCAACGCGCCGGGAGAGCCGGCGGCCGATTTCATGCTGCATGGCCCGGCTCAACACGGTCATGCCGGGTTGGTCAATTTGTTGGGCATCGAGTCCCCCGGACTGACCAGTGCCTTGGCCATCGGCGAGGCCGTGGTGCAAGCGGTTTATCGGCCTTGACGCTTCAGCGCTTCGCCCGAATGGCGAGTGCCGCTTCCTTGACCAGCGCCGGTCCGCGATAAATCAGTCCGGTGTAGATTTGAACCAGATCGGCTCCGGCTTCGATCTTGCTGGCAGCATCGGCGCCACTCATGATCCCGCCGACCCCGATGATGGGGAACTCACGGCCCAGGGCTTGGCGCAAGCGCCGGATCACCGCATTGCTTTTTTCCAGCACGGGCGCACCCGACAGTCCACCGGCTTCTGACGCGTGCGTCAAGCCCTGCACCGCGCTTCGATCCAGTGTCGTGTTGGTCGCAATCAGACCCCAGGCGCCGTCGGCTTGCGCCTCGGCGGACAGACACCGGCGTTGCAAGGTGGCGGCCAGCACGTCGATTTGAGTTTCATCGAGGTCAGGTGCGATTTTGATGAACACGGGCACCTGCCGTTGATGCTGTTGCGCCAGTTCGTGTCGGCGCTCAGACAGGGCAAACAAAAGGGCGTCGAGTGCTTCATCCGATTGCAGGCTGCGCAGGTTTTGGGTGTTGGGGCTCGAGATGTTGACGGTGATGTAATCGGCGTGCGGGTAAACGCCGGCCAGGCAAATCAGGTAATCGTCCACCGCCCGTTCGATCGGCGTGACGGCATTTTTGCCGATGTTCAAACCCAGACGCATGCCCTGGGCATGTCCAACGCTGCGCGATTGCTTCACGTGGCTTAGAAAAGCCTGCAGTCCTTCGTTGTTAAAGCCCAGCCGGTTGATCAGGGCCTGCCGTTCCGGGATGCGAAACATGCGTGGCTTGGGGTTGCCCGGCTGACCCAGCGGGGTCACGGTCCCGACTTCGACAAAGCCAAAACCCAGGGCGGCCAGCGCATCGATGCAGCGGGCATTTTTGTCCAGACCGGCCGCCAAACCGACCCGGTTCGGAAAACGCAAGCCGGCCACCGTCACCGGGTCTTCGACCCGATCCTGCGCATACAGGCCTTGCCAGAAACCGTTTTGCGTGCGCGACAACGCCTCCAGCGTGGCGTCATGGGCCGCCTCGGCATCCATGCAAAAAAGGGCAGGGCGCAGGAAACGGTAAGTCAGTTCATTGAGCATGGATAATCCGATCAGCAACAGACCTCTATTTTCTCCCATGTCCACACCCCTTACCCAAGATCAACTCAAGGCCCTGGTGGGTCAGGCCGCCCTGTCCCATGTCGTACCCGGTGAAGTGCTGGGCGTGGGAACGGGTTCGACCGTCAATTGCTTCATCGATGCCTTGGCCAGCATTCGGGATCAAATTCCGGGTGCGGTTTCCAGCTCCGAGGCCTCGACCCGGCGCTTGCAGGCCCTGGGCATTCGGGTGTTTGAGGCCAATGAGGTGGGCACCCTGTCGGTCTACATCGACGGCGCCGATGAAATTGACGGCCGGGGGCACATGATCAAAGGAGGGGGTGCCGCGCTCACCCGTGAAAAAATTGTCGCCGCCCAGTCGCGCCAGTTTGTGTGCATCGCTGATGCCAGCAAAAAAGTCGACGTGTTGGGCCGCTTCCCGCTGCCGGTCGAGGTCATCCCCATGGCCAGCCAGCGCCTCATCCGTCAATTTGCTGAACTCGGCGGCCAGGCCAGTGTTCGAATGATTCAGGGGCAGCCGCTGATCACCGATAACGGTCAGCACATTCTGGACGTGCGGGGTCTGACGATTCAAGACCCCCTGGGTTTCGAGAATGAAGTCAGCCAATGGCCCGGTGTCGTCACCGTCGGTGTCTTTGCCCGCCAGCGCGCCCAAATCTGCTTGCTGGGCACACCCGATGGCGTCCAGACCCTCACATTCAACCCGGCGTGATCACCGGGGGTGGCAAAAAAGCAACCATTCATTGGGGTCAGACCCCAATGAATTAGACCCCAATCAATTCATGCCTTGGTGGCGCAAGAGTGCGTCGATGCTGGGTTCGCGCCCGCGGAAGGCTTTGAAGGATTCGAGTGCCGGGCGGCTGCCGCCGACTTCCAGGATCTCCCGGCGGTAGCGCCGACCGGTTTCGATGTTGGGCGTGCCGTCGGGGGCAGCGGTTTCTTCGAACGCAGCGTAGGCGTCCGCCGACAGGACTTCGGCCCATTTGTAACTGTAGTAACCGGCGCTGTACCCCCCGGCAAAAATGTGGCTGAAGCTGTGCGGCATGCGGCTGAATTCGGGTGCGGGCAACACAGCGACCTCAGCGCGCACTTCGGCCAGCAAGGCCAGGATGTTTTGCGCCTGAGCAGGTTCGTGGTGCAGTCGCATGTCAAACAATGCTAACTCGACTTGGCGCAGGGTCTGTAAGCCGCTCTGGAAGTTTTTGGCGGCCATCATTTTGTCAAACAGCGCGCGTGGCAATGGCTCGCCGGTATCGACGTGGGCCGTCATGTGACGCAGCACCGACCATTCCCAGCAGAAATTCTCCATGAACTGGCTGGGCAGTTCGACCGCATCCCATTCGACGCCGCTGATGCCGCTGACGTCTCGCTCATTGACTTGCGTGAGCATGTGGTGCAAGCCATGACCGAACTCGTGGAACAGGGTGATGACGTCGTCGTGGGTCAGCAAAGGGGCTTGGCCGTTGACGCCCTCGGCGAAGTTGCACACCATGTGGGCGATGGGGGTTTGCAGGCTGTGGGTGTCGGGACGCATCCAGCGGGCGCGCACATCATCCATCCAGGCCCCGCCGCGTTTGCCGGCACGGGCTGGCGGATCGAGGTAGAACTGTCCCACCAATTGGCCTTGCCGTTCAATGCGATAAAACTCGACCGCAGGATGCCAGACCGGGGCCTGGTCGCGGCGGATGCTGACCTCGAAGAGGGTTTCAACGATCTTGAACAGGCCTGCCAACACCCGGGGAGCGGGGAAGTAGGCTTTGACCTCGGACTCGCTGAAGGCGTAGCGGTCCTCTTTAAGTCGTTCGCCGATGTAGGTCCAGTCCCAGGGCTGTGGGTCGCTGAGGCACATTTTTTCAGCGGCGAAAGCGCGCAGGTCGGCCACATCGCGCTCGGCGTGAGGTCGGGCGCGACGTGCCAGATCGCGCAAAAACTCGATCACGCGAATCGGAGAAGGCGCCATCTTGGTCGCTAGTGACACTTGTGCGGCATCGGCGTAGCCCAGCAGGGCCGCTTCTTCCTGTCGGAGTTGAACGATTTCGGCCATCAGGCCCGAATTGTCCAGTTCGGGTTGTTCCCACAAGTCGGACGCCCGGGTGGCGTAGGCGCGATACACAGTGTGGCGCAATTCTCGATCTTGCGCATATTGCATGACAGGCAAATAGCATGGCATTTTCAGACTGAGCAAATGCCCGTTCTTGCCTTGGGCCCGAGCGGCTGCGGCGGTGGCAGCCAGCACATCGGCCGGCACGCCCTGCATTTGCTCAGGGGTGGCCAGCAAACTCCAGCGGTCGGTGCTGTCGAGCACATGTTCGCTGAACTGTTGGCTGAGTTCGGCCACCCTCTCCTGGATGGCCGCAAAGCGCTCTTTGGCCGGACCTTGCAATTCAGCTCCCGAGAGCACGAAGTTGCGCAAGGCGTTGGCATGCGCACGCTGTTGCTCGGGGTTGAGCTCGACAGTGTTCATGTCGCGGTATTTGGCATACAACCGCTCGTCGGCCCCGACCCGAGTGTAGAACTCGGTCACCAGGGGCAGGGCGGCGGTGTAGGCGGCGCGCAATTCGGGTGTGTCGCACACCGCGTGCAGGTGGCTCACCATGCCCCAAGCTCTGCCGAGCCGCTCGGTGGCGACATCGAGTTCACGCGCCAAGTCGTTCCAGTTGGGCGGAAAATCAGGCGCCACCACGCGCTCCAGGGCGGCACTGGCTTGGGTCATCAGTTCTTGTACCGCCGGACCCACGTGTTCGGGGCGCACGGCGTCAAATCGGGGCAAGCCCGAAAAATCCAGCAAAGGGTTCATGGCTTAGAGGGCGTCGGCGGCCCGACGCGCAGAAATCAGGGTGTTGGCCAATAGCATGGTAATGGTCATGGGGCCAACCCCACCCGGAACAGGGGTGATGTAGCCGGCCACCTGGCGCACGCCTTCGAAGTCGACGTCGCCGCACAGCTTGCCTTGTTCGTCGCGGTTCATGCCCACATCGAGCACGACCGCACCGGGTTTGACCATGTCGGCGGTGACCAAATGTCGTTTGCCCACAGCCGCCACGATCACATCGGCTTGCAGGGTGTGGTGTCGCAAATCGGGGGTGGCGCTGTGGCAAATGGTGACGGTGGCGCTTTGCGCCAGCAGCATCATGGCCATGGGCTTGCCCACGATGTTGCTGCGACCGATCACCACCGCGTGTTTGCCACGCAGCGGGTATCCGATGTCTTCCAGCATCTTCATGCAGCCGTGTGGCGTACAGGGCCAAAAGCCAGGCAAACCGGTCATCAGGGCCCCAGCACTGGCCACATGAAAGCCGTCCACGTCTTTTTCGGGCGAGATCGCTTCGATGACCTTTTGGGCGTCGATGTGTGAAGGCAGTGGCAACTGGACCAGGATGCCGTGGATGGCAGGATCCTGATTCAGGGCCTCGACCCGCGCCAGCAAATCACCTTCGGACAGTGTGGCAGGTTGACGATCCAGCAGCGAATGAAAGCCGGCTTGTTCGCAGGCTTTGACCTTGTTTCGCACATACACCTGACTGGCGGGATCGTCGCCTACGAGAATCACGGCCAAACCGGGACGTGTGCCACGGGCAATCAGCGCCTGGGTTTCGTGGCCAAATTGGTCGCGCAGTTTTTGCGACAGGGCGACGCCGTCGATGAGTTGAGCGCTCATCAGGCCTTGGCACCCGTTTGTCCGAGCGCGATTTTGAGCAAATCGGCCACGGTATTGGCGTTGAGCTTTTCCATGATGTTGGCGCGATGAGCCTCGACGGTTTTGATGCTGATGCCCAAGTCGTCTGCGATTTGCTTGTTCAGGCGTCCGGCCACGATGCGTTCGAGCACCTGGGCCTCGCGCGAAGTCAGTTTGGCCATCAGGGCTTCTCGGCTGGCCGCTTGCTGATAATCGGCAAAGGAATCTTTGGCGTGTTCGAGCATGCGATCAACCAGCACCACCAAGGCGTCTTCTTCAAAAGGTTTCTGGATGAAATCCATGGCCCCTTTTTTCATGGTGTCAACCGCCATGGGCACATCGCCATGTCCAGTAATGAAGACAACCGGGAGGGGCGATCGACGTTCGATCAACTTGTCCTGCAATTCAAGTCCTGTCATGCCGCCCATGCGGATGTCCACGATCAGGCAAGCCACCTCGCGCGGGTCATAGCGCGACAAAAAGGTTTCAGCCGAATCGAAGCAACGGACTCGGTAGTCTTTGCCTTCAAGCAACCATTGCAGTGAATCGCGCACGGCCTCGTCGTCATCGACCACATACACCGTGCCTTTTTTGGGGATCAAGCTCATCTTGTCAGACTCCGCGTAGGGGGAAATAGGGTGTCAGGCAGGCAACGGGTCCGATGCTTGCACGGGGATCCAGAAAGAGAATCGACACCCCACAATTTGATCGCCATTGTAGAGGTTCTCGGCTTTCATCCGGCCCTGATGGGATTCCACAATGCTGCGGCACAAATTCAAACCGATGCCCATTCCCTCGGACTTGGTGGAATAAAAGGCCTCGAACAAGCGTTCAAGCGCCAATGGCGATAAACCCTGCCCTGTATCTGTGACGCTGAATTCGACCACCGCCTGACCTTCGATGTCCTTCGGCACAACCTGCAATTCAACGTGTCGCAAGGCCAATGGGCGTTGAGCGTTGTGGATGGCTTCGGCCGCATTTTTGAGCAAATTGATCATCACCTGCTCGATCAAAATGGGGTCCACGTGCAGTTGGGGCAAGCGGCTGGAGACAAAGTAGCTCAAGCGCACTTGTTGGCGACGCAACTCAATGTCGGCCAGTTCCACCGCCTCGGACACCATGCGCGCGACATGGGTGGGCGTGCGGTTGGGTTCGCTGCGTTTCACAAAGCTGCGGATGCGCTGGATGATCTGCCCTGCACGCTGAGCCTGATGGGCTGTTTTCTCCAGCGCTTTGAGCATGTCCTCCTGGCTGATTTGCTGGTTTTTGATCCGCGTCACCAGCCCATTGGCGTAGTTGGAGATCGCAGTCAGGGGCTGATTGAGCTCGTGGGCAACGCTGGACGCCATCTCTCCCATGGTGATGAGGCGACTCACGCTTTGCGCGCGCTCTGCTTGCAAGGCGGCCTGCTCCTCGGCACGCCGCCTGGGCGTGATGTCTGACGCAATGACCATTTGAGCCAATCGGCCATCGACCCAATTGAGATACCGGGTGCGGATCTCCAGCCATTTTTGCAATTCGGGCACATAGATTTCGGCATTTTCCGTTGAAGAACTCGACAAGCCTTCAGTGGGCAAGCCCGCCAGATCATCGTCAGAGGCATCGACTTTGCTGACAGATTCGGGCATGCCCGCTTTTTCCAGCATGCCCAAGTGGCCGCTGCTCATTTGACCAAACCACTGTCTGTACATTTTGTTCGTGAACAGCAATTCAGCGCTGCCCAGTGGAGCCACCGAAACCGACGCATCCAGGGCTTCCAATACCGTGGTGAAGCGTTCGTAAGAAGCCGACAATTGCTCGCGGATGCGGTTGGGTTCGGTGATGTCGGTCATGGATGTCATCCAGCCCGTTTGTGCCCCGGTGGCGTCGATCAGGGGGGACACATACATCCGTGCATCAAACAATGAACCGTCTTTGCGCTTGACCCGCAGTTGCATGCCCGACGGACCGGTTCGACCGCTGATCTCGTCATTGAGCACCTTCATCAGCATGTCCCGATCGGTTTCAGGCCAATAGGGATAGGGCGGTGTGCTCCCCACCAAGTCGGATTCACTCCAGCCTGTCATCTGGCAAAAGGCCGCGTTGACATAAGTGATGCGCCCTTGCATGTCCAGCGCGCGCATGCCGGTCAATATGGAGTTTTCCATCGCCCGCCGGAAATTGGTCTCGGCCACCAATGCGCGTTGTGTTTGAATTCTTCTGCGGGTGTGTCGCCAGGTCCCGATCAGCATCCAAACCGTCAGGGTGCTCAGAGCCACCACCAGCCAAAACAACGCACGTCCCACCAGGCCTTGAGAGGTGCGATACGCTTGCGCCCTCAAAAGCAAGCCATTGCCGATCGGAGAAACCGGCACCACATGTTCAAAGGTTTCATTCGACCATGGCGTCAACAAGCGCGAACGAGGCTGGATGCTCTGCCCCACCAACACAGCTTGCTGATCATTGATCATGGACATGGCATGGCGCGACGTCACCTCAACGGGTACCGCAAATCGCATCATGGCATCCAGAGAGTACTCGGCCATGATCACGCCCAAAAATCGGCCGTGGGAGATCAGTGGCAAGTGCAATTGCAAATGAGGCACCGTGGCTTCGCCGCTGGTGAGTCGCGTGATCGGCGCCGAATAGGTGGCTTGTTGGAGCTCGCGTGCCAAGTTGAAAGCGTCTTCAGCCGCTTGGGAGCGCATCAATTCGTTGGCCCTGCGCTGCAAATGACCCGGCATTCCGTCGCTCGTCATCCCGGCACGGATGCGCCGATTGCGATCCATCCAGCTCAAAGAGGTGATCTCGGGATATTTGTCGATCAGCTCCTCGGCTTCGCTGTTGAACATGGCCGGATCCAATTCAGCATCGGCCACGCTGCGCGCCAGCCGCATCAACTGCTCCTGACGCTCGATCAAGCGCAAACGCAATCGCTGTTGGGCGTATTCAACATCCCTGCGCACACTTTCTTGTTCGCGTCCGATTTCCTCGTACCGCAGGTAGGCAAACGCCAAGGCGATGACGGCCAAAAAGAGCAGCACTGCAATCAAAGGCCCCATGAATGCCAGCCGATCCTGGCGATACGGGCTTTGTCGACGCCACCAAGCCAGCCATTTCTGGCGGATCTGCTGCCATGGGGCAAAACCGATGGATTTTTGATTCATTGTGTGCGAGTGTAGAGGGGAAGCAAGCCGATCAAATATCATATTATGAAATGAATATGCATAATTTGAAATTTCAGGCAATCTGTGAGAAACTTCGCACACACACTGAAGGAGACCCGCATGTCAGCATTGCCCCAGGATTCAGGTCGTCAAGTCGCATCGGCGGCCGATCAACAAGAAACACAAGAATGGATGGACGCGCTGAGCGCTGTCATTCAGGCCGAGGGACCCGAGCGGGCGCACCAGTTGCTGGAAGATTTGCTGGAGCACGCCCGCGAGAACAGCATCGACATGCCGTTTTCGGCCACCACCGGTTATGTCAACACCATCGAGCCGGATCAGGAGGCCATCTGCCCCGGCAACATCGAAATCGAAGAGCGATTGCGCGCCTACATGCGCTGGAATGCCATGGCCATGGTGGTCAAGGCCAATCGCCACAACCCCGAAGACGGGGGCGACCTGGGCGGGCACATTGGTTCGTTCGCCTCGCTGGCGCACATGCTGGGTGCCGGGTTCAACCACTTCTGGCATGCCGAGAGCGAAAACCACGGCGGCGATTGCGTCTACATCCAGGGCCACGTGGCCCCCGGCGTTTATGCCCGGGCTTATCTCGAGGGACGCCTGAGCGAAGAACAACTGCTCAACTTCCGCCAGGAGGTCGACGGCAAAGGGTTGTCCAGCTACCCGCACCCCAAACTCATGCCCGAGTTCTGGCAATTCCCCACCGTGTCCATGGGCTTGGGGCCCCTGATGGCGATCTACCAAGCCCGCTTCCTCAAATACTTGCACGCGCGCGGCATTGCCAACACCGAAAACCGCAAGGTCTGGGTGTTTTGCGGCGATGGCGAGATGGATGAAGTCGAATCCATGGGGGCCATCGGTTTGGCCGCTCGCGAGAACCTGGACAACCTGATTTTCGTCATCAACTGCAACCTGCAACGCCTCGATGGCCCGGTGCGGGGCAACGGCAAGATCATTCAGGAGCTGGAGGGCGAGTTCCGTGGCGCCGGCTGGAACGTGATCAAACTGATATGGGGCAACAACTGGGATCCCTTGCTGGCCCGAGACAAAGATGGCGCGCTGCGCAAAATCATGATGGACACCCTCGATGGTGACTATCAGGCGTTCAAGGCCAATGACGGCGCTTTCGTGCGCAAGCAGTTCTTTGGCCGCGATCCGCGCACGCTGGAGATGGTCGCGCACATGAGCGACAACGACATCTGGAACCTGCGCCGTGGTGGGCACGACCCGCAAAAGGTCTATGCGGCTTACCACGCCGCCGTGCAACACAAGGGCCAGCCCACCGTGCTGCTGATCAAAACCGTCAAGGGCTTTGGCATGGGCAAGGCCGGTGAGGGCAAAAACACCGTCCACCAGACCAAAAAGCTGACCGACGATGACATCAAGGCGTTCCGCGACCGCTTCAACATCCCCATCCCAGACAGCGAGTTGAGCAAGCTGCCCTTTTACAAGCCGGCCGACGACACCCCCGAGATCCGCTACCTGCACGAACGCCGCAAGGCCCTGGGCGGCTATCTGCCCAAGCGCCGCATCAAGGCCGATGAGCAATTCACCGTGCCTTCGCTCGACACCTTCAAAGCCGTGCTCGAGCCCACCACCGAGGGGCGTGAAATCTCGACCACGCAGGCGTATGTGCGGTTTTTGACCCAGCTTTTGCGCGACAAGGCCCTGGGGCCTCGCATCGTACCGATACTGGTGGATGAAGCACGCACCTTCGGCATGGAAGGCTTGTTCCGCCAGGTCGGCATCTACAACCCTCTGGGGCAGCAGTACACCCCGGTCGACAAAGACCAGGTGATGTATTACAAAGAGGACAAGGCAGGCCAAATCCTGCAAGAAGGCATCAACGAAGCCGGTGGCATGGCGAGCTGGATTTCGGCCGCCACCAGTTACAGCACCAGCAATCGCATCATGGTGCCGTTCTATGTCTACTATTCGATGTTCGGCTTTCAGCGCATCGGGGACCTGGCATGGGCAGCGGGCGACATGCAAGCACGCGGCTTTTTGTTGGGCGGCACTTCGGGGCGCACCACCCTCAACGGCGAGGGTTTGCAGCACGAAGACGGGCACAGCCACATCCTGGCCGGCACCATTCCCAACTGCATCAGCTACGACCCGACCTTTGCCCACGAAGTCGGCGTCATCTTGCACCACGGCTTGAAGCGCATGGTTGAAAAGCAGGACAACGTCTTTTATTACCTGACCCTGCTGAACGAAAACTACGCCATGCCCGGCCTGACCCCGGGCACCGAAGAGCAGATCATCAAGGGCATGTACCTGTGCAAGCCGGGGCCCAAGCCCAAGGCAAAAGGCAAAGACCTGCGCGTGCAACTGATGGGGTCGGGCACGATTTTGCGCGAGTCGATTGCGGCACAGGCTTTGCTGGCCACAGATTGGGGCATCGCCTCGGACATTTGGAGCTGCCCGAGCTTCAATGAGTTGGCCCGCGATGGTCAAAACGCCGAGCGTCACAACCTGCTCAACCCGACCGCCGAGCCCATGGTGCCGTTTGTGGCCCAGCAATTGGCCGGTCACGAGGGGCCGGTGGTGGCCTCCACCGATTACATCAAAAACTACGCCGAACAGATCCGACCCTACATCCCGCGCGATCGGATTTTCAAGGTGCTGGGCACCGACGGCTTTGGCCGTTCGGACTTCAGAAGCAAGTTGCGCGAGCACTTCGAGGTCAATCGCCACTACATCGTGCTGGCCGCACTCAAGGCCTTGGCCGAGCAAGGCGATTTGCCCTTGTCCAAGGTGTCTGAAGCCATCACCAAGTACGGCATCAAGACCGACAAGATCAACCCGCTTTACGCCTGACGGAGACCCAGACCATGGCACAGATCGAAATCAAGGTCCCCGACATTGGCGACTTTAAAGAAGTGGCGGTCATCGAGTTGTTGGTCAAGCCGGGTGACACCGTCGCGGCCGAGCAATCGCTGATCACGGTCGAGTCCGACAAGGCCTCGATGGAGATCCCGTCGTCGCACGCCGGCGTGATCAAGGAGCTCAAGATCGCCCTGGGCGACAAGGTCAGCGAAGGTTCATTGCTGGCGGTGCTCGAGGTGGCGGGCGAGGGCGCTGCGGCAGCTTCGCCGGCTCCGCCGGCTCCGGCGCCTGCCCCAGCTGCCACGGCACCTGCATCGGAACCTGCCGCTGCAGCGACGGCCGCAGCCACACCGGTGGCGGCAACGGCACCTGTCGCGCCACCCGCCGTGTCGGCCCCGCCGCCCGCCGGGACTGTGGGCTTGCCGCACGCCTCGCCTTCGATCCGCAAGTTGGCGCGCGAATTCGGGGTGCCGCTGACCGAGGTCAAAGGCAGCGGTCCCAAAGGCCGCATCACCCAGCTCGACGTCCAAAACTTCACCCGCCAGGTCATGAGTGGCGATCTGCGCACCCAGGCTCAGCAAGCCAAAGCCCCCGCGGGTGGTTCCGGGGTGGGGCTGGATCTGTTGCCTTGGCCCAAAGTGGACTTTGCCAAGTTCGGGCCGATCGAAACCCAGCCTCTGTCGCGCATCAAGAAAATCTCGTCGCAGAACCTGGCCCGCAATTGGGTCATGATCCCGGCCGTCACCTACCACGAAGACGCCGACATCACCGACCTGGAAGCCTTGCGGGTGCAACTGAACAAGGAAAACGAAAAGGCCGGCATCAAACTCACCATGTTGGCTTTCATCATCAAAGCCAGCGTCAAGGCGTTGCAAAAGTTTCCCGAGTTCAATGCATCGCTCGACGGTGACAACCTGGTGCTGAAGAAGTATTTCAACATCGCATTTGCCGCCGACACCCCCACCGGTCTGGTGGTGCCGGTGATCAAAAACGCCGACCAGAAGTCGGTGATCGAGATCGCACAAGAAACCGGCGAGTTGGCCAAAAAGGCCCGCGACGGCAAGCTGGGCCCTGCCGACATGCAAGGCGCCTGCTTCACCATCTCCAGCCTGGGCGGCATAGGCGGCACGGCCTTTTCGCCCATCGTCAACGCCCCCGAAGTGGCGATTTTGGGCATCAGCAAGAGCAGCCAAAAACCGGTCTGGGACGGCAAGCAGTTTGTCCCGCGCCTGATCATGCCCATGTCGCTGTCGGCCGATCACCGCGTCATCGACGGCGCTGCGGCGACTCGCTTTGCCGCCTACATGGCCCAATTGCTGGGTGACTTCCGGAGGGTCGCGCTGTGAGCACCATCGACATCAAGGTACCTGATATCGGCGACTTCAAAGAGGTCGCGATCATCGAGTTGCTGGTCAAACCCGGCGACACCGTCAAGGCCGAGCAATCGCTGATCACCGTCGAGTCCGACAAGGCTTCGATGGAAATCCCGTCGTCGCACGCCGGTGTGGTCAAGGCCCTGAAGGTCGCTTTGGGCGACAAGGTCAGCGAAGGCTCGGTCATCCTCAGCCTCGAAGTCCAGGGCGATGCCAGCGCCGCTGCGCCCGCGTCTGCATCGGCTCCTGGTTCAGCCCCTGTTTCGGCCCCAACGACGGCCCCAGCACCTGCCGCACCGGCCCCTGCAGCTGTTGCCTTTGGCGGCAACGCTGACATCGATTGCGATGTGTTGGTTTTGGGTGGTGGGCCCGGTGGTTATTCGGCCGCTTTCCGTGCCGCCGACCTGGGCCTGAAGGTGGTCGTGGTCGAGCGCTACGCCACCCTGGGGGGCGTCTGTTTGAACGTGGGCTGCATCCCGTCCAAAGCATTGCTGCACGTGGCGGCCGTCATGGACGAGGTCAGCCACATGGCCGATTTGGGCGTGACCTTTGGTGCGCCGCAACTGGACATCGACAAGTTGCGCGGGCACAAAGAGAAGGTCATCGGCAAGCTCACCGGCGGCCTGGCGGCGATGGCCAAGATGCGCAAAGTCACCGTCGTTCGCGGCTTGGGCCAGTTTGTCGGCAGCCATCACCTGCGGGTGGAGGAAACCACCGGCAGTGCTCAGGAAAAGACCGGCAAGAGCCAAGTGGTGTCTTTCAAACGCGCCATCATCGCGGCCGGCAGCCAGGCCGTGCGCCTGCCCTTTTTGCCCGATGATCCGCGCATCGTCGACAGCACGGGCGCGCTGGGCCTGAAGGCCGTGCCCAAAAACATGCTGATCATCGGTGGCGGCATCATCGGCTTGGAGATGGGCACGGTGTACAGCACGCTGGGCGCGCGCCTGGATGTGGTCGAGATGCTCGACGGCCTGATGCAGGGCGCCGATCGCGACCTGGTCAAGGTGTGGGAGAAGATGAACAAGCACCGCTTTGACCGCATCATGCTCAAGACCAAGACCGTGGGGGCCACCGCTACCCCCGAGGGCATCCGGGTTCAGTTTGAAGGCCTGGACGGCACGACATCAGAAGGCACCTACGACCTGGTCTTGCAGGCCGTGGGGCGCACGCCCAACGGCAAAAAGATCGGTGCCGATCAAGCCGGTGTGCCGGTGACCGATCGCGGCTTCATCGAAGTCGACCACCAGATGCGCACAGCGGCAGCACACATATTTGCCATCGGCGACATCGTGGGGCAACCCATGCTGGCCCACAAGGCGGTGCACGAGGCCCATGTGGCCGCAGAAGTCATTGCCGGTGAGTTGCTGGGCCAGCCCGAGTTGGCTTGCGCAGCGTTCGACGCCCGCGTGATCCCCAGTGTCGCTTATACCGACCCCGAAGTGGCGTGGGTGGGCTTGACCGAAGAGCAGGCCAAAGCCCAGGGCATCAAAGTCAAAAAAGGTTTATTCCCCTGGAACGCCTCTGGACGAGCCATTGCCAATGGCCGTGACGAGGGCTTCACCAAGTTGTTGTTCGACGACAGCCCTGAAGCGCACGGCCATGGCCGGATTTTGGGCGGCGGCATCGTCGGCACCCATGCCGGTGACATGATCGGTGAAATCGCTTTGGCGATCGAGATGGGGGCCGATGCCGTTGACATTGGCAAGACCATCCACCCGCATCCAACCTTGGGCGAGAGCATCGGCATGGCGGCCGAAGTGGCGCACGGCAGTTGCACCGATTTGCCACCGGCTAAAAAATGAGTCTGTTGGACGCATTTCCTGCGTTCCTCGATCTGTAACAGTCGCCTCGAAAAGGTCATCGGGAGATGCCTGACAAGGCATCTCCGTGCGGCTCGTGGGCATGGGAATAAGCTCATCGAAAGTTGGACTCTTTTTTTGTCATTGACGTCAGGTTCATCTCGGCGCAATCGCCACCACCCTGACCGGAAACCCCGAGCCGGCTTTCGGTTTGGGGGCGCCGACCATGACCACTGCACCCGTTGGCGGCACCTGATCGAGGTTGGCGAGCAGTTCGATCTGGTAATGATTGGTGGATAGCACATAAGACTCGAGGCTGTAGTCGTCACGGCTGGTTGCCAGACCCGGGTCGGTGTCGGTGGTCTCGTGGCCAATGGCAGTGGCTGCCCGTTTTTCAAACAGTTGCTTTAACACGGGCAGACTCCAGCCAGGGTAATGCGAGATGCCCTGGGCATCTGAGTTATCCATGGCGGCATGGTCGGGCCAGCGTTTGGACCAGTCTGTGCGCATGGCTACAAAGGCTCCTGGCGGCATGCGGCCGTGCTGATCTTCCCACTCTTGCAAGTGTTTCAAGTCGATCACAAAGTCTGGGTTGGATTGGACGGCCATGTGCACATCCAGTACGACCAAGGGCAATAACAGATCGGCCGGGGCAATCTGATCCAGCGTCATTTTGTCGGAATGGAAATGCGATGGGGGGTCGATGTGGGTGCCCCATTGCCCTACGTGGCAGTACTCATCAATGCGAAACCCGTCTTTTTCATGCGTGTACAAAGTTTTCAGTCTTTGATCTGGGGCACCTTTCCAGTGCGGGATACCAGGTTCAAAGGTGTGTGTGAGGTCGACAAAACGCCCGCTCTTCAGGGTGGACAGGGCTTGGGTCAGATGCGTTGTGAGGGGCGGCTGGCAAGCCGCCAAGCCCAGAGCGGGCAGGGCAGTGATCCAGTTTCTGCGTTTCATATAAATGATATAAAATGATTAAATAATATACTACTATCCAATTAATAGATGTCAAAGCATTCAATGTGAGTGATTTATTGGTTCTTGACGCTTCGCTCGGCATACACCCGAATCGAACCGGTGCGCACGAGCTCACCCTGGTCAGTACATGGATGCGTGGTCTGAGTCCCCGGGAGGGGGCATGAAACGCACCACCGGCCAGGCCGAACGCGGCCTGCAAGCGGCTTTGTTTCTCAGCGCACTCGATGTGGTGTTGATGGGGTGGGCCGCGAGTCAGTCGACCTCGCTTTCCATCCTGGCCGACTGGCTCAAGGAATGCGCCGATGGTTTATCGGTGCTGATGTCCTGGGTCACCTATCGGTTGGTTCGAGGACGTCGGCGAGGTCGCTATGCCTACGGCATCGGCAAACTGGAAAACCTGGTCAGTTTGGGGATTGCAGCACTGATGTTGGCCAGTGCCTTGTTCGTTTCTTATCACGCTTGGCATCATTTGCTTGCGCCGCGCCCGGTTGAGGGGGGGTGGATGGGTTTTTGGGTCTTTGTGGTCTATGCCGGCGTGGGTTTGGGCATTGCCGCCATGCACCGGCGCAACGCCCGTCGCGAGCCTTCGCCCTTGATCGATTTGCAGGTGCGATTGTTTTTATCCAAAGCCGGCTTTGATGCCTTGATGGCGCTGTCGCTGGGGACTGCTTTGATGTTGCCCGGTCAATCTTGGACGCCGTATCTGGATCCGATGGCAGCGCTGGTAGGGGTGGCTTTCATGTTGCATGCGGTCTGGGCCATCCTGAGCAGCTCGGTTCATGATTTACTGGATGTCACCCTCAACGAGCAAATGCAGTGGCTGATTTTGCGTTGTCTGGTCAAGCACTTTGATGCCTACATACAACTGCATGGGATTCGAACGCGCCGCGCGGGCCCTGACCTTTTTGTTGAAGTGCTGCTGGAATTTGATGCGAATGCGCAAATGGCCCAGGTGCAAGCGCATGCACAAGCAATTGAGGCCGACATCTTGCGCGCGCTGGGGCCAGCCCAGGTCAGCATTGTGCTCAGTTCGGGTTCCAACTCAGCCACCAGGCATTGAATTCGCCAACGCGTTCGTATCGAGAGGCCTGAGTCAGTTTCAAGGTTAGATGGATGCCCAAGCCTCCTTGGCCTCGTTCGGCCAAGGGCGCGCGGGTGTCAGCAGGAGGGATGCTTGTGGGATCGAAAGGAGCGCCATCATCGACCAAGAAGAGTTCCCAGCCCCGCCCGATGCTGCGCCAGTAGACCCAGGCCTGGAGCACACGCCCGGCTTGATTTTGGCCATGCGAACAGAGATTGACGAACCATTCCTCCAGGACGAACTCGGCCACTTGTTGTGCCTGCTGGTCCGAGCCTGACACAACGACCAGCAGGGCCTGATGGAGAGCGGGCCAATTTGACCATTGCGCCGGTCCTCGGAAGATCCGTTGCTGTCGAGGATCGGTCAGGTGCGCAGGGCCTGTTCGAGGTTCTCGCACAGTGGAATGAGTTGACTGAATCCACTGAGGTCAAAAACCTCCTGGACTGGGGTTGAAAGTCCACAGGCAATCAGTTTGACCTGTTTGGTTTTGGCGCTGCGGGCGGAGACCAGAAACGCGCGTAATCCAGCGCTGGAGATGTAGTGGAGGTGTGCACAATGAATGATCAGGCTCAAACCCATGGTTTGCGCTTGTTCCAGGGCAGCTTCCACTTGGGTCTGAAATTCCGGTGCGGCGTCAAAGTCCAATCGCCCCTCCGGTGCGATGATGAGGCTGGCTTGCTCGCGCGTGACAGGGTATTGCATGGATGAATGAACAAATTGGTAATCATGGCATTATATTCAATGAATACCAATGATTTCATTGTGGATTGGCTTTGCGACCACACGTATGCCATACCCTAGTGCACTTGGGCAGGCGCGAGAGGTCCATGCATCGAGACGATTCAGCCACGGTCGAGGGGTGATGAGCCACTCGGGCAGGATGCTTTCGGCTTCCATGTGCACGATGCGCCAACCGCTCGCGGCCAATTCGGAACGCAACTCGGCCAGGCTGTAGAGGTGGTAAAAAAACCGCACTGGCTGATGGTCGATGGTTCGTTGAAAGGTGATGTCGTGCCAGTCAACGTGATCATGCCGGTGTCGCCACCAGGATGCCAAGGCTTCGAGGGGTCGTCTTCGCCACACACAGGGAACGCTGAGCACCAGCGTGCTATCGGGCAGGGCCATGATGTGCAAATGGCGCAATATGCTGAGTCGCTCGATCCGGGAGTCCACATGCCCCAGAACGCCAAACAGCATCAAGATGAAGTCGTGTCGAGAATCGCCGGGCAAAGAGAGGGCATCGCCGTGAACGATGCTCAAGCGACGTAAACAGTCGGGCTGGTCCGACAGGCGCTCGCGCAAACACTGTAGTGCCACGAGCGAGATGTCGCAGGCGGTCAGTCGTGCGGTGGTTTCTTTCAAAATGGGCAGGGCATAGCGACCGTTGCCACTGCCGATGTCCAGCACGTGTCGTGCCTGTCCGATCCCGTGCCGCCACAGGCAGCGCAATGTGCCCAGGTTGGGGTGCGGATAACGGTTATCGTAATCGGCGCTGCCGAAATAGCGGTCATAGACGCGCCGCAGATCATCGGTCACAGACATGTTGTCGGGGTCTTGGGGGTGATGGGCCAGGTGCAGCCCGAAGTTTGGGGATTCCGCCAGCGTTGGTGCATGGCTTGAATAAAACTCGACGGCGGAATGCCCCAGCGACGTTCAAGCTCGACCAACAGGCCGCTTTGGTGCCATCGCACCACGGCCAACGAAACTTGTCTTGCCAGTTCGCTATCGGCTTTGTCTCGACGCATGGCAATCGACCAAGGGGTATTCAGTCGAGATGGCAGTGGCATCTCAAATTGGTCTGACCAACGCGGGTCTTGCAGCAAGGCGATCAGGGCTGTGTCATCGTGTAACCAGGCATCGCAACGGCCCAGCCAAACCGAGTGCTGCGCCACATGGTTGTCGTAAAGCGGAACGAGTTCCAGACCGAACTCGATGAACACTTGACGGTTGTAGAAGGCACCTTGGCGTGCGCAGGCTCGTCGACGTTGCAGGTCCTCCCAGCGGGTCACTTGTTCGTTGCGCCGTACCAGCACATTCACCCCCGACTGGTAGTAGTGCGGGAGCACCAGGTGCAACTGCTGTCGTCGCTCGGGCGTATTGGACAATGTGGCGATCAACAAATCGACCCGACCACTTTGCAGGGCTTCGATTCGCTCGGCGGTATTCAAGCCCACCAGTTCAACCCTTCGGCCCAGTTGGCGGCCCAGGTCATGGGCCAAGTCGGGCTCCAGTCCCACCAGTTGACCACCCTGCAATTCACCCCACAGCGGCACATCGCGTTTGACGCCGATCCGCAAAGGCGCATCGCCCTGACTCCACGCGACACCGAGCCATCCGGACAGGAGAACAACCAACAGGCATTTCAGCGACGGCTTCACGGGGCAACCTGTCGGCTGGACAACACCAGGCAGGTGATGTCGTCAAAGGGCTCTTCGCCGTCGACAAAGCCGTCGATCGCTTGCATGACCGAGGCCAGCCAGACGCTTTGTGCCGGGCTCGATGCCGCGACCGCCAGCAAGCGGCTGGACCCAAACTCTTCCTGCCGGGGGTTGATGGCCTCGGTCACGCCATCGGTATAGATCATCAATTCATCACCTGCTTGCATGTGCATCTCATGCCCGGGATAGGCACTCTCGTCCACCAGGCCCAGTGACACCCCCTGCGCGTGTGACAACCAACTCAGCTCGCCATCGGTGCGTCGCAACAGCGCAGGCGGGTGTCCCGCACCCGCCCAGCGCAAGGCGCCACTGACCGGGTTGTAATGCCCGCACCAGGCGGTGACGAACATGCATTGCGGATTGGACACGCACAAGGCGCGGTTGATGCCGGACAACAACAGCGCCGGGTCGTCTCCGACCTGTTCCGCCAATGCGCGGTAGTGGGTTTTGCAAACCATTCCAAACAACGCTGCCCCCACGCCCTTGCCGCTGACATCGGCCACGATCAGGCTCAGGCTGCCGTCGGCCAGTCTCAGGTGGTCGTAAAAATCACCACCCACATGCCGCGCCGGTCTCATGAGGCCGCAAAGCGCGTGACGCTCATCGGCAGGCCAATCGGGTGGCAAGATGGCTTGTTGCATCTGGGCGGCGATCCGCAGCTCTTGCTCGACTGCCAGCAATTGACGCGACTCTTGCATCATGGTGCGCACTCGCTCGAACCAGGGGCGCCAGGCCTTGGGCACTTCGGGAATGCTGGCTTGGTCGCTGCGGCTGGTGTGTCCCAAAAACTGCACCAGCTTGAGCGCCGGTTGGACGAATTCACGCCGGGTCAGGATGTGCGCCAGAAGCATCAGCGTCAACATGCCCAAGAGAACTTCAATCAGTGCGGTGACTTGTTGCCACCAAATCTGCCACCACAAAGCGCGCTGATCGACTTCATAGACCATTTGCCAAGGGGCGGCACGAAAGGCCATGCGGTAGCGCCACTGGCTCTCTGTGCTGATCCTCTGCTGAGCGGGCCAGTCGGGTAGGGCTTGAAGTGGGACTGCTTGCATCGACAGTTCTTTCGCATGCAGTTCGGGATGAGCCAACACTTGTCCCTGCGAATTCATCAGCCAAACTCGGCCCTGATCCAGATCTGCGGCATTGTTGAGCCGATTGAGGTGGTCGAGGCTGAGATCCAGTCGCACCCAGGCGACATGGCCATCGGGCAAGGGAATCGGGGCGGCCAGCGGGACCAACAACCCTTTGTCTCGTCCGGCAAAGTAGGCCGTTCCCCAGCGCCGGCTCAAGCCTTCGTCCATGGACCACGTGGCCTGCCCAGGCTCGAAGTGGCGTGACGCCCGCCAAGGATGCACCAAGACAAAGCCGTGCGGCGACACGTAACGCGATTCGGCCACAGCCGGTTGCTTGAAAGGGATTGCACTGAACCAGGGGGCCAAAGTCAGGGCGCGGTAGAGATCCTCGCGGTGGGCAGTGCCCAAAGGCGTCAAGCGGCCCTGGCCGATCAGGTTACCCCAGCGATCGGGTTGGGCCACCGAGTCCATGTGGTATCCGGTTGCGCTGGCTTGCGGCCATACCGGCGCATCGTTGCGTGGCGCATCCAGTGCCACGGCGCGCAGGGCTTCGAGTTCGTCGGTGCACGAGCGCAAGACCTGTTCGATCGCCTGATGGTGCCTGAGCAGTCGTCCTTCGATCAAATTCCAGGATTCCTCGTGCAAGCGATTCACCTGCCAAGTGAACAGAGCCAACACCAACAAGCCGATGCAGGAAAAGGCCAGCCAGAGGGTCAGGTTGTAACGGCGATCAAGTTTCAATTCGATACTTTTGAATTCATTCCAAAAGTATACTGAATGAAAAGATATCCGCCAAAAAGAATTCAGCGAGTTGGGGCCAGTGTTTCCAACTGCGGCAATGCCGCCGCTCGAGAGGAAAGAGACGGGGGGGATGCGGCAGGATTCAGAGACTGAGCGGCTGACCCATCTTCCACTTTGACGCGCCGCGCCCCGTTGAAACGGCGCTCCCAGTAGGCTTGGCGCATGTCTTCAACACGCACACGTTGCCCCGGCTTGGGGCTGTGGATGAATTTGCCGTCGCCAACATAAATGCCGACATGGCTGAATTTCTGGCGCATGGTGTTGTAAAACACCAAATCACCGGGTTGCAAGTCCTGGCGATCGATGGTTTCAGTGACGGCGGCCTGCTCCGCAGCGCGTCGCGGCAGGACCAAGCCCACACTTTGCTCGAACATGGCACGTACAAAACCCGAACAATCAAACCCGGTTTCGGCGTTATTGCCTCCGCGGCGATAAGGGACACCCAAAAAGCCCATGGCATTGACCACCAAATCGGAGGCTTTTTGACTGAACCGTTGGCGCAATTGGTCCATTTGGCCCAGCAAACCACGCTCTGCCAAAAAACGTTCGATGTCATCGGCCGGGCGTTGCGGCTCGGCATGCGCCGCAACGACGGCAAACAGCAAAATCAGCCCGATATTTCGCATGACAATCATCATATAACAAAGCAGGGCGGTAAGATGACAGGTTAATCCTTGTCAGGAAGAACCATGTTTCGTGCACTTTTGTTGGAAAAAAATGAGGCTTTCCAAGCCGGCTTAAAAACCGCATCCGAAGACGACATGCCCGTCGGTGATGTCACCTTGCAGGTGGCGTACTCGACCCTGAATTTCAAGGACGGGCTGGCGATCTGCAACAAAAGCCCGGTCGTGCGCCAGTGGCCCATGGTGGCAGGCATCGACGGGGCGGGCACCGTGATCGAATCCAGCCACCCGGCTTGGCAGATCGGCGATCAGGCCATTTTGAACGGCTGGGGTGTGGGCGAAACCCACTGGGGGTGCTTGGCGCAAAAGGCGCGCTTGAAGGGCGACTGGCTGGTGCGTTTGCCGTCGGTGTTCACGCCTCGTCAGGCGATGGCGATTGGCACAGCAGGTTACACCGCCATGTTGTGCGTGATGGCGCTCGAGCGCCATGGTGTGGTGGCCGGGCAGGGCGATGTGCTGGTGACCGGTGCCAGCGGGGGCGTGGGCAGTGTGGCGGTGGCCTTGTTGTCGGCGCTGGGGCACCGGGTGGTGGCTTCGACCGGCAAAGCCGCCGAACATGATTTTTTGCGTCGGCTTGGGGCCGCCGAGGTCATCGACCGCCAAACTTTGTCCGAGCCGGGCAAGCCGTTTCAAAAAGAACGCTGGGCCGCCGTGATCGACACGGTGGGTTCTCACACGCTGGCCAATGCGCTGGCGCAAACCCGATATGGCGGGGCTGTGGCGGCTTGCGGTCTGGCCCAGGGCATGGATTTGCCGACCACGGTCATGCCTTTCATTTTGCGCAACGTGGCTTTGCTGGGTGTGGACTCGGTCATGGCCCCCTTGTCTTTGCGTCAACAGGCCTGGTCGCGCCTGGCGCGCGACCTCAAAGTCGAATTGCTCGAAGCCCTGACCGAAGAAATCGGGCTGGATCAGGCGATCGACAAAGCCGGCGAGCTCATGGCCGGACGTGTGCGTGGCCGAGTGGTGGTCAAAATCTGAAGGATACCGATGTTGCTCGATGTTGAAGAATCCCAATTGGTGTTGCTGGACTACCAGGAACGCCTCTTGCCCGCTTTGTCCGACGGCATGGCCGTGATGCAACAGGCCATGCGCCTGGGGCAGGCGGCTCGCCTGATGCGGGTGCCGATTTGGGGGACCGAGCACAACCCCGATGGCTTGGGCCCGATGGTCGGGCCCTTGCGCGGGCTCTGCCCGATGGTTTTGCCCAAACTCAGCTTCAGTGCGGTGGGCGGTGGGTTGGCCGATTTTTTGCGGCCGCCCGCCAAATCGCGTCAGGGCGGCAACGCCCGCAGCTTGCCCAAACATCTGCAAAAGCCGGCGCAGGAGCCGCCGCCGGGTCGCAGCAGCATCGTGCTGGCCGGATGTGAAACCCACGTGTGCCTGTTGCAGACAGCGCTGGAGTTGATCGAGCTCGAATTTGATGTTTGGGTGGTCACCGATGCCTGCGCCAGTCGCACCGAACGCAACCGTGACGCGGCTTTTGACCGCCTGGCCGGTGCCGGTGCCGAATTGGTAACCACCGAGATGGTGTTGTTCGAGTGGTTGCGCGACTGCGAACACCCGGCCTTTCAAAACATCCTGACCCTGATCAAATGAAGAACCGCGACAGGCTGCGTCAGCCTGTCGCAAGCACGACTGCCGATGATTCGCCCCAAGGCAACAACCAACAGGGGACAGCGCCATGGGTGCTTTTGACGATTTTCACCGCCGCTCCATCGAGGATCGCGACACATTTTGGGCCGAGCAGGCCAAGCTGATCGACTGGAAGGATCAGCCGAGCCAGATTTGCGATTACAGCCGTCCACCCTTTGCCAAGTGGTTTGTCGGGGGCACCACCAACCTGTGTCACAACGCGGTCGATCGACACCTGAAGGATCGCGCCCATCAAAATGCGCTGATCTGGGTCTCGACCGAAACCGACCAGGAGGTCTGTTACACCTACGCCCAATTGCATGCCGAAGTGCAGCGCATGGCAGCCATTTTGAAGGAACTGGGCGTGGGCAAGGGCGACCGGGTCCTGATTTACATGCCCATGATCGCCGAAGCCTGCTTCGCCATGCTGGCCTGTGCCCGCATCGGCGCCATCCATTCGGTGGTATTTGGCGGTTTTGCCTCACACTCGCTGGCCACCCGCATCGACGACGCCAGCCCGAAGGCGGTGGTCAGCGCCGACGCCGGATCGCGCGGCGGCAAGGGCGTGCCCTACAAACCGCTGCTCGACGAAGCCATTCGGTTGGCCAACCACAAGCCCGCAGCGGTGTTGATGGTGGATCGCCAGCTCAGCCCCTATACCCCGGTGTCAGGTCGCGACCACGATTACGCCACCCTGCGCCAAAAGCACCTGAACACCCAGGTGCCCTGCGAGTGGGTTGAGTCCACCCACCCCAGCTACACCCTGTATACCTCGGGCACCACCGGCAAGCCCAAGGGCGTGCAACGTGACACCGGTGGCTATGCGGTGGCGCTGGCTTCCAGCATGAAGCACATTTACTGTGGCAACCCCGGCGAGACCTATTTTTCGACCAGCGACATCGGCTGGGTGGTGGGCCACAGCTACATCATTTACGCGCCGCTTTTGACCGGCATGGCCACCATCATGTACGAAGGCACCCCCTTGCGGCCAGATGCCGGCATCTGGTGGCGACTGGTCGAGCAGTACAAGGTCACGGTCATGTTCAGCGCACCCACTGCGGTGCGCGTCCTGAAAAAACAGGACCCGGCTTTTTTGACGAAATACGACCTCTCCAGCCTGCGTGCGCTGTTTTTGGCGGGCGAACCGCTGGATGAACCCACCGCAAAGTGGATTTCCGAAGCACTGGCCGGCAAACCCATCATCGACAACTATTGGCAGACCGAAACCGGTTGGCCGATTCTGGCGGTTTGCAACGGTGTCGAGCCTGCGCCGACCAAGTTCGGCTCGCCCGGCAAGGCGGTGTATGGGTACAACATCAAGCTGCTCGACGATCAGACCGGTGCCGAGATCACCACCCCCAACACCAAGGGCGTGGTGGCCATTGAGGGGCCCTTGCCGCCGGGTTGCCTGCAAACGGTTTGGCAAGACGACGAGCGCTTCGTCAAGACCTACTGGTCCAGCGTGCCGGGCCAAATGGTCTACAGTACCTTTGATTGGGCCATCCGCGACGAAGACGGTTATTTCTTTATTTTGGGCCGCACCGACGACGTCATCAACGTCGCCGGCCATCGTCTGGGCACCCGCGAGATCGAAGAAAGCATCTCCAGCCACCCCAATGTGGCCGAGGTGGCCGTGGTGGGCGTGGCCGATCAGCTCAAGGGGCAAGTGGCGATGGCCTTTGCCATCGCCAAGGACGCCAGCGGCCTGACCGATCCGGCCGCACGCCTGAAGCTAGAGGGCGAGGTCATGAAGCTGGTTGATGGACAGCTGGGGGCCGTCGCCCGACCCGCCCGTGTCTTGTTCGTGTCGGTTTTACCCAAAACGCGCAGCGGCAAATTGCTGCGCCGGGCGATCCAGGCGGTCTGTGAAAAGCGCGACCCGGGTGACCTGACCACCATCGAGGACCCCACGGCCTTGCAGCAAATCAAAGATTTGATCGGTTAATTTTCATGTGTTCACCGCTTGCGCTCGACCGGTCAGCCCCGGGTCAGCCATTTGGTGGCACAATCTCTCCTGACTCTAGGTCCTTCCCAGCCACAGTCGCATCCGCCAACCGGTCCAGCCGTGTCGCGGAAGGTTTTTCAACCCACCCAACATTCCCCGCAGGGGAACGAAGGAGCGAAAGATGAGTGATCAGTCGATTTACAAGGCTTATTCGGCCAACACCTACCTCTTCGGGGGCAACGCGCCCTATGTCGAAGAGATGTACGAAAACTATCTGGACAACCCCGGCAGCGTGCCCGACACCTGGCGCCAGTATTTCGACGCCCTCCAAAACGTGCCTGCAGCAGACGGCACCCAGGCTCGCGATGTGCCCCACATGCCCGTCATCAACGCTTTTGCCGAGCGCGCCAAACAGGGCGGTACCAAGGTCGTCATGGCCAACGCCGACGCCGAAATGGGGCGCAAGCGCACCGCCGTTCAGCAGTTGATTGCCGCTTATCGCAACGTGGGTCAACGCTGGGCCGACCTCGATCCACTGCAACGCACCGAGCGACCCAACATCCCCGAACTCGAGCCCTCGTTTTACGGTTTTTCCGACGCCGACCAGGAAACCGTGTTCGACACCAGCAACACCTTCTTCGGCAAAGACCGCATGCCGCTGCGCGAACTGATCAATGCGCTGCGCGAAACCTATTGCGGCACTCTGGGCACCGAGTACATGTACACCACCGACATGGCGCAAAAGCGCTGGTGGCAGCAAAAACTCGAAAGCATCCGCTCGAAGCCCAACTTCACCGCTGACAAGAAAAAACACATCCTCGACCGCCTGACCGCCGCCGAGGGGCTTGAGCGCTATTTGCACACCAAGTATGTGGGCCAAAAGCGCTTCTCACTCGAAGGTGGCGAAAGCTTCATCGCCGCCATGGACGAATTGATCCAGCGCGCCGGCGAACAAGGCGTGCAGGAAATCGTGATCGGCATGGCCCACCGTGGCCGCTTGAACGTGCTGGTCAACACCCTGGGCAAGATGCCCAAGGACCTGTTTGCCGAATTCGACCACACCGCACCCGAAGAGTTGCCGGCCGGTGACGTCAAATACCACCAGGGTTTCAGCTCGGATGTCACCACCCCCGGTGGCCCGGTTCATTTGTCATTGGCCTTCAACCCCTCGCACCTCGAAATCGTGAACCCCGTGGTCGAAGGCTCGGTTCGCGCCCGCATGGACCGCCGCGGCGACCCCAAAGGCAAGCAGGTGTTGCCGGTGCTGGTGCACGGCGATGCCGCTGTGGGCGGGCAGGGTGTGAACCAGGAAACCCTGTGTTTGGCTCAGACCCGTGGCTACTCAACAGGCGGTACGGTTCACATCATCATCAACAACCAGATCGGCTTTACCACCTCGGATCCGCGTGACCTGCGCTCGACCGCATTCTGTACCGACATCTTCAAAATGGTCGAAGCCCCCGTGTTGCACGTCAACGGCGACGACCCAGAGGCCGTGGTGCTGGCCTCCCAGCTTGCCTTGGAGTTCCGCCAGACTTTCGGTCAGGATGTCGTGGTTGACATCACCTGCTTCCGCAAATTGGGCCACAACGAACAAGACACCCCCAGCCTGACCCAGCCTCTGATGTACAAGAAGATCAGCGCCCATCCCGGCACCCGCAAGCTGTACGGCGACAAGTTGGCCGCCCAAGGCGTGCTGACCGCCGATGGCCCCGACGGCTTGGTCAAGGCTTACCGGGCCGCGATGGATGCAGGCAAGCACACGGTGGATCCGGTGCTGACCAACTTCAAGAGCAAGTATGCGGTCGATTGGGCCCCCTTCCTGGGCAAAAAGTGGACCGACGCTTGCGACACAGCCATTCCGATGTCGGAATGGAAACGCCTGGCCGAGAAACTCACCACCATTCCCGCATCGGTGCATCCCCACCAGTTGGTCAAAAAGGTCTATGACGACCGTGCGGCCATGGGTCGGGGCGATGTCAATGTGGACTGGGGCATGGGCGAGCACATGGCGTTTGCCTCGCTGGTGGCCAGTGGTTACCCGATCCGCCTGTCGGGTGAGGACAGCGGTCGCGGCACTTTCACCCATCGCCATGCGGTCATCCACGACCAAAATCGCGAAAAGTGGGACACCGGCACCTACATCCCGTTGCAAAATGTCGCTGACAATCAAGCGCCCTTCACGGTCATCGATTCCATCCTGTCCGAAGAAGCCGTGCTGGCCTATGAGTATGGTTACGCTTCCAACGACCCCAACACGCTGGTGATTTGGGAGGCCCAGTTTGGTGATTTCGCCAACGGCGCCCAGGTGGTCATCGACCAGTTCATCGCCTCGGGCGAAGTGAAGTGGGGCCGCGTCAACGGCATCACCCTGATGCTGCCGCACGGCTACGAAGGGCAAGGCCCCGAGCACAGTTCGGCGCGCGTCGAGCGCTTCATGCAATTGGCCGCCGACACCAACATGCAGATTGTGCAGCCGACCACGGCGAGCCAAATCTTCCATGTGTTGCGCCGTCAGATGCTGCGCAATCTGCGCAAGCCGCTGATCATCTTCACGCCCAAGTCGTTGCTGCGCAACAAAGACGCCACCTCACCGCTGTCCGAGTTCGTGCGTGGCGGTTTCCAGACCGTGATCCCCGAGAACAACGAGGCGGTCATCAAAAAGGCCGACAAGGTCAAGCGCGTGCTGGTGTGCTCGGGCAAGGTGTATTACGACCTGGCCAAAAAGCGCGAGGAAAAGGGTCAGGACGATGTGGCGATTTTGCGCATCGAACAGCTCTACCCCTTCCCGCACAAGGCTTTTGCCGCCGAACTCAAAAAGTACCCCAACGCCACCGAATTGGTGTGGTGCCAGGACGAGCCGCAGAATCAGGGTGCCTGGTTCTTCATTCAGCACAACATCCACGAGAACATGCTCGATGGCCAGAAGCTGGGTTATGCCGGTCGCGCTGCATCGGCCTCGCCTGCGGTGGGTTATTCGCACTTGCATCAGGAGCAACAAAAGGCCCTGGTCGAGGCCGCATTCGCCAAGCTCAAGGGGTTCATCCTCACCAAGTGAAGCACCCGGCACAGCGTGCCGTCCCAGGATTCGGGCTGCAAAGCCCGATCCCGGGCAGGGTGCAACCCGAACCCCCTCCACACCTCTTTTTCACCCTCTATTTTTAGACCTCAACACACGAGACCATCATGCCCATCGCAGAAGTCAAGGTTCCCCAGTTGTCCGAGTCGGTGGCCGAAGCCACCTTGTTGCAATGGAAGAAAAAAGCCGGCGACACCGTCGCAGCCGATGAAATCCTGATCGAAATCGAAACCGACAAAGTCGTGCTCGAAGTGCCCGCGCCCGCCGCCGGCGTATTGGCCGAAATCGTGGTGGCCGATGGCGGCACCGTGGTCAGCGACCAGTTGATTGCCCGCGTCGACACCGATGGCAAAGTCGCTGCCGCACCGGCCGCCGCACCCGCAGCCACGGCTGCCGCCCCGGTCGCTGCTGCGCCGGCTCCTGCGCCGGCTCCGTCATCGAACACCAAAGCCGGTGTGGCCATGCCTGCCGCCGCCAAACTCATGGCCGACAACAACCTGCCAGCAGGTTCGGTGACCGGCAGCGGCAAAGATGGCCGCGTGACCAAGGGCGATGTGCTCAATGCTGTCGCCGCAGGTGCCAGTGCCCCGGCCGCCGTCATTCCGACCGGTGCTCCCAAGACTGCCTTGCCGCAGGTCAGCGCACCCGGCCTGGATCTGGGCGATCGTCCCGAGCAGCGCGTGCCCATGAGCCGCTTGCGTGCCCGGGTGGCCGAGCGTTTGTTGCAGTCGCAAGCCACCAACGCCATCCTGACCACCTTCAACGAAGTCAACATGGCCCCGGTCATGGAAATGCGCAAGCGCTTCCAGGACAAGTTTGAAAAAGAGCATGGCGTCAAGCTGGGCTTCATGAGTTTCTTCGTCAAGGCCGCTGTGCATGCCCTCAAAAAGTACCCGGTGCTCAATGCCTCGGTCGATGGCAACGACATCGTCTACCACGGCTACTTTGACATCGGCATCGCGGTGGGTTCACCGCGCGGTCTGGTGGTGCCCATTTTGCGCAACGCCGACCAGATGAGCTTTGCCGACGTTGAGAAGAAGATCGCCGAGTTCGGGACCAAGGCCCGTGACGGCAAGTTGGGCATCGAAGAAATGACCGGAGGCACCTTCTCCATCTCCAATGGGGGTGTGTTCGGCTCGATGTTGTCGACTCCCATCATCAACCCGCCACAGTCGGCCATTTTGGGGGTGCATGCGACCAAAGACCGCGCAGTGGTCGAAAACGGCCAAGTGGTCGTGCGCCCCATCAACTACCTCGCCATGTCCTACGACCACCGCATCATCGACGGCCGCGAGGCGGTGTTGGGTCTGGTGGCCATGAAAGAAGCGCTGGAAGATCCCTCGCGCCTGCTGTTTGACATCTGAAGCGAGCCAACATGAGTACATCATTTGACGTCATCGTGATCGGTGGTGGCCCCGGCGGCTACATCGCCGCCATCCGCGCCGCCCAATTGGGCAAATCCGTGGCTTGTATCGACGAGTGGCAAAACACCACCGGGGGACCTGCGCCCGGGGGTACTTGCACCAACGTGGGTTGCATCCCCTCCAAGGCCCTCCTTCAGTCTTCCGAGCACTTCGAGCATGCCAACCACCATTTTGCCGACCATGGCATCAGCGCCAAGGACATCCAAATCGATGTCGCCAAAATGGTTGCTCGCAAAGATCAAGTGGTCAAGCAAAACAACGATGGCATCCTGTATTTGTTCAAAAAGAACAAAGTCAACTTTTTCCATGGCCGTGGCTCGTTCGTGGGCAAGTCCGATACCGGCATTCAGGTGCAGGTGGCGGGCAAAGACACCCAGGTGCTGACCGGTGCACAGGTCATTGTGGCGACCGGATCCAACGCCCGCGCTTTGCCGGGTGTGCCGTTTGACGAAGCCACCGTGTTGTCCAACGACGGTGCTTTGCGCATCGGTGCCGTGCCCAAAAAGCTGGCGGTGATCGGCTCGGGCGTGATCGGCCTCGAAATGGGCTCGGTCTGGCGCCGGTTGGGGGCAGACGTCACCATTTTGGAGGGCCTGCCCACTTTTCTGGGTGCCGCCGATGAGCAGATCGCCAAGGAAGCCAAAAAAGCGTTTGACAAGCAAGGCCTGAAAATCGAACTGGGTGTCCAGGTCGGCGAGGTCAAGACCGGCAAAAAAGGCGTTTCGATCGCCTACACCAACGCCAAGGGCGAGGCCCAGGTGCTGGATGCCGACAAACTCATCGTATCGATTGGCCGCGTGCCCAACACCATCGGCTTGAATGCTGAGGCCTTGGGCTTGCAACTCGACGAGCGCGGCGCCATCGTGGTCGATGGCGACTGCCGCACCAATGTCCCCGGCGTCTGGGCCGTGGGCGATGTGGTGCGCGGCCCCATGTTGGCCCACAAGGCCGAAGAAGAGGGCGTGGCGGTGGCCGAGCGCATCGCCGGTCAGCACGGTCATGTGAACTTCAACACCATTCCCTGGGTCATCTACACCAGTCCCGAAATCGCCTGGGTCGGTCGGACCGAGCAGCAACTCAAAGCCGATGGCGTCGCCTACAAGGCAGGCACCTTCCCTTTCCTGGCCAATGGCCGCGCCCGTGCGTTGGGGGACACCACCGGCATGGTCAAGTTCTTGGCCGACGCCAAGTCCGATGAGATCCTGGGGGTGCACATCGTAGGCCCGATGGCCAGCGAGTTGATCGCCGAGGCCGTGGTGGCGATGGAGTTCAAGGCCAGCGCGGAAGACATTGCTCGCATTTGCCATGCCCATCCCTCTTTGTCCGAGGCGACCAAAGAGGCGGCGCTGGCGGTGGACAAACGCACGCTCAACTTCTGAACCCGAACACCGTCGTTCCTGCCGGGGCCTGATGGGCTTTGCCTGTCGGGCCCCGTGCTCATCGTGAGTACTTCACAGTCTCCTGCACCTGAAAAGTCTTTTGGGCTCAGGCAAAATCATGGTCATGTCTGTCACAGAAAACTACCAACAAGAACTCCAGACCAGGGGCTTTGCCAGCGATCCGGCGCAATTGGCGGCGGTGGCCGCACTCGAGCGTTGTGCCAGCGATTGGGCTGCCTACAAGGTAAAGCGCGCCAATCGCCTCAAAAAAATGATCAATCATCCCGCCATCCCGCGCGGGGTTTACATGTACGGAGGGGTCGGGCGCGGCAAAAGCTTCCTCATGGATTGCTTTTATTCGGCTGTACCGATCGTGCGCAAAACCCGACTTCATTTTCATGAGTTCATGCGCGAGGTGCACCGTGAACTGCGGGCTTTGCAAGGCACCGTCAACCCGCTCGATGTGCTGGGCGCCAACATCGCCAAACGGTACAAGTTGATCTGTTTCGACGAATTCCATGTGGCTGACATCACCGACGCCATGATTTTGCACCGTCTGCTTGACTCGCTTTTCAAGCATGGCGTGGGTTTTGTCACCACCTCCAACTTCAAGCCCGATGACCTCTATCCCGGGGGGTTGCACCGCGACCGCATTTTGCCGGCGATTGAGTTGCTCAACCAGCAGCTCGAGGTCATCAACGTCGATGCCGGTGTGGACTATCGCCGCCGCACGCTTGAATCGGCCGATCTGTATCACACGCCCTGGGGCGCCCAGGCCGATGGTGCGATGACCGACACCTTCAATCGTCTCGCTGAATGCGCCGATGAAGACCCGGTGCTGCACATCGAGTCACGTGTCATCCATGCCCGGCGACGCGCCGGCGGGTTGGTCTGGTTCGATTTCAAAACTTTGTGTGGCGGGCCGCGATCGCAAAACGATTACCTCGAAATTGCCAGCCAGTTTCACACTGTTTTCCTCAGCGACGTGCCTCACATGCCGGTGCGCATGGCCTCGGAAGCACGCCGTTTCACCTGGTTGGTCGATGTGCTCTACGATCGCCGTGTCAAACTGGTTTTGTCGGCCGAATGCGAACCCGAGCAACTCTACACCGAAGGACCCTTGGCGCATGAGTTTCCACGCACCGTTTCGCGCTTGCAAGAAATGCAATCGACCGAGTTCCTGGCCCTTCAACGACGCACGGTGGACACTTCGCTGACATGAAGGCCGACGCACACCGAACCCTCCTGCCGGCCATGCGATCCTGGCTCACTCCCTGGGGGCTCTGTCTGATTCTGTCTACTTCCAACGCATGGTCTTCGCCTGAGTTGCAGACACAACTCGAACAGGTCAGGGCCGAGCGAACCCGAGTCGAAGACCATTTCGACGGACTTGATCGGCAGTGTCATCAAAAACTCAATGTCAATGATTGTCGTCGCGACGTTCAACTGGCACGCTCTGAAGCCCTCAGGCCGATCATGGTGCGCCAACGCGAACTGGAGGCCGCATTGCGCAAGGAACGCGCACAAGACCAGCGCAACAAGGCGCAGGAGCGCCGGGAATCTCACGAGCAACGCCAACGTGATCGCACGCCCAAGCCCGAGTTACCGCGGCAACCTCCCGAAACACCCAGACAGCCATGAGCACCGCATCCGAGTTGCAGGATATGGTCCGAGCGGTTTTTGAACCCGACGGCATGCTGTCGCGCGTGGATCCGCATTTCAAGCCCCGCTCGGGTCAAACCGAAATGGCCCTGGCGGTGGCACAAACTTTGGCGCAGCGTGAAGCCCTGGTGGTCGAGGCGGGCACTGGCGTGGGCAAGACCTTTGCCTACTTGGTGCCAGCCTTGCTCAGCGGTCAAAGGGTGTTGGTTTCAACGGCCACCAAAACTTTGCAAGATCAGTTGTTTGCCCGTGATCTGCCCCTTTTGGCACAAGCGCTGGGCTTGCCATTGCGCTTGGCTTTGCTCAAGGGGCGTGCCAATTATTTGTGTTTGCATCGGCTCGAATTGGCGCGTCAGGAAGCGCTTTTGCCCGACAAAGCCAGCGTCAGAGCGCTGGCCAAAGTCGAAAAATGGGCCCATGGGACACGCACCGGCGATTTGGCTGAAATGCCCGGGCTCGACGAGCGCTCAGCCCTGATCCCTTTCATCACCTCGAACCGTGACAATTGCTTGGGAAGCGAGTGTGCCCATTACAAAGAATGCCACCTCATGGCCGCTCGCAAAGAGGCGTTGGCGGCTGAAGTGGTGGTCATCAATCACCATCTTTTTTTTGCCGATCTGTCGGTGCGGGAATCGGGGGTCGCCGAGTTGCTGCCCACGGTCGATGCGGTCATTTTTGACGAAGCGCATCAACTCAATGAAACCGGTGTCCATTTTTTAGGGCATCACCTCACCACGAACCAGTGGATTGATCTCGCCCGCGATTTGCTCGCTGCGGGGCTGGGCCAGGCGCGCGGAGCGGCCGATTGGACGCACCTCAGCGCCACCCTCGAAAAAGCCGCACGCGACCTCCGCTTGGTGTTTCCTCACGAGAGCACAGGGCGACTGTCGTGGGCTGAAGATGCTCCCCAGGGGGTCGATGCGCAGGCGTTTGCGGCTGCTTGCCAACAACTCGCCGCTGTCACCGAGTCCATTCTGGAGTCGCTTGAGCCTGTGCTCGAAGCGGCCCCCGATTTCGTTCGCTTGCAAGAGCGATTGATCGAGCAAGTCGAAATCGTTGAGCGCTTCTTGTCTTCTGCGCAGGCTGGATTGGTGCGCTGGGCCGAAGTTGGCTCAGGGGTACGGATCACCGAAAGCCCGTTGGACACTGCGGAATTGTTCAAAAAGCAATTCGCTGCCGCTCCCAGTTTCGAAGAAGCCCTCGACGCGACCCCCGAAGCAGAAAATGCCGGCAAAGCGATCAAGTCCTGGATTTTCACCAGTGCGACCTTGGGGCACGACGAAAGCCTGTCCTGGTTCACCGAACCATGCGGATTGCAATCGGCCCGCATCTTGCGAGTCCAAAGTCCCTTCAATTACAAGCGCCAAGGTGTGTTGTTGGTCCCCAAAGACATGGTGCCACCCCAAGACCCGGGGCACAGCCAGGCGGTCGCCGTTTTGTCCGAGCAAGTGACACGCCTGTTGGGGGGGCGCACTCTGGTGCTCACCACCACTTTGCGGGCCTTGCGCCAAATAGGCGAACACCTCCAGCAGTCTGTGGGGGAAGAGGTGGAGGTGTTGGTGCAAGGACAAGGCTCCAAGCGTGAATTGATGGAGCGTTTTCGACGGGGGGATCACGAACAGGGCAAGGGCTTCGTTTTGGTCGCTTCGGCCAGCTTTTGGGAGGGGTTTGACGTTCCCGGCGACGCATTACAAGCTGTGATCATCGACAAATTGCCTTTCCCCCCGCCGAACGACCCGTTGGTCGAGGCCCGTTCGAAGCAACTGGAAGCACAAGGTCGACGCCCTTTCAGCGACTACTTCATCCCCGAAGCGGCCGTGGCGCTCAAGCAAGGGGCAGGGCGTCTGATTCGGCGTGAAACCGACCGTGGTGTGCTGGTGGTCTGCGACAGCCGACTGGTCCATACCGGATACGGCAAAACACTGATGCAAGCTTTGCCGGACATGTCGCGCATTTCCTCCACCGACTTGCTCTTCGAGGCTTTGCGACGATTGCGTGCAGCTCGCTGAGCGCCTGTCCCAAACACCCGGCCCCTTGCCGAAATTTCGACAGGGATCACCGCGATGCGAGCAGATTCACCAAAACTTCCACCAGGGTGACGGGGTGGCTTGTGGTTGTGCCGATTCGGGGTAATTCAAGGCCAGCACGCGACGCGTGTCATCGCGCAGTTGGACCAAGCCCAAGCGGTCGTAACATTGGACCAACAGTTCCAGGGCATCGCGCGTAGCGGGTGTGCCGGGGTAGTCCTGAAGCGCGACTTGCAAACGATTCAGTGAAGCGACATAGGCACCGCGCTTGAAATAGTATCGCGCCACATTGACCTCGGATCGGGCCAAATTGTTGACCATGTAGGTCATGCGAAGGCGGGCGTCTTCGGCATATTTAGAGTTGGGGAAGCGAGTCACCAATTCTTTGAAGGCTTCAAATGAATCCTTGGCGGCCTTCTGATCACGATCGGCCATGTCCTGTTTGGCCAAAACATCCATGAATCCGCTTTCCTCATTGAAGTAAATGAGACCCTTGAGGTAGAGGGCATAGTCCATGGCCGGACTGGCCGGATGGATTTTCATGAATCGGTCGAGTGCCGAAGCGGCCAATGCGGTGTCCTTGTTCTTGTAGTAAGCGTAAGCTTTTTCGAGTTGCGCCTGCTGAGCCAACACGGTTCCGGCTGCACGACCTTCGAGTTTTTCGAACATGCCAGCAGCTTTGTCGTATTGCAAACTGCCCATGAGGTCACGGGCCTCGGCATACAGTTTGTCCACACTCCAACCGGCAGTGGGATCTTTTTGCGTGTTAGCGCACGCGGCCAGCAAGATGGCCACGAGAACAGCGGATAATCTGGAACGAATGAGCACGCAGCCCCCCTTTGATGGCAAGTCCCCTCCATTATCGGTCATCCCTGACCCCTCGGTCGAATCCGACTTGGGCGAAGAAGCACAAACCGAATTTCGGGTGACCCAAGTTCCCGCTGAAATGCATGGGCAACGGCTCGACAAGGCGCTGGTTTACCTGTTGCCTGAATTTTCGCGCAGTCACCTGCAACATTTGATCGCCCGTGGCGATGTGACCGATGACCGAGGCCAGACTCTGACCAAGCCGGCCTTCAAGGTCAGTGCCGCACTGAGGCTGCGCGTCACGCTCACGCCGACCGAAGAAAGTCAGGCCTACACCCCGCAAGCGATGGCCATCGACAGCGTGTATTGCGACGACCATTTGCGGGTCATTCACAAGCCGGCTGGGCTGGTGGTTCACCCTGCACCCGGCCACTGGAGCGGCACCTTGCTCAATGGTTTGCTGGCCCTCGACCCCATGGCACGCCTCTTGCCTCGCGCCGGCATCGTGCACCGCCTGGACAAGGACACCAGCGGCTTGATGATGGTCGCGCGTCAGCGCCATGCCATGGATGCCTTGGTGCAGGCCATTGCCGAGCGGAGCGTCAAACGGGAATACTTGGCTCTTGTTCAGGGGCAATGGAGCCATCCGCCGGGCTGGATGATCGAGGGCGCGATCGGCCGTGACCCCAAAAACCGGCTTCGCATGGCGGTGCTGGCCGAAGGCACCAGCGGGGCCAAGGCGGCTCGCACCCAGGTTGATCTCCTGGCCCAAGGGGCCTCGCATGCCTTGCTGCATTGTCGCTTGCAAACCGGCCGCACGCATCAAATCAGGGTGCACCTGGCTCACTCGGGATACCCCCTGGTCGGCGACGCCCTTTATGGGGGCAAACCCGATGGCGACTTGTCCCGTCAAGCCCTTCACGCCTGGCGCTTGTCCTTGCGCCATCCCATCACCCAGGCCGAACTCTCTTGGACAGCCGAACCCCCTGCAGACCTGAGCGCTGCGTTGACCCAACTGGGCCTGGGCTACAATTTCCGGCAATGAACACCCAGCAAGCCCGGCGAGTCCTCGAGACCGCCCTCATCTGCGCCGCCCAGCCTTTACCCATGCGCGACCTCAGGGTGCTATTCAACGATGCTTTGGGTGCCGACACCCTGCGGGAATTGCTGGACGATCTGGCTCAAGAATGGTCCCTCAAGGGGGTTGAACTGGTTCAGGTGGCCAGTGGATGGCGTTTTCAGAGTCGCCCCGAGATGCGCGAGTATCTTGACCGCTTGCACCCGGAAAAACCGCCCAAATACACCCGCGCGGCCCTGGAGACCTTGGCCATCATCGCTTATCGCCAACCCGTCACGCGGGGCGACATGGAGGACATCCGGGGCGTGACCATCCATTCGACCGTCCTCAAACAGCTGGAAGATCGGGGCTGGGTCGAAGTCATCGGCCACCGTGAAACCGTGGGCCGACCGGCCCTGTATGCCACCACCCGGCAGTTTCTGGACGATTTGGGGCTTTCCTCTCTGGATCAGTTGCCCGCCCTGCAAGATCCCAACAATCCGGGCTCGGGTTTACCCACTTTGCCTGGATTTGAATTGCTCGATGAAACCCGGTTACCCGATCCGACCGGACTGGTGCCGAACCCGGACGAGGCCGCGCCGCTTGCTGACCCCGCCGCAGAGATTGCCCTCGACGGGGAACAACCGGCAGTGTCATCATGAAAGGCGTTCGCATCGAAGAGCTGGTTTCGGGCACTTTTGACCGGGAGCAAGACCACCCTGAGTCGGGCAAAAGGGTCCTCAGTCCTGAGCCTGAAGCGCCGAAGTTGCACAAAGTGTTGGCCCAGTCCGGATTGGGATCGCGTCTGGAGATGGAACGCCTGATTGCACAAGGTGCCGTCAGCGTCAACCAACAACCGGCGCACGTCGGACAGCGTGTCAAGGCTGGCGACCAAATCAAAGTCAATGGCCGTTTGGTGCGCTGGCGTGCCCAAGCACCATTGCCCCGGGTGCTCGCCTACCACAAACCCGTTGGTGAAGTCGTCACGCTGGATGACCCACAAAACCGCCCCACGGTGTTTCGCAATTTGCCTCGCATGCAACATGGCAAGTGGCAGTCGGTTGGAAGACTCGACCTCAACACGGAAGGCTTGTTGCTGTTTACCGACTCCGGCGAACTGGCCAATCAGCTCATGCATCCCCGATTTGGGACCGAACGCGAGTATGCGGTTCGAGTATTGGGGGCCTTGTCGGTTGAGGAAAAACAACGCCTGACTCAAGGCATTGAACTCGATGATGGCCCGGCTCAGCTGATCTCGATCGAGGAGGGCGGTGGAGAAGGCGCCAATTGCTGGTATCGGGTGACGATCGCCGAGGGGCGCAATCGCGAAGTGAGGCGCCTTTTTGAAGCCCTCGGACATGCCGTCAGCCGCCTGATCCGCATTCGGTATGGGGCCATGGTGTTGCCCCGTGGCCTCAAGCGAGGGGTATGGATGGAGCTCGACCATGCCGATGTCGAGGCACTGATGCGGTCGGCCAAGGCCAGCCCGCGCGGCGCTGCTGGCGCAAAACCGCAGCGCTCGGTCGGTGCCGACAGCCTCGCGCGGCAGCGGCAGCGTCGCAAACAGCGCCGCAAACCTTGAACGGCCGTTCAGGCTCAAGTCCCTTGGGCCTGAAGGGGCCCGCTTCTTGCTACAATCCGTGGTTAACCAAAACAGGGAAAACCACATCATGAGCATCGAACGCACCCTCTCGATCATCAAACCCGACGCCGTCGCCAAAAACGTGATCGGCCAGATCTACGCCCGATTTGAAGCTGCCGGCCTCAAAATCATCGCCGCTCGCATGGCGCATCTGTCACGTGCCGAAGCCGAGGCTTTTTACGCGGTTCACAAAGAGCGTCCCTTCTTCAAAGACTTGGTTGACTTCATGATCTCCGGCCCGGTCATGATTCAGGTTCTCGAAGGCGAAAACGCCATCCTCAAAAACCGTGACCTGATGGGCGCTACCGACCCCAAGAAAGCAGCCCCCGGCACCATTCGCGCCGATTTCGCCGACAGCATCGACGCCAATGCTGTTCACGGCTCTGATGCGCCCGAAACAGCCCGCAATGAAGTCGCTTTCTTCTTTGCCGGCCTCAACATCCACAGCCGTTGAGCTTTTGGCGGCCAGCGGCCGCCGATCGCCAAGCCTCCAGGTCCATGCACGTCAATCTCCTCGATTTCGACCGTGATGGTTTGGTCGGCCATTGTTTGACCCTGGGCGAAAAACCATTTCGAGCCACTCAATTGTTTCGCTGGATACACCAGCGAGGGGTCAACGATTTCGACCAAATGACCGACTTGGCCCAGAGTTTGCGCGGCAAACTCTCCGCTTCGGCCCGCGTCGTTCCTTTGACGGTCATTTCCGAGCACGCGTCAGCTGACGGCACCATCAAATGGCTGTTTGATGTCGGTGATGGCAATGCCATCGAGTCTGTATTCATCCCGGAAGACGATCGCGGCACTTTATGTGTCTCTTCACAGGCAGGTTGTGCGGTGGGTTGCCGTTTTTGCTCAACCGGTCACCAAGGTTTCAGTCGCAACCTCAGCACCGGTGAAATTTTGGCCCAACTTTGGTACGCAGAGCATTTTTTGCGGCGCCGCCAGGGGCATACCCAGCGCGTGATCAGCAATGTCGTCATGATGGGCATGGGTGAACCTTTGCAAAATTACAACGCATTGGTCCCTGCTCTGAGAGCCATGCTCGACGACCACGGTTATGGCATTTCCAGGCGCCGCCTGACGGTCTCCACCTCAGGGGTCGTTCCCATGATGGATCGCCTGGCCCAAGACTGCCCCGTGGCACTCGCTGTCTCCTTGCACGCCCCGACCGATCCTTTGCGCGATCAATTGGTGCCTCTCAACCGAAAGTACCCCCTGAACGAATTGCTTCAGGCCTGCCAACGCTACCTGGAACACGCGCCACGCGACTTCATCACGTTCGAGTACTGCATGCTCGATGGGGTCAATGACCAGCCCGAACACGCTCAAGCGCTGATTGAACTCATGCGGCATGGGGCAGGGCAGGGGGTTTCGGCCAAATTCAACCTGATCCCATTCAACCCGTTCCCGGCCTCCGGCTTGCGCCGCTCAGGATCGACGCAGGTTCAAGCCTTCGCACAACGTTTGCAAGACCAGGGTTTTGTGACTACAGTCCGAAAGACACGAGGCGATGACATCGATGCGGCGTGCGGACAACTGGCGGGTGACGTCAAAGATCGCACCGATGTCATTCGTCGCATGCAACGCGCACCGATCATGCCGTTCTCCAAATCTTCCAACTCGACTTATGACCTCTGAAGTTTCCCAAGCCACGATCACACCCGGTTCGCGCAGTGCGGGGAAGATGTTGAAAGAGGCGCGCGAAGCCAAGGGCATGCACTTGACCGTGGTTGCGACCAATTTGCGGGTGCCGGTCGAACGCGTCCAAGCGCTGGAAGAGGATCGCTACAACGATCTGCCAGACCTGGTTTTCGCCCGGGCTTTGGCCATGAGTCTGTGTCGCCAAATCAAAATCGATCCGACGCCCATATTGGCTCACATGCCTGACCGTGACCCCTCGCGTTCAGTGCGGGTGACTGCGGCCATCAGCGCCCCCTTGGGCGGGGTGGTCGATCCGGCCAGCAAACCCCATAAAGTCTGGATCGCCTTGGGTTTCATGCTCATCTTGGCCCTGATCGGTTTTGGCCTCAATTTGCACACCTCCGGTGATTCGCGCCCCAACACTTCTGTTGAAGCACCCGGTCTGCCACCCAACTTCGAACCGTCTCCCAACGCTACCGTCGCAGCCCCCAACGATCCTGCCAACCCGGACCCCAGTGCACCATCAAACGATGCGCCAGCCGGAACCGTTGGAGCGCCCGTTGGCTCTTCTTCTGCCCAGCCCAAAGGGCTGAGTCCATCACCGACCGCCACCCAGCCATGAGCACGACCTCATCCCAAGCGATTGCCATCTCCGCAGCGGCACCACGTCGCTCATTGCAGGCCACGGTCAAGTGGCAAAGCCGCGTGGTCACCATAGGTGGCGATGCACCGGTTCGGGTGCAATCGATGACCAACACCGACACCGCCGATGTGATTGGCACGGCCATACAGGTCAAAGAATTGGCCTTGGCCGGCTCGGAGGAGGTGCGCATCACGGTCAACAACGATGAAGCCGCCAAGGCGGTACCGGCCATCCGTGAGCAACTCGATCGCATGGGCATCGACGTGCCCTTGGTCGGTGATTTCCATTACAACGGACATCGTTTGCTGGTTGATCACCCGGGTTGCGCCGAGGCCTTGTCCAAGTACCGCATCAACCCCGGCAATGTGGGGCGGGGTGACAAGCAGGACAAACAGTTTGCCCTGATGGTTGAGGCGGCTCTGAAATGGGACAAGCCGGTTCGCATCGGTGTCAACTGGGGAAGCCTGGATCAGGATTTGCTGGCCCGGCTGATGGACGCCAATGCCGCCCGTGCGCAGCCCTTCGAATCGCGTCAGGTCATGTACGAAGCCCTGATCACGTCAGCGATTCAGTCTGCCGAGCGCGCCGTCGCCTTGGGCATGCGAGCGGAGCAGGTGTTGCTCAGTTGCAAAGTCAGCGGTGTCCAAGACCTGATCGCCGTCTACCGTGAACTGGCCAGACGCTGTCGCTATCCCTTGCACCTGGGGTTGACCGAAGCCGGTATGGGCACCAAAGGAACCGTGGCATCCACTGCCGCCTTGTCCATTTTGTTGCAAGAAGGCATCGGCGACACCATCCGTGTATCGCTCACCCCGCAGCCGGGTGAATCTCGCACCCAAGAGGTTGTGATCGCCACCGAAATCTTGCAAGCCCTCGGTTTGAGGGTGTTTGTGCCCAGTGTCACCGCCTGCCCCGGATGTGGTCGCACTACCAGCACCACCTTTCAAGAGCTGGCCAAACAAATCGATGACCATCTGCGGGCCCACATGCCGGTCTGGCGAGCCCGCTACCCCGGCGTCGAAAATCTCAAAGTGGCGGTCATGGGTTGCATTGTCAATGGTCCGGGTGAAAGCAAGCACGCCGATATCGGCATCAGCCTGCCCGGCACGGGCGAGTCACCCGCGGCGCCGGTGTTCGTTGACGGCGAGAAGGTGGCCACCCTGAGGGGAGATGGCATCGCTGACGAATTCCACCGCATGGTCGAACAATACATCGAAAAACGATACGGTTCATCAACCGTCCAAACCTGAGCGTTAGATTTTCATGGCTGACAAACTGACCGCCGTCAAAGGCATGAATGACCTCTTGCCTGCCGATACCCATGCCTGGGAGTGGTTCGAGGCACTGGTTCGCAACCTCATGCGTCGCCACGGCTACCGCAACATTCGCACCCCGATCGTCGAACCGACGGCTTTGTTCGTTCGCGGTCTGGGCGAAGTCACGGACATCGTTGAGAAAGAGATGTACTCCTTTGAGGATCGCCTCAACGGTGACTCGTTGACCCTGCGTCCCGAAGCCACCGCAGGCGTGGTGCGTGCCACGGTCGAGCACAATTTGCTCTATGAAGGGGGCAAAAGGCTTTATTACATGGGCCCCATGTTTCGTCATGAGCGGCCACAAAAAGGACGGTATCGCCAATTTCACCAGATTGGGGCCGAGGCCCTGGGTTTTGGGGGGCCCGAGGTTGACGCCGAGCTGATCCTGATGGCCCACCGTTTGTGGATTGAACTGGGTCTGACCGATGTGCGCCTGGAGCTCAACAGCCTGGGTCAACCGGCCGAGCGGGCACAGCACAGGGCGGCGCTGATCGCCCATTTTGAGGCCCATGCCGGTCAACTCGATGAAGATGCCCGCCGCCGCTTGCACAGCAACCCTTTGCGGATCCTTGACACCAAGAACCCGGCCATGCAGGCGCTGGTCGAATCAGCCCCGAAATTGATCGATTACCTGGGTGAGGCCTCCCGAGCACACTTTGATGCCGTGCGCGCCATCCTCGATGCCAACGGCGTGGCTTATCGGATCAACCCCAGGCTGGTGCGAGGCATGGATTACTACAACTTGACGGTGTTCGAGTTCATCACCGATCGACTGGGGTCGCAAGGCACCGTTTGTGGCGGGGGCCGCTATGACTACCTGATTGAACAAGTCGGTGGCAAACCGGCACCAGCGGTGGGTTGGGCTTTGGGTATCGAGCGGGTGCTCGAATTGGCTCGTGAAGCCGGTCTTTGGCCCAATTCGCCAGTGCCCGATGCCTATGCCATCGTGCCAGACGCGACTCACTTGCCCCAAGTCATGGCGGTGATTCAGCATTTGCGGGGTGCGGGCGTGGCGGTTCAGATGCACGCCGCGCAAGGCGAAGGCATGGGCAGCATGAAGAGTCAATTCAAAAAAGCCGATGCCAGCGGGGCCCGGTATGCCCTGATTTTTGGCGAACAAGAGCTAAAGACCGGACAACTGACCGTCAAGTCTTTGCGCGACGGACAGGGTGCCCAACGTCAGGTTGAGATCAGCCACTGGGCCGATTGGGCCCGCTCTCTCACCGAAGATCCTGTTGCAGGGATGACCGCTTCAACATAGCGCGCAACTTTGAATCCGCTCTGGCCGCACAAGGCCTAAAATCAAACTTCTCCGACTGGAAGACCCAACATGGCCACGCAACTCAATCTCGAAGAGCAGGAACAAATCGATCAGATCAAACACTTCTGGCAACGCTGGGGCAATGTGATCACGTGGTTCCTGATCCTGGTGCTGGCGGCTTATTCGGGATGGAATGGCTGGCAATGGTGGGAGAGACGCAACGCCAGTCAAGCCGCCATCTTGTATGACAGCGTTGATCAAGCCGTTCGTCAAGCCGACATGACCTTGCTCGACCGCTCTCTCAACGACATCCAGAGCCGATATGCCAGCGCAGCCATCACCCAGCATGCCTCTTTGTTGGCCGCCCGAGTGTATGAGTCGAAAGGTGCAACAGACAAGGCACAAGCTGCATTGCGTGCGGTCGTGGCGCAAGCTTCCGACGAAGGCCTGGTCGCCTTGGCAGCACTGCGCTTGGCGGCCTTGCAAATGCAAGCGCAGGATTGGGCTGCTGCCAAAGCCACCCTCGAGCGCAAAGTGCCTGTCACCATGCAAGCCTTGTTCGACGAAGCAATGGGGGATTGGTCAGCCCTGCAAGGTCAAAAAGAACCGGCCCAAGCGGCTTACCTCAAGGCCTGGAAAACCCACGCAGCGGGCAGTGACGGACGTCGCTGGCTCGAAATCAAGCTGGCCCCCATGGGCGTGCAACCGCAGGAGAAATCATGACTGCACGCCGCTGGAGTTCAAGATTGACCCCTTGGGTCGCTTGCGCCGCATTGGGTCTGCTCACGGCATGCGGCGGGGTCTCTCGTCCCAAACCGGCCGAGATTGTCAATGTGCCGGTGTCACAAAATCTGAACACGTTGTGGTCTTCTGCTGTCGGGCCATTGACCCCGAACTTGTGGCCGGTTCTGACACCGGATCACTTGGTGTTGGCCAATCAGGCGAATGATCTGCTTGTCCTGCGACTCAGCGATGGGTCGGTCACCGAACGCTTGCCTTTGGGCCAAGCCCTGTCTGCCGGCGTTGGCAGCGATGGCATTCGCCATGCCGTGGTCACCCGTCAAAACACCCTTTTGGTGATTTCCAAGGGCAAAGAGGTCTGGCGGCAAACGCTGCCCGCCCAGGTTTTCACCCCACCTCTGGTGGCGGGCGAGCGAGTGTTTGTTTTGCTCGCCGATCGTTCGCTCATGGCCTTTGATGCGAAATCGGGACTCAAACTTTGGACCCAGTCGCGACCGGGCGACCCGCTGGTGCTTCGCCAGCCGGGTACCCTGATGGCCTATCAAAACACCCTGGTCGCTGGTTTGTCGGGTCGTCTGACCGGGTTTGATCCAACCACCGGGCAGGTGGTTTGGGACGCTCCTTTTGCCAACTCGCGCGGACTCAATGACCTCGAGCGCCTGGTCGACGTCGTGGGGGCGACCCACCGCCACAGCGACACGCTCTGTGCTCGCGCTTATTTCTCCCAAGTCGCGTGCATCGATGCGAACCGTGGTCAGGTGCTGTGGTCGCGCAGCGCCCAAGGCGATCGTGGGCTGACCGGACTGGCGCAACAAGTGGTGGGCGTCGAATCCAATGGGTTGGTGGTGGCCTGGCAACGCGCCAACGGTGACCGCCTGTGGGAATCCGATCGGCTCAAGTACAGACGCCTGAGTGCTCCTTTGGCCACCTCCAAAGCGATCTGGATCGGAGATGAAGATGGACAGGTCTATCTGATGGACCCGCAAAACGGGCAATTGACCCAGCGCCTGCGCATCGATGGGTCTGCGCTGGCTGCTCCCCCCTTGCAACGCAACGAGGTGGTCTTTTTGGCCACCCGAAACGGCACGGTGCGTGCCATTCGTGCCCACTAAGTCCAGACTGGATCCCCATGAAACCCGTCATCGCCTTGGTCGGACGCCCCAATGTGGGCAAATCGACCCTGTTCAATCGCATCACCAAAACGCGTGATGCGATCGTGGCCGACTTTGCCGGGTTGACCCGTGACCGCCACTACGGCAACGCCCATCTGGGCTCGCGCGAGTTCATCGTGATCGACACCGGGGGCTTCGAACCCGACGCCAGCAGCGGTATTTTCAAGGAGATGGCGCGTCAAACGCAGCAAGCCGTGGCCGAGTCCGATGCGGTGATCTTTGTGGTCGACGCCCGCGAGGGCTTGTCGGCACAGGATCACGACATTGCCAAATACCTGCGCCGTCTGGGTAAATCGTGCCTGTTGGTGGCCAACAAGGCAGAAGGGATGCAGTCGGGCCCTCAGTTATCCGAGTTTTACGAACTGGGCTTGGGCGAAGTCCTGCCGGTCTCCGCCGCCCATGGTCAGGGCATCCGCAGCATGCTCGAGGCCGCTTTGGACCCGCTGTTTCAGGGGCATGATGAAGACGAGGCACCGGCCGAAGAGGGCGTGATTCGATTGGCCGTGGCCGGGCGTCCCAATGTGGGCAAGTCGACTTTGATCAACACCTGGTTGGGGGAGGAGCGGCTGGTTGCCTTTGACATGCCGGGCACCACCCGCGATGCCATTCGGGTGCCTTTTGAAAAAGGGGGCCAAAAGTACGAACTCATTGATACCGCCGGTCTTCGACGCAAAGGCAAGGTGTTCGAGGCCATCGAGAAATTCTCGGTGGTCAAGACCTTGCAGGCGATTGAGTCAGCCCATGTGGTGCTTTTGCTGCTCGATGCCACTCAAGGCGTCACCGACCAGGATGCCCACATCGCCGGTTATATCCTGGAGAGTGGCCGTGCCGTGGTGCTGGCGGTCAACAAATGGGATGCGGTTGACGCTTACCAGCGTGAATTGCTGCAACGCTCGATCGAAACCCGTTTGTCCTTTCTCAAATTTGCCCGCTTGCACCTGATTTCGGCCAAAAAACGCCAAGGTCTTGGGCCTTTGTGGCAATCTTTGCAAGCTGCCCACAAAGCAGCCATGTGCAAAATGCCGACACCGGTCCTGACTCGACTGCTCCAAGAGGCGGTTCAGTTTCAATCGCCCAAACGCGCCGGCATGTTCCGACCCAAGCCTCGCTACGCCCACCAGGGTGGCATGAATCCGCCAGTGATCGTGGTGCATGGCAACTCTCTGGAACACATCACGGACAGCTACAAACGCTTTCTCGAAGGGCGCTTTCGCAAGGCATTCGACCTCGAGGGCACTCCCTTGAGAATCGAGATGAAAACCTCTCACAACCCCTACGCCGACTAGAGTCTTTTCCGACTGTGGTATGGTTGAGCCATCATCAACCGCCGAACACGGAGCATATCGTGACCAACAAAGGACAATTGCTGCAGGATCCCTTCCTCAACCTGCTGCGTAAAGAGCATGTCCCCGTTTCCATTTATCTGGTCAACGGGATCAAGCTCCAAGGCCAAATCGAGTCCTTCGACCAATATGTGGTGTTGCTGCGCAACACAGTGACACAAATGGTCTACAAACACGCCATCTCCACCATCGTGCCGGGTCGCGCCGTGAATTTCTCGGCCACCGAAACCGGCGAAGCCCCTTCGGCTTGAACGAGAACCGTTCATCCGGCCCGACCCCTGCCTTGTTGGTGGGGGTCGACTTCGGCTTGCCGCATTTTGACGCCGAATTGGCCGAGTTGTCGGAATTGGCCCGAACGGCCGGACTTGAACCTGTGGCATGTCTGACCTGCAAGCGTCAGGCCCCGGATGCAGCCTTGTTTGTCGGCAGCGGCAAAGCCGATGAGATCAAGGCTCTGGCACAGCAACACGGTGCACAAGAGATCCTCTTTGACCAGGCTCTGAGCCCAGCCCAGCAACGCAATCTCGAACGCACCCTGGGATTGCCCGTCTATGATCGAACCTTGGTCATCCTCGAAATTTTTGCCCAGCGTGCACGCAGCCACGAGGGCAAGTTGCAAGTGGAACTGGCTCGGTTGCAATACCTCAGCACACGACTGGTGCGACGCTGGTCGCACCTGGAGCGTCAGCGCGGTGGCATTGGTGCGCGTGGGGGGCCGGGCGAAACCCAGATCGAATTGGATCGCCGCATGATCGGTGATGCCATGCGACGCACCAAAGAGCGGCTGGAGCAGGTCAAGCGCCAACGCCACACCCAGCGCCGCCGGCGCGACAGCGGTAGCCACTTCGGGATTTCGCTGGTGGGTTATACCAACGCTGGCAAATCAACCCTGTTCAATGCCCTGGTCAAAGCTCGCGCCTATGCCGCTGACCAGTTGTTCGCCACGCTGGACACGACCACGCGCCAACTTTATTTGGGCGACGCGCAGGGCAGGGGTCGTTCGGTGTCATTGTCGGACACGGTGGGCTTTATTCGCGATTTGCCACACGGGCTGATCGAGGCCTTTCAGGCCACCTTGCAAGAGGCGGCGCAAGCCCAACTGTTGTTGCATGTGGTGGATGCAGCCAACCCCGACCACCCCGAACAAATCGAGCAAGTGCAGGCAGTTTTGCGGGAAATTGGTGCCGACCAGGTGCCCCAGCTGCTGGTTTTCAACAAAATTGACGCCCTGGAACCCCACCAGCGGCCGCTTCAAAGCCGTGACCACTACCTGCTTGAAGGGCGTCCGATCGAACGCATCTTCGTCAGCGCGGCCAGTGGCGAGGGATTGCCCCTACTGCGACAGGCGTTGGCCGAGCGCGCTTTGACGAGCCAGGTCGAAAATTGGGCACAATCAGACACATTGATCTCGGACACACCGACATGAGCACATTCACAAGTCAAATCTCACGGGGATGGACCCGATTGCGAGGGGTTTTCAGCCTCAATGATGGACGTTGGGGGCGGGGCGAAGGCAATGGCCCCGAGCAATCCCCTGAGCCACCCAAGGAAAACCGGCCCCAGCGCCCGTCGTCCGGTCCGCCCGACCTCGACGAACTGTGGCGGGATTTCAACCAGAAACTTGGACGTTTGCTGGGTCAGCGCGGCGGCCGTGGTCATGGCGGGCAGGGCGGCTCCGAACCCCCTTCGCCCAATTTCAAAGGCGCAGGCATCGGCGCCGGTCTGATTGGCGGGGTCTTGCTGGTGCTCTGGCTGGGTTCCGGATTTTTCATCGTTCAAGAAGGTCAGCAAGCGGTCATCACCCAATTTGGCAAGTATCACTCCACCGTGGGCGCCGGTTTCAACTGGCGCATGCCTTGGCCGGTGCAGCGCCACGAGGTGGTTTTTGTGACCCAAATTCGATCCCTGGACATTGGTCGCGACACGGTCATTGCCGCCACTGGCCTTCGAGAGTCGGCCATGTTGACCGAAGACGAGAACATCCTGGAGATCAAGTTCGCCGTGCAATACCGCTTGACCGACGCACGAGCCTATTTGTTCGAGTCCAAAAACCCCATCGATGCGGTGGTGCAAGCGGCCGAGACGGCGGTGCGCGAAGTGGTCGGTGGCATGCGCATGGATGCGGCCTTGTCTGAAGACCGCGACCAAATCGGTCCTCGGGTTCGCGCCCTCATGCAAGTCATTCTGGATCGCTACAACGTGGGCATCGAAGTGGTCGGCATCAACCTGCAACAGGGTGGTGTGCGCCCGCCCGAACAAGTCCAGTCTTCTTTTGACGATGTGCTCAAAGCCGGTCAAGAGCGAGAGCGGGCCAAAAATGAAGCCGAGGCTTATGCCAACGATGTCATTCCGCGTGCAGCGGGTACCGCCTCGCGCTTGCGCGAGGAAGCGCAAGGCTACAAGTCACGCATCGTGGCCCAGTCTCAGGGCGATGCGCAACGCTTCAAGTCGATCCTGGCCGAATATCAAAAGGCGCCCCAGGTCACCCGTGACCGCCTCTATATCGACACCATGCAGCAGGTCTACACCAACGTGACCAAAGTCATGATTGAGAGCCGCCAGGGTTCCAACCTGCTGTATTTGCCCCTGGACAAAATCATGCAAATGACCGCTGCCTCAGGATCTGTCGATGCGCAACCTCCCGCCGCAACCGGGACCAATCCGGTTGCCCCGAATTTTTCGCCATCCGGGCTCGACAGCCGAGGTCGGGTCGATGGCCGTCAACGCGATCGCGATGCGCGCTGAAAGGACACCAAGATGAACAAACTGGGTTTTTACATCGCCGCCGCGTTGGCTGGCATCGTCTTGCTGACTTCCACCGTGTTTGTGGTCGATCAGCGTCAATTCGGCGTGGTCTACGCCTTGGGACAAATCAGCCGCGTGATCACCGAACCCGGCCTGCATTTCAAGTTGCCGCCGCCGTTCCAAAACGTCAACTACATCGACAAGCGTTTGTTGACCCTGGACAACGCCGTCACGGAGCCCATGCTGACTGCCGAAAAGCAGCGCATGGTGATCGACTGGTATGTGCGCTGGCGCATCACCGACCCTTCCAGCTACATTCGAAATGTCGGCCTGGATGAGCGGGCCGGGGCGACCCAACTCAGCCGCGTGGTGCGAAATGCTTTCCAGGAGGAAATCAACAAGCGCACCGTGAAAGAGCTCTTGTCGGTTCAGCGCGAGACCCTGATGCAAGACGTCAAAAAAGAGGTTCAGGCCAAGGTCAAAGGTGAAAAACCCTGGGGCATCGATGTGGTTGATGTCCGCATGACCCGCGCCGACTATGTCGAGACCATCACCGAATCGGTCTATCGCCGCATGGAAGCCGAGCGCAAACGGGTCGCCAACGAGTTGCGCTCGACCGGTGCAGCAGAGGGTGAAAAGATTCGCGCCGACGCCGATCGCCAGCGCGAGGTGATCGTGGCCAACGCCTACCGAGACGCCCAAAAAATCAAGGGTGAGGGCGATGCCGAGGCAGCCAGAATCTATGCCGACTCTTTTGGCAAAGATCCCCAGTTTGCCCAGTTTTACCGAAGCCTCGAGGCTTACAAATCCACTTTCAACAAGAAGTCCGACGTGATGGTGGTCGATCCGTCAAGCGATTTTTTCAAGGGCATGCGCAGCTCTGGCGGCAAGTAAGCCGACTCTGCGGCTCATGGACCTCGATGCCTTGCTGGCCACTTTGGGGCTGGTGCTGATCATCGAAGGGCTCTTGCCCTTCGCAGCACCCGGCCGTTGGCGGCGCATGTTCCTGGATATTTTGAAGCACCACGATGGCCAAATCCGCTTCTTTGGTCTGATTTCCATCGTGACCGGACTGATTTTCTTGTTCTTCTTTGGTGCCTGAAGGTCGGGATGGCCCGTTGGGTGGGTAAAATCCCCCTTTTTGTTCTGTCCAAAGTTCGCCATGTCCGCCTGGGTACTCCCGGATCACCTTGCAGATGTCTTGCCCGCCGAGTCCCGGCGCTTGGAGGAATTGCGTCGCCTTTGGCTCGATGCAGCGCGTGCCTTCGGTTTCGAGCTGGTCATGCCACCCTTACTCGAGCACCTCGAATCCTTGCTCAGTGGCACCGGAAGCGCTTTGGATCTGCAAACTTTCAAACTGGTTGACCAACTCTCCGGTCGCAGCCTGGGTTTGCGTGCCGACACGACCCCCCAGGTGGCTCGCATCGATGCCCATTTGCTCAACCGCCAAGGCATCGCGCGCCTGTGTTACTGCGGCCCCGTGTTGCACACGCGCCCGGAAGGCCCCTTCGCCAGCCGGGAGCCCTTGCAATTTGGGGCCGAGTTGTACGGTCATGGTGGCCTCGAGGCCGATCTGGAAATTCTGGATCTGGCTTTGCAGGGGTTGGCTCAATCCGGACTGAGCGATCTGCTCATCGACTTGGGTGATGCCCGGATCGTACCGGCTTTGCTGGCCGATCAGGATCTTTCCGATGAGCATCGCGATGCCCTGATGGTCGCTTTGGCTGCCAAAGACGCTTCGGCCTTACAGTCCCTGTCGTCACACCTCGACCCCCGAGTCCGGCAGGCCCTCAGGCATCTGATCGCCGCCTACGGGGGGGCCGAAGTGCTGGCACAGGCCCAAGAGGTCTTGCACGCCTGGCCCGACGCTGTGCGGGCTTTGGAGGATCTTCAATGGCTGGCCCGCCACACCGAGCGCCAGGTTCAATTCGACTTGGCCGATGCCCGAGGTTATGCCTATTACAGCGGCATGCGCTTTGCCATCTACAGCCCCAAGGCGCACGAAGCTCTGGTGCGGGGAGGGCGCTATGACGAAGTCGGGGCCGTGTTCGGTCGACGCCGCGCCGCCGTGGGCTTCAGCCTGGACCTCAAGGCGCTGGTGGCCTGTGTCTCACCGGCCCTCCATCATCCCGCCATCCGCGCACCCTGGTCGCTGGATCCCGATTGGCGTGCGGCCATTGCCCGATTGCGCTTGCGGGGCGAAACCGTGATTTGCGTGCTGCCCGGGCACGAGAACGAAACAGACGAATTCGCGTGCGATCGTGAACTGGCCCTTGAAGGGGGACAGTGGATCGTGCGTCCCCTTTGATTTTTGCGAGAAACAAGCATGAACATCACCCGAGGTCGACATGTGGTCGTGGTCGGAACCCAGTGGGGCGACGAAGGCAAAGGCAAACTGGTTGATTGGCTGACCGAAACCGCCACCGGCGTGATTCGCTTCCAGGGCGGACACAATGCGGGTCACACCCTGGTCATCAATGGCGTCAAAACGGCGCTGCACCTCATCCCCAGTGGCATCATGCGCGCGGGGGTACGTTGTTACATTGGCAATGGGGTGGTACTGTCCATCGCCAAATTGCTGGAGGAAATCGCCGGCCTCGAAAAGGCTGGCGTGGAAGTGCGCTCGCGCCTGCGCATCTCCGAAGCTTGTCCACTGATTCTGCCTTACCACTCGGCCATCGATGTGGCACGTGAGGCCGCCAAGGAAAAATCAGGCCAAGCCAAAATCGGCACCACGGGACGTGGGATCGGCCCTGCCTACGAAGACAAAATCGCACGCCGTGCGCTGCGTGTGCAAGACCTCAAGCACCCCGAGCGTTTCGCGGCCAAACTGCGCGAAAACCTGATCCTGCACAACCATGTGCTGACCGACATCCTGCACGCACCCGCACTCGACTTTCAGACCATTTATGACGAAACCATGGCCCAGGCACAGCAGATCCTGCCCATGGTGGCCGATGTCTCGCGTGAACTCAATGAAGCCCATGCGCGCGGCGAAAACCTGCTGTTCGAAGGCGCTCAGGGCACTTTGCTCGATGTCGATCACGGCACCTACCCCTTTGTGACCAGCAGCAACTGCGTGGCTGGCAACGCCGCCGCCGGCTCCGGCGTTGGACCCCATTTGTTGCATTATGTGCTGGGCATCACGAAGGCCTATTGCACTCGCGTGGGCGGTGGTCCTTTCCCGACCGAACTCGAGTGGGAAAAAGAAGGCACGCCGGGTTGGCACATGGCCACGGTGGGGGCCGAAAAAGGCACCACCACCGGTCGCTCTCGCCGTTGCGGCTGGTTCGATGCCGCCTTGCTCAAGCGCAGCGCACAGGTCAATGGCCTGAGCGGGCTTTGCATCACCAAGCTCGATGTGCTCGATGGCTTGAAAGAACTCAAATTGTGCGTGGGCTACGAACTCGACGGCGAAAAGATCGACCTTTTGCCCTTGGGGGCCGATGACATCGAACGCTGCCAGCCCATCTACGAAACCATGCCCGGATGGACCCAGAGCACCGTCGGCGTGACCCGTCACGAAGACTTGCCGCCTGAAGCTCAGCAGTATTTGCGTCGCATTGAAGAGACTTGCGGTGTGCCCATTCACATCGTCTCGACCAGTCCGGATCGCGACCATACCATCTTGTTGCGCCACCCTTACGTGGCCTGATCCCAACGCATCACCAGGAGACACCCCATGCTCACCGAAGACGGCAAACACCTTTATGTCTCGTACGACGAGTACCACAACCTGATCGAGAAACTGGCCCTCAAAATCCACCTCTCAGGCTGGCAATTTGACACCATCCTGTGCCTGGCTCGCGGCGGCATGCGTCCGGGCGATATTTTGTCGCGCATCTTTGATGTGCCTCTGGCCATCATGTCGACCAGTTCTTACCGCGCCGAATCGGGCACCGTGCAGGGCCATTTGGACATCGCCCGCTACATCACCACGCCCAAGGGCGAGATCGCCGGTCGGGTGTTGCTGGTCGATGATCTGGCCGATACGGGCCACACCCTGAAGGCCGTGGTCGACATGCTCAAGACCAATTACGCTCCCATTTCCGAGTTGCGCAGTGCCGTCATTTGGACCAAAGGCGTATCCACCTTCCAGCCCGACTACTCGGTCGAGTTTCTGCCCACCAACCCCTGGATTCATCAGCCTTTTGAGCCCTACGACTCGATGCGGCCAGCAGCCCTGATGGAGAAGTGGAAAGTCTGAGGAGCGCAGGTGAGCGACTCGCACGACACCGATCTGACGGGTTTGATTCATCACCCTTATCGCCCCCCGTCAGGCTTTGAAGCGCCCCAACCGGCGGTGCACAAGGCCTCGACCGTTTATTTCCCCGATGTGGCCTCTTTGCGGGCTCGCGATTGGCGCGAAAAAGCCGGCTACACCTATGGCTTGCACGGTACCCCCACCACCTATTTGCTGGAAGAGCGCATCGCTCACCTCGAAGGTGGTCTTCAGACCGTGCTGGTGCCCAGCGGACTGAGCGCCATCAGCACCACAGGTCTGGCCTTTTTGAAGGCGGGTGACGAAGTGCTGATCCCTGACAACGCCTATGGTCCCAACAAAGCCTTCGCCAATGGCGAGCTCGCCGGACTGGGCGTCGGTCACCAACTCTATGACCCCCTGGATGTGGCCGACCTGGCCCGTCGCATCAGCCGCAAAACACGTTTGGTGTGGCTGGAAGCCCCGGGCTCGGTCACGATGGAGTTCCCCGATCTGATCGAGCAAGTGAGGTTGTGCCGGCAGCACGGTGTGATCTGCGCACTGGACAACACCTGGGGCGCCGGCTTGGCTTTCAATGCCTTTGATCTGCTGGGTGACGGCAGCCTGGGGGTCGACATCAGCGTACATGCCCTGACCAAATACCCCAGCGGCGGCGGCGATGTGCTGATGGGTGCCATCACCACCCGTGTCGAAAGCCTGCACCACCCGATCAAGCTGTGTCACATGAGGCTGGGTTTGGGCGTGGGCGCCAACGATGCGGAGTTGGTCTTGCGCTCTTTGCCCAGCATTGCCGCTCGGTATGGGGCCCAGGACCAAACCGCGCGTGCCTTGGCGCTTTGGTTGGGGCAACAAGATTTTTGCGCCCAGGTTTTGCACCCCGCATTGAGCGATTCACCCGGGCATGCGCATTGGCAGTCGGTGTGCCGAAAGGGCGGGCACGGCAGCGCGAATTTGGCTGCCGGTTTGTTCAGCATCATCATCCCTGAGCGCATCGCCTGCGAACGTGTCGATGCTTTCCTCAATGGCCTGAAGTTATTCAAGCTGGGTTACAGCTGGGGCGGGCCGGTCAGCCTGGTGGTCCCGTATGACCTGAGCAGCATGCGCCAAAGCTGGCCCCGGCACGTCAAGGCGGGGACGCTGGTGCGTTTTTCGGTGGGTTTGGAGTCGGCGCAGGCCCTGATCAACGATTTGCGGGCCTCGGCGCAGCTGCACTTGGCTTGAGGCGGTTCGGGTTGGTTCAGCCCCGTTTCATTTCAAACCCGATGGGGCCCTCGGGAGAGTCAGGGTGGTGTCGCAACTCGATCACGCAGCCCTGAATACCGACTTCTGCCACGCCCGGCCCCAACACAGGCTTCACGCGTGGTCCCAACAGTTGCTGGTAACGTTGAACCGAAGTGGCCAGATCACGCACCGAAACGATGACCCGTGACACGCCTTTGACGCCGTTCGGGTGGTGCCGCAGATCTCCCTCGGGCACCCGCAAGTGGCGTGGCGTGACGTCACCGCACAAGAAGGGCAAGTCGCGGGTGGTTTGACGGGCTGTGGTCCATTGGAGTTCTTGTCCGTCAGGGCGTTTGCGGCCCCCATCCACCGGCCCGATGATGCTCTCCAGGCCTCGCTGACGTGCGGCTTCGATCACCTGCGCCGTGTCATGGGGCAACAGTGCAAAATCAATCAATCCCTCGCCTTGTTGTTGCAGGATGTGCCACCAGGCTTCGGCCGGTGCATCTGCACTCCAGGTGATCAACTCGAAGTACGATCCGTCTTCGAACACCACCAGGGCGTTGTGCGACAAACGCCCTGGGTGTTTCCCCCCCACCACCACGGTATAGCCTTGCTCGCGATGCCGTTGCATCGCCAGATCGAGATCGTGCACAGCGATCACCAGGTGATCGAGTTGCATCGCAGGGGTGAGGGTGACTGTGCTCATTGTTCCAACTTGATGCGGGTTTCTTTGATGAATGCACTCCAGCGCTCGTATTGCTCGCGCGCGTAACGATCGACGCCGGGTCCATCGGTGGCCATGACTTCAAAGCCAGCCGCAGTCAGTTTGCCATTGACCTCGGCGTTGTTCAAGGTGGTCCGGAAGTCTTCGGTCAGTCTGGCGAGCACGGGCTGGGGCGTGGCGGATGGGGCGAAGATGCCGATCCACGAATAGGCTTCAAAGCCGGCAAATCCGGACTCTGCCACGGTAGGCACGTTGGGCAAGTCGGCCAAGCGTTTGTTGCCCGTCACGGCCAATGCCTTGACTTTTCCGGCCTGAATCTGGGCACGCAAGGCGGCATAGCTCAGCAATGTGATCTGGCTGGTGTCGCCCAGCACTGCCTGCACGGCAGGGCCGCCACCCGCGTAGGGCACGTGGAGCACATCGACTTTGGCGCGGCGCTTGATGTCCTCCATCACGAGGTGGTTCATCGAACCCAGACCGGTCGAGGCATAGCTGAATTTGGCCGGCTGCTGGCGGGCTTCTTCGAGGAAGCCCTTGAGGTCGTTGGATTTGACGCTTGCGCTGGCGGCAATCACCAGCGGGAAGCGAACGGCCAGCGTGATACCGGCGAAATCCTTGAAGGTGTCGTAGGGCAGGTTGGGTTTGGCAATCGGGTTGATCGCATGCGAGTCAAAACTGACCAGCACCGTGTTGCCATCGGCTGGGGCTTTGGCGACAAACTGGGTCCCGACTTGACTGGCTGCACCCGGCTTGTTCTCGACCACCACCGGCCGACCCGTGCGCTGAGCCAGCACCGGTTGGAGGATGCGGGCGGTGATGTCGGTGCTGCCACCGGGCGGGAAGGTGACCACCAGGCGCAGGGTGTTGTCGGCCTGAGCCGTGACCCAGGAAGGCAGCCCCAAAGCAGAGGCGGAGGCCGCGGTGGCCAAAAGTTGACGGCGATTGATTGTTTTCATGTTCATGGTTACTCCTGTTTCATCCCATCCATTGGCTCACCGGGGTGGCCGCATCTTGCAATTGTTGTGACACCACATCGATCAGGGCCGGGCCGGGGTGCGCCAGCGCAGCCCGGATGGCGGCGTCGAGTTGAGCCGGGTCTTCGACACGCCAGGATTTGACCCCGAAAGCTTCGGCCACTTTGGCGTGCTCGGTGCGACCGAAGTCGACCGAGAAGTAGCGTTGATCGTAGCCCACCTTCTGGCTGGCCTTGATCCAACCGAATACGGTGTTGGAAAAGACCACCATCTTGAGCGGCACCTGACGGCGCACGATGGTCTCCAATTCTCCACAGGTGAAACCAAAGCTGCCATCGCCCATGACAGAGACCACGGTGCAGTCTGGGCGTCCAAACCAGGCGCCGACACCGGCTGACATGGCATAACCCAATGCCCCATGCGCCCGGTTGGTGATGAAGTGACGGCCCGGAACGGTCGAATTGTGGAAATAAGCGGAGAAATAAGGGCAGGGCGTGCCCGGATCGGCCACCAAGATGCTGTTGGGTGGCAGCAACCGATTGAGCGCGTCGACCACCCGTTCGGGCTTGATGGGGCGATCCAGTGAAGCTGCCAAGGGCGCAAAGGCCGCCCATTTGCGAGCCCGGGCTTGCTCGGCGATGGCCTTGCCGTCGGCGGCATCGGTGCGAGGACGGTGTCTTAAACGATCGGCGAGTGCCTGATTCAGAGCGCGCAAGCTGAGCAGGGCGTCGCCCACCAGAGGCACTTCGGTGCGATAGTTGGCCGCCACGGTGGCCGCATCCACATCCAGGTGAATCAACTTGACACTGCGCGAGGGCACCTTCCAGTGTTCGGTCGATGTCGAACCCACCCGACAGCCGATGAAGAGCACCAGATCGGCTTGTGCGACCACATCTCGGGTGGCGTCGATGCCACCGTTCGATCCCACCACCCCGACGTTCAGCGGATGATGGTCGGCCAGGCTGCCCTGGCCGCTGACAGTGGTGACCAGCGGAGCATTGAGTTGGGTCACCAGGCGATCGAGTTCGGCACTGGCGCCGGAGATGACCACACCGCCGCCGCAAAAAACGACGGGGCTGCGCGAAGCGGCCAGCAAGTCGGCGGCTTTCTCGATCTCGGCCGGGTCGGCCATGGAGCGCAGGGTGGGCACTTGGCTGTGGCCCGGCTGCGCCCAAACATCACCGGGGTCGGCTTCGTGTTTTTGGATGTCGTATGGCAGGCCGATGTGGGCGGCCCCCGGGCGCCCGGTGGTGATGTGGCGAAAGGCGGTACGCACCGCATGCGGGATCTGATCCACGCGATCGATCACGGTGTTCCAGCTGGTCAAGGGCTTGTACAGGGCACGCTGGTCCAACTCGGTCAAAGGGAATTTGCCCCGTGAGCCCACCGATATGTCGCTGGTGATGGCCAGCAGGGGCACCGAGGATTCGTTGGCCTCGATCACGCCCGGCAGGATGTAGGTGGCGCCACCGCCACTGGGGCCTTCGCATACGCCGACCCTGCCTGTGACGCGAGCGTAACCATCGGCCATGTAGGCGGCGCTGCGTTCGTCGCGCGTGAGCACATGGTCGATCCCGTGGTCCAGTCGGGCCAGGGCGTCGTAATAGGGCAGGCTGGTGTCGCCGCACAAGCCAAAGATGTGCTTCACGCCATAAAGTTGCAACATGCGCACGAGCGCGTCGGCTCCATTCATTCCGTTACTTCCTTGTAAAAAAAATCAAACCCAGCCCAGTAAACCGAACACCGCTCCGGCCGACAAGAGCCACAGCAGGTGCAATCGGGTTTTCAAAACGACCACAACGGTGGCGACCATGAGCAACCACAGCCCGATGTCTTGTGGCCAATCCTGGTGGCGTGAATGCATCAGCCAGCCGGTTGAGGTCATCAATCCGATCACCACCGGGGCCATCCCGGCCTTGAAGGCACGAACTCCAATTCGCTCGCGTTGGCGGTGTAACCACCGGGTGATGTTGTAGGTCAATACGGAGGAGGGCAATAGCACGCACACCAGACAAGCCATTGCCAGGGTCAAACCGGATAACCAGGCCCAGCGACCCGCATGGATGCCGCCTGCAGCTTGCAAACCGATGTTCCAGCCCATCAGGGCCACAAACATCACATTCGGCCCGGGGGCAATCTGCCCCAGGGCCACCGAATTGACAAACTGCTCATCGGTCAGATGGTTGTGCTCATCGACCAAAAAACGATGCATTTCTGGCAAGGCCGAGATCGCCCCGCCCACCGCCAGCAGGGACAGGCCTGCAAAATGCAACAAAACCGGCCACAGCTCCCACACGCTCATCGCCCGGCTCCGATCTCCAGGCGCTTGAGTTGGCGCCATGACCAAGCACATGACAAGCCCCCGAGCACCAACAAGGCAGTGGCCAGGGGCCAGCGCAACAAAGCCACGCAGACGAAGGTCAAGGCTGCCACGGTCAGACCAAGCGCATACCCCATGGGATTTTTCTGCAAAGCCGGCACCAGTTTCAGGCCGGTCGCGATCACCATGCCGGCGACCACGGCGCCCATGCCCCGCATGGCGGCCTGGGCAGCCCAGGTGTGTGCCACGGTGTCATACAACGCTGCCAGCGTCAGCACCAGGGTACCCGGCACGAGGAGCAAGCCCGCCAAAGACGCCAGCACCCCACGCAAGCCGAACTCGCGCGAACCGATCATGATGGACAAATTGATCACATTGGGTCCGGGCAAGGCCTGAGCCACAGACCAATCCTCGACAAACTGCTCACGCGTCATCCATTGTTTTTTTTCCACCAACTCGCGCTGGACCACCGCCAGCACGCCGCCAAAACCCTGCAACGCCATCCACAAGAATGACACGAACAAGTCGGTACACGACTTGGGTTTGTGCAAGGGGGAAGTCATACTGTCATGCCACCCGAGACTTCCAGCACGGCACCATTGACATAACTGGCTTCATCGCTGGCCAAAAAAGCGTAGACATTGGCGATTTCCTCAGGCTGTCCCAGGCGCTTGAGGGGCACCCGTTCGGCCATGCCTTCAATGACTTTTTCGGGCATGGTGGCCAAAATGGGGGTTTGCACAAACCCCGGTGCCACGGCATTGACACGCACACCTTTGGGGCCCAGTTCGCGACTCCATGTTTTGGTAAAGCCGATCACGCCAAATTTGGTGGCAGCGTAGTTGGTTTGGCCGAAATTGCCGTACACGCCGACCACCGATGAGGCATTCAGGATCACCCCGCTGCCTTGGGCGACCATGGTGTCGGAGACAGCCTGGGCACAGTGGAAGACACCACGCAGGTTGACATCGATCACCCGGTCAAACTGCTCCAGCGTCATTTTCTGCAAACGCGCGTCCTGGGTGATGCCGGCGTTGTTGACCAGCACATCGACGCGACCAAACACTTGCAGCACGCGCTGCACCATGGCATCGACCATCTCACGCTGGGTCACATCGACCACCAGGCCCAGCGCGGGTACACCCAAAGCCTTGCATTGCTCGGCGACGGCATCGACCTGTTGTTGCCTGATGTCGCAAACCACGACGGTTGCGCCTTCGGCGGCAAATTTGAGGGCAGTGGCCAAACCGATGCCCTGTCCGGCTCCGGTGATGATCGAGACCTTGCCGGCCAGTCTGGGTGTGCTCATGCGCTGATGTTCCTGTTTGTGCCCTGCAAATGGGCCAAAAAAAGATCAGGCGATCATATCGGGCGGCACGCCTGGGTGCAGCCCATGCTGTCGCCAAAAAAACCAGTATAGTCATTTCATGTGTGTCGCAACCGGTTCGACTTGCCCCCAAGCCCACCCAACGGCGCCCGATTTGCGAGGGGCCATCGGCGTCTTCGATTCCGGCGTGGGTGGCCTGTCGGTCTTGCGTGCGATTCGCCAGGCCTTGCCTCATGAAAACCTGGTTTATGTGGCCGACACCGGTCACGCGCCGTATGGGGACAAACCCACGGCTCACATTGTGGAACGCACCCTGAAGGTTGGCCGCTGGCTCTCGGCGCAGGGGGTGCGTGCCATCACGCTGGCCTGCAACACGGCCACCGTCTTGGCGGTCACACAGTTGCGCCAGAGCACCCACCTCCCCGTGGTGGCGATCGAGCCTGCCATCAAGCCTGCAGTCGCCCAGTCCGCCCGCGGTGTGGTGGGCGTACTGGCCACGCAACAAACCATCCAGAGCGCAGGGGTTGCCCACCTGATCGAGCGTTTTGCTCAGGGCAAGCAAATCTTGCTGCAGGCTTGCCCTGGCTGGGTCGAGCGCGTCGAACAGGGCGATTTGGACAGCCCAGCCACGCTGAAATTGCTGCGACAGCACACTCAAGCCCTGGTGGATGCAGGTGCCGACGTTTGGGTCTTGGGCTGTACCCATTACCCCTTCTTGCAAGGTGCTTTGCGCCAAATTGCCGGGCCCGGTGTGACTTTGATCGATCCTGCTCAAGCCGTGGCGCGCGAATTGCAGCGCCGCCTGGCCGAACAAGATCCACAACCGCCATCCGACGGGATGGGTCTTGATTTTTTTTACACCACGGGCGATGCCGTGACCGCCCAACGGGTCATGGGCCAACTCTGGGGGCGTTCGGTCCAGGTCAGGTCATTGACAGATTGAGTACTTTATAATTTAAATTTAATCTGGAGTCTTGCAGCATCCGGCTCCTCAACCCGGAATTGCGCAAATGTCATCTTTCACCATCCGGCCCATGCGAATGGACGAGCTCCAATCCCACATGTCCTGGGCCGCGCTCGAAGGCTGGAATCCCGGATATCACGATGCCGTCGCCTTTCATGCCCAAGACCCACAAGGTTTTTTCTTGGGTGAACTCGATGGCGAACCCATCGGCATGGTGGCCGGGGTGCGGTATGGCGAAGATTTGGGCTTCATCGGTCTGTACATCGTGCGCGAACCTTGGCGGGGTCGGGGCTACGGCATGCAACTGTGGCAAGCTGCCATGGCGCATTTGCAGGGCCGTGTGGTGGGCCTCGATGGCGTGATCGAGCGACAGGCCGACTATGCCCGCAGCGGTTTTCAGTTGGCATGGCGCAACCAGCGCTTTCAGGGCGACACCCCCAGGGCGATGCTCTCGATGCAACCCGAGATTCACCCCCTCAACGAATGGGATTGGGAGCAGGTGCTTTCATTCGATGCCAAGCATTTCGGAACTTTGCGGGCTCATTTTTTACAAGCCTGGCTGTCCCAGCCCGGGGTGATGGCTCTGGGGCATGGCACAGCAGGTCAAATCGATGCTTTTGGGGTCGCACGTCCTTGCGGCATGGGCCACAAGATAGGTCCGCTGTTTGCCCCCAGCCCCATGATCGCCAGAGCCTTGTTGTGGTCCATTTTGTCCCAACTGCCACGCTCATCGGTGTTTCAGGTCGACATCCCCGCACACCACTTGCAGGCCCGAGCCCTGCTTGAAGGCCTGGGCATGCGCCCGGTTTTCGAGACCGCTCGCATGTATCTTGGCCAGCCTCCCGTCATACCCCTGGACAAGATCTACGGCATCACCAGTTTCGAGTTGGGCTGAGTGCCAGTTTTCAGCCTTGCAAAAGGTCAGGGCATGGGGCCAGAGGCCAGCGTCTCAAGCGGCAAAGCCCTACACTACGGGGTATGAACGCCCTGGTTGATGTTTCGTTCTTTCCGCGCGATGCCAAACCGCTGTCCAGTTACCGCAAGTTCTGGGCGCATCGGTTTGGCACGGCCCCGTTTTTGCCGATGTCGCGCGAGGAAATGGATCGCCTGGGATGGGACAGTTGCGACATCATCATCGTGACCGGTGACGCTTATGTCGACCACCCCAGTTTTGGCATGGCGGTGATCGGTCGCATGCTTGAAAACCAGGGCTTTCGGGTCGGCATCATCGCGCAGCCCGACTGGAGCAGCGCCGATGCTTTCAAGGCTTTGGGCAAACCCAATTTGTTTTGGGGTGTGACCAGCGGCAACATGGATTCGATGATCAACCGTTACACGGCGGATCGCAAAATCCGCAGCGACGATGCCTACACCCCGGGCAACATCGGCGGCAAGCGGCCCGACCGCGCTGCCATCGTCTACAGCCAGCGCTGCCGCGAAGCCTACCCCGAAGTGCCCATTGTGTTGGGCGGGATCGAGGGCAGTTTGCGCCGCATCGCCCACTATGACTACTGGAGCGACAAGGTGCGTCGTTCGATCGTGCTCGACAGCAAATGCGACTTGCTGCTGTATGGCAACGCCGAGCGAGCCATTGTCGAAATCGCCCACCGGTTGGCGGCGCGTCAACCCATTGCCAGCATCACCGACGTGCGCGGCACCGCCTTTGTACGCCGCGAAACGCCCGAGGGCTGGTTCGAGATCGACTCGACCACCATCGATACCCCGGGCCACGTCGAAGCGCACATCAACCCCTACCTGATGATCAGCGACCAGGCCAAAGCCCAGGGCCAAGATTGCGCCCGCCAGCAAGAAGCCGACGCCGTGGCGGTGAAGCAAAACACCGAGCAGCGCATCGCCTTGACCGACATCACCGGCCTGCGCGGCAAAGGCACGCACAAAGTGCCCCCGCGCGACAAAAGCGTGATCCGACTGCCCAGCTGCGAGCAGGTCAAGGACGATCCGGTGCTGTACGCCCACGCCAACCGCGTGCTGCACCTTGAGACCAACCCCGGTAACGCCCGCGCGCTGGTGCAGGCCCATGGCGAAGGCACTACCGCTCGCGATGTCTGGATCACCCCGCCGCCGATCCCGCTGACCACCGCCGAGATGGATCTGGTGTTTGACTTGCCCTACGCCCGCAGCCCGCATCCGGCGTATGCCGACGAACAGGGCGGTCACGACGGCGAAACCAAGATCCCGGCCTGGGAGATGATCCGCTTTTCGGTCAACATCATGCGCGGCTGCTTTGGCGGTTGCACCTTTTGTTCGATCACCGAGCACGAAGGTCGCATCATCCAAAGTCGCAGTGAGGCTTCGATCCTGCGCGAAGTCGAGGACATCCGCGACAAAGTCAAAGGTTTCACCGGGGTCATCTCTGACCTGGGTGGTCCGACAGCCAATATGTACCGACTGGGGTGCCGCAGTCCCGAGATCGAAGCGGCTTGCCGCAAACCCAGCTGCGTCTACCCCGGCATCTGCCAGAACCTGACCACCGACCACGGCCCGCTGATACGCCTGTACCGCAAGGCGCGCACGCTGCGCGGCATCAAAAAAATCCTGATCGGCTCGGGCTTGCGCTACGACCTGGCGGTGCAGTCCCCCGAATACGTCAAGGAGCTGGTGCAGCACCATGTGGGCGGCTACCTCAAGATCGCCCCCGAGCACACCGAAGAGGGCCCGCTGTCCAAGATGATGAAGCCGGGCATCGGCACCTATGATCGATTCAAAGAAATGTTCGACCGCTTCAGTGCCGAAGTCGGCAAGAAGCAGTACCTGATCCCTTATTTCATTGCCGCCCACCCGGGCACGCGCGACGAAGACATGGTCAGCCTGGCTCTGTGGCTGAAGAAAAACGGTTTCAGGGCCGACCAGGTGCAGACCTTTTATCCCAGCCCCATGGCCACCGCCACAGCCATGTACCACAGCGGTCGCAACCCGCTGCGCAAAATCACACCGGGCAGTGAAGCGGTGGACATCGTTCGCGGCGAGCGTCGTCGCCGTCTGCACAAGGCGTTTTTGCGCTACCACGACGCCAACAATTGGCCCCTTTTGCGCGAAGCCCTCAAGGCCATGGGCCGAGCCGATCTGATCGGTAACGGCAAACACCACCTGATTCCCACCTGGCAACCCCAAACCGATGGGTCTTACACCAGTGCCCGGCGCAAGAACAGCACGCCGAGCAAGACGGTCAAGTCAGGTCAGCCCCGGCGCGGCAACTTCCAGACCCAGCACACCGGTCTGCCGCCGCGCAAAAAGGGCTGAAGCTTCAGAGCTGGTCCAACTCGGCAGCCAAGTCGTCTTTCCACCAGCGCGGTGAACCCAGCGTGGCATGGCCCACGGTTTTGTCGCTGGCGGGCACCCACAACGCCCGGCCATGGCGCACCCGTTGCATGGCCGCCTCCATCAGGCCCAATTCGGGCGGGTTGCGTTCATCGTCGATGTTATTGATCGCCAGGACTTGCGCCTGTATCTGTTCCAAATTCAGGCTGGCGTCGTAGTCGCCCGCTGCCTCGTACTGGTACAGCGCGTCGTTGGCGTCGGCAATGGGGGCCTGAGCCAGTTTGGCATCGAGCCAGGCACTGGCAGTCTGCTGGTCCCGGCCGGCTTTGTACAGCCCCCAGGTGCCGCCACTGGTGGCCACGGCATAGTAGGTCAGGGCAAAGTGGGCGGAGCGCAAAGGCCGCTGGTAGTCGCCCCCCATCCATTCGGGGTCTTGCCGAATGGCGTCGATCACCATGCGCCGCATCATCCAGTTGCGCCCCGAAATGGGCGTGGGCATGCAGGCCATGGGCACGGCCAGGTCCATGAAGCCCGGGTGTGCCTGCGCCCACAACCAGGTGTGCATGCCGCCCATCGAGTAACCGATGATGGCGCGCAAGTGCTGCACGCCCAGGCCTTCGGTGAGCAGGCGGTGTTGCGCCTGCACCATGTCGGCGTAGTTGTAGTTCGGAAACTTCGCCCGCAAACCGTTCGAGGGTTTGGTGCTGCGCCCGCAACCCAGGGCGTCGGGCACGATGACCCAATGGTGGGCCAAATCCAGCGGCTGACCGGGGCCGAACAGGGTTTGTTGCCATTCGGCCGTGACCAGACCGGCGGCCGAACCGTTGGTGCCGTGCAGCAGCAACACAGGCTGTCCTTGACGGTTGCCCCAGGTGGTGCAGTGCAGGGTGATTTCAGGCAAAACATCGCCAGTGTGAAACCGGAAATCTTTCAGGGTGATGCGTTGTGTCTCGGGTACCATGGTGAATCTTTCTTGCTCGAATTCTCCCATGAAGCCCTTGCGCCCACAGATCGCCCAATTGCAATCATCCAAGATCCGGGATGTGGCCAACGCCGGCATGGGGCGTGACGATGTGCTGGCCTTTTGGTTCGGTGAATCCGATCAGGTCACGCCCGAGGTGGTGCGACAAGCCGCCATCGAATCCATGCAAAAGGGAGAGACCTTTTACACCCACAACCTGGGCTTGCCCGAACTGCGCCAGGCCATCGCCCACTACACCGGCACGCTGCACCCGCATCAGGCCAGCCTGACGCACGATCGCATCAGCGTGACTTCGGGCGGGGTGAGTGCGCTGATGCTGGCCATGCAGGCGATTTTGGGGGCAGGGGACGAGTGCCTGGTGGTCACGCCCATTTGGCCCAACCTGATCGCCCAGCCGAAAATTTTGGGCGCCGACGTGCGCACCTTCAGCCTGCAACCGGTCAACGGCTTGTGGCAGCTGGATGTGGATGCGCTGTTGCGTTGCATCACCCCGCACACCCGGTTGTTGGTGCTGAACTCGCCCAACAACCCCAGCGGCTGGACGCTGACGCGCGACGAGCAGCAAGCCATCTTGCAACACTGCCGCCGCACGGGCACCTGGATTTTGGCCGACGAGGTGTACGAGCGGCTGTATTACGGCGACGCCCCCTGCGCCCCATCGTTTTTGGACCTCGCCCAACCCGACGATGCGCTGATGGTAGCGCACAGTTTTTCCAAAAGCTTCCTCATGACCGGTTGGCGCCTGGGTTGGCTGGTGACGCCGGCCAGCCTGACCGACACCGTGGGCAAGCTGATCGAGTTCAACACCTCTTGTGCGCCGGTGTTCGCGCAGCGTGCGGCGTTGGCCGCGCTGGCACACACCTCACAGATCACCCCGCCTCTGGTGGATCACCTGCGCACCTGCCGCGACACACTGGTGCGCTTGCTCAACGACATCCCCGGCGTGCAAGCCGCCGCTGCGCCGGCGGGCATGTATGTGTTCTTCAAACTGCCGGGCTTTGACGACGGGGTGGAACTGGCCAAACGGCTGGTCAGCGAAGCCGGGCTGGGTTTGGCCCCGGGCGAGGCCTTTGGCGACACATCCAAGGGGTGGCTGCGTTGGTGCTTTGCGTCGAAAGACCTGGGGCGCTTGGAGGAGGGGGTGGAGAGGTTGAGGGGGTGGCTCAAAGCCCCGTTGAGCCAGCCCTGAAACCGGGCTGGACGCCACCCATGGCCTGTGACGAAATTTTCCGTATTTTCAAGATTGAATTTTGAAAATACGGAAATTCGCTACAATGCGGTTCATGATTCGTCGCCAAATTGAAACGGTTTTTCGGAACTTGGCCAGCCAGTACCCTGTGGTCACAGTGGTGGGGCCACGCCAGAGTGGCAAGACCACGCTGGCCCGGATGGTGTTCCCAGATCATCCATACGTTTCTCTCGAAGACCCGGATGTGCGTCAATTCGCCATTTCAGATCCACGCGGTTTCCTGACTCAATATCAGCGTGGTGCCATCATTGATGAAATTCAGCGCGCGCCCCAATTGCCTTCATACATACAAACCATGGTGGATGCACGGGGCACGCCCGGTCGATTCATCTTGACCGGCAGCCAACAATTTGAACTCATGACGCAGGTCTCTCAGTCTCTTGCCGGGCGTACGGCTCTATTAAGACTGCTGCCTTTGACGTTGGCCGAAGTGAACAGCGTGCGAACCATCAACGCCACAGGTCGGATGTCCTTGGCGGAGTGCCTTCTCAAAGGGTTTTATCCCCGCATTCATGACCAAAAACTCAATCCATCACAGGCCATGGGCGACTATTTCGCGACTTACGTCGAGCGCGATTTGCGACAATTCAGCGCTGTTCACAATCTGAGCCAATTTGAGTTGTTTGTTCGCTTATGTGCTGGTCGAACCGGGCAATTGCTGAACCTCAACAGCTTGGCCAATGACGCCGGCATTTCACAACCTACGGCCAAGGCCTGGATGGACTTGCTACAAACCAGTTTCATTGTGCATTTATTGCCGCCCTGGTTTGTCAACACCAGCAAGCGTTTGATCAAATCGCCCAAACTGTATTTTCATGACACCGCCTTGGCCTGTTGGTTGCTTGGCCTGCGCACGGCCGATCAGGTGTTCCGGGACCCTTTGTGGGGTGCTTTGTTTGAGAATTTTGTGATCAATGAAGCTTTGAAGGATCGCTACAACCAAGCTGAAAACAGCCCCATTTATTTTTACCGCGACGCCGACGGCAATGAGGTGGATCTGATCATTCCCAATGGACACCAGGTGCATGGCGTTGAAATCAAGGCAGGTGCCACGATCAACGCCGATTATTTCAAAGGCTTGCAACGGTTTCAAAACCACCATCCGAATATGCTGGGCAGCGGTTGCGTGGTTTTTGGGGGAGAGCAGGCGCAGATGCGTTCGCCTTGGCCTGCTTTGCCGTGGCTGAACCTGGCGACACGCCCGGCGTGAAATGGTTAAATTCGAAAAACCAAATTCAGATCATTGAGCCCACGGCTGTGCAGGATCGATGAGGTTAAAAGTTTGTTCAGACTTGCGTTTGGAGGCATGCATTTCGGCAGCAACTACGATGACATGCACATTAACGGACTCGGGACTTAATTCCCTGGGTTTCGGGGCAATACGATCTGACTGCTGGCCTTTTATCAGATGCTGCCAACTAAGCGGGCTGCAAAAAAGACCGACGATGATGTGGTGAGGTTATCTGGATCTGCCTATAGTCATGGTTCATCGACGATTTGTATGCCTCGGGGGCATCGTTGGAAGCTGCCTGTGATCTGTTGCGCGGTTATTCAAAGGTGCGTAACATCTATGTTGCCGCGCTCACGTACAGCCATTAAAAAATGAATCAACGCGTTTTCATTGCCGGATCCATGAGCATCAAACACCTCGATGCCAACATTCGGGTGAGGCTCGACAAGGTGGTCGCCCAAGATCTGGAGGTCTTGGTGGGGGATGCCGATGGCGTGGACACGTCCATCCAACATTAACATCGGCAATGTGGGACAACTTGAAGAACTGCTGACCCACATGTCAGATCAGGCCAAGCGCAAGGCAGAAGAAAAAATCAAGCTGTCGCATCGCATCGAATCTTTGAAAAACGAGCAGATGCAGATGTTTGCTTGATGCGCTTCAGCGAGCAGTTGGCCTCATCCCACATCATGATCGACTTGTCATGAGCTTCAGTTTCTCATCTTGATCATGTTCATGGCAGTCCACATCGATTGAAGAACTTTCCGTAAATTCAAGATTAAATCTTGAATTTACGGAAAATAGGTCTTTGCCTTCGCATCCCACCTTGACGACTTCCAGGGTAGCGATATGTCCCAACGAATAGGGTCTACAGATTTTAAAAGAGTGTTTTGTTCAAGCCAGCTGTGAAAGGCCAATCAGGTTCTGCCGATTGAACTCTCATCAGACTGCATTCAAAACCAAACTGTCCTGAGTGGACTTGGTGCGTTTGACATTGATTTCGATGTCATAACCCAGTCGATTGAAGCAGTCCATCAGTTTGCGCTCTGACAGGTTGTTGATCAGTTCATTTCACACGAATGATTCAGGCCATGCGTGTGATGCATGCACTTTGTGCGAGAAAGTTTCAAGCCAATTCAGAAATCTCGATCAGGTTCAGGTCGGGGTCTCGCACATAGACCGATCTGATCTTTTGGGTGGCGCCGGTGCGCATCACCGGGCCTTCGATGATGGGCCACTGGCACTGATTCAGGTGCGCAATCACCTGCTCCAGCGGTCGGTCGGCGATGAAGCACAAATCCAGCGCCCCCGGCACGGGCAGGTGGGCCTTGGGGTTGTGTTCATGGCCCTTGAGGTGCAGGTTGATTTTCTGCTGGCCAAATTTGAAGGCCTTGCGCTCGACGGGCGGGGTGCCGCCGATGAACGATTCCAGCGTCATGCCCATGACGCGGGTGTAAAAGTCCACGCAAGCGGCTTCGTCGGTGGTGGTCAGCACCAGGTGGTCGAGGTGGTCGATCATGCGTTGGCCTTACAGGGTGTGCAGGGGAATGTCGTGTTGCGTGGCCAGGCGTTTGAGTTGCGAGCGGGTTTGGCTGGCAAACCAGGCCTCCAGCTTGCGGTGCGTGGCCGGCTTCATCATGTGTTTCAGGTCACCCTGGGCGGGCAGGCCGGCGACGGTGCACAGCGACTTGGCAAAGTGCGGTTCGAGTGCCGCTACCGCCACCCGTCCGCCTTTGCAGGCATACACCCGATAACCGGCATGGGCGCCGCCCACCGCCCCGTCGGGTGTGGTCAGTCCCCAGTGGCGGGGCAAGCCCAGGTAGGCGGCGGCCACGTTCAGGGCCACCTCGTGCCGGTTGCCCTGGCCCTTGTTGTGTTGGCGCAGGATCAAGCCTTGGAGCACGGCCTCGGTCACCAGCAGCGACCCGCCCATGTCGGCAAACAGGCTCGCGGGCAAAGACAAGTCGTTGACCAGGCCGCATTCGGCCATGTAGGTCAGGTCGTGGCCGGGCTCTTCGGCCTGTGCGCCGGGCGCACCCACGATGGAGACCTGGATCAGGGCCGGGTAGGTCTGTGCCAGTTGCCGGGGGTCCATCCCCAGTTTTTTCAGGGCCGAAGGGCGAAACGAGGTGATCAGCACATCGGTCTTTTGAAGCAGGGCGTGCAGTTTCTTTTGACCGCTGGCTTGCTTCAGATCTGCAGCGACCACTTTCATGCCAAGGTGCATTTGCTCATAGGCCTGACGGCGGTAGTGCGCCATGGGGTCGCCACTGCCACCATCCGGGGTCACAGGTTCTAACTTGGTGCAAGTCGCCCCCATGGCTTTGAGGCGCATCACGGCGGCGGGGCCGGGCAGGTTCAGGGCCAGGGTGAGCACGCGGATGCCGCGCAGGGGTTTGAGGGCAGGGGTCATGTGGTCCTTTGAGACAGGCGTTGTTGCCAGCGTTGGCTGTAACTGGACAGGCTGAAGCAAAACGCAAAGTAGATCAGGGCAATGAAGACGTAGGCTTCGATCTTGAAGGGTCGCCAGTCGGCATCGCCGGACAAGGCCAGCGACAAGGCGCCTGACAATTCGTACAGGCTGACGATGGTCACCAAAGAGGTGTCTTTGAACAGGCCGATGAAGTGGTTGACCAGGGCCGGCAGGCTGTTCATCAGGGCTTGGGGCAGCAACACCTCGCGGTGGGCTTGCCACGGGCTCAGACCCAAGGCGGTGGCGGCCAGGCGCTGGCCTTCGGGCACGCCTTGCAGACCGCCACGCACCACCTCGGCCAGATAGGCCGCCAAAAACAGGGTCAGGGCGCCCAGCACGCGCAGCAGCACATCGGGCGATTGACCGGCGGGCAACAACATGGGCAACATGAAACTGGCCATGAACAGCACACTGACCAGTGGCACCCCGCGCACCAACTCGATCAGCCCGGCGCAGACCGAACGCAGCACGGGCCAGCTGGATCGCCGACCCAAGGCGAGCGCAATGGACAGCGGAAACGCCAGTGCGATGCTGACGATGGCCAGCATCAGGGTCAATGCCAGACCGCCCCATTGGTCGGTGGCGACGGGGGGAAGGCCCAAAGGGGTCAAGGCCCAGGGGCCGAGGCGACCGGCCATCAGCACCCAGGTCAGCAAGGCGGCCAGCGCCCACCAAGCGGCCAAGCGGCGGGTCCAGGACGATGGTCGAGCCGTGTGAGCCAACAGGGCCACCATGACCAAACTGGCCAACAGGGGGCGCCAGTGTTCTTCATGCGGGTAACGACCCCACAAAATGACGCGGTGTTTTTCGGCGATCACGCCCCAGCAGGCCCCATGCCCGCGTGCAGCGTCGCAAGCCGCCAAGTCGGGGCGCCAGATCGCTTGCCACACGCCCCAATCCAGCAGGGCCCAGATCAGCGGCGCGAGCAACAGCAGCAAAGCCACGGTGATGGTGGCGCTGATCGGGCTGGACCAACAGGCGCGCCAAAAACCGATGCGGGCCTCAGTGCGCATGCCGGGTCACCCTGCGGTTGTATCGGTTCATGAGCCAGGCGGTCAGCAAAGACAGGCCGAGGTAGATCAGCATGATCAGGGCAATGCACTCCACCGCACGCCCGGTCTGATTGAGCGAGGTGTTGGCGATGCTGACCAGATCCGGATAGCCGATGGCCACCGCCAAAGAGGAGTTCTTGGTCAGGTTCAGATATTGACTGGTCAATGGCGGCACCGAGACCCGCAAGGCCTGAGGCAGCACCACGCAGCGCAAGACCGGCCAAGCCTGCATCCCCAGGCTGAGGGCGGCCCAGGTCTGTCCCTTGGGCACGGCCTCGATGCCGGCACGAAACACTTCGGCAATGAAGGCCGAGGTGTACAAACTCAGGCCCAGCCAAAGGGCCAGGTATTCAGGGCTGAGTCCGTTGCCGTGCTCCCCCCAGAGCAGTCCGGCTTTGCTCCATTCAAGGGGACCGATGAGCCAAGCCTGCTGGGGATCAGGCATGAAGTCAATCAGGGCAATGTAGCCCATGAGCAGCAAGATCAGCAGCGGCACGTTGCGCAGCAATTCGATGTAGCTGCGTGCCAGGGCGCGCGCCAGCGGGTGGGTGCTGATGCGGGCCACCGCCACCAGCAACCCGAGCAGGGTGGCCAGGGCGATGCCCGGCACGGCCACCCGCAGGGTGTTGACCAGTCCGACCAAAAAAGCATGCCAAAAGGGATGCTCGGCGGTGTGGGTCAGCCAACTCTCTGAAATGTCAAAGCCCACCGGCTCCAGCAAAAAATCCCAGCCGGTCTGGATGCCCCGCATGCGCATGTTGGTCAGGGTGTTGCTGGCCAGCACAGCCAGCAAGGCCAGCAGGCCCAGCACCAGGGCAGCCTGAACCAGCAGGGCAGCGTGACGGCGCAGGGCCTTCATGATCACCGATCAGCGCAAGGGCATGGCGTAGAGCAAGCCGCCCCGGGTCCACAGGGCATTGCTGCCGCGTTTCAGCCCGACCGGGGTTTTTTCGCCGACGTTGCGCTCGAAGATCTCGCCGTAGTTGCCCACCGCAGAGATCGCACGTTGCAGCCATTCTTTGTCCAGACCCAGCATCTTGCCCAGGTCTTCGCCTTTGCCCAGCAAGCGCAACACGACCGGGTCGGCGCTCTCGGCCAGCAGTTTTTGCAGGTTCTCGCTGGTGATGCCTTGTTCTTCGGCCTCGATCAGGCCGTGCACGGTCCAGCGCACGATCGACAGCCACTCGTCATCGCCTTTGCGCACCATGGGGCCCAAGGGCTCTTTGGAAATGAGTTCGGGCAAGATCACGTGTTCTTTGGGGTTTTTGGCCTCGCGCGAGCGAATCGAAGCCAGTCCGGACGCGTCGGTGCTGTACGCCTGGCAACGACCCGAAAAGTAGGCGGCGTTGGAAGCGTCCAGTTTTTCAAAGACCACCGGCTTGATGCCCAATTTGTGGGCGCGAGAGTAATCGCTCAGGTTCTTCTCGGTGGTGGTGCCCGACTGCACGCAGACGGTGGCGTTTTTCAGCTGCTTGGCCGATTTGATGCCCGACTTGGCCGGCACCATGAAGCCCTGGCCGTCGTAGAACAAAACCGCGGTCAGGCTCAGGCCCAGGGCGGTGTCGCGACTCAGGGTGACCGTGGTGTTGCGCGACAAGACGTCGATTTCACCCGATTGCAAAGCAGTAAAGCGCTGCGGCGCGGACAGTGGCACATAGCGCACTTTGTCAGGGCTGCCCAGCACGGCGGCGGCGATGGCTTTGCACACGTCCACATCCATGCCGCTCCACTTGCCCTGGCTGTCGGCGGCACTGAAGCCGCTGACCCCGGTGCTCACCCCGCAGGTGAGTTGGTCTTTTTGTTTGATTTGATCCAGGGTTTTGCCGGCCCAGGCGGCGGGCATCAGGGTCAAAGTCAAGGCACATACTGCGGCCAGTCGGTCGATCACGGTCATTCTTTTCATGCGGTGTCCTGTGAGAAAGATGGAAGGGGTACGGCCAAAGGTGATTTTAGTCACCCAGGTGAAACCATGCGGGTTTGTCTTGATCCTCAGGCGGGGTCAGTCCTGTTGGAATGAATCATCAAAACCACAAAAGGAGACAGTTGTGCAACGTTCCCATCATTACACTGGCCTTTGCGCCTGCCACCCCGGTGCGTCGCGACGGGGTTTTTTGCAATCTTTGGCTGGGCTGGGGGCGGCGGGTGCCTTGGGCACTGTGGGATGCGCATCGGTGGCCTCGCCAGCCAAGCCGCACCGCATCGATGTCCACCATCACCTGTCACCACCGGTTTGGGTGCAAGCCCTGAAAAAAGCCCGACTTGATTCGCCCCCGGTCAACAACTGGACACCGCAAAAGTCGCTGGACGACATGGATCAGGCCGGTATCGCCACCTCGATGACCTCGCCCACCTTGCCGGCAGTGGGCTTTTTGCCTGCAGCCGAAGCCGCTGCCGTGGCGCGGGCTTCCAATGAATATGCCCGCAAGCTGGCCGATCAGTATCCGGGGCGCTTCGGGGTCTTTGCCCTGTTGCCGATGCCGCACGTCGATGCGACGCTGCGGGAAATTGAATACGCCTTTGATGTGCTCAAAGCCGACGGTGTGGCGTTCATGACCAGTTACGACGACAAATGGCTGGGCCACAAGTCGTTTGCCCCGGTCATGGACGAGCTCAACCGACGCAAGGCCACCGCTTACACCCACCCCAACAACCCGGCGTGTTGCACCAACCTGGACACCGGCGTGCCGGCGGTCATCATCGAATACGGCACCGACACCACCCGCACCATCGCCAGCCTCATCTACTCGGGCACGGCGCAACGTTGCCCAAACATCAACTTCATCTTCTCGCATGCCGGTGGCACCGTTTCTGCCCTGACCGAGCGCTTCAACACCCAGGCAGTTCGCATTCCGGAATTGAAGCAGCGCGGTTTTGACTACGACGTGGTCATGGGCCTGCTCAAGCGTTTTTATTACGACACCGCCCAAGCCGCCAACCCGATCGCCATGGCCTCATTGACCAAGCTGGTCGATGTCAGTCAGATCGTGTTTGGCACCGACTACCCGTACCGCACCGGCATTGAGCATGTACAGGGCTTGAGCAAGGTCTTTGGTGCGGCCGAACTGCGCGCCATCGACCGCGAAAACGCCTTGCGCATCCTGCCCGCGCGCTGGCGCACATGAGCTCCGGGCTCGCTCACGCATGAACGAGCCCTAGAATCGGGGCAGGAGTAAGCCATGTACCTGCCCCGACAATTCGATCACCGCGACCCTGACGTCACTTGCCGATTGTTGCGTGAGCATCCATTGGCGACGCTGGTCAGCCTGGATGCGGCCGGAGACCCTTTCATCTCGCATTTGCCGATCAAGCTGGATCAAACCGGGCCCGATGGCATGCCCAGCGTTTTGTTGGGGCATCTGGCTCGCGCCAACCCTCAGGTGCAACACCTGGAGCTGCGCCCCGATGTGAGTTTGTCGTTCATGGGCCCGCATGCCTTCATGTCGACCCGCGTCTACCCCGACGAACAACGGGTGCCCACCTGGAATTACCTCAGCGTGCTGGTCAAAGCCCGGGTTCGTCTGTTGGAGGGCGAGGAAGCCAAGGACGCCATGCTCAAGCAACTCATCGGCGACCACGACCCCCCATATGCGGCGCATTGGCGGGGTTTGCCCGAAAAATACACCCACGGCATGCTGGCGGCGATTGCCGCTTATGAGTTCAGCGTCACCGAGGTCCAAACCAAGGTCAAACTCAACCAGCATCGCCCCGAGTCGCATGCGGCCATGTGGGCCGCCTATGCCCAGGGCAAGCCGCGCGAACGCGAATTGGCGCAGTGGATGCAGGACCTGGGTTTGACGGGGCAGGGGACATGAGCGAAACGGAGTTCATGCAACTCGCGCTCGCTCAGGCGCGCCTGGCCCAAGGCAAGGGCGAGGTGCCGGTGGGGGCCGTGGTGGTCAAAGACGGCCAAGTCATCGCCCAAGCCTGCAACGCGCCCATCGCCACGCACGATCCCAGCGCCCATGCCGAAATTTTGGCCCTGCGACAAGCGGCGCAGGTGTTGGGCAATTACCGCTTGCAGGGCTGTCAGATGTATGTGACGCTGGAGCCGTGCCCGATGTGCGCCGGGGCCCTCTTGCACGCCCGCATCGACCGGGTGGTTTACGGTGCCGCCGATCCCAAAACCGGAGCCGCCGGCTCGGTGCTGAACTTGTTTGACGAACCCCGCCTGAACCACCAAACCTGGGTTGAAGGCGGTGTGCTGGCCGATGAAAGCGCAGCCCTCCTCAAATCCTTTTTTCAGGGCAAGCGCCACAACCCCTGGCCACTGCGCGATGATGCGCTGCGCCCGCCGGACTCGGCCTTTGAAGGCTTGCCCGACTACCCTTGGGCACCGCATTACCTGAATGACTTGCCGGCTCTGAAGGGCCTGCGCATGCACTTCCTGGACGAAGGTCCGCGTGACGCACCCGTCACTTGGCTTTGTTTGCACGGTAACCCGGCCTGGAGTTATTTGTATCGCAAGATGATCCCGGTGTGGCTGGCCGCCGGTCATCGGGTGGTGGCCCCAGACATGCCAGGCTTTGGCAAAAGCGATCACCCCAAAAAAGCAACGGCCCATACCTTTGATTGGCATCGCGAGGTCTTGTTGCAATTCATCGAACGCCTGGATTTGCGGCAAGTCAACCTGGTGGTGCAGGACTGGGGCGGTATTTTGGGCCTGACCTTGCCCATGGCCGCACCTGATCGGTATCGCGCCTTGTTGGTGATGAACACCACCCTCACGACCGGCGAGCAGCCCCTGTCGGCGGGCTTTGTCGCCTGGCGCGAAATGTGCGCCAAGAACCCCGAATTTTCGGTGTCGCGGCTTTTTGCCCGGGGTAACCCGCACCTGAGTCCGGCCGAGTGCGCGGCCTACGATGCGCCGTTCCCCGATGCGGGTTACCGCGCGGCTTTGCGCGCCTTTCCGCCCATGGTGCCCGAGTTCGTCGACAGCCCGGGGGCCGCCATCGCACGGCAGGCGCGCGATTTTTGGCGCGAGCGATGGACAGGTCGCACCCTGCTGGCCGTGGGCGCCCAAGACCCGGTGCTGGGCCCACCCGTCATGCGCGAACTGGCCGCGCATATCAAAGGCTGTCCCCAGCCCTGGCTGATCGAGGCCGCAGGCCATTTCGTGCAAGAGCATGGCGAGCCCATCGCCCGCCGGGCGCTGACCAAACTTTGTGATTGAATGCATGCATGTCTGATCTCTACATTTACTCCCCCAGCGGTGCCGTGCGCGACCGCGTCGCGTTCAAACGCGGGGTTCAATTTCTGAAATCCCGGGGCCATCGAGTGACCGTCGACCCGGCGGCCTTGAAAAGCGTGACCCGTTTTGCCGGCGACGATGCCGAACGCGTCGCGGCCATCGAGCGTGCGGCGCGCTCTGGCGCTAGTGCCAGCCTGATCAGCCGTGGTGGCTACGGCCTGACCCGTTTGTTGCCCCAACTGCCCTACAAGGCCATCGCCCAATCCATCGACCGGGGCATGGCCTGGGTCGGGTACAGCGATTTCACGGCCATGCAACTGGCGGTGCTGGCGCGCACCGGCCGCATCACCTGGGCCGGCCCTTCATTGCTGGACAGTTTTGGCGCCACGGGCGAGGGCAGCGATGTGGTGGATGACATCACCAGCGACTGCTTTGACGACCTGTTGGCCGAGCAAGGCGAGGGCACCGGTTGGCGCATGGGTGTGGCGGCATCGAAGGCGCTGGCGTCCCGAAAATCCGGTGTATGGGCGCGCGACGCCCAACTGTGGGGTGGCAACCTGTCGGTGTTGTGCAGCTTGCTGGGCAGCCCCTATTTTCCTACCGTGTCCGGCGGCGTGCTGTTTCTGGAAGACGTGGGCGAGCACCCCTATCGGATCGAGCGCCTGTTGAGCCAACTGCTGCACGCCGGTGTGTTGGCGCGCCAAAAGGCCATCGTCCTGGGGCAGTTCACCGAATACAAATTGAGCCCACACGACAAGGGTTTTGGCATGCCCTCGGTCGTGGCCTGGCTGCGATCCCAAGTCAAGGTCCCCGTGATGACCGATCTGCCCTTTGGCCATGTGGCCACCCGGGTCTGCTTGCCGGTGGGCGCCAAGGTTGATTTGCTGGTCGAGGGGCGTGACGTGATGCTGGTTTGGGGTCACGTCTGACCCCCATTGGACTGTCTTGCCAAGTTCGCAATATGCAATATAATGCAGAATATTAAGACAAATGAATTTTAATTCAGGAGACCGACATGAAAGTCTATGACTCGCATTACATCAACGGGCAGTGGGTCAAAGCCAGTTCCGGCGCCACTTTTGCCGTGCACGATTCGAGCACCGAAGAAGTGATCGCGACCGTGCCGCAGGGCACCGCCGCCGAGGCCGAGCAAGCGGTGATGGCCGCTCGCGCCGCTTTCGATGCTTGGTCGCAAACCCCGCTGGAAACCCGTTGCGCCCTGATCGACAAGGTGGTCGAGGGCTTGAAAGCACGCACCGAAGAAATGGCGCAAGCCATTGCGCGCGAGGTCGGCATGCCAATCAAGCTCTCGCGCATGGTGCAAGTGGGCGGCCCCGTGTTCAACTGGGGCAATGCCGCCAAACAGGCGCGCCGCTTCGAATGGGAGGAAAAAGTCGGCAACTCGCTGGTGGTGCGCGAGCCGGTGGGGGTGGTGGGCTGCATCACGCCCTGGAACTTCCCGCTCAACCAAATCACGCTCAAAGTCGCCCCCGCTCTGGCGGCCGGTTGCACCGTGGTGCTCAAGCCCAGCGAAGTGGCCCCGATCAACGCCATGATCCTGGCCGAGATCATCCACGACGCCGGTTTCCCGCCCGGCGTTTTCAACCTGGTCAACGGCGCGGGCCCGGTGGTGGGCGAAGTGTTGTCCGGCCATCCCGAAGTGGACATGGTCAGCTTCACCGGTTCGACCCGTGCCGGTAAGCGCGTGGGCGAATTGGCGTCTCAAAGCATCAAGCGTGTGGCGCTGGAGTTGGGTGGCAAATCGGCCAGCGTCATCCTGCCCGACGCTGATTTGGCCGCGGCCGTCAAAGGCAGTGTGTCGGCCTGCATGCTCAACAGCGGTCAGACCTGTTCGGCCCACACCCGCATGTTGGTGCATGTGGATCAATTGGCCGAGGCCAAGGCCTTGGCTGCGGCCGCCGTGGCCAAGCTGACCCTGGGCCCCAGCCTGGACGAAAACACCCGTTTGGGGCCGCTGGTCAGTGCCGCGCAGCGCGACCGCGTCTTGAACTTCATCGAACTGGGCCTCAAAGAGGGCGCCGAGTTGGTGGCCGGTGGTGCCGAGCGACCGGCCCTCAACCAGGGCTACTTCGTGCAGCCCACGGTGCTGGTGGTCAAACCCGATCACACCCTGGCCCGTGAAGAAATCTTTGGCCCGGTGCTGGTGATCATCGCTTACCGCGATGAAGAGGAGGCCATCCGCATCGCCAACGACACCATTTATGGTCTGGGCGGCGGCGTCTGGAGCCAGGACGAAGCGCATGCGGTGAAGGTGGCACGACGCATCCGCACCGGTCAGGTCGACATCAACGGCGCGCCCTTCAACATGAACGCGCCCTTTGGCGGCTACAAACAGTCGGGCCATGGCCGCGAAAACGGCAAATATGGCCTGGACGAGTTTTTGGAATACAAAGCCTTGCAGTTCAAGCCGGCAGAAAAACAAGCTTGAATGTCCGACGGGACGCAGGCGGCTTCAACGACGATGCCCAATCGCAAAGTCATTGCGCCCGCTCACATCACGTCCGCGCAGCAACCACAGCGGCCGGGTGGCAAAGCTGACCGGCACGCCGGTTTTGCCATCGACGGGTTTCAGGCTGCGGTCAAAATGTGAACTGGCCGGCATGTAACGCAAAGCGACCCCGGTGCGACGTTGGGTCGAGCGATTGGCTTGGGCGCCATGGATCATGTAGACGTCGTGCATCGACATCTGCCCGGGTTCGAGTTCGATGTCGACCGCCTGGGTTTCATCGAAAGTGCCCTCGGCCATGCGTTGTTGCAGGGTCAGGTCGATGCGATCTTCGTGCAAATGCGGGTGCAGTTTTTGATCGCGGTGTGAACCCGGTATGACCCGAAGGCAACCGTTGTTCCGGTTGCTGGGCTCCAACGCCACCCAGACCGTGCAAGTGGCCAATGGGCGAAAGGGCCAATAGTGTCCGTCTTGGTGCCAAGGGGTTTCATACCCTTCGTCAGGTGGTTTGCAAAAGACATGACAACCCCACAAGATGATGTTGGGGCCGATCAAATCCTGAACCAGATCGACGATGGGCGCGTGCATGGCAAGTTCCAAAAAACGCTTGCTGCCCTTGACCCCCTCTCGGTTGTCTCCCTCCACATGAGCGCTGACCAGTTTTTCGGGTCGCACACCGGGGTTGTTGCGGATCAACTCATTGAGCGCGTCTTGTAATTCGGCAACATAAGAAGGCTCCAACCGAAGGTCCGGTACCAACCAGCCATCGCGCTCGTAGATTCGCCATTGCTCGGGGGTCAGGTGCCGACGCTCCATGTTCAGATGCGCTCACCACGGTCGCCATCGAACAAATGCACTTTGTCGGTGGCGATCTCCAAGTGCACGGTTTCTTCCGGCCGCATGGCCGTGCGACCATGGGTGACCACAATGATCTGCTGCTCACCCACTTGGAGCAACAACTCGGTTTCAGCCCCCGTGGGCTCAACAACGATGACTTTGGCTTGAACACCCGACACGCCCAAGCGCAAGTCGGTGGGACGAATGCCATAGTGCAATGGTTGACCCTGAACCGCCGATGTGCCCTGGGGCAAAGGCCAGAGCTGTCCGTGGGCTTTCAGGTGTTGGCCCTCCACCACGCCCTGGATCAGGTTCATGGCGGGCGAGCCGATGAATTGAGCCACGAACAGGTTGCGCGGGCGGTCGAACAGTTCCAGCGGCGTGCCCATCTGCTCGATGATGCCGTCGTGCATGACGACGATCCGATCGGCCATGGTCATGGCCTCGATCTGGTCGTGGGTCACATACACCGTGGTGGTCTTCAGGCGCTGATGCAGGGCCTTGATTTCGGCCCGCATGGCGACCCGCAACTTGGCGTCGAGGTTGGACAAGGGCTCGTCGAACAAAAACACCTTGGGGTCGCGCACGATGGCGCGGCCCATGGCGACCCGCTGGCGCTGTCCGCCCGAGAGCTCGCGCGGGTAACGGTCGAGCAGGGCACTCAGGTTCAGGATTTGCGCCGCATGGTCGACCCGCTGGGCGATGGTGGCCGGGCTTTCCTTGCGCAATTTGAGCGAAAAGCCCATGTTGTCACGCACCGTCATGTGCGGATACAGCGCATAACTTTGGAACACCATGGCAATGTCGCGATCTTTGGATTCCAGGTGGTTGATGACCTGATCATCGATGCGGATTTCACCTCCATTGATCTCCTCCAACCCCGCCAACATGCGCAACAGGGTGGATTTGCCACAGCCCGAGGGACCGACCAGCACGACGAATTCGCCGGATTGGATTTCAAAGCTGATGCCATGGATGACCTTGACCTTCTGGCCATACACTTTTTCGATTTGATGGAACGAGACGGATGACATGCGGGGTCCTCAGCTTTTGACGGCACCGGCGGTCAACCCGGAAACCATGTATCGTTTGAAGGCGTAATAAATGGCCGCCGGCGGCAGGGCATAAATCAGGCCGGTGGCCATGAGCAATTCCCAGGGCGAGTCATCGGCTTGCAAAAAGTTGCCCAGCGCCACAGCCAGGGTCAGGTTTTCATCGCGCGACAACAGCAAGAACGCGTACAGGTACTCGTTCCAGGCCAGCAGCAGGGCATAGGTGCCCACCGCCACCAATGACGGGGTCATGAGGGGCAAATACACCAGCACAAAGAGCTGCAAGGGACTGGCACCGTCGATGCGCGCGGCCTCGTCGAGCTCGAACGGCAATTTGTCACTGGCCTGTTTCAGCACCCAGATGCAATAGGGCGAAGCGATCGTGACCATGGCCAGGATCAGCGCCCACTGGCTGTTGAGCAAACCATACAGGCCCATGGTTTTGTACATGGGCACGGCCAAAAAAGCGGCCGGGATGAAATAGGTGAACAGCGCCATGTTCATGACGGTGCGCCCGCCTTTGAGCTTCAGTCGGCTGATGGCAAAAGCAGCGCAGGTCGAGACGAACAGCGTCAGCAGACCCACCGCCACGGCGATGAGTACCGAGTTCAGGATTTGGTCCCAGAAATGGTTCAGGTAAAAATGCTTTTTGGCGAAGGCGATTTCAAAGTTTTGCCAGGTCGGGTGGTCGGGCCACAGCTTGCCCAGAGTGCCTTCATCTTTGGGCGAAAAAGCAAACAAGGCGAGGTGATAGATGGGCAACAGGGTCCAGATCAGCACCGGGATGCCGATCAGCAGCAAACGGGCCTCACGCGTGACGGCGTGCATGTTCATTTGGACAACCGTTTCATCATGAAGTAGACCAGAGGCAAGACCAAGGGCAGGGCAACCACGATCGAAGCCATGGCCAAATCCACCCGATCCAGGCGCAGGTACCGGATGCCCAGTGTCGCCAGCACATGGGTCAGATCGGCCGGGCCACCGCCCGTCAGCAGGTAGACGCTGTTGAAGTCGCCCAGCGTCCAAATGGCCGACAAGATGGTCGAAGTCAGGTACAGGCTGCGCATCGACGGCCAGGTGATGTAGCGAAACTTCTGCCAACGGGTGGCCCCGTCGACCGACGCTGCCTCATATTGCTCGGTGGGTATGGCCAACCGGCCCGCCATCAGGATCAGGGTCCAAAAAGGCAAGGACTTCCAGATGTGCATCAGCATCGAGAACATCAAGCCCAGTGTCGGGTCATTGAGCCAGTTCGGGCCGTCGAGTCCGGTGAAGCGAAAGATGGTGCTGTTGATCACGCCCCATTCGGGGTTCAGCATGAAGCGCACCGACAAGATGGTGGGGATCGAGGGGACGGCCCAGGGCAGGATGAAGATGACCGACAGGATCTTGATCCACCAACGATCATGGATGAAAAACCCGGACAACGCCAAGGCGACCAGCATTTTCAGGTTGATGGCCACGGCCAGAAAAATGACGGTGTTGATGACCGTGCGGAAAAAAATCGGGTCGTCCAGCAAGGCTTCGTAACTGGCCGGGTGCCTGGCCAGCCAAAGGCCGTAGCACACCGGGTAGAGCACAAAGACCAGAAAGATCAGCAAATAGGGCACGACCATCCAGCGGGCCCAAAAGACCCAGGGGGACAGGCGTTGCATGGCGGGGGCCACAGGGGCGACAGCGCTGTTCATGTGCGTGGTTCAGCCATCGGGTGGCCTGGCAAGGGAAAGGGATCGGTGGCGGGCCTGAGATCCCTCCACCTTGGGGTGCTCAGTCGCCCGCCACTTCCTTGATGCGAGAGATCATTTCATCGACGGCCTTGTCGAGCGGCACTTTTTCGTTCAGGTGCCGGTTCATGGCCTTGGCCCAGACGTTTTCATTGTTGAGCACCGTGAACTTGAAATTCTTGGTGAACTCAAACGGGGTGGTGCCATTCATGAACTGTTGATAGACGGCCAGTCGGTGAGGATCGCCCTTCCAGAAAGGACTTTGCTGGCCCAATTTGGTGACCGGGAACCAGCGGCCCAAAGAGCCCTCCACATAGGGGGTCAGGTTGGCGTCTTCGAGAATGAAGGCCACAAACTTCTTGGCATCGGCCTTGTTCTTCGCGTCTTTGAAAATAACGCCGGTTTTCACCGCCGCACGGTAGGTCATCTTGGTGCCGTCGGGTTTGTTGGGAAAGCCGGCGGTAGCGATGTTTTGGGTGTAGTTTTTCTTGGCCGCTTCGCGTTGCTCGGCGGTCAGGGCGGCGTTGTTCATGTCGTCGAGCCACTTGGCGGCGATCGAAATCGTGGCGTTGTGGGTCATGACCGTGGTCTTGTTGTGGAACGCCACGTTGTTGTCCGGGTCCTTCCAGCTGGTGGAAGAAGGCGGGGTGCAACCTTTTGAATAGGCTGCCGTGTAATCGCGCATGGCGTTGATCAAGCCTTGGCGCACAGCGGGGTCATCCACCAAAAGCTTGCCCGAATCGTTGACCAACTTCACGTTGTAAGCATCGGCAAAGGTCAGGAACGAATAGAAAGAATCGCTGGAGTCCACACCCATGGGGAAACCGGAGCCAAAGCCGCGCTTGCCTGACTTTTGACGGTAAGCGGGCTGAACCTTGGAGCACCAGAAGTCCCAGTAATCTTCCCATTTGGTGGGGATGTCTTTGTCGCTGAAGCCTGCTTCTGCCAGCATGTCTTTCCAGTACTGGATGTGCATCGTCTGTTGCTTGATGGGGTAGGCGTAATAGGCACGCTTTTTGTCGGCGTTGTTGTAGAGGAAGGTGGTGGCCAAGGCACTCGGTTCGAAGGAGTTTCGAACCTGGTCAATCAAAGAGCTGATGTCTTCCAGTTTGCCGTCATAGGCCCACTTGGCGGTGACCTGAAAATCGTACACATCGGAGTAAGCCACATCAGGGGGAGAGCCAGAATCGAGTGCGGCCACGGTCTTGGGGATCGTGTCCTGGATCGGGTACTGGGACAACTCGATTTTGATGTCCTTGTGCTTGGCTTCGAACTTCCTGATGGCGTCAAACAAAGCATCGTCCTCGGCTTTGTAAAACCCTTTGACCCACCAAACAGTGAGTTTTCGCTGCTGCTGGGCCTGCGATGGCAGTGCGATGGCCAGCAAACCCGCCAGCACAAAGGAGCCAACCGTCCAAGTTTTCAAGTTCATGACTGACCTCGGTAGGAATGAATGATGATGTCAGTTTTGTGGATGAGTTATAAAATATACATAAGGACATACCCTTGTAATACCTAAAAATGTTTTTATCATGTCCTGAGGATGTCACCTGTTTATCGGATTGCGGGGTAATATGCCCGCAAAACAAGGAATCAGAACATGAGTCACCCCCCCAAAAAGAAGCCCTCGGAAATGCGCAGTCAGCAGTGGTTTGGCCGCCAGGATCGGGATGGATTTGCCTACCGCAGTTGGGTCAAAGGCAAGGGCGTTCCGCACGACCAGTTCGATGGTCGGCCCGTCATTGGCATATGCAACACCTTCAGCGAACTGACCCCTTGCAACTCTCACTTTCGCACCCTGGCCGAGCAGGTCAAGATCGGCGTTTATGAAGCCGGCGGCTTCCCGCTGGAGTTCCCGGTGATGTCGCTGGGCGAGACCATGTTGCGCCCCACCGCCATGCTCTATCGCAACCTGGCCAGCATGGACGTGGAAGAGAGCATCCGTGGCAATCCCATCGACGGTGTGGTGTTGTTGATGGGCTGTGACAAGACCACCCCCTCTTTGCTGATGGGCGCTTCCAGCACCAATTTGCCCACCATTGGCGTGAGTGGCGGCCCGATGCTCAACGGCAAATGGCGAGGCCAAGAGCTGGGATCCGGGACCGGCGTCTGGAGCATGAGCGAACAAGTGCGCGCCGGGACCTTGAAGTTGCAGGATTTTTTTGAAGCCGAAAGTTGCATGCACCGCAGCCATGGCCATTGCATGACCATGGGCACGGCCTCAACCATGGCCAGCATGGTCGAGGCGCTGGGCATCGGCTTGCCCGGCAATGCCGCCTATCCGGCTGTCGATGGTCGTCGCAATGTCTTGGCCCGTGAAGCCGGTCGGCGCATCGTGCAAATGGTGAAAGACGACATCACAATTTCGCAAATCCTGACCCGCCAGGCCTTTGAAAACGCCATCAAAACGCTGGCCGCCATCGGAGGCTCGACCAATGCGGTGATCCACCTGATCGCCATCGCCGGCCGACTTGGTGTTGAGCTGAACCTGGATGATTTCGATCGCCTGGGCTCTGAAATGCCGTGTCTGGTCAACCTGCAACCCAGCGGCCAGTACCTGATGGAGGATTTTTGCTACGCCGGTGGCTTGCCGGTGGTGATGAAAGAGATCCTGTCGCATTTGCACGGCGATGCGCTGACGGTCAGCGGTCGCACCGTGGCGGAAAACGTGGCCACGGCACAAAACTTCAACCCCGAGGTCATCAAGTCGCTGGATGAACCCTTCAAAGACAAAGCCGGTATCGCGGTCTTGCGGGGCAACCTGGCCCCGCGCGGGGCGGTGATCAAACCCAGCGCGGCGACCCCCGAACTGATGAAGCACACCGGACGTGCGGTGGTGTTTGAAGACAGCGACGATTTTCACCGACGCATCGACGACGAATCTTTGGATGTCGATGAAACCTGCATCCTGGTTCTCAAAAATTGCGGTCCGAAAGGTTATCCGGGCATGGCCGAGGTCGGCAACATGCCCTTACCGCCCAAAATTTTGCGCAAGGGCATCACTGACATGGTGCGCATCAGCGACGCCCGCATGAGCGGCACCGCCTACGGCACCGTGGTGCTCCACACCGCTCCCGAGGCGGCCGCCGGTGGCCCCTTGGCGTTGGTTCAAAACGGGGACCTGATCACGCTCGATGTCGCCGCGCGCAGTTTGCACCTGCATGTGGATGAAGCTGAAATGGCACGGCGTCGGGCGAACTGGCAAGCGCCCCCCCCGGCGATGAGCAGCGGGTACTGGAAACTCTACATCGACCATGTGTTGCAAGCCGACGAGGGTGCAGACCTCGACTTTTTGCGTGGCATGCGCGGTGCGGCAGTGCCCAAGGACAACCACTGATTCAACTGCGCAATCACAGCACCTTGCGCCACGACGAAAAGACGGAGACAACATGAGTACATCGAATCGATTGGCAGGCAAGGTGGCTGTGGTCACAGCCGCAGGGCAGGGCATCGGTCGCGCCACCGCAGAAGCGTTTGCGCGCGAAGGGGCCCAGGTCATCGCCTGTGACATCAACATCAACACCCTAAGCAGCCTGAAACAGGACACGGGCTGCCAGACCGAAGTGCTGGATGTGCTTCAACCTCAAGCCATCACAAATTTGGCACAGCGCCTTGGCCCCGTCGACATCCTGTTCAATGCGGCCGGTTTCGTGCATGCCGGCACCATTCTGGATTGCACCGAGGAGGACTGGGACTTCGCTTTCAACCTCAATGTCCGCTCGCAGTTCAGGACCATCAAGGCTTTTTTACCCGGCATGCTGAAAAAAGGCGGCGGCTCCATCATCAATGTGGCGTCGGTGGTCGGCAGCATCAAAGGGACAACCAATCGGTTTGTTTACGGCGCATCCAAGGCCGCCATCATCGGCTTGACCAAAGCGGTGGCGGCAGACTACGTCGCCCAAGGCGTTCGCTGCAATGCGATTTGCCCCGGCACGGTCGAGTCGCCCTCGCTGCGCGATCGCATCGCTGCGCAAGCCAAGGCCACCGGCCAGACGGTCGAGCAGACCGAAGCGTTCTTCATCGGTCGCCAACCCATGGGGCGACTGGGGAGAACGGAAGAAATCGCGGCACTGGCTGTGTATTTGGCCAGCGATGATGCGGCCTTCACCACCGGTACCGCGCAAATCATCGATGGTGGTTGGTCCAACTGATGGGGCAGGGCATGGAGCCCGTTTTGCGATTACACCCCTCTGACGACGTGGCGATCGCTCGCCAACAACTGGTGGGGGGTACTCCCTTGCCCGATGGCGCACTGTCGCGTGGGCTGATTCCACCTGGCCACAAAGTCGCTCTGCGGGCATTGGGTGTCGGCCAACCGGTACGTCGCTACAACCAGGTGATTGGCTATGCCACCCAGCCCATCGATGCCGGCGAGCATGTGCATGTGCACAATCTCGGCTTGTTGGACGACAGCCTGAATGCTGATCGGGATTATGCGTTTTCAGCGGACATCAAGCCAGATCCATCTCCGAGGGAGGCCTTTTTTCAGGGCATCGTCCGGCCTGATGGCCGTGTCGCCACACGAAACTACATTGCCATTTTGTCTACCGTGAACTGCTCGGCCACGGTGGCGCGCGCCATTGCCGACCGTTTTTCCCGACGCCATCACCCGCAGGCTTTACAAGCTTTTCCGATGATCGATGGCGTGATTGCGCTGACACACGGGACAGGCTGCGGCATGGACGGTGAGGGCGAAGGCCTGCAAGTGCTCGAACGGACACTGGCCGGTTATGCTCGTCATGCCAACCTGGGCGGTGTGCTGGTGGTCGGTCTGGGTTGTGAAGCCAATCAGGTTGGCGTCTGGCTGCAGCGTTCGCACCTGAGTCCCGGCCCCTTGCTGCGCACCTTCAACATCCAGGATTCTGGCGGCACCAGCCAGACCATTGAACAAGGCATCGCCATGGTGCAAGCCATGCTGCCGGTGGCCAACGATGTGCAGCGCCTGCCTTGCAGCGCCCGTCACATCATGGTCGGACTGCAATGCGGTGGGTCTGACGGCTATTCGGGCATCAGCGCGAACCCGGCGCTGGGGGCGGCGGTTGATCGTCTGGTGGCCCATGGCGGTACGGCGATTTTGAGTGAAACCCCGGAAATTTACGGTGCCGAGCATTTGCTGACCCGGCGCGCAGTCAACCTGCAAGTCGGGCAGAAACTGGTCGAGAGAATTCGCTGGTGGGAACACTACACCCGCATCCACGGCGGCAAAATGGACAACAACCCTTCGCCCGGCAACAAAAACGGCGGTTTGACCACCATTTTTGAGAAATCGCTGGGGGCAGTGGCCAAAGGCGGCACCACCAACCTGAGGGCTGTTTACGAATACGCCCAGCCGGTCACCGAGCATGGTTTTGTGTTCATGGACACCCCGGGTTACGACCCGGTCAGCGCCACCGGCCAGGTGGCCGGCGGTGCAAATCTGATCTGTTTCACCACCGGGCGCGGATCGGCCTATGGCTGCGCACCTTCACCTTCGCTGAAGTTATCCACCAACAACACCCTTTTTCAGCGCCAAAAAGACGACATTGACATCAACTGCGGTGAGATCATCGAGGGGCGGGTCAGCATCGACGACATGGGTCAGCGCATCTTTGAGTGCATCCTGGCCTGTGCCAGCGGTCAGACCAGCCAAAGCGAGAAGCATGGCTATGGACAAAACGAATTTGTTCCCTGGCAGTTGGGTGCGGTCATGTGAGGTCTTTTGAATAGGTGTCCAAAACCCTCAACTTATCAAAATTAACGACTATGGTGATATGATGAAGAATATAGTTTTTTTACAAAATTCATCATGGCCTCTCTCAAGTGCGTTGCGTGTGGGTTTGAAGCGCAACAACCCACCAAATTCTGCATCAAATGCGGGGCAGCCATGCCCGCTGATGCCCCTGCATCTGCCCCTGCCCCTGCCCCTGCCGACGCGGCATCATCGCCGCCTTCAGCCCCTGTTTCGACCCCCGCTGAAACCAGTCCTGTCGGCGCGACGGCGGCCCCATCGGTATCCGTCACCATAGAGCCGCCTGCGGCAACCCCACCCAAACCCAGTGGTTCGGCTCCAGCCACCCCTGCTTCTGCCGCCCCTCCGGCAGCAGGTGGTTTTGGTTCTGTGACGGTCACCATCAACCCGCCGCCGCCACCACCGCCACCCCCGCCACCGCCTATGGGCATCCGCCCCCCGGCAGCACAACCGGCCCCGGCTGCTGCCACGGTGACCGTGACCACCAACCCGCCTGCCAAGTCGGGTTCCGGGAAAGGCATTTTGATAGGTGCTGTGGTTGCCGTGGCCGTTGCCGGTGGTGCGTTCATGTCCATGGGTGGCAAAGACGACACCCAGAAAAACGCGCCTGTTGCTTCACCTGCACCATCGCCTGCCCCAGCGTCCGGCGCAGCCCCGGTTGTTTTGACTGCCAAAGAACATCTGAACCAATTGCTCGGCTTGGCCCGTGACGGTCGCTGGAACGATGTCCCCGCCAAAGTCACTCTGGTCAAGTCCCTGGGTCAGGTCTCCAAAACCAATTCCCCCGAAAGCCAAAAGCTCACTGAGGAGGGTTTGGAAGCTCTGCGAGCAGACCAATTGGGCAAAGCCAATGAAGTCCTGGAAAAAGCCATTCAGGCCGATCCCGGTAACTTCCAGGCTCGTTTTGGATTGGGCACTGCCTTGACCCGACAAGGCAAATTCGATGCAGCCATCACGGTGTTGATCGACAGCCTGCTCATTGCCCCCGATGTGGGCAGCGGCTGGTTAACGGCCGCCGAAGCCTTCTCTGAACTCGACAAAACCGAAGCGGCCACTTCGGCACTGAAATTGGCTTATTTTTACGCCAGCAATCGCGACAATGCCCGCAAGTTCCTTGAAGATCCTTCACGGATCAAAAGCGTGAAATTCCGCAAAGTGATCGACAACACATTGCCGGCGCTGAGCGGCATTCCGGCCAAACCCTGATCCCACGAAGTCATGAAAAAAAGCATTCTCGTCTCCGCCTTGTCTTTGGCTTTTGCCAGTTCGCCCCTTTGGGCCCAGACCATCAAATCACTCGATTTCAGAAGTGGCAAGCAGCTGGACATGGGCAGCATTTCCGAGTTGGTGATCCAGTTTGATCAGAGTGCGGGCGGCACCAATTGGTGTGGTTTGCTGGTTCGCTGGGGGGATGGGCAAGAGCAAACTTTGCGAATTGGCGATGACCAGTTCAAAACCAGTCCTGCCATCGTGCCCCACACCTACACCAAAGCCGGTAGTTTCCGGGTGGACGTCGAGGGCCGCCCCATGGTGCGTGGCTTGCGGTCTGCTGTCGGGTGCGACGGGCGACCTGCGCCTGTGGATGTGACTGTGGTGGACAAGCAAGCAGCGGCCGCTGCTGCAGCAGAAGCCCAACGGCAAGAGGCCGAACGTCGCTTGCGCGAACAACAAGCCGAAGCCGAACGCATGAAAGCCGAGCAGGCGCGCCAACAATCCGAACAAGCTCGCATCGAGGCTGAACGTCGTCAGCGCGAATTTGCCGAAAAGGAGCTGGAACTCAAGCGCCGAGAGTTGCAAATGAAGGAAGAAATGCTCAAGCGCGAGGAGGAGATGCGCCGTCGGCAGGCCGCTCCTGCACCTGCGGCTCGGCCAGCACCTGCGCCGGCACCCGCTCCTGCGGCCGCACCGGCGCCCCGTCCTGCAGGCCCTGCTGCAGTCAAGCCTGCTGACGGGTTTTAAAGCCTGATCACTCTGATTGACGAGATCTGACATGACCCAAGACCCCAGCCCCATGTTGGGGGTGCTCAGCCTCGAAAAACTGTTCACGGGTTCCAAATCGGAAGGTCTGTATCCTGTTTTTCAAGCACAAGACGGTACCCGGTACCGCATCAGACTCGTGGGCACCGGAGGCCTCGGAACAGATCCTTTGCTGGACTTTTATGGACAAACCGTTCGCATCAGCGGGCTCACAGATCGCCTTCGAGGGCATTGGCGGATGACCTTGCAAACTGGCGAGAGCGGGGTTTCAGGCATCGAAGTGCTACCGGTGGATGATCAAGGCGGAGACTGACATGCCTTTTTGCGCCGAGTGCGGCAAACCTTTGCGTGAGGGGGCCAAGTTTTGTGCCCATTGTGGTCAACCTGCGATGGCACGTGGCGTCGACCCTGATCAGCCATTTGCAAATTCCACAACCGCATCAGAACACCCCTCTTTGGCCCATTCAGTCAGTCCTAACGTGCGAGCTGAAATCGCCTCGACCCTGTTTGTGGTGGCTCATGGCCTCATGAAAGACTTTCAGGCGATGCTCCAAAAACATCGTCTCACCCCTCTGGGTCTCGCCAGCGGGCCGGATGTTGATGTTTTGCGCCAGCGCACGCAAGCCGAGTGCGCGCGCCATGGCAACCGTTTGAAACAGCTGTGCATCATTGGCAACTGGGAAGCTGTTCCACCCTACGAAATCGTCCACGATTTCGACGGCGAATCCAGTTTCAGCGACGCCCCATACGCTGGAGCGCCCCTCGAATCGGACCATGATCCATTGGCCTATATCCCTCGGGTCGTGGTGTCACGCATTCCCAGCTTGAACATGGCCGTGGTCGAGCGGGTCTTGCTTCAGCCTCTTCCTGCACGCACGGCGTCCGAGGCTTTCGTGTTCAGCGTCACAGCCGAGAAATGGCGCAAGGCCTCGGAAGCCATCTTGAGTTCTACGTTGCTGCAAGGTCAAACGGTGCACACCAGTCATGGCGATGTCGATGCTCACCCCCATCGGCCCTTCATGATGCTGTCTCCTGACTGGGACGAAGAGAGTTTGTCCCAATGGATGTCCGAACATCCACTCAAGCCCGGTAGCCTGTTGCATTTCAATGTTCACGGGGGCCCCGATAACCCGCAATGGGTGGGCGAAGGCCAGTGGGGTGGCTACGAAGCCATTTTCTCTCCGGCGACAGCGTCGGTTTTTTCTTCTGCCATTTTGTTCACCGAAGCTTGCTTTGGTGGCGCCATGGGTTACGACGAACCCAGTGTGGTGGAGCATTTTTTCGCTCACGGAGGCCACGCATTCGTAGGCTGCTCTGTACCTGCCTATGGCGACCCGGGCGTGAAAATTTATGAGGTTCCGACTTTTGGTGCAGACACCTTGGCGCTGGCTTTTTTCAAGCGATTGCAAGAAGGCATGAAATTGGGTTCAGCCTTCCTGGCCGCAAAAATGTCCGTGCTGGCAGATGACCCGCCGATGTGTCAGGCCTACAGCATCAAAACTGTGTGTTCGTTCAATTTGTATGGCGCTCCCTGGCATGCTTTGACCAAAGAAGCTCGCGACAGCATGGCGCCTCGCCAAACCATAGCCAGCGGCTCAGCACTGGATCGCATCAGGTCCCGCATGGGCACCGCTGAATCATCTGACGGCGATGAAGACACCAGCCTGTTACAGCGCCTTCGCGAGTCATACCGGGCCCGCATCAAGGTGCCGCTGTCTTGTTCGGCCTTGCCATCGCAAGCAAGTGTCGGACTGGTTCAAGGCTGGATGCGCGATCCGGAAATATCCGGTCTTGTGCAACAAATCCAAATTCAGCCCAGCGAGTTGAGTTTGCACCGAATTGAATACAGCGACCAGTCGGGGTATCTGTTGCGTGGGAGACCCGCGCAGGATCCGCGTCAAGATTGGGTTCTAGTCCTCAATGAACAAGGTCATCTGCAACAGGTGATCGCTACCAAGAGTGGAGGTTGAAAATGAAATGCATCCAGTGTTCTGCTGAACTGATGTCCGGTGCCAAGTTTTGTGCCGAATGCGGCACGCCTGCGGCCACCCACACCGCATGTCCCCATTGCAATGCTTCGGTTCCGGCGGGGTCTACCTTTTGCACCGAATGCGGCAACCCGCTCAAGGGAGGACCTACGTCAACGCCTGGGCCCAAGGTGGAACAGTTCGAGGCCAAGCCTGCCGCACTGGGCAACGAATTTGTGTTCTTCGTTGGTGAAGAACAATTGCATCAAGGGGCACATGACAAGAGTTTCCCGCCCTACGGATGCATCGGGGTGGTGGTGGTCAATGGGCGTGTTGAGCGGATCTACAACCAAGCCTCGGCGACGATCAAAGCGGGGCAAAACAACACCACCCCGTTCAAAGACCTCTGCGAAAGGATGATGGGAGGCGTCAAGGATTTTGTGGCCTACCGTCAAAACCTGCTGACTTATGTGATCGGTTCACTGCGCGAACTGCCCGTGGTGACCTACACGCGCAAACCCAATATCCCGGGATCGACCAACGCCTTGCTGAAGTTCGAATTCTGGATCGACCAGCCTCAGCGCGATATCAACATCAGTCAAAAAGAAACAGCTGACTCCGAACAGAGTCGCTTTCTCAACAACATTGGCGTTTTCCTGACCAAATTCGTGTCCGGAAAATCGGCGTTGACCTATACCGAGTTCAAAAACATTGCGGCTGAACAAGTCGAGTTGTTGCTGTCCTCTTACAAAATGGAACAACTGGTGGCAGAGCAGGGCGCTCGCAACCAGCTCATGGCGGATCTGGAAAAGCTCACCGGCATCAGTGGTCGTTGCACCTATGACCTCGGGCGACAATTGCAGCGCCACCAATTTGACATTTCCAAGGCTGTTCGCCCGGTTGCCTGTCCGTCATGCAAAACCACTTACACCTCGAAGGTTAAATTCTGCGACGAATGTGGACATGACCTGTCAGCGGCATCTTTGTGGGTTGACATGTTCCGTCCCCTGATTTCCAAAGAGGGAGAGTCGATCACATTGCGGATGAGCCTGATGCGCGATCGCACAGACTCCAAGGTGGAGTACCCATTCAATGATGACATCATCTCCACCATGGTGGTCACCGAACTCGAACCCGTCATTCGCAGAACTCCGGTTGAAGCCATGTTGCGGCCCGAGTTCCTCAAACAGCTCACCGATCAACTCAATCAGCACTTGCCCACCGACTGGCAAGGGTATGTGCGCGACTTCCAGGTGACCGATCTGCGCACCACGAAGGAAGATTGGTTTTTCCGAACCGATGCTCTGGTGGCCGAAGAACTGCGCAAAATCGAGGCCGACAAACGCACGTTGGCGATCGGCGAAGCCGAGATTGACCTCGAAGAACTGAAATTGGCTTTGGCCATGCGCGAAGTGCGATTGCACGATGACGAATACCTGGTGCGCAAACGCCAAGAGTACGAAACGGCACGCAAAGCGGCTGAACTCGAAGCCGCCAAAGAAGTGGAGGACCACGCGCGCGAAACCCAAACCGAGTTGAAGAAAGATCAACTCGACACACAGGCTTACAGCGAACGCGCCGTGATGGAGCGCCAACGCATGGCCAGCGATCGACAAACCACTGACCTGTTGCGTCAAAATGAACACGCCGAAGTCGATCACGACATCTCTCTGGAGAAGAAAGCAGCGGGTCATGACATTGACCTCAGAGAGATGCAAGCCGATGCCCAAAGCCGGCAAAATCGCCGTGAAGTGGATGACAAATCCTACGGCAATCGCACCTCAGTTGATGATCAAACTTATGCTCGCGAACAGGAACTGCGGCTTCAGGCTGAAAGCAAGCAAAAGCTGGGCAATATCGAAGAAGATCTTCAAGATCGTCAACAAAACAGACAAATCGACAAGCTCAAAGCCATGGCTGAGCTCGAAGCCAAAATGGCCGAGCAAGACCAACAGCATGAATTAAGCAAAGCCAAACAAGAGCAAGAACACGAATTGGCCAAGCGTGAGAACATGAAAAACCTCAGCGCCGCCGAGATGCTGGCCATCCAGGCGGCGGAATTGGCCAAAGCAGGCGGCTCGGCGGCGGCGGCCGATATTGTCAAGGCCATTGCCGAATCCCAAGCGGCGGCTGAGAGAGCAAAGGCCGAAGCCGCTGGCACGGGCATCAAGGAAGAGATGTACGAGCGCATGCTGAAAATGCAGATGGAGAGCACGCAGGCGACCATCGCGGCTCACCAGGGTGCCGCAGCCATGGCACAAAGCGTGAACGAAAAGGCCATGGAGCAAATGGCCAAAGTCTCAGGTGCGGCCACATCACAATCGCTGGAAGGATACAAGTCGGCGGCTGAAATTGCGCAAAGCACCAACGAGAAATCCATGGAAAGCATGGCCAAGGTGGCCACGGCCACGGCAAGCAGAAAAGCGCCCAACGAAAAAGAAGAACCCGAGAAATACAAGTGCATCAATCCGAACTGCAGCATGATCTTTGACAAAAAGGTGAAGTTCTGTTCCGAATGCCAGACCAAGCAAACGGATGCCTGATGTCCACACCTGAAGAAAAAGCATGAGCACCTGTCTTTTTTGCGGATCTCCCGAACGCAAATTCACCAGTAAATTTTGCAATGATTGCGGAAATGGCTGGCCTGCCCATCAAGTGGTGGACAGGCCTGCCGACGTCCATCGATACGTCGAATCCTTGTACCAATCGGTCCAATCCAGCCAGATTGATCCCGGCACCGAGAAGATGATCAAAAGGATGCGTGAGAGCTTCAAAATCTCTCATGCCACGCACGAACGGGTCATGGCTGACTTGAATCAGCGTCTCAAGATCGTGGAGGAGATGCACAAGTTCAGGCTGGAGTTCAATCAAAACGACAGCGATGCCTATGCAGAGCAGGACACTTTGCTGCAATTCCGGCTCACCAACGATCCCGATGGCGAACAACTGAAATCGGTTGAACTGACCTGGGATGACCCTGATTCCGCCTCAGGACGCGCATTTCGCGCCAGCTCGGCCATGCCGGTCCGCCCGGGCAGCACCTTGTCTTTGCAAGGCAGCCATGTGTTCATGCGCTTTGGTCCGAAATCCATTGACCGCATGAAGTTGCGGGTCGAGCTTCCTTGGGGCGATGTGGGTGAATTCATCCTGGAAGCGATGGTTTTTAACGTCCGAAATCCGGATCAAAAAATCAGCAAGAACATCACCAACAACATCTCCATGGAGCGGGGTGTACTGGACAATTCAACCAACCTCTCCGATGCCGATGGTGCACCGCTGTCTGTCGGCCGCCAGGCGATCTGGAAGGAAATCGCGCTATTCCCCAAAGTTCAAAAGCCCGATGACATACAGGATCTGATTGAACCGGCAGTTGACCCAACAGAATCGGCTCCTCCCATCGCGACCCTCTCTCAACCAGAGGCAGCAAGGCATGAGCCTGCTCCACCAGTTGAAGTTCAACCAGTCGAAGCTCCACCAGTCACTGCACAACAACCTGCGGCCATCCAGCCTGAGGTCTTCACTTCAGCCACCCAACCCGGCGGCACAAAGGCTGAGAGCGCGCCAACGGAAGCGGCCGTCGTTCCTGCCAGAGGGGAGGGCGCTGCAAAAAGCCCTCTTTCATCGCAGGACCCGGCTGCTTGCGACGATCCGCGTGAGTGCGCCATACAAGTGTTGAAAAGCCTGGCCTGGTTCGCCCAAGCGTCACCGATCAGCAAACCCAACACGGTCGTCACCTCGGATCAATTTGATCTTGATTTTCTGGACACTGTTTACCGAGTGGTGCCTGATGCGGTGGAGGATGCCGTTTTGGGGATGGTCTTTCAGGATGGCGACAGCGTTGAATTTGACTCGCATCATTGCGTGACCCATTTCGATCAGGCTGCATTCGTTGTCACTGACTTTGGCATCGTTCAAGTTCAATGGGACGAAGAGGGTGATCTGATCCCGGAAATGACGCACAGCTGGTCAGAAGCAGCGGCGGCGGGATGGGATTTTTACGCCCGCAAATTCGGCGATGACAAATTTGTGATTTCATTCGGTGACGGTTCACTGAGTCAAACCTTGCCTGGCTGCAAGTTTGATTTGCGCCGGTACCAGGGCGAAGTGCCTGTGACCCAGGTCCTCTCGGAAGCACAAGCCTGGTTGCAAAGGCTCTACGATCTGAGTCCGGTGTACGAAACCGACGAAGACGAAGAAACCGAAGAAGAGGTTCAGCTGAACACAGCCACTCCAACAACGCCTGTCGAGGCGGCCTGGCCGTTTGAACAGGCAGAGGAGGGCGAGGCAGAAGAGCCCTTGGGAGATGAGGATCTCGAAGAAGAAGACTCGGAAGACGAAGCTCGTGCGCAAACCTTGGCAGAAATTGGCCAGCGCATGCAACGCTTTTTCGGCACTTTCTCTTTTGCCATGCAGCGTTGTGATGAGAACCAACAGCGTCACATCTACATCGCTGATCAAATCGATCCTGCACTTCGAAACATCCTGCACGAAGCCGTCTTTTATTCAGGGTCTGGCATGCGCGTCGTTTGCGTGGAACCTGGATGCGCGTTGGTGAATCAGACCGGCCAATTGGCGGGCTGGAATGGGGGCGCTTCCGTGTTGAGCGCCGAAGGTATTTTTCACATGAGTTCTCAAGGCTCTGGCAGCTTCATGCTCGATGGCAACAATGCTTTCTTGTCGTGGTCCAGATTCTTTGATGAATTAAAGGCTGACCTGCTGGTACGCGAGGAAGGCCCCGACCTTTGGCTCGGCACGGCCATGAATCATTTGATCCGTGGCTGCTATGCGGATTATTCTTCCCAAGTACTCCAGTGGGACTATTTTGAAAATTATGTACAAGCGGATTTGCGCAAACAGTTGGAACTCTTTCGCGAGTCACTGGATTGGATGTAAGAAGGCCAAACCATCATGAGCAACGCACAAAACGATCCCAGATTTGCCCACATGTCGGAAATGGGCCAAGCAGAACTCACGGTCTACCTCGATTGGATACAGGGAGCGAATCTGCAAGATACCGAGTACGCATTTGTGACCTACACCATGGGTCGGGCCCAACTGAAAGACCCAAGACATCTGTTTGCGATCTGGCTGCATCAAATGGGCGCAAATACAGATCGCCAGGTCAAATCACAAATCCGACGCTTCTTCATGAACCCGTCAGATCAGGTGCCCTTCAACTCGGTGCAATCTGCTGGATGGTTCGATTTCATCCCCTGGGTTTACCAACTGGCATCCACTGTACCGGCGCCTGTGATTTTGCAACCCCCATTTGCCAAAGTTGGCTCGAGTGATTTGCCTGACTGAAGAGGAAACCATCATGTCGAAAACCCATGAATTGCGCGATCGAAATGGCTATTTGCTGGGCCGCATCACAGAATCCAGCAGCACCCGGCATGAAATTCGGGATGCCAATGGCTACTTGCTGGGCTATTACAACCCCCAGAGCAATGAAACCCGCGATGCCAACGGGTACCTCGTCGGACGCGGTAATCTGTTGACCAGCCTGTTGCGCTGAGCATCTGCACCCGGTGAGGCTTTGAGCTGCACCCTTCATTCATTTGATACGATGTATATTATGTTAAGTTAATAACATCGATATGACAGATCCTCATGAAAAATCAAAAAGAAACCATTCGCAAGATCGTCACCTACCTCAACAATCCCGAGGCTCAAGGCGGTTTCTGGTTGCCCAACATCCAGCGCCCATTCGTGTGGGATCAGGAACAAATCTGTCGCTTGTTTGATTCGATCTTGCGCGAGTACCCGATCAGCACCTTGCTCATCTGGAAAACGACAAGTCCCATCCGGCGTCGCAAATTCATCGACAACTGGCGCGATGACATTCGAATGAGCGATTTTTACGTGCCCGAAGACGATCGCATGAAATGCCTGGTACTCGACGGTCAGCAAAGACTGCAAAGTTTGTACATCGGGCTGATGGGCAGTTTCGCGGGTGAGGAATTGTATTTTGATGTCCTCAGTGGTTTGGCCACCTTGCCCGATGACATCAAATACCGTTTTGAGTTCAAAGAGCCCACCAAAGCCAAATTCCCCTGGGTCAAGTTCAAAGACCTGGTTTTTTCCAACCGTCGCAAACGCGATTGGGTCAGCTCGATTCAGGAGATGAGTCAGCGCAGTTGGGATTCGGACGATCTGGACCGACTGGAAAACAACCTTGATGTGATCGACAAAGCATTCAAAATGGATGAGTCGATCACCTACCAAGAGCTCGACAGCATCGACAACCCCGACCTCTACACCGAGGACGATGTGGTCGAAGTTTTCATTCGTGCCAATTCGGGCGGGACCAAACTCGAAAAGTCAGATTTGTTGTTTTCACTGCTCAACGCCACTTGGGACATGGCCGATGATCGGATGGAGAACTTGCTGGCCGAACTCAACCGCACCGGATTCGCCTTTGACCGGGATTTTGTCCTCAAATCCTGTTTGGTGGTGCTCAACCAGGGCGCCCAGTACGAGGTCTCCAAATTTCGCAAACCCGAAATCAGACAGAGCATCGAGAGCAACTGGAACAAGATCAGCGGGTCCATCAAATCGGTGGCAGATTTTGTCCGCAGCAAGACCTACATCCAAACCGATAAAGCCCTGCCCTCTTACCTGGCGCTCATTCCCCTGATTTATGTCTGTCATCATTACCCGCAAGCTTGGAGCCAAGCCAGGCATGTCGACACCTTTTTGATCCGCTCTTTGCTGGCAGGTGCGTTCAGCGGTCAGTCGGATCGCGTGATCGACTCCCTGGTGCGCCGATTCAAAGAGATCGAACGTTTCGATGCCGAAGAAGGCTTTGGGGTGATTCGGGGTCTGAACCGCAGTCTTGAGATCACCCAGGAGAAGTTTTTCCACATGGGCTATGGGTCCAAAAATGTGCACCTGATTTTGAATCTCTGGTATCCGGCGTTCACCCACACGCCCATGTACGAGAACAACCTGCCCCAAATCGACCACGTCTTTCCGCAAAGTCTGCTCAAATCGGTTCGATCACCTCAGGCTGACACGGGTCGACTGGCCATGCGATACCCCGACGATGTGCGCAACCAACTGGCCAATTGCATGTTGCTGACCCGCTCTGAAAATGGCGGTGGAGGCAAAAGCGACACGCCACCCGCACAATGGTTCGCCGACAAGGACGAGGCCTATTTGGACCTGCACCTCATCCCCAAGGACAGCACCTTGTGGGCCTTGGACCGCTACGAAGACTTCATCGCCGAGCGCAAAAAGCTCATCAACGAAAAGTTTTCCTGGTTGCTGATTCCTTGATTCGCTCGTTCCGAGGTCTGGTTTCTGACAACAGACCTCCACCCCCCCCGATGACACGCCACGCAGGGCATGCTCAGCGCCCTGCCCCCTGGGACTGTAAAAACCGCTGCACATGGGCGGCTGACTCTTTGTGGGGCCCGTTGTAGGCGAAATCATAGGCCGTCAAGCCTTTTTGATTCTTCAGGGCGGGATCCGCACCTTCTTCGAGCAGCAGCAATGTCACTGCCGGGTTGCCGTAATAAGCGGCCATCATCAGAGGGGTCGTACCGTTGGGCGACTCGGCATCGATGTAGGCATGGTGCTCCAGCAACAGCCGGATCAAATCGGCATGCCCACCCGTGGCGGCGTAGTGCAAGGGGGTCCAACCGGTTTTGTTCACATCGGCGCCACGGGCAATCAATTGCTCGGCCAGCCTCAAATGGCCGTGCAGGGCGGCCAACATCAACGGGGTTTCATCATCAGGATTGCGCTGATTGACTTCAATCGTCCGCCATGCGATCAAGGCTTCTGCGACTTTGAGTGACTTTTTTTGTAACGCCAAGGTCAGCGCTGGTTGCAGTTGAGCCGAGGGCGTGTTGGGGTCAAACCCACGTCGCAAGAGCTCTTGCACGGTGACGGCGTCATCGAACTCGACAGCCTTGAAAAATCGATCGTATGATTGACCATAAACAGGAAAAATACAAATTAAAACAAAGCTCAATATGATTTTTTTCATGTAATTTCTTAAACCAAAAACCATCCCATTGGATGGAGAAATGAATGAATTAAAGTAATTTAAAATCATGGATATATGAACGATTTTTAAAGTAAGGCGGGTATCTTTTTGAACAATCGCAAGGTGTTCTCAAAGGCCACTTCACCCATGCGGCTCTGATCCACGCCTTTGAGTTCGGCCAACTGCTTGGCCACCCAGGGCACCAGCGACGGGTCGTTGGTTTTTCCCCTGAAAGGGGCTGGCGCCAGATAAGGGCTGTCGGTTTCGATCAGGATGCGATCCATGGGCACAAAGCGGGCCACCTCGCGCAAATCCTGAGCATTTTTGAAGGTAACGATGCCCGAAAAAGAGATGTAAAAGCCAAGGTCCAGCGCAGCACGAGCCACCTCGGCGGTTTCAGTGAAGCAATGAAAGACCCCACCCACCGACCCATTTGAGCCGTCTTCGCCCTCTTCTTTGAGGATGGCAAGGGTGTCAACAGAAGCCGCTCGGGTGTGGATGACCAGGGGCAGGCCCAACTCGCGCCCTGCCCTGATGTGGCGTCTGAAGCGTTGCCGTTGCCATTCCATATCGGCCACGCTGCGCTCGCCCAGTCGGTAGTAGTCCAGGCCGGTCTCACCGATCGCAACCACCTTCTCGCGACGACCCATGTCGAGCAATTGATCCAGGCCGGGATCGATGACTTCGTCTTCATCAGGATGGACACCTGCGGTACACCAGAAGTTGTCATGCGCCATGGCCAAGGCATGGACGTGATCAAAAGTCTCAACCCGGGTCGAGATCAGCAGCGCCCGGAGCACACCGGCTTGCAGCATCTCGGCGCGAATCGCATCGAGACGGCTGGACAGTTCGGGGAAATTGAGGTGGCAATGAGAGTCGAAATACATGTCTGAGTCAATCGGGACGCATGACCTGGCGGGCGCGAACCACCCAAGCCTGAATTTGCAATCCGGCATTGTAGGGATGCTCGGCGTGGCGGATCATGGATTGAAGTTCTTGCGCCCACCGGGCAGCTTTGCCCGCTGATGGCGCCTTGGGCAACTCTTCGGCCCGAAAAAACAGCGGTGGTGCGCCATGCGCCACAGACAGCAGGTCATGACAAAGCTTTTGCAAAGAAGCCAGCCCCTCGGTGGCGCTGACTTGCTCCAGCAAGCCGGCCTGCCCTCTCGCCAATTGGCGCGGCCATTGTGACCATGCGTCGGCCTTCAAGCCGTCGACCAGATGGCGTTCCAGAACCCAATTGGGGCGACCGCCACTGGCTCGCCAGAGCACCTCGGATTGATCGGACGGTATCCCCTGATCTTGTAACCAGGGCAGGGCTTCCTGGGGCGAAGGGGAAACCATGGCGTGGCTGAGACAACGGCTGCGAATGGTCGGCAAGAGCTGGTGCACCGTGTCTGTCGTGAGCACGAAACGCGTCTGCCCAGCCGGCTCCTCCAGGGTTTTCAAAAGGGTGTTGGCGGTGACCCCATTCATCCGGTCGGCCGGATGGATCAGCACCACCTGACCTTGGGAGCCCAGGTGGGTGGTCTGACAAAAAGCAACCAGTTCACGTGCCGCCTCGACCCGAATGTCTTTGCTGGGTTTGCGCTTTTTGTCGTCAAGTTCCTGCTGGGTCTTTTCGTCCAGAGGCCAGCCCAGCGCCAAGGCATGGGTTTCGGGCATCAGGGTGCACAGATCCGCATGGGTATGCCGGTCAAAGCCCAGACAGCTGGTGCAAGTGCCGCAAGCGCCCTGAGCGGTGACTCGCAGGCACAGCCATGCCTTGGATAGAGCCAGCGCCAATTCATATTGCCCCATGCCAGAGGGGCCGTGAAGCAGCCATGCATGCCCAGGACGAGGCAACAAAGCTTCAAGTTGGCGCTGCAGCCAGGGAGCCAGAGAGGACATGGGCTCAGCCACCCGCTGCCCCCAGATCGGGAACCTGAACCATGATCGAGAGCTTGCCGCGCTGGATCAGTGCGCGTGTGAGTTGCTGCCAAACCTGATGGCGCGTCTGGCTGGCGTCCAGCGTGACAAAGCGCTGCGGCATGGCCTTGGCGCGTTCGGCATAGCCTTGATGGACGGCGGAGAAAAAGGCCTGTGGCTGAGACTCGAAGCGATCAGGCACCCGGGCGTCAGCCAGTCGCTGAGCTGCAATCAACGGATCCAGTGAGAACCAAATCGTCAGATCGGGTTGGCGCAAGCCTTCCGCCCTGCCCTGCACCCATTGCTCCAACTGGTTCAAAATCTGCAAATCAAATCCTCTGCCATGGCCTTGGTAAGCAAAGGTGGCATCGGTGAAACGATCGCACAAAACCACATCCCCGCGCGCCAGGGCGGGTTCGATGACTTGGTGCAAGTGATCGCGCCGGGCGGCAAAGATCAGCAGGGCTTCAGTCAGGGGGTCCATGGCTTGGTGCAACACCATCTCGCGCAAGGCCTCGGCCAAGGGCGTACCGCCGGGCTCACGGGTCAAGGTCACTTCACGCCCTTGTTGGCGAAACAAGTCGGCCAGCCCCTGAATGTGGGTGGATTTACCGGCACCGTCAATGCCTTCGAAACTGATGAACAAACCGCTGGACATGGCCTTATTGTGCCTTGCCCGAAGCTGGCGCAGTTCGCCTGAGTTGATAGCGGGCGACGGCGTCGTTGTGGGCGTTGAGGTTGTCGCTGAATTGGCTGCTGCCGTCGCCCCGGGCCACGAAATACAAGGCTTTGCTCTGGGCGGGCTGAACGGCAGCGAGCAGGGACGCTTTGCCCGGCAAAGCGATGGGGGTGGGTGGCAAACCGTTGCGGGTGTAGGTGTTCCAGGGGTGATCGGTACGCAGATGGATGCGCTTGAGGTTGCCGTCAAAAGTGGAGCCCAGGCCATAAATCACGGTCGGATCAGTCTGCAAAGGCATGCCGATGCGCAAACGGTTGTGAAACACCGAGGAGATCATGGGGCGGTCGCTGGGCCTGCCCGTTTCTTTTTCGATGATGCTGGCCAGGATCAGGGCTTGTTGCGGATCGGTCAGGGCGACAGCGGATTCTCGCGCCAGCCAGGCGTTTTCGAGTTGGCGGTCCATGGCTCTGAGCGCACGCTCGTAGATGCGCAAGTCTGAGCTGCCCTTGCCGTAGGTGTAGGTATCCGGAAAAAATCGGCCTTCGGCAGGCATCCCGGCTCGGCCCAGCTTCGCCATCAGCGCTTCATCGCTCAGACCCAGCGTGTCGTGACGCAAGTACTCGGCCTGATCCACCAGCCGCCGCATTTGAGCCAGGGTCCAGCCCTCGACCACGGTCAAGGCACGCAGGCTTTGATCGCCGCGCACGAGTTTGCGCAACAAAGCCCAGGGGCTGGTGCCCGCCACAATTTCGTAGCTGCCGGCCCGCAATTGGCGCGACTGTCCGCTGAGCCGCATCAACAACCACAGGGCCTGGGGCGAGGTCTCGACGCCGCTGGACACCACCGCCTGCGCAACGCCCCGCACCGAAGTACCGGGTTCGATCGCCAGATCCACCACCGGGGTGCGCAAAACCATGGGCGAGAAAACCCAATACAGCGCAGCGGACATGCCCAGCATCAAGGCGATGACCGGCAGCCAGAACCAGGGCTTGCGCCAGAAAGGGATTTTGGGTCGTCGGCTCATGAAAGATCTCGGACGAGATCATAATTCAGGCATGTCCGAGAACGCCACGCAAACCGTCGAACTCACCTTGCAAGGGGCTTGCCCCCTGCCCCATTTGGGCGTGATCCGCTGCCAGGGTGAAGATGCCGCCTCTTTTTTACACAACCAACTCACCCAGGATGTGCAGTTGCTGCCCGTCGGCCAGGCTCGACTGGCTGGCTTTTGCAACGCACAAGGCCGTCTGCAAGCGACTTTTGTGGTGTTCAAAAAAGCCGCTGACGATGTCTGGCTGATCACCCGCAAAGACCTTCTGCCCCGCACGCTCAAACGCCTGTCCATGTTCGTGCTGCGCGCCAAAGCCAAATTGTCCGATTTCAGCGAGCAACAAGCCGTCTGGGGTTTGTCGGGCGAGGTCATGCGTGCCGTCAGCGACACTTCGCTGTCACCCTGGGCAACCCTGGAACTGCCGCAAGGCATGTTGATCGGCCTTTACCCTGTGGGCGACCAGGCGCGCGCCCTGCTTTTGCCCGTCGGGGAAATGCCGATCGAAGCGACCATTCGGACCGAAGACTGGTTGGCGGGAGAGATCCTGGCCGGCGTGGCCGATGTGCAAGAGGCCACCTTTGAAGCCTTTGTGCCCCAAATGATCAATTACGAATCGGTGGGCGGGGTGCACTTTCAAAAAGGCTGTTACCCCGGTCAGGAGGTGGTGGCCCGCAGCCAATTCCGGGGCACCCTGAAGAGACGCACTTTTGTGGTGCAGACCGCCCAACCATTGAGCGCCGGCGCTGAAGTACTCGCAGGCGACGAGCCGGCAGGTCTGATCGCCCAAGCTGCGCCTTTGCCTGCAGACGGTGGTGTGGCCCTGGCCTGCTTGCTGCTCAGCCATGCCCAGCGTCATGACCTGTCGGTCCAGGGCGTGCCGATCCGGGTTTTGCCCCTGCCTTACCCGTTGCGCGACGACATCTGAAGCAAATCGGCCGACATTTCGATGTGCTCGATGCCCGCTTCAAAGAAAAGCTCTCCTTGAGGCTGAAATCCGGCCCGCTGGTAAAAACCACGGGCACTGGTTTGCGCATGCAAGACGACCTGCCGGTCCCCCCGATCAAGGGCAGCTTGCATCAACGCCTGTAAAACCCGTCGGCCCAACCCCTGACCTCGCCACTCCATCGCCACCGCCATGCGTCCGATGCGGGCCACACCGGGTTCATGGTGCAACAAGCGACCGGTGGCCAGTGCCTGACCGGCGTCGTCGAGCACCACGGCATGCAAGGCGCTGTGGTCTTCGGCATCCCACTCCAGCTCCTGCGGCACACCTTGCTCCCGCACAAATACCGCTGTGCGCAGCGCTGCGGCGCTTGACTGCAACTGATTCCAGGTGCCGGTGATGAGTTTCATGGCTGCCCCATGTCTGCTGTGCCCAACGCATGGCGCAGGGCACGTGCGGCATCTTGTCGGGCTTGGTGAGCGGTGGGCACAGAGCGCCCCATGTTGATGAAACCGTGGACCACGCCCCGATAAATCTCCAGGTCCACAGGCACACCTGCCAAACGCAAGGCATCCGCATACAAGATGCCTTCATCGACCAGCGGGTCACACTCGGCCAGACCGATCCAGGCCGGGGCGACCTCGCCATGGTCCGGGGCGTTCAGGGGAGCAAAGCGCCAATCGTCGCGCCGGGCCTGATCGATGTAATGCTGGAAAAACCATGAAATGGTTTCCCGATCCAGCATGAAGCCATGGGCAAAGCGGTGGTGCGATGGGGTGTCCTGATGCGCCGTCGTGCCGGGATAAATCAGCAGTTGCAATTTCAGGTCCATGCCAGCGTCACGCGCCATCAAGGCCGAGACCGCTGCCAGGGTGCCACCGGCGCTGTCGCCGCCAACGGCCATGCGCTGTGCATCCAGTCCCAAAGACAAGGCATGCTCGCGCACCCAGCACAAAGCGCCCCAGGCATCATCGACTGCCGTCGGGAACCGGTGCTCCGGCGCCAACCTGTAATCGACGGAAATCACGGCGCAGCGGGCCAGGCGAGCCAGTTCGCGACACAGCACATCGTGGGTGGCTGGACTGCCAATGGTGAAGCCGCCCCCATGGTAGTAGACCAACACCGGCAGCGCTGCGTGTTCAGTGTCGGCATAAAACCGTGCCGGCAGGCAAACCCCGCCCGGTAACGAAATGGTCAAATCACGGACCTGTGCAATGGCGGGCGGCGCCACATCGAGCAAAGGCGCACCGGCCTCATAGAAGGCGCGTGCCTGGACCGGCGTCATGGCCTGCATGGGCGGGTGTCCGGCTCGGTGTATGCGATCCATCAGTTGCCGCATGGCCGGGATCAGTGCCATGGCGGGGTGGTGATGTTGACTCAAGGCAAAGGCTCCACAAGAGACGGGTCGGGTTGGCGCAACCAGTCCTGCCATTCATCGGCCAGTTGACAGGCGGCGACGGCTGCCAGATTCCAGACCCGAATCCGCTCCGGCACGTCTTGGGCGTAGGTGCTGAAGTCGGTTCGGTCGGGCAGCTTGGCGTTGGGCAGGCTGCGCACCCATTCGGGCGTTGGGCACAAAAGGACCATGCGATCCAGGAATGCGGTGGCCGGATGACGACGCTTCCATGCCTTGTCCAGCCAGCCCGGCACCACATGGGGTTGAAAATGAGGGTACAGCACCAGCCCGGATCGTGTGCGGTAATCCAGATGCAAATGGTAATCGGTGATGCCACCGTCCCAATAGGCACCGGCAGGTGCACCCGGAATGTCATGGACGGCTTGCAAGACAAAAGGGATGGAACAACTGGCTTGCACCGCCGGCATGAAGTTGGCTTCAGTCAGGGCCAGCTGAAGGGTAGGAAAGTCGCGGGTGCTGAATGGCAATCCAGCACTCGGTTGCGCCGAAAACACCACACGTTCAAGCCAATGCCCCAGCCAGCGCCGTGAGACCGCATTGCTCAGATAAGCACCGGCGTAGCCCAAGGGCGTGCGCCAAGTCCCCTCACGGGCCAGCACATGCCGCCCATGCGAAGTGACGACATGCAATCGGTAGCGCGGGTGATTCAAAACTTCGGCCACCCGACCACCATAAAATGATTGCAACCCGGCACCGAACTCGCGGCTGACTTGTTCGGCACTGGGGCGCTTTTGACCTTCGGGGATGGGATAGTCTTGGTGGATGTAATCGTGCTCCAGCCTGTGCAGTGCTTGCACCGGTGTGTCCAGGCAGGCGCTGGCCAGCCGCCAGGCACCGATCGATGCCCCCACCAGATCAACTGTTTGGTCTGAATGGTTCAGCCAATCACCAAAAATGTGACGATCCAAGGCACCCAGAATCAAGCCCTTGGGCCCACCGGCGGCACCGGGGATGACGGACACATCCCCGGCCTGCAAGCCGTTTTGGCGGATGTGACGCAGGGCGTGCGGTCCGGCCAGGATGCGCAAGGCTCGCATCATTTTCGGGTTTGTTGCAATTTGGCGAAGGCCGAGGCCATGGCACCCTGTGCCGCCGCTTCAGGGGGTCTTGCCCCACTGCGATGCGATCGACCCGCCGACTCGAAGCGGTTTTCACGCGGGGCATCGCGTCGCCCCGGTGTACCATCGAGTCGCATGCTCAGCCCGATGCGCTTGCGCGCCACATCGACCTCCAGCACCTTCACCTTGACGATGTCTCCGGTTTTCACGATTTCTCGTGCATCCTGAACGAATTTGTTGGCCAACTGGCTGACATGGATGAGACCATCCTGATGCACGCCCAAATCCACAAATGCGCCAAAGGCCGCCACATTGCTGACCGTGCCCTCCAGCACCATGCCCGGTTTGAGGTCGGCGATGTCCTCGACCCCCTCGTTGAAACGGGCGACCTGAAAGTCGGGTCTGGGGTCACGACCCGGCTTTTCCAATTCGCTCAGGATGTCGCGCACAGTGATGACCCCCACGGTGTCATTGGCGAACAACTCGGGGCGCAAGGTTTTGAGCATGTCGGCACGACCCATGACCTCATGGATCGGTCGGCCCACCTGTTGCAAGATCCGCTCCACCACCGGATAACTTTCGGGGTGCACGGAGGTCATGTCCAAGGCCTGTGAGCCGCCCCGGATGCGCAAAAAACCGGCGCATTGCTCGAAGGTTTTGGGACCCAAGCCGGTGACTTCCAGCAACTGCGCCCGGCTGGCAAAGGCCCCTTTGCTGTCGCGCCACCGAACCACCGAACGCGCCAGACTGGGGCTGAGGCCCGAGACTCGGGACAACAGGGGCACACTGGCCGTGTTCAGGTCGACCCCCACTTTGTTCACGCAGTCCTCGACCACGGCATCGAGCGTGCGGGCCAACTCGTTTTGACTGACATCGTGCTGGTACTGGCCTACGCCAATCGACTTGGGATCGATTTTGACCAGTTCGGCCAGGGGATCTTGCAGTCGACGGGCGATGCTGACGGCACCGCGCAGGCTGACATCGACATCGGGCAACTCCTGGCTGGCGAACTCGCTCGCGCTGTAAACCGAGGCCCCGGCTTCACTCACCACCACCTTCATGGGGGCTTTGACCTGCTGATCGCCGGCCGCCAATTGGCTCAGGCGCTTGATGACGTCCCCAGCCAGTTTGTCGGTTTCCCGGCTGGCCGTGCCGTTGCCAATGGCAATCAAATCCACACCGTGGGACACGCACAAGTGCCCCAATCGATGCAGGGCCCCGTCCCAATCGCGCCTGGGTTCGTGCGGGTAAACGGTGTCGGTGGCCAACAAACGACCGGTGTCGCTGACCACGGCCACCTTCACCCCGGTGCGTATTCCCGGGTCCAGCCCCATCACCACTTTGGGGCCGGCTGGCGCCGCCAGCAAGAGATCGCGCACATTGTTGCCAAAGACTTCGATGGCTACTTTTTCAGCCCCTTCGCGCAAGCGGGCAAACAAATCGCGCTCAGTGGACAGGCTCAATTTGACGCGCCATGTCCAGGCGACGCAACGGCGCAACAAGTCATCGGCGGCACGGCCCCGGTGCGACCATTTCAGGTGAACGGCGATGCGGCCCTCGGCCAGGCTGGGTTGCCCGGGCTCGGGTTCGACCGGCAAAGCCATCCGGGCATCGAGCAATTCCAGCGAACGACCCCGAAAAACCGCCAACGCCCGATGCGAGGGCACATCGGCAAAGGTCTCCTCGTACTCAAAGTAATCCCGAAATTTGGCCACCTCGGGATCGTCGGGGTTTTTGCCGGCGACCAATCGGGCGCGGAACAGCCCCTCGGACCAAAGCCATTCGCGCAAATGTTGCACCAGCCCCGCATCTTCGGCCCACATTTCAGACAGCAGATCACGCACCCCGTCGAGCACCAGAGCAACGGTTGAAAAGTCAGCGCCCTCAATCTGACCGGCGGGCACCAAATAGGTCGCAGCCAGGGCCTGCGGATCCTGGCTGGGGTCTTGCCACAAGGCCAGCGCCAAGGGCTCTAGCCCGGCCTCGCGGGCGATCATGGCCTTGGTGCGGCGCTTGGGTTTATACGGCAGGTACAGATCTTCCAGCTCTTGTTTGGTGCTGGCGGCCTCAATGGCCAGGCGCAATTCGGGACTGAGTTTGCCCTGTTCGTCGATGCTTTTCAAAATGGCATGGCGACGCTCGATCAATTCGCGCAAATACGACAAGCGCTGTTCAAGCGCCCTCAGTTGGACATCGTCCAACCCGCCGGTGGCTTCCTTGCGATAACGGGCGATGAAGGGGACTGTGGCGCCGGTGTCGAACAAATCGATGGCAGCCTGAACCTGTTTTTCCTGAACGCCCAGGTCCTGGGCGATGGTGCGTGTGATGGACATGACTTGATTTTACGGAACCCCTCACGCCGGCATCAGGTTCAGCCCAAATCAATCAGTCTTTGGGGGTCGCCCGCAGTGCCCGGCGCAGATCAGCCCCGATTTCGGGACGTGCGGCAAAAGGGTCAGGGGGTTGGGCGATCGACAAAATGGCCTCCATGCGCTGCTGCACATTGCCCAGAGACTTGGGGTGGCTGAAGACATAAAACCGGTCTTGGGCCACGGCATCAAACACCATTTCCGCCACTTCAGCGGCACTGACCTTGCCACCGCTGACTGCTTTTTCGCTCATGGCCTGACCAATCTGCTGACTGACGGTCGGACGAGATGCCTGCAGACCTTGCGGTCGGTTGCGCTCGCTTTGGCTGATGCCGGTGGGGACGAAATAAGGGCACAACACACTGGCGCTGACCTGGTCAGTGACCAGACGCAAGTCCTGATAAAGGGTTTCGGTCAAAGAGACCACCGCATGCTTGCTGGTGTTGTAAATGCCCATGTTGGGCGGGGTCAGCAAACCCGCCATGCTGGCGGTGTTGACGATGTGCCCCCGAAATGCTGGGTCGGACTGGGCCGCTCGGAGCATGTGCGGTGTGAACAGGCGCACGCCGTGGATCACCCCCCACAAATTGACGCCCAGCACCCACTCCCAATCGGCCACGGTGTTCTCCCACACCAAGCCGCCGGCAGCGACACCGGCGTTGTTGAAAACCAGGTGCGGGACGCCGACCTGCTCGATCACCAACTGGGTCAAGGCCTCCATGTCCGAGGCATTCGAGACATCGGTCACTCGGGTCCAAACCTGGGCGCCCTGCCCTTGCAATTCGAGCTTTGCCGCTTGCAAGGCATCTGCCTGGACATCGACCAACACCAGTTTCATGCCCAGGCGTGCGCCCAGACGCGCGCATTCGAGACCAAAACCCGAAGCGCCCCCGGTGAGCACGGCAACCTGTCCGGCAAAGTGTGTGATCATGGCGACCCCCTCAGATCAGACGCACCAATTGCTTGCCGAAATTTTGTCCCTTGAGCAAGCCCAAAAAGGCCGAGGGCGCATTTTCCAGCCCCTGGGCGATGGTCTCACGCGGGCGGAATTGGCCGCTGCCGACGAGTTGGCCCAATTCTTTCAAAGCTTCAGGCCAAACCTCCATGTGCTCGCTGACGATGAACCCCTCGACCTTGAGGCGGTTGACCAGAATCAGCGCCGGTGCCGTCATGGGCACGGGTTTGCCATCGTAGCCGGCAATCATGCCGCAGACCGCAATGCGGGCAAAAGCATTGGTGCGCAACATCACGGCATCCAGGACCATCCCGCCCACATTTTCAAAATGGCCGTCGATGCCGTTCGGGCAAGAAGCCTTCAAGGCTTTGGACAATGAAGCCGCGTCGCCATGCTGCTTGTAGTCGATGCAGTCATCAAAGCCCAATTCATGGACCACGTAGTCACATTTGTCCTTGCCCCCGGCAATGCCGACCACGCGGCATCCGCGCGCCTTGGCCAAGGCCCCATAAGCGCTGCCTACCGCTCCACTGGCGGCGCTGACGGTCACGGTTTCACCGGCCTTGGGAGCGATGATTTTGACCAGACCATACCAGGCGGTGACGCCGGGCATGCCCACCGCACCCAAATAGTGACTGAGCGGCACATGGCGGGTATCGACCTTGCGTATGGCACCCGGCTGATCGGCCTGAACGATGCTGTACTCCTGCCACCCCCCCATGCCCACCACAGCATCGCCCATCGCGAATTTGGGATGCTTGGACTCGACCACCTCGCCCACTGTGCCACCGATCATCACCTGACCCAGGGGTTGGGGCTGGGCATAGCTTTTGGACTCATTCATCCGACCTCGCATGTAGGGGTCCAGGCTGAGGTAATGGTGCCGAACCAACACCTCGCCGGCTTGCAAGGCCGGGGTCTCTTGGCTGACCAATTTGAAATTGCCTTCGGTGGCGGCACCAACGGGGCGGTTGTCAAGCAGGATTTGGCGGTTTGTGGGCATGGTGCAGTCTCCTGATGGTTGGGAAAGGACTCAATCGGTCGACACGCCAGTCGCCGTTTCACGCCTGGGCACGTATTTGAACGTGCCGGTCGCATGGGCGCACAAGGTGCCTTGCTGGTCAAACAACGAGGTCTCGGTGAAAGCCATCGATTTGGTGCGGTGGATCAGGCGTCCTTTGGCCACCAGCGGCCCTTGGGCCGGACGCATGAAGCTGGTCTTCATCTCGATGGTGACCACGCCCGAAGCTTTGTCGACGCTGCGCGCAGCGGTGGCCATCGAGACATCCAGCAAGGTCATGATGGCCCCGCCGTGGGCCACCTGAAAGGAATTCAGGTGCTCGGGCTTGGGGTTGAAATGCAATTCAGACTGGCCTTGGTCGAAAAATGCCATTTGAAAGCCGAGGTGTTCGACGAAAGGGATGCGAACGCCAAAAGCCTCCTGGTGGGCGTGCATTGCTTCAGACATGACAAAAACCCTTGGTGATGATCAAACAGCGCATCATTAGAACGCCTCTTCGGGCAGGTCAACCGCGGTCCTGTCACCTAAGCTCACCGATGCCAACCAGGTCTTGGCCTTGGGCAACTCATGGGCGAAGAAAAAACGGCAAGCGGCCCGGCGCCCCTGATCTCCCGCACCTTCGGTGTCAGCAGTCAGCGCCACATCCAGCCAGATCCAGGCGAGCACGGTGTGCCCAAAAGCTTGCAGGTAAGGCACGGCCTGCGGCAAACCCATGTCCGGCTGCAAACCGGCTTCATGCGTGGTGGCCAAAAGCTCGGACCAGGATTGCGACAACGCATCGGCCTGTTCGATCCATCCCGGTTGGTTTTTGGCTTGGTTCACGGTTCGCATCAGGCGCTCTCCGAGTGCTTGCAAGACTTGCCCGCCCTGCATGCGCACCTTGCGGCCCAACAGGTCTTGGGCCTGAATGCCATGGGTGCCTTCGTGGATCATGTTCAGGCGGTTGTCGCGCCAGTATTGCTCCACCGGAAAGTCGCGTGTGTAGCCATAGCCTCCGTGGACCTGAATGGCCAGGCTGTTGGCCTCGAGACACCACTCGCTGGGCCAACTTTTGGCGATCGGCGTGAGGACTTCCAACAATTGCTGCGCCTGCTGGCGCTGGGGCTCCGATCCGGTGTGGCATTCATCGACCAAACGGGCGCAATAGAGCTCCAATGCCAGCGCACCCTCGGCATAAGCCTTTTGAATCAGCAGCATGCGTCGCACATCGGCATGCTCGATGATGCGCACCATGGGCGACTGGGGATCTTTGCCACCCGGACCGGGCAGTCGCCCCTGAGGTCGTTGGCGGGCGTAGTCCAACGAGGCCAGATAGCCGGCCATGCCCAGCATGGTGGCGGCCATGCCCACGCCGATGCGAGCCTCATTCATCATGTGGAACATGCAGCGCAAACCTTCACCGACTTCGCCCACCCGATAACCGATGGCACCAGCCTGCCCCCGGACGGGGTAGCGACCTTCGCCAAAATTCAGCAAGGTATTGACCGTGCCGCGCCATCCGCATTTGTGGTTCAAACCCGCCAGAGCCACATCGTTGCGCTCTTGCAATTGCCCCCGGATGTCGACCAAAAACTTGGGCACGATGAACAGCGAAATGCCACGGGTGCCGGGTACCAGTTGCCCCTGCGAATCGGGGATCTTGGCCAGCACCAGATGCACGATGTTCTCGGTCAATTCATGATCGCCATTGGAGATCCACATTTTGTGACCGCGCAAGCGATAACGCGGGCCCAAGGGATCTTGCTCATGATCCGGGCCGTCGGGCTCGGCACGGGTCACGATGTCGCTCAATGATGAACCGGCTTGAGGCTCGCTCAGGCACATGGTGCCGGCCCATCGGCCATTGAATTCATGGGCAGCGAAAACGGCTTGCTGCATGGGGGTGCCATGGGCCATCAGCAAGTTGGCATTGCCCACCGTCAGCATGTGCGCCCCCATGCTGACCGAAGCGCAGCCAAAAAAAGCATTGGCCGCAGACTCGACGGTGAAGGGCAATTGCATGCCACCCATCTCGTAAGTCTGCGCGGCAGCCAGCATGCCCGACTCGACATAGGCGCGATGGGCCTCATGCGTGGCAGCAGGAAGAACCACCCGTTCGCCGTCGAAGCGGGGTTCCTGGGTGTCGATCAGGCGGTTGTAGGGGGCAAACTTGTCATGCGCAATGCGCTGACAGGTGTCCAAAACGGCATCGAAGGTTTGTCGATTGTGATCGGCATGACGTTCGCGCTGGCACAGGTTTTCGACCTGCAACCAGCGGTAGAGCAAATGGTCGATGACGGCACGCAGGGTCACAGCACTTCAAAAATACCCGCCGCACCCATGCCGCCTCCAATGCACATGGTGACCGCAACCCGTTTGGCACCACGGCGCTTGCCCTCGATCAGAGCGTGGCCGGTCAGGCGTTGACCGCTGACACCATAAGGGTGACCCAGGGCAATCGCGCCGCCGTTGACATTCAGCCGATCGGCCGGGATACCCAGGCGGTCGCGGCAATACATGACCTGAACGGCAAAGGCCTCGTTGAGTTCCCACAAATCGATGTCGCTGACCTTCAGCCCCAGTCGAGTCAACACCTTGGGCACGGCAAAGACGGGGCCAATGCCCATTTCGTCGGGTTCGCAACCGGCCACAGCGAAACCCAAAAAACGCCCCAGAGGCTTCAGTCCCTTGCGCTCGGCCACAGTCTCATCCATGACCACGCAAGCCCCGGCACCGTCGGAGAACTGACTGGCGTTACCCGCAGAAATGGTTCCGCCGGGCATGGCTGGCTTGATGCCGCTGATGCCTTCTCGGGTGGTGCCTTCACGGGTGCCTTCATCCTTGCTGACCGTGACTTCTTTCGTCATCAGGCCCAGCACCTTGTCGGCCACACCGGCCATCACGGTGATCGGAGCGATCTCGTCGTCGAATTTGCCGGCAGCTTGAGCGGCACAGGCCTTTTGTTGGCTGGCCGCACCATATTCGTCCATGGCATCGCGTCCGATGTGGTAACGCTTGGCCACCTGTTCGGCGGTTTGCAACATGGGCCAGTAAATTTCGGGCTTGGATTTGAGCAACGTCGGATCCTGGAACATGTGCATGTTCATTTCCTGCTGAACGCACGAGATGCTCTCCACCCCGCCGGCCACATAGGTGTCACCTTCGCCAGCGATGATGCGCTGGGCCGCCATGGCGATGGTCTGCAAACCGGATGAACAGAACCGGTTGATGGTCACACCACTCACACTGATGGGCAGTCCGCCGGCAAGCGCACATTGGCGGGCGATGTTCCAGCCGGTGGCTCCCTCGGGATTGGCGCAACCCATCAGCACATCCTCGACTTCGGCCGGGTCGATGCCGGCACGTGCCACCGCATGTCGGATGGCATGACCACCCAAAGTGGCTCCGTGGGTCATGTTGAAAGCCCCTTTCCAGCTCTTGGTCAGGGGGGTGCGTGCAGTGGAGACGATGACAGCCTTGCTCATGACGTGTTCCTTGGTGTGCGGTTATTTGATGTTGTTGAAGGTTTGGCCTTCGGCAGCCAGTTTGGCCAGCAGGGGAGCCGGCTGCCAGAACTGGGCGTCATCGTGGGGATTGCGGGCAAATCGCTGCATGGCCTGAACCACATTGAACAAACCGAATTGATCGGCGTACAACATGGGGCCGCCGCGATGGATTGGAAAGCCGTAACCCGTGATATAGACCACATCGACATCGCTGGCCTTGGCAGCAATGCCCTCCTCCAAAATGTGGGCAGCTTCGTTGACCAGCGAGAACACCAGCCGCTGAACGATTTCCTCGTCGCTGATCTTGCGCGGCTCGATGCCCAAATCCTTGCGATGCTGGACGATCATCTCTTCGACCGGGGCAGAAGGAATGGCATCGCGCTTGCCAGGCTTGTAGTCGTACCATCCGGCACCGGTTTTTTGACCATAGCGCCCCATTTCGCACAGCAGGTCGGCGGTTTTGCTGTAACGCAAGTGCGGTTTTTCAACATATCGGCGCTTGCGAATGGCCCAGCCGATGTCATTACCGGCCAAGTCGCCCATCCGGAAGGGCCCCATGGCGAAACCGAATTTTTCGATCGCCCGATCAACTTGAGCAGGCGTGCAGCCCTCTTCCAGCAAAAAACCCGCCTGACGCGAGTACTGCTCGATCATCCGGTTGCCAATGAAACCGTCGCAGACGCCGGAGACTACCGCCGTTTTCTTGATCTTTTTGGCCACAGCCATCACCGTGGCCATGACGTCTTTGCCAGTCTGGGCACCACGAACCACCTCGAGTAATTTCATGACGTTGGCCGGACTGAAGAAATGCATGCCCACCACGTCTTGCGGACGTTGGGTGAAGTTGGCGATTTGATTGACGTCCAGTGTCGAGGTGTTGCTGGCCAGGATGGCCCCCTGCTTCATCACCGCGTCAAGTTTTTGGAACACCGTCTCCTTGACCCCGATTTCTTCAAACACCGCCTCAATCACCAGGTCGGCTTGAGCGATGTCGTCATAACTGAGGGTGGTGCTCAACAGCGCCATGCGCTTGTCATACACATCCTGCTTGAGTTTGCCCTTGCCGACCTGGGCTTCGTAGTTGTTGCGGATGGTGGCGATCCCGCGATCGAGGGCCTCTTGCTTCATCTCCAGGATCTTGACCGGGATGCCGGCATTGAGGAAATTCATCGCAATGCCGCCACCCATGGTGCCAGCCCCGATGATGGCGACCTGATCAATGCTTCGGGTCGGTGTGCCATCGGGCACATCGGCAATCTTGGAGGCGGCCCGTTGGGCAACAAACAAATGGCGCAGGGCACGGCATTCGGGGGTGAGCATGAGGTTGAGGAAGATCTCGCGCTCGAGCACCATGCCGTCGTCGAATTTTCGTTTCGTGGCCGATTCAACCGCATCCACGCACTTGACGGGTGCCGGGAAATTTTTGGACATCCCTTTGACCATGTTGCGCGCAAATTGGAAATAAGCGTCACCCATGGGGTGTTTGCAAGGCAAGTCGCGAACGCGGGGCAAAGGACGCTGATCGGCGACCTTGCGGGCGAAAGCAAGGGCCTCGTTCATCAGGGTTTCGGGGGATGCGGCCAATTGGTCAAACAACTTCTGCCCCGGCAAGGCCGCCAGTTTTTCGCTGGGCACAGGCTCGCCGCTGACGATCATGTTGAGCGCCACCTCTACCCCCAACACACGCGGCAGACGCTGGGTGCCGCCGGCTCCGGGGATGAGCCCGATCTTGACTTCGGGCAATGCCACGCTGCAACCCGGGGCAGCGATGCGGTAATGGCACCCCAGAGCCAGTTCCAGTCCTCCGCCCATGGCGACACTGTGCACGGCCGCCACCACCGGTTTGGTGGCGTTTTCCAGGGCAGAAATGAGGCTGAGCAGGTTGGGCTCCTGGGTGGCTTTGGGTGAACCGAACTCCTTGATGTCGGCACCGCCCGAAAAGGCCTTGCCGGCACCGGTCACCACGACGGCTTTGACTCGCCCGTCAGCCAGGGCTTTTTGCAAACCGTCAATGAAGCCCAATCGGGTCGACAACCCCAGACCGTTGACAGGGGGATTGTTCAGGGTGATGACGGCCACATCGTCTTGGACTTGATAGTCAGCGCTCATGCGATTTCCTTGGGGTGAAGTCTAAAATAGAACGGTCGTTCGATAATGAGATTCTAGAGCCTTCGCCGGACGAAGAGCCACAGGGTTGTCACTCATGAAATTTCCAGCCACTCGCGGCGTATTTCGGTCTGAGCCCGAAAGTCCGTGGGCGTGCCCTGATAAACCACATGCCCGTGTCCCATGATCAGTACTCGGTCGCTGATGTCCAGGGCGATGGTCAGCTTTTGTTCGATCAGCAACACCGAAACTTGGCGATCGCGCAGAGCCCGCAGATAAGCCGCCACTTGCTCGATCACCATCGGAGCCAGGCCTTCTGTGGGCTCATCGACGATGATCAGATCCGGGTCCCCCATCAGGGTGCGACAAAGGGTCAACATTTGCTGCTCCCCACCCGATAGCAAACCGGCCTCCACGTCGGCCCGTTCTTTCAAGCGCGGGAACAAGGCATACATGTCAGCCAGACTCCAGCGCCCCCCCTTCTGGCCGGGTTTGATGCCCAGCGACAGATTTTGCGCCACCGTCAGGCGCGGAAAAACATCGCGGTTTTCCGGCACATAGCCCAAACCGAGTCGGGCAATCTGGTGCGGGGCCAAACCCCGCAATGAACGTCCACGCCAAACCACCTCCCCTTGCAATTCCACCAAACCCATGATGGCTTTGGCCGTGGTCGAGCGCCCGGAACCGTTGCGTCCGAGCAGGGCCACGATTTCGCCCTCTGCAACCTCCAAATCGACCCCGTGCAGCACATGACTCTTGCCGTAAAAGGCGTTCAGGCCCCTGATCTTCAGCATGTCTCCTCCCCGGCTGCCTCTTGGCCCAAGTAGGCAGCTCGCACGGCCGGGTCGGCTTTGACCCGCTGTGGCGTGTCGAAAGCGATCACCTCTCCATAGACCAGCACTGCAACCCGATCAGCCAGCCCAAACACCACGTCCATGTCGTGCTCGACCATGACCAAGGTCTTGCCCTGCGTGAGTCGGCGAATCAAATCGATCATGTAAGCTGTCTCGGCTCGGCTCATGCCGGCGGTGGGCTCATCGAGCAAAATCACGTCGGAGCCTCCGCCCAGCGTGATGCCCAACTCAAGCGCACGTTGCTCGGCATAGGTCAGATTCATGGCCCATTCATCGCGACGATGCTCCAAGCGCACATCGCGCAACAGTTGTTCGGCCCGATCGCTTGCATCTTGCAAGCCTTCGATGTCGCGCCAAAAGGCGTAGCCGTGACCCAGGTTCCACAGCACGCTGCAGCGCAGGTTTTCAAACACACTCATGCGATGAAAGATGTGCGTGATTTGAAAACTGCGGGCCAGACCGAGCCGATGGATGTGTTGCGGCTTGCGTCCAGCCACTTCGTGCCCATCGACCATGATCTGACCGGAGGTGGGTGCCAAACGCCCGCTGATGAGATTGAACAAAGTGGATTTGCCGGCTCCATTGGGGCCAATGAGGGCGACACGCTCGCCTGTGCGAACCGTCAAATCGACCCCCCGGATGATCTCGGTGCTGCCAAAACGCTTGGTGACCCCGGTCAAAACCAGTGCCATCCGATCCGCACCCCCCAATCCTTTTTCGGCCAAGTGGCCGGAAGTCGGCGGCACATCCCGGGTCGGCGAGCCGGTTGTCATGCTTTGCACTTGTGCCGCTTTGAGTTGGGTCAAATCGGATTGGGCCTGGACCCAAGCCCGTCGGAAAGGTCGCCAAGCCCAGGCCAGAGCCACAGACCCCACCACAGCCCAGCCCGATACCCAGACCCATGTGGACATGGATTGGGTGTTGAAAACCATGCCGATCATCTTCAGCTCGGGACTGAGGGTGGCGTTGAGTTGCAGGTGATAGATCATTTCGATCAGAACAGCAACGCCAGCCAGCGCGGGGCATGCCACAGCCCACACGATCAGGTATGGACGCCACAACGCCCGCATCAAGCCCATGCGCCACAACGCCATGTGCTGCACCACCAAACCGGCCAAACCTCCCGGGACGTACATGACCATCAGGACAAAGATCAGGCCCAGGTACAGCAACCAGGCCTGCGTCCATTCGGACATCAAAACACCCGCCACCACCATCAGCACCGCGCCCAAAATCGGACCCAAAAACAAACCGGCTCCGCCCAGAAACACAAACAACAAGTAGGCGCCGGACCGGTGCGCGCTGACGACTTCAGAGGTCACGATCTCAAAGTGCAAAGCGGCCAACCCTCCGGCAATGCCGGCAAAAAAAGCCGAAATGCAAAAAGCGATGTAACGCACCATGCGCGGGTCATAGCCCACAAAGGCGACCCGTTCGGGATTGTCGCGCACGGCGTTGAGCATGCGGCCCAAGGGCGTGCGGGTCAGGGCATGCATGAGCCAGGTGCACACCAGCGCATAAACAGCAATCAGGGCATATAACTCGATTTGCGGCCCGAAACTGATGCCCAAGGGCCGCGGGCCCGTGACGCGATTGCCGCTGATGCCCCCTTCACCGCCAAAAAAACCGGGGAACATCAAGGACATGGCCCAGACCAACTCGCCGACCCCCAAGGTGATCATGGCAAAAGGTGTCGCGGCCTTTTGCGTGCTGACCCAACCCAGTGCCAGCGCCACCCCCAATGCACTGAGGCCGCCGATCAGCGGCACCAGACTGACCGGCAAAGGCAATTCGCCACCACTGATCAGGTTCAAGGTGTGAATCGCCAAAAAAGAACCCATGCCCGAATAGACCGCATGACCGAAGCTGAGCATCCCGCCTTGGCCGAGCAAGATGTTGTAGCTCAGACAAACGATGATGGCGATGCCCATCTGGCTGAGCAGGTTATGACTCAGGCTGGAATCGAAAGCCAGCGGCAATGTCGCCAGCAATGCTGCAAAAAGCAACCAGGGCCAGACGGGGCGCTTCACCGTTTCACCCTTCTCGCGTGCCCATCAAACCGCGTGGCCTGAAGATGAGCATCAAAACCAACAGCAAATAAGGCAGGATCGGTGCAATCTGACTCACTTTCAGTTCATACAGCGGATATCCCCAATGCGCCGGGGTCAGTTGCCAACCCCAGCGTGCTGTCAAAGTCACCAGCGAGTGATCGATGGCGACAGCAAAGGTTTGCACAATGCCGATCAGCAGCGAAGCCACGAAAGCCCCGGCCAACGAGCCCATGCCACCGACCACGACCACGACGAAAATCACCGAACCGACTGTCGCTGCCATGCCCGGTTCAGTGACGAAGGCATTGCCGCCCAAGACCCCGGCCAAACCTGCCAGGGCTGAACCTGCCCCGAAGACACCCATGAAAATGCGAGGCACGTTGTGGCCCAGGGCCTGCACCGCATCGGGGTGGGTCAACGCTGCCTGAATCAGCAACCCCACCCGGGTCCGTGTGAGCAGCAACCACAACCCCAACAGCATCAGCAATGAAACCCCCATCATGAATGCCCGATACATCGGAAACTGGGTTTCGAACAGCGTGAACAAAGGCCCATCCAGTTCTGCGGGCACCCGGTAATCCATGGCGCTGCGCCCCCAAACCAGTTGCACCAACTCGAGCAAGATGTAACTCAGACCGAAAGTGATGAGCAACTCAGGCACATGACCCATGGCGTGCACCCTGCGCAGGCACCAGCGCTCAAACCCCGCCCCCAACAAACCCACGCCCAATGGGGCCAACAACAAGGCCGGCCAAAAGCCCAGCCAGGTGCTCAAGGCATGGGCGAAGTAAGCCCCCAGCATGTAAAAACTGGCGTGTGCAAAGTTGAGCACGCCCATCATGCTGAAAATCAGGGTCAGCCCCGAACTGAGCATGAACAACAACAAGCCATAGCTCAGCCCGTTGAGCAGGGAAATCGCAAAAAACTCCATCAGGGACGTTTCATTTGGCAACTGGTGGGGGTGCTGGCCACATAGGGTTCAATGGCTTTGACCATGTCGAAGTTATAACCCGTATTTTCTTCGCTGTAAGGATTTTGGGCGGTGGCCTTGGTCCACTTGCTGATGTACAGGGTCTGTTGCAACTGGTGATCGAGCTTGCGCATTTCGACTTCCCCGTTGTAACTCTTGAAGCGCAGACCGCTCATGGCCTGCGCGACCTTCAGGGGCTCTGTGCTCCTGGCTTTGGCCATGGCGGCCGACAACATGGAGATGCCCGAATAAGTTTGGAAGGTGTAGTAGTCGTCGTTGAACTTGGCTTTGAAATCGTTGCGCAACTTGGCCAGATCCCCCTTGAAATTGGAGTGACTGACGGCAATTTGACTGACGTCTTTTTCTGCGCCGGCGGCCAATGCCGTGGGCGTACCCGAAACCCCGGCGTAATAGGCATAAAGAGCAATTTTGAGGCCGGCATCATTGATGGCTTTGACCAGCAAAGTCATGTCTTGCCCCCAATTGCCCGTGACCACAGTGTCTGCGCCCGATTGCTTGATTTTGGCCACGTAAGGCGCAAAGTCCTTGACCTGCCCCAAGGGATGCAGGTCTTCACCCACGATTTGGGCGTCGGGCCGCTTGCGCGCAAGACCTTCTTTGAAGTACTTGGCGACTTGCTGCCCGTGCGAGTAATTCTGATTGATCAGATAGACTTTTTTCACCCCGGGCTGATCCTTCATGAAGGAGGTCAGCGCCTCCATCTTCATGGACGTGTCAGCATCCAGTCGGAAATGCCAAAAACTGCATTTTTCGTTGGTCAACGCCGGATCGACTGCCGCGTAATTGATATAGACCACCTCTTTGCCCGGATTGCGCTCATTGTGCTTGGTCACGGCATCGGAGATGGCCAGCGCAGCCCCTGAACCATTGCCCTGTGTGACATAGCGAAAGCCCTGATCGATGGCGGCTTTGAGGGCATTGAGGCTTTCCTGGGGGGAGCCCTTGTTGTCAAAACCCACGATTTCAAATTTCACCCCGGCTTCATTTTTGTCGCCGCCCAATCGGTCAGCGACAAACTGCCAGCTTTTGAGCTGGTTTTGCCCGACGTTGGCAAATGGCCCCGAAAACGGGTCGATGTGGGCGATCCGGACGGTTTCCCCTTTTTGAGCCCAGGTCGTGCCGCAGATCAGGGACAAGGCGGCACACCCGAACCAATGCTTCGCAATTGACATGACAGATCTCCTTTGAGAGCCGCCATATTAATTCTTAAAAATTAAATCTGCACCTTGGTTTTTACCTAATTGATTCATTCAGGATTCGGGCAAACGATAGTCCGCCAGTTTTTTACGCAACTCTGTCTTGAGCATCTTGCCCGTGGCCCCCAAAGGAATGGCATCGGTAAACACGACATCATCAGGGATCTGCCATTTGGCGGTCTTGCCCTGGTAAAAGGCCAGCAATTCATCGCGCGACACATCCAGGCCGGGCTTTTTGACCACCACCACAATGGGGCGCTCGTCCCATTTGGGGTGCGCCACACCGACACAAGCGGCCATGGCCACAGCCGGATGTGCCATGGCGATGTTTTCGATGTCGATCGAACTGATCCACTCCCCTCCCGATTTGATGACATCTTTGCTGCGATCGGTGATTTGCATGAAGCCATCGGGGTCGATGGTGGCGACATCGCCGGTGGGAAACCACCCGTCTCGCAAAGGGTTGCCACTTTCGGCCTTGTAGTACTCTCGAATCACCCATGGTCCCTTGACCATCAGGTCGCCATAGGCGATGCCATCTTGAGGTTGAGACTTGCCGTCATCCCCCACGATTTTCATCTCCACGCCAAAAATCGCCCGACCTTGCTTGAGGCGAATTTTCATTTGATCGGCATCGGGCAAATTCAGGTGCTTGTTTTTCAGGGTGCACACAGTGCCCAATGGACTCATTTCGGTCATGCCCCAGGCATGCAAGACATCCACGCCATACTCCTCGCGAAAGGCGGTGATCATGGCGGGCGGACAAGCCGAGCCGCCGATGACCGTGCGGTTCAGGGTGCTGAATCGCAAACCGGCGGGTTTCATGTGGCCCAAAAGCATCTGCCACACCGTGGGCACACCGGCCGCAAAAGTGACCCCCTCGGCCTCGAGCAACTCATAGACCGATTTGCCATCAAGGGCTGGGCCGGGAAACACCAACTTGGCCCCCACCATGGCGGCGCTGTAAGGGATGCCCCAGGCATTGACGTGGAACATCGGGACCACAGGCAAAACACTGTCCCGGGCCGACAAGCACATGGCATCGGGCAAGGCCGCGGCAAAGGCATGCAGCAGAGTCGATCGGTGCGAATACAGGGCCGCTTTGGGGTTGCCGGTGGTGCCACTGGTGTAACACATGCTCGACGCCGTGTTTTCATCGAGCTCGGGCCAGGTGTATGGGGCACCTTGCGCCTGCACCCACTGTTCGTAACTGATCAGGTTGGGAATGCCGCTGTCAGTGGGCAAAGCCTGGGCTTCACACAAGGCCACAAAATGCCGAATGGTCTTGCATTGCGCGTGGACTTTTTGCACCAGCGGCAGAAAGGTCATGTCAAAGCACAAAACCCGGTCTTCGGCGTGATTGGCGATCCAGGCCACCTGCTCCGGATGGAGTCGAGGGTTGATGGTGTGCAACACCCGACCGGAGCCGCTGACGCCAAAGTAGAGCTCGAGGTGGCGGTAACCGTTCCAGGCCAATGTGGCCACACGATCGCCCTGTCCCAGACCCAGTTGATCGAGCCCGTTGGCGACTTGGCGAGCGCGTCGGGCAATGCCCGACCAGTGGGTGCGGTGAATGTCGCCTTCGACGCGGCGCGAGACGATTTCGGTATCGCCGTGGTGGGTCTCAGCATGAACGATCAGTGCAGAGATGTTCAAGGGCATTTGTTGCATCAGTCCCAGCATGGGATGGCCTCCTTTTGTTTGCGTTCATTTTGCCTCATCCGCCCTGCTCTGCCCAAGGCCATCAACCCGGATCATGGCCGCATGACCGACAAGGGCAGTCGGATTCCACGACAATCCCGACATGAGCGCACCACGGGGTCTGAACCCCGCCCCCACATGGACCAACCGCCTGACGACTCTGGGTCGGGAGTTTTATACGCCTTGGCAAGCCACGCCATTGCCAGAGCCGTCCTGGGTGGCCTGGTCGGACGCCTTGGCCGCTGATCTGGGTTGGCCCGCCCACTGGCGCGATAGCCCGGGATTGAAAGACATCCTGGCGGGTAACCAGCCTTGGCCCGGCAGTGAGCCCCTGGCTAGCGTTTACAGTGGTCACCAATTCGGAGTATGGGCCGGCCAATTGGGAGATGGCCGGGCTTTGTGGCTGGGTGAGATCGACACCCCAACAGGCCCGCAAGAGATCCAACTCAAAGGGGCAGGCCCCACACCCTACTCAAGGCGAGGCGATGGCCGGGCGGTGCTGCGCTCGAGCATCAGGGAATTTTTGTGCTCGGAAGCCATGCATGCCCTGGGCATACCGACCACCCGCGCCCTGGCCCTGATCGGATCGCCGGCCAAAGTGTTGCGCGAGAGCATCGAAACCGCTGCCGTTGTGACCCGGGTCGCACCCAGCTTTTTGCGCTTTGGACACTTTGAACACTTTGCCGCCATGGATCGACCCGATCTGGTGCAACGCCTGCTCGGTTTTTGCCAGCAGCAATTGTCGTTGGGTGTGGCCTCTGACCTTCCACCCGCGCTGGCTCTGTTGCACGATGTCACCCAACGCACCGCTTCGCTGATGGCACAGTGGCAGTCCGTGGGCTTTTGCCACGGCGTCATGAACACCGACAACATGAGTCTCTTGGGCCTGACCCTCGACTATGGCCCATTCCAGTTCATGGACGCCCATGACCCCAACCACATTTGCAACCACACCGACAGTCAGGGCCGGTACGCCCATGGTCGCCAACCGCGCGTGGCGCACTGGAACCTTCACGCCCTGGGGCAAGCCCTGATGGCGGTGGTCGATGATGCCGACGCTGTCTTGAAAGTGCTCGACACGTATCCGGCTGCATTCGAGTCTGCCTGGCTACAGACCATCCGGCGCAAACTGGGCTTGGCCACTGAACACGCTGATGACTTGACTTTGGCCCGCGATGTGCATCATTTGATGGCCGCCGAACGCCATGACCACACTTTGTTTTGGCGACGTTTGAGCCAGTCTGTTTGCCAATGGCAAAGCGGTTTGCCCTGGGGGCAAGCCATCCAGATCGTGACCGATCACGTGGTGGATCGAGCAGCCTGGGACGCCTGGCTGAACCGTTACAGACTGCGCTGCCAAGCCGAGGGGCACTCAGACCAGGGGCAGCGCATGCTCGGCGTCAATCCCAAATACGTGCTGCGCAATCACTTGGCCGAACTCGCCATCCAGGCCGCCCAACAAGGTGACCCCACCCTGGTGCGCGACCTGTTGAGCGTTCTCCAAAGCCCCTATGATGAACACCCTGCCCATGCCGACTGGGCCGAACTACCGCCCGAATGGGCCCGACACATCGAAATCAGTTGCTCCTCATGAACACCCTGCCCCAAACCGACGAAGAATGGAAGGCCTGGTTGCGCCAGCAAGGCGCAGAACCCCTGGCCTTTGAGGTCACCCGACGTGCCGCCACCGAGCGGCCGTTCACCGGCAAGTACGAAGACCATTGGCAAGCAGGCCAATACCGATGCATCTGTTGTGGCGCCCTGCTGTTTGAATCCGGCACCAAATTCGATGCCGGTTGCGGTTGGCCCAGCTTTTGGCAAGCTGCCCAACCCGGATCGATCAAGGAGGTGGTCGACCGCAGCCACGGCATGGTGCGCACCGAAACCCGCTGCGCGCGCTGTGACGCACACCTGGGCCATGTCTTTCCCGATGGTCCGCAACCCACTGGTCTGCGCTATTGCATGAACTCTGCCGCTTTGCAGTTCAAGGAAACGCCATGAAGCTGCTGATCGATTTTTTTCCGATTGTCCTGTTCTTCGTGGCCTTCAAACTTTTTGACATCTATGTCGCCACCGGCGTGGCGATTGCCGCCACCCTGGTGCAAATCGGCTGGTTGCGGGTTAAAAATGGCCGCATCGAACCGATGCAGTGGCTCAGCCTGGGGGTGATCGTGGTGTTTGGGGGCGCCACGTTGCTGGCCCACGACGAGACCTTCATCAAATGGAAGCCCACGGTGCTCTATGCCGCGATGGCTTTGGCCCTGTGGGGCGGATGGTGGCTGGCGCGCCGCAACTTCATTCGCACCCTCATGCAATCGCAACTCAGCCTGCCCGACGAAGTCTGGCAAACCCTCATGCACGCCTGGGCGGGATTTTTTTCTTTCATGGCAGCCCTCAATCTGTGGGTGGCTTACCAATTCGACACCGACACCTGGGTCAGTTTCAAGCTGTTTGGCGGCTTGGGGCTGATGGTGGTGTTTGTGTTGCTGCAAGCCCTCTACCTGGGGCGCCACATGAAAGACGAAGAAGCATGAGCGTGAGTGCCGAACTGATCCGCCAAGCCCTGCAAGAACGGTTGCAGCCCCAAGCTCTGGAAGTCATCGACGAAAGCGCCGATCATGCTGGTCATGCGGGTGCCAACGGGACCGGTTTTGGCACCCATTTCCGGGTGCGCATCGGTGGCCCTGCCTTCAGCCCGTTGAGCCGCGTCGCCCGCCATCGGCTTGTGTATGATGCGGTTCAAGACCTCATGGACCAAGGCATCCATGCTTTGGCCATTGAGTTGCTGCCTCACCACGCCCCATGAATTGATTGATCCAAGGATAGCCATGAACAAGACCCTCTCCACCAGCCTGCTGACCCTCGGTTTGGTGGCCTTTTGCGCACCCGCTTTGGCCCAAAATGTGGCCATCGTCAACGGCAAAGCCGTGCCCAAATCCCGTGTCGAAGCCCTGTCGCAGCAACTCGCCCGCTCGGGTCGCCCCGTGACTCCCGATGTCGAAGCGCAAATCAAGGAAGAAGTGATCGCGCGCGAAATTTTCATGCAAGAAGCCCAAAAGCGCGGTCTCGATGCCTCGGATGACTTCAAGGGTCAAATGGAGTTGGCTCGCCAGACCATCCTGATCCGCGAACTGTTCGCCGACGAACAAAAGAAAAACCCGGTCACAGAGGCTGACATCAAAGGCGAATACGACAAATTTGTGGCCGCCAATGCGGGCAAGGAATACCGCGCCCGCCACATCCTGGTTGAAAAAGAAGATCAAGCCAAAGCCATCATCGCCAACCTGAAAAAGGGAGCCAAGTTTGAAGACCTGGCCAAAAAGCAATCCAAGGATCCCGGCTCCGGTGCCAATGGCGGCGATCTTGATTGGGCTTCCCCCGGCAATTTCGTCAAGGAATTCTCTGACGCCATGGTGGCTTTGAACAAAGGCCAAGTGACGCAGTCGCCGGTCAAAAGCCAATTTGGCTTCCACGTCATCCGCTTGGACGATGTCCGGGAAGCCCAATTGCCCAAATTTGAAGACGTCAAAGCCCAGATCGGCCAGCAAATGCAACAGCAACGCTTGGCCAATTTCCAGCAAGAAATGCGCTCCAAAGCCAAGGTCGAGTGACCTTCGGCGCGGGCTGACTTCGGTTCAACGCCCTACAATCTGGCCATGACCCTCATGGCCCACCAACTTGAATTGCTGGCACCCGCGCGCGATGCCGACATCGGCATTGCTGCCATCCACCACGGCGCCGACGCCGTGTACATTGGCGCCCCGGCTTTCGGAGCTCGGGCTTCGGCGGGCAACTCATTGCGTGACATCGAGCGACTGTGTCAGGTGGCACATCGCTTCCACAGCCGGATTTTCATCACCCTGAACACCATCTTGCGTGACGACGAACTGGAGGATGCCCGACGCCTGGCCTGGGACGTTTATCGGGCCGGGGCGGACGTGCTGATCATTCAGGACATGGGCTTGCTCGAACTCGACTTGCCTCCCATCCAGCTTCATGCCAGCACCCAAACCGACATCCGGACCCCGGAGAAAGCCCGGTTTTTGCAAGATGTCGGCTTTTCCCAAATGGTGCTGGCCCGGGAACTGACCCTGCAAGAAATCGCTGCCATCCGCGCCGCCACCGACCCCGATCGTTTGACCCTTGAGTTTTTCATCCATGGCGCTCTGTGCGTGGCCTACAGCGGTCAATGCTTCATCAGCCACGCCCACACCGGGCGCAGCGCCAACCGGGGCGACTGCTCGCAAGCTTGCCGCTTGCCCTACGAAGTGCGCGACGCCCAGGGACGGATCGTGGCCCACGACAAGCACGTGCTCTCGCTGAAAGACAACAACCAAAGCGCCAACCTGGCTGCTTTGGTCGATGCGGGCGTGCGCAGCTTCAAAATCGAAGGCCGTTATAAAGACATGGCCTATGTGAAGAACATCACGGCGCACTACCGGTTGTTGTTCGATGAGTTGCTCGAGCAGCGCCCCGATCTGGCCCGCGCCTCACACGGAGAGTGCACCTTCCAGTTCACACCCGATCCCGATCAAAACTTCAATCGCGAATTCACCGACTATTTCGTCAACGGGCGCAAAGACGACATCGGCGCCTTTGACACCCCCAAGAACCCGGGGCGCCCCATCGGCTGGCTGGAAAAAGTGGCCGACGATCATGTGTTGCTGCGTACCGACGATCCCCAGTCTGTTTTGCACAATGGCGACGGCCTTTGTTATCAGAGTTTGCAAAACGAATTGGTAGGGCTGCCCATCAATCGCGCCGAACCTGCCGGTGCGGCTGACCTGTGGCGGCTCTATCCCAAAGACCCTCTGGACCATTACGCCGATTTGCGCGCCAACTTGCGGGTCAACCGCAATCGGGACATGGATTGGGTGCGACAGCTGGAGAAAAAGTCCTCCGAGCGTCGCATCGGGGTTTGGCTGCACTTGAGCGAAACCGGACAAGGCCTGCGCTTGAAATTGACCGATGAGGCAGGCCACGAAGGCGCAGCTTGCATCGATTTGCCATGGCAGGCTCCCAGCGACGCAGCCAGCGGCGATGAGAAATTAAAAACCGGTCTGTCCAAACTGGGTGAAACCGATTTTGCACCGATCTCGGTACAGATCGATCTGCCTCGCCCCTGGTTCGTCCCGCCGTCGCAACTCAACCATTTGCGCCGCCTGGCTGTGGCCGACCTCGAACGCCAGCGAGCCATGGCTCTGGCTCCGCTGCCCCGCGCCCTGGCGGTCGATCCTCCGGTCCCCTACCCCGAAGACACGCTGACCTATCTGGCCAATGTCTACAACCAAAAGGCGCATGATTTTTACGCCCGACATGGTGTCAAAGTGATTGCTGCGGCCTATGAAAGCCATGAAGAAACGGGTGAAGTCAGCCTGATGATCACCAAGCATTGCGTGCGCTATTCGCTCAGCTTGTGCCCCAAGCAGGCCAAAGGCGTCACCGGCGTCCAAGGTACTGTTCGGGCCGAACCCATGCAACTGATCAACGGCAAAGAAAAGCTCACCCTGCGTTTTGACTGCAAACCTTGCGAAATGCATGTGGTCGGCAAGATCAAACGCAGCGTTTTGCAAAACATCCCTGCCGCCCCGTTGCAGTTTTACAAAACCCGCCCGGTCACGCAGACCTGAAAGTCCCTCGCATCAGCCCACCCAGCGGCGTGCGTTTCGCCACAGCCGCATCCAGGGGCTGAATTCGGATGCATCACCATCCGTCCAGCTCATCTGGATGTTGCGAAACACCCTCTCGGGGTGCGGCATCATGGCGGTGAAGCGTCCATCGGGCGTGGTCACCGCCGTCAACCCCCCCGGGCTGCCATTGGGATTGTGCGGATAACGCTCGGTGGCTTGCCCCTGCGGATCCACATAGCGCATGACACCCAACACCCGATCGCGCTGACCCTGAAGGGCGAAATTGGCATAGCCCTCACCATGCGACACCACGATGGGCAACAGACTCCCCGCCATGCCTTGAAAGAAGACACTGGGCGAGTCCAGCACTTCGACCTGGCTCAAACGGGCCTCGAACCGTTCGCTTTGGTTGGTGGTGAATCGTGGCCAGGCCTGAGCGCCGGGAATGATGGAAGCCAGTTCGGCAAACATCTGGCAACCATTGCAGACGCCCAGCCCGAAAGTGTCGGAACGCCCGAAAAAGCTCTGGAACTGATCTCGCAGGGCAGCATTGAAGGTGATGCTGCGCGCCCAGCCGACGCCGGCTCCCAGGGTGTCGCCATAGCTGAAACCACCGCAGGCCACCAGGCCCTGAAACTGGCTGAGCCGGACTCGACCTGCTTGCAGGTCACTCATGTGAACATCGTGGGGCTCAAAGCCGGCCGTGTGAAAAGCATAGGCCATTTCCAGGTGCGAGTTCACGCCTTGCTCACGCAACACCGCCACCTTGGGCCGAGACGCGTGAACATACGGCGCAGCAACATCCTGAGCAGGATCGAAAGAGGGCTGCACCCGCAAGCCCGGATCATCCGGCTGTCCCAGGGCATCGTGCTCGCTGTCGGCGCAAGACGGGTTATCGCGCAACTGGCAGATTTTCCAACTGGTGCTGTCCCAGACCTGATGAAGATCACGCAACTCGGCGCTGAAGATCTCCTTGGCATCGCGCCAAATGCTGAGCTTGCCTTTTCCAGCCTGGGTGGGGGAAGACAAGGGGCGTGTTTTGCCGATGTAGTGGCTGTGGCGAGACAACCCATGATCACGCAACACCCGCATGGCCTCGTCGCGATCGGCAGTGCGCACTTGCAGCACCACCCCCAATTCTTCATTGAACAAGGCTCGCAAAGTCAGGTCCTCACGGCGCGCGCTGACCTGGCTCGCCCAGTTCTTGCTGTCACCGTACTCGGCCCGGCTGTCGCCAATGCCATCGCCTTGGGTGACCAGCATGTCGACATTCAAAGCCACCCCGACATGCCCCGCAAAGGCCATCTCACACACCGTGGCCATCAGGCCGCCATCACTGCGATCGTGATAAGACAGCACGCTGCCCTGCCGCCGCAAGACCTGCAAGGCCTGCGACAAGGCGATCAACGCACGCGGCTCATCAAGGTCAGGAACCTGATCGTGGCTGACTCGACCTTGCTGGTTGAGCCACTGCTCGAGCACGCTGCCACCCATGCGGCATTTCCCTTGTCCGAGATCGATCAGAATCAGTGTGGTGTCATCCTCTTGGGCGTTGAGTTGTGGCGTCCAGGTGCCTCGCACATCGTCGAGGCTGACAAAACCGCTGATGATCAGGCTCACCGGCGAGGTAACCTGACGACGTTCGGTTCCCGCCGACCATTGGGTGCGCATCGACAAACTGTCCTTGCCGACCGGGATCGAGATCCCCAACTGCGGGCAAAGCTCAAGTCCCACAGCCCTTACCGTGTCATACAAAGCTGCATCTTCGCCGGCCTCGCCGCAAGCGGCCATCCAATTGGCTGACAACTTGACGCGGCCCAATTCGACAGGGGCCGCCATCAGATTGGTCAGGCATTCGGCCACCGCCATGCGCCCGCTGGCGGGTGCGTCGATGGCAGCCAGCGGCGTGCGCTCGCCCATGGCCATGGCCTCACCGGCAAAGCCCTTGAAATCCGCCAGAGTCACGGCCACATCGGCCACCGGCACTTGCCACGGCCCCACCATCTGGTCGCGATGGGTCAAACCGCCCACGGTGCGATCTCCGATGGTGATCAAAAATCGCTTGCTGGCCACCG